>ERZ773063.978-NODE-978-length-17714-cov-10.075825_pt1 | contig 17714 bp, 15 predicted proteins | sample MGYA00580625_ERZ773063 | MGnify/ENA primary metagenome ERZ773063 (study PRJEB29015, sample SAMEA2738022) | human oral metagenome | biome: human oral; feature: human-associated habitat; material: dental | place: China | collected 2042 ...
TTCATACTTTAAGCATAACACTACTCATTTTGTTTGGAATTATGCAACAAAGCCACAAAGATGCGAAAGGTATTGTGCTATTGCGTCCTTTCCGAGATTATTATGAGGGCTATGAAGACGCTGGAAAGAAAATACCGGGCTATGTTGATTTGATCGCAGAGCTAAAAGATAAATTTCCGGTGGGTGAGACGATCGCCAGTGAGCAAGAACAAAAGGAATTTGTGAAGCTGTATGGTGCAATTCTGAGAGTAAGGAATATTCTGTCTAGTTTTGATGAATTCATTGGGCAAGAGATTTTGAGCCAGCGAGATGTGCAGGATTATCACAGCATGTATATTGACCTCTACAATGAACTGCGGCCGAAATCTGATGAGAGCAAAGAGAACATCAACGATGATTTGGTATTTGAGATGGAGCTTATCAAGCAGGTTGAGATAAACATTGATTACATCCTGGAATTGATTCGGCAATATCACGATAGTCGTATGAATAATAAAGAGATTTTAGTTGATATTGACAAAGCGGTTAACTCATCTATGGAATTGCGTAATAAGAAGGATTTGATAGAGCAGTTTATCGCATCGCTTACGGTTGATAGTTCGGTCGATGGCGATTGGCAGGAGTTTGTGAAATCAAGGAAAATCAAAGAGCTAGACCAGATCATTGATGATGAAAAATTAGATAAAAAAGCGACGTATACGTTTGTTGAAAATGCTTTTCGCAACGGATATATACAATCAACTGGCACAGGACTGTCAGGGATACTACCGCCAATATCGCTATTTTCGGCTGGTGGGGAACGTAGCCGAAAACGAAAAGCGGTGTTGGAAAAGCTGGGGAATTTCTTCGACCGATTTTTCAGCATTTCGAGTAGGGAGCTGTAGGGCTAATTGATTATAAAATGAGAGCCAGTTACAAGCCTGGCTCTCATTTTATTTTAGTGCTTCTCAGAATAGCCGGGTTGATTTTTTGAGATGTACGAATTGAGTCCGTGTCCTTGTCGGGCTAGACTTTTCATTGTCTCAACGGCATCAGCCCCTGCACTCTCGTAAGTGTAAGTATATACAGTACACCCTCCTGATCTGAACTGCACTGTAATACTCTCTTCTTTCGTATCGTAGGCAACTATGCCTGAGTTTCCGCTAATATTCTCATAAGGAATCATATACCTCCTCTTTAGCTTTAGTAACTTGCGCCGCCATTGCCCTCCATATTGCGGCTGGTTGATTTTATATTTGTGACTGCTCGCAGGTAGCACAAATCTGAACCTATTACGAGTCGACAATATAAATCGACCCCCACCTTGTATAAAAGTGTTCATTATTAAGAATAAGGCGCAGCACTGTCTTTGTCAAGACTACCCGAAGAATTATTGACACTTATGCACATGGTTCTATATAATGAAAGTAACATGCATCTCATCCAAAAGAAATTACTAGAGCTAGCGAAGACCAAGAACTTGGCAGAATGTACATTGCGCAGAACAGCTGAGCTCATTGGTGATCCAGATATGAGTCCTGGTCAGATTCAGCATCATCTATTGCAGCTTGAAAAACGTAACCTGCTTTTTATAAATAGGAAGAATAAAACCCAGCGGCTGGAATCGCCAGTTGAGGACGATAGGTTTGTATTAGTGCCGATTGTTGGCTCGGCAAGTTGCGGTCCGGCACTCAATTATGCCGAGGAATGCTATGAGGGGTTTCTAAGGATTTCTAAACAGCTATTGGGCAAGCAGGCCACACAGCTTAAAAACAGATATATGGCAGTAAAAGCTGATGGTGAATCCATGAATAATGCTCGTATTGGCAAGTCAAAACAACCGATAAAAAGCGGTGATTTTGTTCTCGTAGATGTTACGCAAAAGTGTGTTGAGGACGGGGATTATGTTTTGTCTATCATTGGCGGTATGGCTAATATAAAGCGCCTTAAAAAACATGAGGAATATATATCGTTAGAATCTGAATCTCTTACCCCTGAGAGGTTTCCGCCTATTATTGTCGATCAATCGGAGAATTATATGATTAATGGAAAGGTGATTGCTGTCTATAAAAATACGAGTGGTTAAAGTGAGCCCATTTGTCGTTGCAGGAGTAATTGATGGAAAGGATTGTAAATATGCGTCAAATAAAATGTCCGAATTGTGGTCAAGTATTTGAAGTAGACCAAGCAAGTTACGCTGATATTGTTAAACAGGTTCGCGACCATGAATTTACACGCGAGATTGCCGAGCGCGAGAATTTATTGCGCGCAGATAAAGAAAACGCCGTACAATTAGCAGAGCAAAAGACTCGTAGCGAGCTTCAAAAGCTACTGTCTGAGAAAGAGGCCGAATTAGCAAGCTTGCAAGCAGAGAATAAGGCAGAAGCTGCTCGAATTAACTCTGAGAAACAATCAGAAATATCATCGCTGAAGTCTGAACTAGAGAAAGCACAAGGTGATAAAGAGCTAGCTTTAGAGCGGTTACGCTCAGAAGCTGATAAAGAGCTAGCGCAAACTAAGTCGCAGAGTGATCAAACAATTGCGGACTTAAACGCAAAAATCAAGGCTTTTGAGACCGAGAAAGATTTGGAGGTTAACCGGGCTGTTAGCGCTGTTGAGCGTGAGCGCGACAATTTCAAGTTGCAGCTAGCCGCTAAAGAGAATGAGCGCCAGCTTGTTGAGTCAAATTTGAAAGAAAAATATGCAGCAGAGCTAAAAGCAAAAGATGAGCAGATTGCGTATTACAAAGATTTTAAGGCTCGTTTGTCGACCAAAATGTTGGGCGAGACGCTCGAACAGCACTGTGAGACTGAGTTTAATAAATTGCGCGCTACAGCCTTTCCGCACGCATATTTTGAGAAGGATAACGACTCTCGTACTGGCAGTAAAGGCGATTATATTTTCCGAGAAAATGATGAGTCCGGTAATGAAATTATATCTATCATGTTTGAGATGAAAAACGAAAATGATCAGACTGCGACTAAAAAGCATAATGAAGACTTCCTCAAGGAATTAGATAAAGATCGTCGCGAGAAGAACTGTGAATATGCAATCTTAGTGTCATTACTTGAGGCGGATAGTGAACTGTATAATGTCGGTATCGTTGACGTGTCGCACCGTTATCCAAAAATGTTCGTGATTCGACCGCAATTTTTTATACAGATAATTATGCTGCTGCGCAATGCAGCGCTTAATGCTCTGAAATATAAATCAGAATTGGCATTGGTGCGTGCACAAAATCTGGATATTACGCATTTTGAAGAGGATATGGAGAAATTTAAGGCTGGTTTCGCGCGCAACTATGACTTGGCAAGCCGTAAGTTTACTGATGCTATTGAAGGAATAGATAAGACTATTAAGCAACTAGAGAAAACTAAGCAGGCACTGTTATCGTCTGAAAATAATCTTCGTTTAGCTAATGATAAGGCTCAAGACTTAACGATTAAAAAACTTACCCGCAATAATCCAACGATGACGGCAAAATTTGAAGAGGTGAGGAAGCGGGAGCTGTAAGCGTTAGATGTGGGGATGCGCCAACTTGGTAGGTTGTGATATATGGCGTGTGACGCAATCAGTGGGTCTCCGTAGTCCGGAATGTAATGAGCTATTGCAGATTATGTTTGAATGAACTTTAATGGTTTAGAATTAGCATGGTAATGAATTCAGGGAAGAAATATCGACTAGAATTTCTAGTCGAGGCAAATACTTGGTCGGAGGTTGTTAAGATTTTTAAGGCCGACCTTGATCTTGATATAGAAAATGGGGAGCAGAAAGTAACGAAATTCCAGACAAATAATATATTTCTCATACATGTAAGCATGAATGATTCGGCCATAAGCAAAGAATTTTACAGCAAGGTTGCTGAGTCTGGTCGGATAGCCTTGGTTTATGATCCAAAAGGGGCGGATATAAGAAATAAGATTATGAATATTGTAGCTCCGGTAGAGCGTAACCTAAGAATAATTCTTCTAAATATAAATGAGGTAATTGATGATTATTTCCGTTACTTTAAAAATACTTATGCCAAAGATTTCGCTAAAGATAAGAGCTTAATAAAAGCAAAAGATCTGAATCCATTAACATCTTACCTTACGTTGGGGGATATTATCCAAGTCCTATCTGCAGATACATCATTGAGTAATAAAAACTTAACAGCAGAAGATATGATGTCTATTTTAAAAGACTACTCTGACATAAATGATGTAAAACATGAACTTAGCGAAAGAGCTAAACCTTGTACTATTTGGGATCAAATTGATAAGCACATATTAAAAAAAGGTATAAAATGGGAGGAGATAAAGGGTGATTTAGGAAAGCTTGAGAAGATTCGTAATAAAGCGGCTCATTTCAGAATAGTTACAGAATCTGATTTGCAGAATGTAAGAAAGTCGGCAAATGCTATAAATAAAAAGATTGCAATCAAGCGCCATCCGTCAAAAGAAGAAATAAAAGGCCTTCAGGAGTCTTTAAAGGGGTTCAAGGTCCTAAAGAATTTATTGAAGCCTAGCGCCCAGCGGATAGCAACGACGATCTATCAACCTTTTGAAAAACTTCAGTTTCAAAATATTCAAGCCCTCCAGCAAGCTATTCAAGCCGCAGTCTTGCCACAGATCAATATTCATCTAAGTATATTGAATGAATCAGATGGAGACGAGCCTGCTGAATAAATTCGATTAAATTATGAAAATCTCCGCTAAGATCAAGCCCAATTCTCGTCACCGTGAAGAGATGGTGGCAAATGATGATGGTTCGCTGACAATTTACACCAAGGCGCCGGCCATTGAAGGGCGAGCTAATCTGGCGGCGGTCAAGCTGGTAGCGAAGTATTATGGCGTGGCGCCATCTCGGGTCAAGCTGGTGCGTGGTGTGGTATCAAGAAACAAAGTGTTTGAAATCGCAGATAAGAGCCCTGATTCACTTCGTTAGCCTTCTCGGCAATACAGGGTAACCGAAATTATGAGCTAACGACTGACGAGGTGACATGAGGCCGATGATTAGTGTGCTAGATGGGTTTCTGCAGTCAACTTATCGTGAAAAGACGCACATATATACTCATTTTCACGTAGAGTGTGCTATAATGAATCTATGATAAATCAGATTACGAAAGATAAGGTTGAGCTACTCCATCGGCAATATACCTGGTTGGCGAAAGGTAAGGAACGAGCTCTATGTGAGATAGCCATGAGTGAACTGCCGGACATGGTCTATAACTCTAACGCCATTGAGAATTCGACCTTAACCTTGCGGGATACGGAGGCGATTATCATCCATGACAAGATTGTCAAGGATCATGAGATCAGAGAAATATACGAGGCGAAGAACCTCGCCCGAGTGACAACCGAGCTGATGAAGAACCCAAATGAGCGTATGTCAGTGGGTCTTATATTGTCTTTACATTTGCTCTTGATGAGCGGTATCCGTGATGATATTGCCGGGCGATTTAGGTGCGGTGATGAGTGGGTGCGTGTCGGTACGCACCTAGGGGCGAATCCGGCGTTTGTGTCCGGTCTTATTTCCGGGCTAGTCACTTCGTATCATGACGACGATTCATACTTCTTGGATAAAATTGCTCATTTTCACGCAGAGTTTGAGACAACTCATCCTTTCTCTGATGGTAATGGGCGAATGGGTCGTGTCCTTATCAACCACCAGCTGGCACTGGCGGGCTACCCACCAATCATCATTCAGAATAAGAGTAAGCACACTGATTACTACCCACTGTTTGATGAATATATAAGGACTAATCAATGTGACGGGTTTGTTGAGCTGTTTGTCCTGCTCCTGATGGAATCTCTGCATAAGCGCATAGCGCTATTGTCGTCACCGAAGATTGTCAAGCTTTCCGAATGGGCAAGGCAGAATGGTATTGCCGGCAATGTCGCCGCCAATAAAGCTGCTCGTCAGACCATACCGGCCTTCCGCAGGGGTGGCACCTGGATGATCGGCAGTGACTATAAAATGGACTAATTTCGCAACTTATCTCAAGGCTCTATCCATCACTGTTTTTATTGTTTCTGATTTAGCTTATCTCGTTCGTTTAATCTCCAGAAGAAATTAACTACGGTAATGGCTGCGTCAACAGCGAGTTGCGCCTCAATCTTTGACGGTGGAGGTATCTTTGTTGTGTGGGAGTGGCCACTCCCCTTGTGATTTCTTAGCTCAGCAATTCCGTTTACTACATTTGATACTCCGCTTATTATTTTTTATTTCCGTATTAGTTGAGTCATTCAAATTAAACACTGTTCTTGCTTCTCTCAGCAATTCTGCAAGCTTAGCTTTGTCTAGGTTGAACTGCGTCCTACCCTGGAGTACGGCGTGGAAGCATGCTTCTACATACTCTTTTGCCATGCCTATTGCTCGTACCTGGTCCTTTTCCGCCATTGATACTAATTTTTTCGCTTGCTTTGTTTGATATTCATTGTCAAACTTAATATCTAATTTTCCGGGGCGCTTCTCACTGATTACGCCCGATACGGAAAATACCGGATCGTATTCTATTATAGAGATTTCTATATTCTCGGGTATTGTGCTACTGCCACTTGGTTGTAAAAACGTCTTGCATTCGTCCAGGAACTGTCTGTAGGTTTCTTCTATTCTCACTTTAATGCCAAGCTTAGATAGGTTTGCAGTGAATTTCTCCAGGTCGTTTATTATTTCGATAAGTTCTTTACTCTCTGCGGCTGTGAAATAAGGATTGTTATTGTCTTTTCTACGCTTCATGGAAGCCATAAGCTTGTTGAGTCTGTCATGTAGACAGGCAAATATTGCTCCATATGTTTCTGGGTAATCGGAGTATATGGTCAATATAGTTTCGTCTGGCTCGTATTCGACTCTCTTGGGTATAGGAATTGAACCGCCAGGCGTAAATAAGTCGTCAATATCAAATCTATTTTCAAGACAATACTTTCTGCAATAATCATTAAGAATAAGTTCCTCTTTATCCATATGGTTATTGTACTATGAATATGTAAGGGTTAGCTCGCCTGCGTTAGTCAGTGCAAGCTTATATGGGTATACTTGTGAGTCCGCAGGGATCTGGCGTAATATGTATAGGCAAAAATTGTCTACATACAGTTTGGCATAGATACTGTACATAATCCTAATAAATCCTTAAAAATTAGAATTGCAGTATTGCCTATGTTTTGTTAACATATAGGTATGCAGAAAGCTGGTACATATATCTCGCATGGCTCGTATAGGTCATTCTTGCCGCGCTTGCTAAATGAGCCAATTGATGTTGATTATAAGAAGCTCCAGTCGCTGTTCGCCGAGGCGATGTTTTACCTGGGTGAGCTAAATGTCTACTCGCAGTTAGTGCCAGATGTTGATCGCTTCATCCGTATGTATATCGCCAAAGAGGCTGTTGCGTCTAGTAGGATTGAAGGTATACAGACGAGTCTGCGAGACGTGATTGACAATAACCGAGAGACTGTCGGCGGGCTGAGCGATGATCGACGCAATGATCTGGAAGAGGTGCAGAATTATATTAAGGCGGTTAATATGGCTGTCGATAGCCTTAAGCGATCACCTCTCGCCAGCGAGCTGGTATGCGAGATACACAAGGTATTGCTCTCCGGCGTGCGAGGTTACGCTAAGGCGTCGGGGAAGATTCGTCACACGCAGAATTGGATCGGTGGTGGTGATATCGGTTCAGCAGTATTTATCCCACCGTCACCGGATATTCTATCTGATTTACTGCTTGATCTAGAGAGCTACTGGCGCATTGACTTGACGACTCCGCCACTTATCAAGAGCGCTATTGCTCACTATCAGTTTGAGACAATCCATCCATTTCTAGACGGCAATGGACGCTTGGGTAGGATAATTATTTTGTTGCAACTAGCTAATGCACACATGCTCAGCAAGCCTGTGCTATGTATATCTGACTATCTCGAGAGGCATCGGAATGACTACTATGATGCGCTAGAGCATGTACATGTTACTGGTAATTATGGCTATTGGGTGTGGTTCTTTCTGGAAGCGGTAGTAGCTTCGGCACAGGATGCTAGAGATACGCTGTGTAACATAGTTGACCTCCGGTCATCTTATAGACGTCGAGTACGAGATAGCGCCCTGGGTGCAGTGCGTCAGAAAAATGCTCTTAAGCTCATTACTGATATGTATATTCATCCTGTTTTATCCAAGAGCCAAGCGAAGGAACTATTAAACATGAGTACCCAGACGGTGAGCGACCTTATTGATGATCTAGAAAAAATTGGTATTCTGAAGGAGATTACGGGTGACGAGACTAAGCGTCGTTACGAGTTGTATGAGTATTTTGCGTTATTCAATGGAGGAGATGGGCGCTAGATGTCTGATGTAGTGCAATCAAAAGCAAATATCATCTGGCCGCTTGCTGAGTTGTTGCGAGGTGGGTGGAAACAACACGAGTACCAAGACGTTATATTGCCGATGGTTCTGATTAGGCGCATCGACACTGTCTTAGAGCCAACACGTAGCGAGGTGAGAAGCAAGTACCGTCAGTTCGCTGGCAAGACAGATGTCGATCCGATTCTACGTCGGGTGGCTGGTGTCGATTTTTATAACACTTCGGAATACGATTTTAAGACACTGCTTGACGAGCCTTCGCAGATAGCCAAGAATTTTCAACGCTACATTGACGGCTTTAGTGCTAATGTGCGAGAGATTATCGACAAATTTGAGTTCGACCGGCAGTTAGAGCGTCTTGAAGGCGGCAACATTCTCTACGAGATAATCAAGCAGTTGAACTCTGTTGATCTAAGTCCTGATGCAGTGGATAACCACGAGATGGGTACGATATTTGAGGATTTGCTTCGACGTTTCTCCGAACAGTCTAACGAGACTGCCGGAGAACACTATACGCCACGTGACGTTGTGACCTTGCTGGCGGAGTTGTTAGTTGAACCGGACAAAGCGGAGCTAAGTAAACCATATGCTGCTCGGCGCATCTATGATCCGACGGCGGGAACGGGAGGCATTCTATCCATCACTAAGGAGATAATTAAAAAAGAGATTAATCCCAAGGCTGACATCTATCTCTATGGTCAAGAGCTCAACCCGCAGACTTATGCTATCGCCAAGGCGGATATGTTACTTAAGGGTGAAAACGCTAATAATATTCGGGGCGGGGACAAGGATGCATCGAAGGCCAGTACGCTGAGTAACGATCAGTTCTTCGGTGAGTCTTTCGAGTATATCGCAGCTAATCCACCATATGGCGTAGACTGGAAGAAAGATAAAGCGGCTGTTGAGCGTGAGGCGGATCGTGGTTATGCCGGACGTTTCGGGGCGGGAACGCCACGTATCAGTGATGGTCAGCTACTCTTTGTCCAGCATATGATTAGCAAGATGCAGGCGAGGGTGGACGGTGGGGCTCGTGTTGGGGTGGTGTTAAATGGCTCGCCGCTCTTTACGGGTAGCGCTGGCAGTGGCGAGAGCGAGATTCGTCGCTGGATCTTAGAGAAAGACTTACTAGAGGCGATTATCGCCTTGCCGGATCAGCTCTTCTATAATACCGGCATTAGTACCTATATCTGGATCTTGAGCAATCGCAAGCCTGGGGAGCGTAGGCGTAAAGTTCAGCTGATTGATGCTCGCAAGCAGTATGGCAAGATGCGTAAAAGTCTGGGTAACAAGCGCAAGGAGATCAAGCTTCAGGACCGTCAGCAAATCTTGAAGTGGTACCGGGAATTCAAAGAAGGCTCAAGAGTCAAGATTTTTGATACTGAGGAGTTTGGCTATCGGCAGATCACCATAGAGCGACCGCTGCAATTGTCACTCACTGTTACTGATGATGCCATATCGTCATTTACTCAGCATAAACTCGTGGCTGGGCAACCTCCTAAGAAGATACCAGCCTTCTCGCCTGAGTATACTGATGAGATTGTGGGGGTTCTGCGTCAGCTAAGAGGTAAGAAATATATGAGCTGTCGGTCATTTCTAGGAGCGGTCGACAAAGCGATGAAGAAGAACAGGCTCGATACAAGGACGGTGAAGCTACTATATGAAGTGTTCGGTACACATGATGACGATGCTGAGGCGGTCACTGATAGCAAAGGTCATTTAGAGCCAGACAGTAATTTGCGTGATACTGAGAATGTGCCACTGGGTGAAAGTATTCAAGAGTATTTTGGGCGGGAAGTTTCGCCATATATGCCTGGCGCCTGGATAAACACTAAGGTTACTGACCATAAAGATGGCGGGCTAGGTAAAGTTGGCTATGAGATTCCATTTACTCGTTATTTTTACGAATATAAGCCACCACGTGATATCGACGAGATCCGTGCCGACATAGAAGCAACGGAGAAAGAGCTGGCGAGATTGTTCAAGGAGTTGAGAGGGTAAACTATGAATTGGAAGGTATCTCGTGCGTTTACAACTATTGGTAGCGGTACAACGCCAAAATCAGACGACGCATCGTATTATGATGATGGAACTATTAATTGGCTAATAACGGGCGATGTAAATGACGGCGAAATTAAGAATATTGATAGAAAAATAACCGCCAAAGCTTTGTCCGATTATTCTGCGCTACACATTTATCCTGTCGGGTCAATTGTTATTACTATGTATGGCGCTATTGGTAAGATTGGCATGTTGACTGAGCCGTCAACCGTTAATCAAGCTTGCTGCGTGCTAGTTCCCGGCAAGAATGTATTTCCTAAATACGCTCTACATTATTTCTTAGCCACAAGACACCAACTTATTGAGCTAGGCGTCGGAGGCGTCCAGTCTAACGTTAGTCAAGATATAATTAAATCGCTTAGAATATCGCTTCCTAGCGTTGAAATGCAAAGAAATATAGCGTCATATCTTGATCGAAAAGTTAGCATTATTGATGAAATAATCGCCGCCAAGAATCACACACACACACACCTCCTTGAGCTCCGACAGGCAATTATCACTGACGCCGTTCTCGGTCGTGGGGGTGTGTTCATGAATTATCGTCAGACGAATATTCCATGGATAGGTAAAATCCCTGCACACTGGCAAGTGAGGAGGATAAAGCACGTTGCTAACATCGTACTTGGTAAAATGCTTCAATCTACTGAAAAAGAGGGTTACCAATATAAGAAGTATCTAAGAGCGCAGAATATTCGTTGGGAAGAAGTCAGTATGGAGAGCGTGAACAAAATGTGGTTTTCGCCTAGGGAGCTATCGGTTTATCGTCTTAAAGAAGGTGATATTCTTGTAAGCGAGGGTGGCGAGGTTGGGCGTGCGGCAATGTGGCGTAGTGAACTTAGTGAGTGTTACATTCAAAACTCAGTCAATCGTTTGAGAGTTAACGAAAGCGTAATTGACCCGAAATATCTTTTGTATGTTGTTGAGGGGATCGGACAAGCCAAGGTCTTTGAAAATACTGTTAACCGAGTCAGTATTGCTCACTTGACTCGTGAAAAACTAAAAGAGTATAGCATACCGCTCCCGCCATTTAATGAACAGCGTGCTATCGTTAAAGGAATTGAAGAGTCGTTACGGAAAATAGATAAGTCTGTCAATGGACTACAAAAATCAATTGATTTACTAACGGAGTATCGTTCCTCGCTAATTTCTAATGTAATAAATGGTAAGGTTAAAGTATGAGAAGTGGCGACATAAATGAAATACTTGAAGAACAATGCGGTAACTACATTGATACATGTCCTCATTGTGGATCAAAAGCTCACTTGCAGCTAATTCATAATGACTCCTTTATTGATGCTGCTGGTCACCAGCATAACTACATGATGTTTCGTTGTGTGCCATGTAAAATGCTATGCATAAAAGAATACCTATCTAAGCAGAATCAATATAGTGACGAACAAGATTTGGAAATGAAAGGGTGGTTGTCAAAATATCCAAACTTGGGCACGAAACTAAGCCAAGAGTTTACAGAGTATGTACCGAGCTCCGTGCTTGAAGACTATCAAGAGGGGGCTGTATGTATGTCGGTATGTGCTCATAAAGGAGCCGTGAGTATGTTCAGGCGCGCTATTCAGGACTCTATGATAGACCTCGGGGCAGATCAAAAAGATACACTTGTACAGCAAATAAACTCAGTTGACAGACTGACAAAAGATATTAAAGACTGGGCGCATAATGTGCGAATATTTGGAAACTGGGGAGCGCATCCACAGGATGATCTTTTAAATGATATTACCGGGGAGATCGCTCAAGAGGTAAAAAGCTTCGTTGAGGAATTTATGAATTATGTATATGTCATGCCTGGAAAAGTTTCTAAAAGTCGCCAGAAGTATGCGAGGAAGAGTGAGAATGCCAAGAGTAAACTATAGATTGATTGCTAATCAAATCGGCGATCTGCTGAAATATGACACTACATTAAACGAAATCAATCGTGCAGCAAAATCGGTGTTTCAGTTTGCTAAAGATACATACCCTAATGAATCAATCACGTCATTGCGTGCCAAGGAAATTTATGACTGGGTATTAACATTGGCATCACAGAAAATGAATAACGATTGTAGAAATAATCTACTGATACAGTTTATATTATTATTGACACCAAAAAGTTTAGAACATGATGCAGGTAACCTACTTAAAAAAGCAGGCATTAGCTCGGAGCTTAGTGATTCTGATATGAATGATTTCTTGAGACGTAATTTTCATGAATCTGTGCACAAACACTGTAGGGAGCTTTTTATTCAAGGAAACTATTTTCATGCTGTATTTGAGGCCGCAAAAGTATACAACAAGATGGTTCAAGAAAAAGCGCATAGCGAGAAAGATGGGCAATCTTTAATGCTGGATGTTCTTTCGGTCAACGGTGTATTGAAATTGAACAAAAACGAGACCCAGACCGAACGTAATGTTCAAGATGGGGTGAAGTTCTTATCGGCTGGGTTGATGCAAGCAATGAGGAATCCCACTGCCCATGAGCCAGCTCTGGACTGGGTTATTAGCAAAGAGGATTGTTTGGATATGCTTAGTTTTATATCTTATCTATTTAAGCAGCTAGATAAAGCAGTGTATTACAATGAGAAGGATTATGCCTAACTACAAAGAAGTAGACTTCGAGGATGCTGTCGAGAAGCAGCTCGTGGATTTACATGGCTATCGCCAGCGCAATTGGCGCACGGACTACGACCGTCATTTAGCCATGGACAAGGAGCTGGTGCTAGATTTTTGGCGCAGCTCACAGGGCGAGAAACTGACTAGATACACTGAACGTTACGGTGCCGAGGCGATAAACAGCTTACTAAAGCGCCTTGACCAGGAGATTTCATCACGTGGAGTATTAGATGTGCTTCGTAATGGCATCGAAGACCGTGGTGCGAAGCTTGATATGGCATATTTTGCTCCAGAAAGCTCATTTAACCCGGAGACGGAGCGGCTATATGGATCAAATATCTTTAGCATCATTCGTCAGTTGCGCTACAGTGATAAGTTGAATGACTCTATAGATACGGCACTCTTCTTAAACGGTTTGCCAATTTTTACTGTGGAGTTAAAAAATCCGATGAGCGGACAAACGGTGGCACAAGCGATGGAGCAATATCGTGCTGATCGCAATCCGGACGAGAAGCTGCTGAGTCATATGCGCTGTCTAGTACACTTTGCCATGGATCCGGATCTGGTCTATATGACAACTAAGCTAGCTAGAGCCGGTACACGATTCTTACCGTTTAACCGTGGCAATGATGGTAGTGCCGGCAACGCTCCTAATCCTAATGGGTATAGAGTCGTCTACATGATAGATGACGTTTGGTCGCCTGACAGTGTACTGGAGCTAATCGGGAGGTTCTTGACTGTCACCACCAGGGAAAGTGAGGACAGTTATGGCCGTCACAAGGTTGAGAAGACGCTGATCTTTCCACGCTATCATCAGAGAGAAGCTGTCCGTAGGTTAGTGGCAGACGTGCGCAACCGTCAGGTCGGTCATAATTACTTAGTGCAACATAGCGCCGGTAGTGGCAAGAGTAATACTATAGCCTGGACGGCGCATCGTATGAGCGAGCTATATGATACTAGTGGCGAGAAGAAGGTCTTTGATAGCGTTATCGTCATTACTGACCGGCGGGTGTTAGATAAACAGCTGCGAGAGACGGTTGACCAGTTCTCGCAAGTGCGTGGTGTAGTGAAGAAGATTGAAGGCAGCTCGCAACAGCTTAAGGCTGCTTTAGAGAGCGGCGAGAAGATAATCACTACGACTATACAGAAATTTAGTGTGATCATGGATGCTGTGGGTGAGTTGCCGGGGAGGCATTTTGCCATCATCGTGGACGAGGCGCATTCATCGCAGAGTGGTGAAGGGTCGAAGGCGGTGCGAAAGACTCTAAATGCTATCAGCTTGGATGAAGCTGCCCGTAGTGATGAGCGGAGCGAGGTAGACGATGAAGATATTGTCAATAAAATTGCCCTAAGGGAGCAACGGTCAAGGCTTGCAAGATCTAGCAAACTAAGCATCTTTGCTTTTACGGCGACACCGAAGAACAAAACACTTGAACTATTCGGCGAGAAACACGATGACGGTAGGTACTATCCGTTCAGCCTCTATAGTATGCGTCAGGCAATAGAAGAGGGCTTCATTCTTGATGTATTAAAGAACTATACGACGTACCGTAGTTACTTTGAGATTGTGAAGACCTGGCAACAGGATGATAAAGAGTATGAGAAAAAGAAGGCACAGAAGCTGCTCTTCGGTTATGTTGACAAGAATCAGCATGCAATTAATCTCAAAGTAAAGACAATACTCAAGCACTTCCAGAATAGTATCGAAAACCTAATAGATGGGCAAGCCAAGGCGATGGTCGTAACTAAGTCGCGGCTACATGCAGTGCGTTATAAGATTGCTTTTGATAGATACATGCGTGAGTTCGGGATGAAGTACGGTGCAGTAGTAGCTTTTTCGGGTGCAGTAGTTGACCCGGATGATGGACGAGAGTATACCGAGGCCGGTATGAACGGCTTTTCTGAGAGCCGGACAGTTGAGGAGTTTAGGAAGCCCAGTTGCAAGTTCATGATTGTAGCAAATAAATATCAGACGGGCTTTGACCAACCACTGCTTGCGGTGATGTACGTTGACAAAAAACTGGGTGGCGTTAATGCTGTGCAGACACTGAGTAGGTTAAATCGCATTGCACTGCATAAGGAAGAGACGTTTGTACTGGATTTCGTTAACAGCGCTGATGACATGCTGGAGGCATTTCAGCCTTACTATACGACAACTATCTTGTCTGAGGGGACTGATCAAAACATTCTTTATGACCTGAGGCGAGATATCTTGCGGTTTAAGGCGTTCTCGAAAGAAGAGGTTGAAGGCTTTGCTAGCATGTATTACCTGGGTGAGAAGCATGATAAGCTAAATAGCTCGCTTGACGTAGTGGTGGAGCGTATTGAAGAAACGATGCCGGAGGAGAAGCGGGACTTCCGTGCGAAGGTGAACGACTATCTCAGACAATATGGTTTTGTATCGCAGATACTGTCATTTGAAGATACCTCCTTTGAAAAACTATATATATTCTTAAAGTTCTTGTTGCGCAAATTACCTGTTGCTAAGGATGATTTGCCGGTAGAGATTTTGAGACAGGTTAATCTTAACTCGCTAAAGATTGTGAATAAAGGTACAGTGAGCGTCAGTCTGACGAATGAGGCTACTATGCTTGACCCTCTTGGGGGTGGTTCGCTGACTAGTGATACGCCAATTGAGATGGATTTACTATCGCAGATCGTCAGAGACGTGAATAATAAGTATGGCACTAACTTTACTGACCAAGATAGAATTATCGCAGATAAATTAACTCAGAGATTAATGCAAGACAAAGAGCTGGGTGGATCAATCTCAAACAACGGGCGTGACGTAGCCAAAGTGAAGTTTGATGAGATATTTGAAAAAGAGTTAGTAGATATGGTGAATAACCATTTCGACTTTTATCAGAAGGTTAATACTGATAGAGACACGCATCGGTATTTTAAGGACAGAATCTTTGATCTGGTCTACAGGAACTCGGCGCCGAGAAAGCAAAGCGTCAAAATAGAGGATGGGCGATGTTAGTTTTCTTGGATGACTCTGGTGACCCGGGCTTTAAGCTTGACCGTGGCTCTAGCGCATTCTTTGTTATTGCCTGCGTTATTTTTGAGGATAAGCTTGATGCTGAGGAGGTGTCTCTTACTATGAAACGCTATCGTCGTGAGCTGGGCTGGGCGGATAATCACGAGTTTAAGTTTAACAAAACTAAAAAAGTATACATAAAGGAGCTTTTACGCAAGGTGGCTGTATTCGACTTCAAGATTCGAGCTATTGCTGTAGATAAGTCTAAGATATATAGTAACGAGCTACGTAATAGGCAGGATTCATTCTACAACTACACCATCAAGGAAGTTCTTTCGAAGAGCGAAGTTCTACGCCAAGCAGATGTAAGACTGGATGGTCATTCTGGACGACAATATAAAAAGCAAGCTATTACATATTTACGTCGTGAGATAAATGCTAGATCACATAAGATTGCAAAAGTTAGGTTTGTTGATTCTAGGACTAATAATTTAATTCAGCTAGCCGATTTGGCTGCTGGCTCTATCCATAGGCATTACCAGGCCAATAAAACAGATCGTGACGAATATCTGAAGATAATTAAGGAACGAATAGATGATATATGGTACTTTAAATAATGTTTGTGACAGAAAAGTCGAAGCCAGTCCCTATCCCAGATGTCCTAGGCACGCTCACCATGACGGTGACAGTTCGGGACTGACCTCATTTGTACTCACATTGTAGTCTATCGTGCTTGTGCCGTCAAGCTGCGGAGCCATGACGGTGCCGTCAGCCTTTCTTATCAGCAGCGGCGAATAGTCCGGTCAAGACGGCGTGGTCGAGAGTGATATCTTTGATCGCTTTCTTTAGTCGCCTCGGTGTTGTGTCGGTGGGTAAATCCAGCCGGTCGGTCAAAGCGTAGAGATGAAATTGGTAACGATGAGTGCCGAAGGGTGGCTGCGGTCCATTCCAGCCGGGCTCGCCCCAACTGGTGATACCCTCGATTACTTGATCCGGTAGGGTGTCGCTATTTATCTGAGTGGTGTCGGGTGGGATATTCCAAGCCGTCCAGTGGTAAAAGCCACCGAGAAGTGGTGCATCCGGGTCGTGGCAGATGATGACCAGACTCTTGGCTGTGGAAGGGGTGTCGGATATCACCAGAGGCGGGCGAATATTACCCCTCGGGTGAGAATATTCTGCCGGCATTTTAGTGTCGTTATCAAAGGCTGGGCTAGTTATCTTCATAGGGCTATTATACATGATCACTATGAGCTAATGCTAAATCATTAGCCCATAGTACGACCGTGTCGTTTCACCTACTCTGTCTGGTTGGCGTCAGCTCGGGTAAGTTGATCCACCATGGGCAGGAGCAGATAGATGCCGATGATGGCGGCCAGCAAACCTCCGCCAACGATGCCGAAATAGGTCGGGGTCAAGGTGGGGTGAAGTGTGGTCGAGTATATCCCGACGAAGACTGAGCCCGTCCAGACGCCGATGATGCAGGAGACGATTGAGGTCAGCAGAAGCGGGGTGACCGATTCGATCATGATTAGACGCTTCAGCTGGACTAACCTCATGCCACTCAGGCGCAAGGTGTATAGCGAGCGTCGTCGCTCGATCAATCCGCCGATGGTCGAGACGATCAGGCTGGCAATGGCGACGAACAATGTTACACCGATGCCGGCGTAAGCGAGGCCGGCCAGCGACTTAATGGTCGGGTTGATGTGGGGTTGTTTGGATATGTGCCCACTAGTGATGTAGCTGGTATCATCACCGTCGGTACCGG
>ERZ773063.996-NODE-996-length-17542-cov-9.211243_pt1 | contig 17542 bp, 16 predicted proteins | sample MGYA00580625_ERZ773063 | MGnify/ENA primary metagenome ERZ773063 (study PRJEB29015, sample SAMEA2738022) | human oral metagenome | biome: human oral; feature: human-associated habitat; material: dental | place: China | collected 2042 ...
CGGGCGGGGCCGGCGCGCGTCGGCCCCGCCCGGCCCGCGGTTACTTGACCTTCTTGACGGGGACGATGGCGACGGCGCTGATGGCGACCGCGATGATCGACATGATGAACAGCGAGCTGTACCCGGCGGTGAGGGCGACGACCTGTCCGGCGGCGACCGGGGCGAGCATCTGGCCGATGTTGGAGGCGACGTTGGCCACGCCCAGGTCACGGCCGGCGGCCTCCTTGTCGGGCAGCACGTCGATGAACAGGGCGACGTCCACGGCCATGTACATGCCGTAGGAGGCGGCCAGCAGGACGTAGAAGGCGTAGAAGGCGGCCAGGGACGGGACGAGCAGCGGGATGAGGAGGATCGCTGCGATGAAGGCCGACGAGCCGATGACGAAGGGCTTACGGCGCCCGACCTTGTCGGAGAGCCTGCCCGCGATGAGCATCATGAGCAGCTGCCCGGGCAGGGCCGCCGAGGACAGGCCGGCGAAGGTGGTGTTGGCCTCGGAGGCGGACAGGGCGGGCTGGATGTGGGACTGCAGGATGTACAGGACGAAGTTGGAGATGGCGGTGTAGCCGAAGAACATGAAGAAGCGGGCGATCCAGGTCCAGCGGAAGTCGTGGTCGCGCATGGGGATGGCGTAGCCCTTGAAGAAGCCGATCCAGTCGAAGGGGGCGACCTCCAGGTTCTTGGAGGAGCGGTCCTTGGCGAGGGTGACGAACAGGAGGGCTCCGGCGACCACGGCCAGGGCGAAGACGAAGTAGGTGTCCAGGCCCAGGCGGTTCATGAGCAGCCCGGCCACGACGCTCCCGCCGGTGAAGCCGCCCATCATGCCCACGCCGGACAGTCCGGAGACCATGCCGACCCTGTTCTCCGGGACGCGGTCGGCCACGGTGGTGGACAGGGGCGCCTGCATGAAGTTCAGCGAGACCTGGCCCACGGTCCAGAAGACGGTGAGCAGGGCGATGGTGCTGGAGTAGCGCAGCCCGACCATGAAGACCGCGCCGCCGATGGCTCCGGCGACGATCCAGAAGGCGCGCCGTCCGAAGGCCGAGCGCCAGCGGTCGGAGATGACCCCGACGATCGGCTGGGCGAACAGGGTGAAGAAGGAGCCGATCGACATCATCAGGGAGATCGACCTGGCCCGTGCGGCGTCGTACTGCGCCAGCAGGTCGAGGAGGTGCTGCTGGTCGGCGGTGGCGGTGGCGGTGCCCGCGTCGATGGCCTGCTTGAGGTCGGTCAGGGCCTGGACGTCGTTGATGGTCGTCACGCTCGTGCCGGCGAAGAAGTGCCGGAACTCGATGGTCTGCACGGAGTTGGGCAGCAGGACGCCCGCCATGGCCGCGTAGCAGGAGTACAGGAAGACCGAGGCGATGATGAAGGAGACGAGGTACTGGTAGTAGGGGCGGCCTCCGAGGTACTTCGCGGAGGTGCCGGGGCGGGTCGGCTCCTCCAGCAAGGGGTCGGACGCCGCGGTGGAGTCGGCGGACTCAGTGGGTCTGATGGACATGGGGCTCCTTTGGCCGATGCCGGGGCGGGCGGACAGGTGGGGGTAACCGCTCGTTTAATTTCATTAAACGACGAATCGAGCGTTACCGTCAACACGTTTGCCGGCGCGGACGGGCGCAGCGACGCTTGACATCCCACGACGCGAACGCCGAGCATGAAACAGTTCGTGCCGCCCGACGACGTGCGCCCCGGACCGCCGTCCCCGTCGTCGTCCCTCCTCCCGCCGCCAAGGAGACCACTCATGACCGCTGCGCCCAGCCCCTTTAAGAGCAAGGAGATCTGGTTCCTCACCGGCTCCCAGGACCTCTACGGCGAGGAGACCCTCGCCCGGGTCGCCGACCAGTCCCGGCAGGTCGCCGCCTGGCTCGACGACGCCGGCGCCGTCCCGGTGCCGATCGTGTGGAAGCCGGTCCTCAAGGACCGCGACGCCATCCGGGCCGCCATGCTCGCCGCCAACGCCGACGACGCCTGCATCGGCGTCATCGTCTGGATGCACACCTTCTCCCCGGCCAAGATGTGGATCGCGGGCATCGACGCCCTGGCCGAGCCGCTCCTCCAGCTCCACACCCAGTACTCCGAGCGGCTGCCGTGGTCCACCATCGACATGGACTACATGAACCTCAACCAGTCCGCTCACGGCGACCGCGAGCTCGGCTACATCCTGACCCGCCTCGGACAGCGGCGCAAGGTCGTCGTCGGCCACGCCACCCACCCGGCCACCCGGAGCAAGATCGGCACCTGGGCGCGCGCCGCCGCCGGCTGGGACGCCCTCCATCGCACCCGCCTGGTCCGCTTCGGCGACAACATGCGGGGCGTCGCCGTCACCGAGGGGGACAAGACCGAGGCCGAGCTGCGCCTGGGCGCCTCGGTCAACACCTGGGGCGTCAACGACCTGGTCGACGTCGTCGACGCCGTCGAGGAGCCCGAGATCGACGCCCTGGTCGCGGAGTACCTCCAGGCCTACGACGTCGCCGACGAGCTGGTCCCCGGCGGGGAGCGCCACGAGTCCCTGCGCTACGGCGCCCGCATCGAGGCCGGCATGCGCCGCTTCCTTCAGTCCCACGGCGCCACCGCCTTCACCACCAGCTTCGAGGACCTCGGCGGGCTGCGCCAGCTGCCGGGCCTGGCCGTCCAGCGGCTCATGGCGGCCGGCTACGGCTTCGGCGCCGAGGGCGACTGGAAGACCGCCCTGCTCGTGCGCGCCGCCAAGGTCATGGGGCACGGCCTGGGCGGCGGCGCCTCCCTCATGGAGGACTACTGCTACGAGATGACGCCGGGCAGGGAGAAGATCCTGGGCGCCCACATGCTCGAGATCTGCCCCTCACTGACCACCGCCAGGCCGCGCCTGGAGATCCACCCCCTGAGCATCGGGGGCCGCGAGGACCCGGTCCGCCTCGTCTTCGACGCCGACCCCGGCCCCGCCGTCGTGGTGGCCATGTCCGACATGCGCGAGCGCTTCCGCCTGACCGCCAACGCCGTCACCGTCGTCGGCCCCGACGAGCCGCTGCCCAGGCTGCCCGTGGCCCGGGCGGTGTGGGAGCCCGCCCCCGACCTCGCCACCTCCGCCGAGTGCTGGATGCTGGCCGGCGCCGCCCACCACACCGTCATGGACACCGCCACCGGGCTGGAGGCCTGGGCCGACCTGGCCGAGATCGCCGGGATGGAGCTGGCCGTCATCGACGGCGGTACCACCGCGCGCGCCTTCGCCCAGACCCTGCGCCTCAACCAGGTCTACCACCGCCTGGCCCAGGGCGCCTGATCCGGGGCCCGCGGGCCGCTCCGTCGCGGGCGTCTCCCGCGGCGCCCGCCCGCGCCCTCAGGAGGTGACCGGCGTCCTGACGATCTCGCGGATCACCTTGGCGCTGATCTTGGGGCGGCGGTGCGCGTCGGCCAGGCCATTGGCCTCCTGCATGGTGTCGGCCAGCTGGGTGTAGCAGAAGCCGGCCAGGTGGGGGCTCGCCTGGAGCGCGCCGAAGGCCCGGCGCAGCCGCGCCTCGAAGTCCTCCGGCCCGTCGGCGGTCGTGTAGCCCCAGGTGGTCTCCTCGTCCTCCTCGTCCTCCCAGTCCTCGCCCATGCCGGTCCCCTCGGCGTCCGCAGCGTCCGCAGCGCCCGCAGTGCCCGCGGCGCTCACGGGGGCCGCCTGGGCCGCGCCGTTCGCGGCGCTCCCGCCGCCGCCCGCCTCCTCGCCGTCGGGGAGGTAGCGGATGCCGCCGAACTCCGTGACCATCACCGGCGCCTCGCGGTCCACCGGGCCCTGCACCGTGATGCTCCGCCCGGCCGGGCCCAGGCCGGCCAGGAGCGCCTCCAGCCTGTCCTCCTCGGCGTAGCGCAGCGTCACCGCCAGGTCGTCGGCGTCGTAGTCGTGGATCGAGATGATGTCCGAGCAGGTGTGCTCCCACCCGTCGTTGGAGACCACCGGGCGGGACGGGTCGATCGCGCGGGTCAGGTCGGCCAGCGCCCGGCTGAGGGCCCGCTGCTCGGGGCGGTCGGCGAGGTGCTGCACGCCCCAGCTCTCGTTGATCGGCACCCAGGTGGCGATGCTCGGGTGGGAGCGGTCGCGGCGCACCGCCGCGCCCCACTCCGCCACCAGGCGGGTGATCGACTGCGTCGTGAACTCGTAGGGCGCCGCCATCTCGCCCCACAGGAGCAGGCCCAGGCGGTCCGCCCAGTACAGGAACCGCGGGTCCTCGATCTTCTGGTGGATGCGCGCCGCGTTGAAGCCGAGGCGCTTGATCAGAGCGACCTCGTCGCGACGGGCCCCGTCGTCGGGCGCCGCCAGGTGCGAGTCCGGCCAGAAGCCCTGCTCCAGGACGGCGCGCACGTAGTAGGGGCGGCCGTTGAGCAGGAAGCGGCGGTGCCGGGTGCCCACCGAGCGCAGCCCCAGGTAGGAGGCGACGACGTCGGGCACCGAGGCGGGCGCGATGGTCGAGGCCCGCCCGCCGGTGAGCGGGGCCTTGGCGGGGGCGAGCATGACCTCGGCCCCGATGAGCCGGGGGTGCTCGGGCGACCACAGGAGCTTCTCGTAGCGCTGGCCGTGCACCTGCTCGCGCAGATCGATGGTCAGCCCCGCCGTCGTCGTCTCCGGCAGCCTCGCAGTCGCCTCGGCCAGCAGATGGCCCTCGATGGTCAGCCGGGCGGTGATCCGCGATCCCGCCGGGACCGGGCGCGTCGTGGTCACCGCGAGCTCGACGGCGTCGCAGGCCCGGTTCGGCGTCCAGGCGAGCTCGGCGATCGCCGTGCGCGGCACCGCCTCCAGCCAGACGCTCTGCCAGATGCCGGTCGTGCGCGAGTACCAGATGCTGTGGGGCTCGGGCTGCCAGTCCTGCTTGCCGCGCGGCTGACCGGCGTCCAGCGGCCGGTCCTCGGCCCGCACGACGAGCAGAGCGTCCTCGCCGCCTTCCGGCAGGGCGCGCGTGACGTCGAGGACGAAGGGCACGTGCCCGCCCTCGTGCTCGCCCACGAGCTGGCCGTCGATCCACACGCTCGCCCGGTAGTCGACCGCGCCGAAGTGCAGCAGCACCCGCTCGCCCTGCGCCGGCCGGCCCGCGCGGACCAGGTCGGCGGCGGCGAGTGTGCGCGAGTACCACACGACGGGGTGGTAGCCGGTGTCCCCGATGCCGGAGCGCTCGCTCTCCGGCGGGAAGGGCACGGTGATGATGCGCTCGTTGACGCCGCAGGAGGGCCAGTCCCGTTCCAGACCCGTCTCGTCGTCGTCGTAGGCGAAGCTCCACGGGCCGTCCAGGCTGCACCAGTGGGAGCGGCGCAGCTGGGGGAAGGGATGGCCCCCGGAGGGATCGGCGGACCGGTCCGTGGAGCTGGCGGTGTCGGCCATGGTGCGTCCTTTCGGTCGGATGACGGGTCGTGTCGGCGTGCTGGTCGGAAGCTGCCCTCAGGTGCCCGAGGGCTCTGAGGCTCTTGAGGGTCCTGAGGTCCCTGAGCCCCCTGAGGACTCTGAGGATGTGGACGATGAGGAGCGGCGGACCGTGAGGGCCGGAGCGACCTCAATAGTGCGCGGCCGGGGGAGCGGGTCCGTCAGGCGCGCCCGGAAGTGGGCCGTGGCCGCCGCCGCGGTGGCCGCGGCCGCGCAGGAGACGCTGGTGAGCGACGGGGTCGCGAAGGCGGCGGTCTCCGTGTCGCCCCGGCCGATGACGACGACGTCCTCGGGCACCCGCGCCCCGCGCCGCAGCAGGGTGCTCAGCACCCCCGAGGCGATGGCGTCGTTGTGGCAGACGACGGCCTCGACGTCCGACCCCTGGTGCAGGAGCCGCGCGACGGCCTCGACGCCGCCGCGCACGCCGTCGGGCTCGGCCAGCCGTATCACCGCCTGCGGCGGGACCTCCAGGCCCGCCCGCCGCAGGGACGCCTCGCAGGCCTCGGTCCACCGGTCCGCCGGGTCGGTGACGCCCAGGACGGCGGCGCGGCGCCGCCCCAGGTCGCTCAGGTGGCGGGCGACGAGATCGCCCTGGGTCTGCGGCGGGCAGGTGATCCGGGTCAACTCCGCGGGACCGTCGTCGGCGATGAGGACGACGGCGTCGTCGGCGTCCCTGTACGCCTGCGCGGCCGGGTCCGTGCCGCGCGGGACGAGCACGAGGGCGTCGCACCGGCTGCGCCACGAGCCCTGGAGGAGGGCCAGCTCGGTGCGCCGCTCCCCCCGGGTCAGCTCGAGGACGACCGACGCCGGCTCGGCGGCCCGCATGAGCTCGGCCGCCAGGAGCGCGTAAGTGGGCTGCTGCAGGGTCGGCACGGCCAGCGCGATGGCCTCGTGCCTGCCCGAGCGCAGGGCCGCGGCCCTCGGGTTGACGCGGTACCCGAGCTCTCGCACCGCGGCCAGGACGCGCTCGCGGGTCGCCTGCGAGGCGCCGCCCGTCCCGCGCATGACGTTGGAGACCGTCTTGGCCGACACGCCGGCCAGGTCCGCGACCTGCTGCATGGTCACCTGGGCCGCCATGGCGCGTCACCTCCGATGGTGGAGTCACGGGGGAGCAGGGCCACGCCCTCGACGAGGGTCCGCGCCGGCGCGTCGGCGTCCTCGATCCGTGCGGCCAGCAGGTCCACCGCGTCGTCGGCGTAGGCGCTCAGGCGGGGGGAGACGGTCGTCAGGGAGGGGAAGGAGTAGCGGGAGGCCTCCAGGTTGTCGAAGCCGGTGACGGCGACGTCGTCCGGCACGCGCACCCCGGCGCTCGCCAGGGCGCGCAGCGCGCCCAGCGCGAGGGCGTCGTTGAAGGCGATCAGGGCGTCGAAGGGGAGGCCCGTGGCCAGCAGGCGCCTGACGGCCGCCGCGCCGTCCGGGCGGCGCCACTCCGCCGAGGCGATGAGAAGGCGCTCGTCGACGGCGACGCCCTGCCGCCCGGCGGCGGCGCGGAAGGCCGCGGCGCGGGCCCTGCCGGCGGCATGGCTGCGGCGCGCCGGGTCGGGGACGCCGATGACGGCGATGCGCTCGCGGCCCAGGGCCGTCAGGTGCGCCAGCGCCAGGTCGATGCCGCGCTCGTTGTCCATGGTGACGCGGTCGACCGCGGCGTGCTCGTTCTCGCCGAGCAGGACGAGCGGGCAGCGCTGCGCCTCCTGGGCGAGCGCCCGGGGGGACAGTCCCTGCCAGTACAGGATCACGCCGTCCAGGGCGGTGCTGCTCGCGAAGAACTCCGCCTCGCCCTCGCCCCGCTCCCCGGTGACGCCCAGGACGACGGCGAGGCCGCGCCGTCGCGCGCAGGCCGCGATCCGGTCCGCGATCTCGGCGAAGAAGGGCTGTCCGAGCTCGGGGACGGCCAGGCCGATGACGCCCGAGCGGCCGGTGCGCAAGGAGCGCGCCGCGGTGTCGGGGGAGTAGCCGGTCTCCTCAAGGGCGGCGAGGACGCGGGCCCGCGTCAGGGGCGACACGCCGGGCTCGTCGTTGACGACCCTGGAGACCGTCTTCGGCGACACGCCGGCCCGTGCTGCGACATCGGTCAGCGTGCTGGTCATGGGGCGAATCCTAACGGGGGGCATGCCGAAGAGCATGTTCAACGATGTCTTATGGTCCGGCTCATTGGCTGTACCATATAATTACTGTGAGAACAGTAGATGCACGTACACATCCAGAGATTCTCGCATTGACAACGATGAAGTATATGGGTGAACATTGCTCCTGACGCGAGTCGGCTGCTCGGAGGAGGACCGCATGACACGTACGCGCGAGGCCCGCATATCCATCGATCCCGACCGGCCCATCGGCCGGATCCACCCCCGCATGTACGGCTCCTTCGTGGAGCACATGGGGCGCTGCGTCTACACCGGCATCTTCGAGCCCGACCACCCGAGCGCGGACGAGGCCGGTCTGCGCCGTGACGTCATGGAGCTGGTCAGGGAGCTCGGCGTGACCACCGTGCGCTACCCCGGCGGGAACTTCGTGTCCGGCTACCGGTGGGAGGACGGCGTCGGCCCCGTGCAGGATCGGCCGCGCCGCCTCGACCTCGCCTGGCACACCACCGAGACCAACGCCTTCGGCACCGACCAGTTCATGGACTGGTGCGCGAAGACCGGCATCGAGCCCATGCTGGCCGTCAACCTCGGCACCCGCGGCGAGATCGAGGCGGTGGACCTGCTGGACTACGTCAACGGCCGCGCCGACACCGCCTGCGCAGGCCGGCGCCGTGCCAACGGGTGCGCCGAGCCCTACGACGTGCGCATGTGGTGCCTGGGCAACGAGATGGACGGCCCCTGGCAGGTCGGCCACAAGAACGCCGAGGACTACGCCCACCTCGCCCTGTCGACGGCCCGCGCCATGCACATGGTCGACCAGGGGCTCGAGCTGGTCGCCTGCGGGTCATCCGCCTGGGAGATGCCGACCTTCGGGGACTGGGAGCGCACCGTCCTCGACCTGGCCTACGACGAGGTCGACTACATCAGCCTCCACCGCTACGTCGACCCCGACGCCCAGGACCGCGCCAGCTTCCTGGCCGCCGGCGTGGACCTCGACCGCTTCATCAACGGGGTCATCGCCACCGCCGACGCCGTCGGCGCCAAGCGCCGCTCCGCCAAGAGGATCAAGATCAGCGTCGACGAGTGGAACGTGTGGCGCCTGTCGGCCTGGAACGCCGTCGAGCACGGCTTCGCGCCCGACGACTGGCCCGAGGCCGCGCCGCGCATCGAGGACGTCTACACCGGAGCCGACGCCCTCGTCGTCGGCGGGCTGCTCATCTGCCTGCTGCGGCACGCCGACCGGGTCGGGGCCGCGAGCCTGGCCCAGCTGGTCAACGTCATCGGGCCCATTATGACCGAGCCCGCCGCGCGCGGCGGCCGGGCCTGGCGCCAGACCATCTTCCACCCCTTCGCCATCGCCTCGCGCATCGCACGCGGCACCGCCTACGACGCCGTCGTCGCCAGCCCCTCCACCAGCACCGGGCACTACGGCGAGGTCGACCAGCTCGACGCCGTGGTCACCTGGGACGCCGACGGCGCGGGCGCCCGCGGCTGCCTGCTCGCCCTCAACCGGTCCCTGACCGAGCCCGTGGAGGTGAGCGCCGCTCTCGGGGGCCTGGGGGCGAGCCGGGTCGTCGCGGCGCAGATCCTCGCCCCGGACGACCTCGACGCCGTCAACACCGCGGACGCGCCCGATACCGTCGTCCCGGTGGCGCACCCGGTCGAGCTCGCCGGCTCCGTGCTCACCACCACCCTGCCGCCCGCCAGCTGGCTCGCGGTCGAGCTCGCCTGACCCGCCCCACGGTCGGGCGCCTTCCCCACTCGGATCGTGCGAATCGTTGACAAGGAGGTCAGTGATGAAACCAAGGAAGCGGGCACTGCCGCCGCCAGGAGGGCTGCCCGGCGGACCCAGCAGACGCGGTCTGCTGGCCGGGGCGCTCCTGGGAGGCGCCTCGCTCGCCTGCGCCCCGCTCCTGGGCGGCTGCTCCCCGGCGTCGGCCGGCGACCGGACCCGGATCCAGCTGTGGCACCTGTTCACCGGCGGTGACGGCGGCGTCTTCCAGTCGATGCTGGACACCGTCGGCCGGCAGAGCCCCGGCATCGAGATCGACCCCGTCGTCCTGACCTGGGGCGGGCCCTACTACACCAAGCTCGCCATGTCCTCGGTCGGCGGGCGCTCCCCCGACCTGGCCGTCATGCACGCCACCCGGGTCGTCGGCTACGCCCCCGGCGGGCTGCTCGACACCTGGGACGTCGACCGCCTGGCGGACCACGGCATCACCCGGGACATGTTCCCCGACCTGCTGTGGGACAAGTGCCTGGTCGACGGCAGCCTCTTCGCCATCCCGCTGGACTTCCACGCGTTCCTGCTGTTCTACAACACCGATCTGTGCGACCGGGCGGGCCTGCTCGACGCCAGGGGCAGGCTGACCGGCCTGGGCTCGCCCGAGGCCCTCCTCGACGCGGGGCGCGCTCTGGCCGAGGTCACCGGCGGCCAGGGCGTGTCCTACGGCTACACCGGCGACGGCGCGCAGGTCTGCCGCATGTTCTGGGGCCTGTACGCCCAGACGGGGGCCACCTGCACGCTCACTCCGGGGCAGCCGGTGCAGATGGACCGCGAGGCCGCCATCAGGGTCACCCGGCTGGTGAAGGACATGCTCGACGGCGAGATCGCCGCGCCCGACCTCGACTACGGGGGCGCCATCGCCTCCTTCTCCACCGGACGCACCGGGATCACCTTCATGGGCAACTGGGAGCTGCAGTCCTTCCTCAAGGCGGGCATCCCCTTCGACGCCATGCCCATGCCCGCCGTCTTCGGCACCCCGGCCTCCTTCGGCGACTGCCACGTCTTCGTGCTCCCCCGCCAGGCGGACCTCGACGAGGACAGGCGCGACGCCGCCTACGAGGTCGTCGCCGGCATGCTGAGCAGCTCCCTGGACTGGGCCGACGGCGGTCACACCCCGGCCGACCTCAGGATCACCGAGTCCGCCGCCTACCGGGCCCTGGAGCCGCAGTCGCACTACGCCGACGTCATGAACCAGGCCGTCTTCGAGCCCGCCGCCTGGTTCACCGGCTCCGGCTCGGACTTCCAGTCCCGGGTCTCAGAGGTCATGCAGGCGTGCTGGCTGTCCGGCTCGATCACGCCCGAGCAGGCCGTGGACGGTCTCATCGACCGACTCGACCACGCCCTGGCCCAGAACCCGCCCGCCTGAGAAGAGGAACGCAGTCATGGCAACCAACGTCTCCGCCCGGATCAGGCGCGAGGCCGCCTCGTCGCGGACGGTCGGGCGGCTCGGCTCGGGCCTGCCCTTTCTCGCGCCCTTCGTCCTCGTCGCCCTCGTCTTCCTCGTCATCCCCATCGCCTACGGGCTGTGGCTGTCCCTCACCGAGCAGTCGCTCATGGGCAACGGCGGCTGGATCGGCCTGGGCAACTACGCCGAGGCCATGGGCGACGCCACCATGTGGACCACCCTGTGGCACACGATCCTGTTCACCGTGATGAGCACGATCCCGCTCGTGCTCCTAGCCCTGGTCATGGCGCTGCTGGTCTACGTCGGCATCCCCGGGCAGTGGTTCTGGCGCCTGGCCTTCTTCGCCCCCTACCTGCTGCCCGTCGCCGTCGTCGTCCAGGTCTGGACCTGGCTGTTCAACTCCGACGTCGGCTTCGTCAACTACTGGCTCCAGCAGCTCGGGCTGGACGCGGTCGGGTGGCTCACCGACGTCGATGTCGCCATGTGGTCCATCGTCATCCTCACCGTGTGGTGGACGGTCGGATTCAACTTCCTGCTCTACCTGTCGAGCCTCCAGGCGATCCCCGACCTGCTCTACGAGGCCGCCGAGGTCGACGGCGCCGGCTTCTGGCGCAAGCTGTGGTCGGTGACCCTGCCCCAGCTGCGCGGCACCACGGTGCTGGTGGTCACCCTCCAGGTCATCGCCTCCTTGAAGATCTTTGACCAGATGTTCATCGCCTTCTCCGGAGGTTCCGGCCCCGAGGGCTCGACCCGACCGATCCTCCAGTACATCTACGACACGGGCTTCACCAACTACCGGATGGGGTACGCCTCGGCGATGTCGTACATCTTCTTCGCCGTCATCATCCTCGTCACGGTGGCCCCGCGGCTCCTGGCCCGTACCCGGAAGGACACGTCCAATGAGCGCTGACATCCTTCTCCAGCTCCGCAGCCATCGCACCCGCTCGCGGGCCGAGCGCCGGGCCGAGGCCAGGCGCACTCGCGGCCTCCTGCTGGGCCGCAGCAGGGTGGCGCGCGTGCTCGCCTTCGCGGTCCTCGCGCTGCTCGCCCTCGGCTGGCTGCTCCCGCTGGCCTGGGCGGTGGACACCTCGTTCAAGACCGAGGTGCAGGCGCAGTCCCTTCCGCTGAGGTGGCTGCCCGACGGCGGCTTCACCCTGGAGAACTATCGAATCGTCTTCTCCCGTGGCGAGGTCTTCACCTGGATGTGGAACACGCTCCTGGTGGCCTGCCTGGTCACGGCGCTGACCGTCGTCATCTGCGCGCTGGCCGGCTACGCCTTCTCCCGCACGGTGTTCAAGGGGCGCAGGCTCCTGTTCGCCGCCACCATCGCCCTCATCATGGTGCCCGGTCAGATCCTCATTGTGCCGCTGTTCAAGGAGATGGTCCTGCTGCGGGCCGTCGACACCTTCGCCGGCATCATCCTGCCCCAGACCATTGCGCCGATGATGGTCTACATCTTCAAGCAGTACTTCGACCAGGTGCCCCAGGAGATTGAGGACGCGGCGCGCGTGGACGGCGCCGGGAACTGGAGGCTGTTCTGGAACGTGATCCTGCCGATCTCCCGGCCGATCGTCACCGCGGTCGCGATCTTCGTGTTCATCGGCGCGTGGAACAACTTCATGTGGCCCTTCATCATCACCAACAACCCCGACCTGATGACCCTGCCGGTCGGGCTGTCCACGGTGAAGAACGCCTACGGGGTCATCTACGCCCAGACCATGGCCGCGGCCGTGATCGCCGCCCTGCCCCTGACGATCCTGTTCATGCTCTTCCAGCGGCAGATCATCAAGGCGGTGGCCACCACGGGCCTGGGCGGGCAGTGAGGCCGCGGTAGGCCCGGATGGGCTCGGCGGTCCCGTCGATCCCCCCGGCTCCGCGAGCTCCGGCCCGCCGCCCTCGTGCGTGGCCCCGGCCGCGCGGACGCGGATGCTGACACCGCGCCAGGACCGGGAACTTCCCGGTCCCGGCACCCGACTACCCGGGCGAGAACCCGCCCGGGCAAGTCGGGCGGGCCGTCGGTGAGAGGACGCCCATGTTCACATTCGACCAGACGCCGGTGAAATTCGTCGGGCTGCTGGTGCTCCTGACGTGGTGCACGATCTGGTGCGCCCGCGAGCTCGCCCGCTCCCGGGGCGCCCGGCAGCGCATCTGCGACGCGCTGCACCTGCTCATGGCGGTGGTCATGCTCGCCATGGTGCCCAAACCGGTCTGGGTGGCGCTGACGGGCGCGATCCCCGTCCCCGTCGTGGTCGCGGCCTTCGCCGCGGCGACCCTGTGGTTCGTCTGGCTGACTGCCGGGGCGCCCGGCCGGTCCGCCCGCTCCGACGACGCCGCGGACCACGCCTGCGCCGGCCGCGCCCACGCCGGGCACACCGGGCACGCCGCCATGTTCGCCGCCATGACCTGGCACCTGGCGGCGATGGCCGTCAAGGCGTCGGCGAGGGCCGAGCTGGGCATGGGCCCGGCCATGCACCAGTGGATGGAGCAGGCGGGGCGGCCCGGCCGGGTCCTGTGGGTGTTCGCGCTCGTGGGGCTGCCGTTCATGGCCTACCTGCTGGTCGCCGGCGTCCTGGCCCTGCGGCGGGCGCTGCGACCGGGCGCCGCCGCCGGGCGCCGCCTCGCCGCAATGTCCGACTTCGCCATGAACTTCGGCATGTTCTGGATGAGCACGGGGCTGCTCACCCCCATCCTGCCCTTCTTCGCGGCGCTGGCGTTCTGACGGCCCTCGCCACCGCTGAAGGCGCCTGGTCGCTCCCGGATGGCGCGGTTCTTCCGGGGCCGGTTGCGCATTTGGCTCTGCTGCGCTCCTTCACCCCTCGCTACGCCTCCTTTTCTCGTACAGTGAAGGGTCAAAAGGCGTAGCAGAGACAAAAGGGCGTAGCGGACGCGAGTCCCCCGCCGTCGTCGTCCTCCGTGAACGCGGCCGGGGGAGGACAGCGGCGGCGCGGCCCGGGGGGACTGCGGCGCTAATGGCAGGTGCAGTGCGGCCCGCACTGGCAGTCCCCGCACAGGCAGGGCCCGCCCGTGCGGCAGCCGCACAGCTGCACGTCGACCGCGTTGACGATCCGCTCGCCGAGCCCGGGGCGGGGCTCGGGCAGGGCGCGCAGCTCGGCGTCCAGAGCGGTCGCTCGGGCCAGCCAGGCCGAGCAGGACGGGCAGTCCTCCAGATGGGCGGCGATGCCGGGCACCGGCAGGGGCGGCTCCTCGCCGTCGAGCAGGGCGGACAGCGCCGCCCGCCAGGAGGCCTCTTCGTCCACGGGCTGCATTGGGGAAGCATACGCGCCACTACGATGGCCCGGTGAGCACCGTCGACGACGTCACCGCGCTCGCGCTCGCGGCGGGCGGGGGCGACCGGGCCGCGCTGTCGGAGTTCATCCGCGCCACCCAGGCCGAGGTGTGGCGGTTCGTGGCGCGGCTGGCCGGCCGCCAGGCCGCCGACGACCTCACGCAGGAGACCTACCTGCGGGTGCTCGGGGCGCTGGCGGACTTCAAGGGCAGGTCGAGCGCCCGCACCTGGCTGCTGGCGATCGCCAGGCGGGTCGTCGCCGACCAGTTCCGCCGCCAGGCCGCCCGCCCGCTCACGATCCCGGTGGACTGGACCCGGGTCGAGGGGGAGTTCGGGGGTCGGGGCGCGGCGCCCTCCGACCCCCTGGGGGAGATGCACCTGGAGGAGCTGCTCGGGGAGCTGAGCCTGGAGCGGCGCGAGGCGCTGGTGCTCACCCGGCTGCTGGGCTTCAGCTACGCGGAGGCCGCCGAGATCTGCGGGTGCGCCGTGGGCACCATCCGCTCGCGCGTGGCCCGGGCCCGCACGGACCTGCTCCTGGCGCTCGCCCGGCAGTCGGAGGCTCCCGCCCCCTCGCGCGTGGGCTGTGTCCGCGCCCACTATGCTGGACGCCCGGGGCCGGCGGACCGGGGAGCCGGTCCCACGACAGACAGGACGACATCATGATGATCAATGGAGAACTCATCGACCTGCGCGCCGGCGCCTACGAGGCCCGCGTGGCCGCATCCGGCGCCACTCTGGTCCACCTGCGCCGCGAGGGGCGCGACCTGGTCCTGCCCTTCGACGCCGAGACGAGCCTGCCGGACGCCTGGCAGGGCAAGACGCTCCTGCCGTGGCCCAACCGGATCGACGGCGCCCGCTACACCTATGCGGGCGCGACCTTCGAGGTGCCCTGCAACGAGCCCGCCACCGGCGCCGCCCTGCACGGCCTGGCCGGCTGGGTGGGCTACCGGGTCGTCCCGGAGGCGGCCGGGGAGGGGTCCGACGCCGGACGGGGCGGGGCCGCCCCGAGCGCGACGACCCTGGAGCTGCACCTGCCCGCCTCCTACGCCTACCCCTGGGCCCTGGACGTGAGCGTGCGCTTCGCCCTCGACGCCGAGTCCGGCCTGACCATGACGACGACCGCCACGAACGCGGGGGCCGCGTCGGCCCCGGCGGCGAACGTTCCCGGCGCCCCGGTGATCGACGGCGCCTTGGCCCCCGCCCCCTACGGGGTGTCCTGGCACCCCTACCTCACCCGCTCGGTGCCGCTGGACGAGTGCGTGCTGACCGTGCCGGCCTCCCGGGTGCTCGACGCCGACCCGGCCACCATGGCCCCGACCGGCGAGCGGGGGGTCGCCGGGACCGACTGGGACTGGAGGGAGGGGCGCCTCATGGGCGCCACCGCCACCGACAACGCCTACACGGGCCTGCCCGAGGGGACGTGGCGGGTGCGCCTGCGCGGGGGCGAGGGCGATCGCGCCGTCGTCATGAGCGCCGCCGCGCCCTGGGTCCAGGTCTACAGCGGCGAGCACCTGGGGCGCCGCGGCGTCGCCGTCGAGCCCATGACCTGCCCGCCCGACGCCTTCAACTCCGGGACGGATCTGGTGACCCTGGCGGTGGGGCAGTCCCACGTCTTCAGCTGCGCCATCCGCGAGGAGGACTGAGGCCCGGCGGCGGGGGTGGCGACGGCGGCCCGGCCTCGACGACGGCGGCCATCGAGCTGGCCGCGCGCCGGTCCAATTACGGCACGCTGGTGACATCCCTTCAGGTCGGCGACGAGGCGGAGATCGACGAGGCGCTCGGCTTCCTCGTCAACCGGGGTGTGGACGGCCTGATCGCGGTGGCGCCGAGCACGGGCATCGCCCGCGCCGCGGTGCGCGCGGCCAGGGGCGTGCCCATGGTCGTGGTCGCCGACGGCTTCGCGCCCTCGGAGCACATTCACGTGGTCTCCGTGGACCAGGGGCTGGGCGCGGGGATGGCGGTGCGCCACCTGGCGGGCCGGGGGCGCAGCCGGATCGCGCACATCGCCGGGCCGGGGGACTGGTTCGACGCCCGGGCGCGGGCCGCGGGCCGGCGCGCGGCGCTGGAGGACTCCGGCCTGGAGGCGGTGGATCCCGTCGAGGGGGACTGGGGCCCGCAGTCCGGCTACCGGGCGGGCGTCGAGCTCCTGACGGGGCGGGCGGGCCAGGCGCCCGACGCCGTCTTCTGCGCCAATGACCTCATGGCCCTGGGGCTGCTGGCGGCGGCGCGGGACCTGGGCGCGAGGGTGCCGGAGGATCTGGCCGTCGTGGGCTATGACGACACGGCCGGGGCCGGTTTCTTCTCGCCGCCGCTGACCACGCTCGGTCAGCCCTTCGACGAGCTGGGGCGGCTGTGCCTGGAGGCGCTGCTGGAGGGGCTGGGCGGTGCGGCGGGGAGGTCGCACACCATCTCGCCGACGCTGAGGGTGCGCCGCTCCAGCGGGTGAGGCGCGGGCCGGCGTCGGGTCGGGCCGCGAGGCCGGGCGCGGGTCGGCCCGGCGGTGGGATGGCGCACTCGGGGCTCTGCCGGCTGGCCTTCACCGGGTCGTCATCAGCACTGCATGATCTCGCCCAGGTCCCAGACCGCTTCGGGCTGGTCGGGCGTCACCCTCTCGCCGACATAATAGATCTGGTGGTTCTCGGCCGCGACGAGGCACTCGATAATAGTGGATAGTGCCGTGTCCGCGTCGCCGATCGCCTTGGTGATGCTGGCTTGGTAGTTCGCCGCGGCCGGCGTTAATGGAATCATGGCGGCGGAATTTCAGATGCGCTGTAGGTCGTCGGGTCGTGCTGTTCCGTTTGCCTCTGAATCAAGGGCGTCTGATAAGTCTCTGAGACGGCCCTGCCGCGATCGGCGGGACGGCGAGGACGAGAGTGTGCAGGAGTTCGGTCATGGCGTTAATATCGTTCTGGTCGTAGTTCAGGCTCAAATTCTCGTCGTTCGCGGTCCTCGGGTCGCTGAGATAGAAGCGGATGCCCAGGGTGTGGATGTCGGCATCGGGGTAGAGCCAGCCCCCTACGATCCGTCCCCCGCCATTCTTGTCGGGCCAGATGCATCCGCGGCCCTGGGTGTCGTCGAAGGTGATCCGGGGCAGTCCCTTGTCGTCGAGTTCGGTGAATTCCGTGCTGCCCGCTCCCGCACCGAACTTACCGCCGATGAAATAACTGACGTCGAGGGAGGAGTGCAGGCCCTGCGGCATTCGGATGCCGTGAATATGGCAGTCGAAGGTGTCGCGGCTGCTATTGTGGCCCGGTGAGTGAAGGTAGGACAAGTCGGTGGGGTAGAAGCAGAGCCCGTCCTCCAGGAGTTGCCTGGGAACGACTTCGCACAGCGTCTGGTCGGTCAGGAAGGTCGGAACGGGCGGGACCGAGGCCTGATCGCCCCCGTGGTCGGCGCAGGCGGATGACCCGATCATCACCGCGGCCAGGAGGCAGGCCCGGCGTCTGGACATATGCCAGAGCGATCGTCCATTCATCCTCCCGAACAAGTGTGATGAATATCGACTAGCCATGACTTCTCTGGAGTATTTGGGAGAACGGATCAGTAATTGTGGAATATGGATGTTATTCCGACCGCGGTCATGGCGTTACCGGCCAGGTCGTGGGCCTCCTCC
>ERZ773063.997-NODE-997-length-17541-cov-10.361146_pt1 | contig 17541 bp, 16 predicted proteins | sample MGYA00580625_ERZ773063 | MGnify/ENA primary metagenome ERZ773063 (study PRJEB29015, sample SAMEA2738022) | human oral metagenome | biome: human oral; feature: human-associated habitat; material: dental | place: China | collected 2042 ...
GATCGCCCTGCCGCTCCACGGCATACGCATGGAGATAGGTGAGCATATCATCCTGTACATCGGCAGCAAAAGCGCGCTCTGCCCACACCTGCGCCTCCGCATAGCATTCGCTCTCAAGTAGCACAAAAATGTGGTCTTTCAGTGCCTTTACATCCATACTCATACTATCGTCATGAATGAAGGGAGACTTTAGCAGACCGCTTCGCCCGGCATATTCTGTCCAGACCTGCTCATAGGCAGCCCCCACTGCCCTACCATAGCCTTGCACATCCATTACGGGGGAGGTCTCCATCATGTGACGCAACCCCGCATGTAGCGCATCGAGCATCTCCGCGTCATTGGCAAGAGAAATGGCACACGCAATATACGCCTCCTCCGAATGCGCGACAAGTGCCCCCGCCCCAATGTTCTCCAGAAGCGATGCGCCGAAGCGACTGCCGAGGCTCTCTCCCGCAAGCGTTACAACGGGTACGCCCATATAGAGCGCATCGCAGGTAGTGCCGCCCCCCGGATAGGGAAAGGGGTCGAGCGCAATATCCACGCGATTGTATGCAGCAAGATAATCTTTCGAGGAACCTTCCGTATCGACGCGATCCGGCGGAATTCCCGCCTCTCCCATCCGGTGCAGAGCCTCCGCACGTGCATCCGCATACGAAAAGACATCCGTCTTCAAAAAGAGGCGGCTCTCCGGCACGCGGCGCAGGATCTCTGCCCATGCACGGAGCACGCGGTCATTCAGCTTTGTAAAGTTGTTGAAGCTGCCAAAGACAACGCTGCGCCCCGCCGCAGGAGCGTGAACGGGTACGGGCGCCGCATGGAGCGGCTGCCAGCAGAAATGTGAGTGCGGCAGGACAAGCAGCTCCTCCACGAAGCCCGCCTCCGCATCCCCTTCCGCAAGCACGGGATCGGCAAGGAAATAATCAACCGTAGGCAGCCCTGTCGAAGCAAAATAGCCGATCCCTGAGATCTGCACCGGCGCAGGGCGGTAGGCAAGGATCGGCAGCGTCATGCCCGCCGTGTGTCCCGCAAGCTCGACGAGGATGTCAATGCCGTCGCGATAGATCGCATGCGCCGCTTCTTCCGCCGAGCGTTGTCCAAGATTGCGGAAATGCTCAACCGACTGCCGCACCTTTTCCGTGTACGCATCCTCTGCATTCAGTGCATAGACCGTCACCTCAAAGCGCGACCGGTCGAGCGCCGTCATCAGCGCATACGAAAAGGAGAGCACCACGTGCTCCCTGACATCGGGCGAGAGATAGCCGATGCGCAGCCGCTTGCCCGCACGGTGCTCCGTGTGGTCGAACGGATGCACATCCGCAAAGAGCGCGCCGTACTCTTCTGCCGCCCTCTTGTCCTCCGCGAGCGTCGCGGGCAGATAGTGCCGGTTAAAGAGTACATTGCTCGCGTTCAACGCACGCAGGGCGAGATCGGGCGCAGCGTCGCGCGCCCGTTCATAGAACTTCACGGCGTCCTCTGCATCGCCGAGGAAACGGGCGCACTGTCCCGCGAGATTATACACCTTCTCCGCAATCGCAGGAGGCATGCTTGCGTCAATAAGCGGCGTCAACGCCTTGCGTGCTGCGACACGTTCCCCATCGAGGAGATAAATGCGCGCACGCAAAAAGATTGTATAGGGATCGTCGGGGGCAAGTGCCGCGCATTCCCTCCATGCCGCAAGAGCTTCCTGCGCACGTTTCGCCTCGATATGAAGTGCCGTCAGGAGCCCCGCGGCTTCGAGGGGTACATGTTTGTGCAGCTGCTTGATCCCCTTGCGTGCTGCCTTCTCATCCCCGTGCGCGAGCGCCGCAAAGATCCGATCGCGCAGCGCCTCAAGTGCCTCGCCCGTCATTCCGTCCCCCTCGCAAGCCGTCCGATGCGGCGTATCACCCGCTGTGCTTCGGGAGCAGCGGATCCCCCCCTGCACACATGCGGCAGCAAAAGCGCGAGTGCCCCCTGCTGCGCGGGTGCAAAGCATGTCCCACGCGCCACTGCAACCGCCGCCGTGCGCTCCATATCCTCGATCAGCGATGCCGCCGCAGAGCTTACATCACCCGCGAGGAGGAAGCGCCGACGCTCCGAGAAGTGTACGTCCGCACGCCGATCATAGTAGAGACTTGCCAGAGGAAAGTCCGTTCCCGCGAGAATCGAAGAAAGAAACGCCGCATCCGCCGTTTCATCATAGAGCCGATTCAGGGTTTCGATGAGCGTCGCATCATCCGCGCCCACCGCCCCGAGAATGCGCACGAATCCCACGAGGGAAGATGCATCGTGCGGGCGCAGTTCTATGGCACGCTCATAGAGCGCAGCTGCCCCCTCCGCATTTCCCGTGAGTACCGCAGCCGCGCCGAGGCACGCGTAGGCACGCGGAGCGAGAATGCCGGAGAAATCCCCCGCACGATAATACTCCTCATGCAGACGTACCCCCTCCGTGTACGCTTCGCGCGCCCGCGCGAAATAGCCCGCTTCCCACGCATAGATCCCATAGATCAGAGGGAAATCCGCCTGTTCCGGAAATGCTTGGCGCGCTGCCTGATACGCATCTTCGATCTCCGCATCCGGCGCCCCCATAAGGATGAGCCCCTGGAGAAGAACCGCATGCGGACGGTTTTCCGAACCGACGGGACGATCCTTGCTGTCCCGTGCCAGCCGTGCATAGTGCACTGCCTTCGGATAATCCTCAAGCGTATAGTAGCAGTCCATCAGATGGTATTCGTCGAGCTTCTTATACACGCCGCGCGCACGCCGCGCGAGCAGCAGATCCAAATCCCGTTTGGACTTCTCTTTGATAATGCGCGGCGAGTAGCCCGTATGGTAAAGTGTCAGCCCCGGCGCCATCATCATCTCGCGCCCGGGATCTCCGCTGAGGTTCTCCACATGTTCGTGAATACTCCCCACAAAGCGGATGTGCGGCGCACGGCGAAAGATCCGCTGCACCTGGGCCGTTGTACCGAGGAGCGCTCCCGTATCCATGTCGATGTTGACGAGGTGCACGATAAATCCGTCCATCGTCTCTTTTTTGTCGTATTCCTCAATCAGCGGACGTACGCGCGGCGCACTCTCCTCCGTGAAGTACTCGTCCGCATCCGTAAAGACCACCCAATCGCCCTGTGCCTGATCGAGTGCAAAATTCTTTGCTGCGGCAAAATCATTGATCCAGTCAAAATGATACACCCGCGCACCGCCCGTGCGTGCGATCTCCACCGTCGCATCTGCCGATCCCGTATCGACCACGATCATCTCATCGGCAAAGACACGCATCGACGCGAGCCAGCGCGGCAAATTTTCCGCCTCATTCTTGGCGATCACACATGCCGAGATCTTCATTTGATCAGCTCCAATAGTTCCACTGCCTTCCTGTGCGATGGATCGAGAGTACATGCACGCGTTAGATATTCCTGCGCCTCCGTACGTGCACCGAGATAGAGGGCGGCAAGCGCCATCCCGTAACAGCTGTCCGGCGACTCTCCCTCCACGGCAGAGAGGAGGCTCCACCCGAGGAACGCCCCCTCCCATCGCTGTGCATCTGCAAAATCCTCTGCCGCAGCACGCAGGACATCTCTTCCATAGCCCGCGGCAACACGCAGAAAGCGCGCGCTCTGCGCCGCGTCCGCATGATGGATAAACGCCGCACGCACGCTCTCATAGCCGTCCATCGCCTCCGGCAGTGCGACCGCATCCGGCTCATCGTAGTGCCGCCAGAATGCCAGCATTGCATCCGGCAGCAGGCTGCGCAGCCGATGATAGAGATGAAGGCTCTCCGCACGGCGTTCGCGTTCCAGACGCAGAAGGATCTCCGGCATCGCGCGCACGTATTCGACCAACGCGCCGACCACGTGCTCGCCCAGTTCCTTCGGTGCAAGCACGCGCATGCGCTCATAGATTTCGGGCGTAGGAACAACGTGCCCCGTCATGCGCGAGAGTTCTGCGCGTGCCGCCGCGCCGAGCGCCAGCCAGCCATAGCTGTCCGCAAAGCGCGCGAGATAGGCAAGCGTCTCCACCCCCTCACCAAGAAGCTTCCGCATTCCGGCGAGAATCTGCGCTACATCCTCGGAGCCATGCAATTCCATAGAGACATCCAGAGCCTCTTCCCATGCCGTATCAAATGTGAATGCGCGTGTCAGCTCCTCCTCTGCCGCATCTCTTTGTCCCATTTCCACTAAAATACGTGCACGCGCGGCAGAGACCGCCCCTGCCCACACAGGGAACACCGATGCCTCACCCTCCGCATCTGTCGGATGCTCATAGAGCATCAGCGCCTTTGTCAGGGCATCCAAAGCGCCGGCATCACCATCTGCGGCGAGGAGCAGCCCGAGGCGCCCATAAAAGTCCGGCAGCTGCGAAAATGCGCGGCATGCCGCGTGTGCGGCTGCAATTTGTTCCGGCAGCGGAACATTCTCCTTCTCCATCGCATCCAGCAAAAGATGATGAAGATGGCTCTGCGCACCGAACGAGGTCACATTCTCCTCAAGAGCGGCACGCGCATAGATCAGCGCAGCAGCATACTTTCCAAGCCCGTAATAGGTATCGGCAAGGTAGCGGCAATCGCCGATCTGAAGACCGTGCTCCCCGATGCGCCGCTCCATCAGTGCAAGATTTCGCTCGTGCTTCGCACGGATGCGTCCCGAGGAGTACCCCACATGGCGAATGACAAGAGCGACCGGCTCGTGATAGAGCGCCGGCTCCCCCCCTTCCTTGCACAGTGCCTCATGTACCCGCCCCTCATAGAAAAGACCGCGCCCCATACGCAGAAGCCGGACATGCGGCGCACGCCCGATCTCACGATTGCCCGCATCCTCATCCACATGCACGATCGGCAGTAGAACGGCGTCCACATGGGGCAGTACAACATCCATCATCGCAAGATAGGGCCGCAGTTCCGCAGGATCGACAAAAGACTCGTCCGCATCCAGAACCGTCACCCAGTCCGCATGTGCCTCTGCAATCACCGCATTGCGGGCGGCGGCGAAGTCATCCCGCCACGGGAAGTCGAAGACCTTCGCCCCTGCCCGCTCCGAAAGCGTTCGCGTCCCGTCCGTCGATCCCGTATCGGCAACGACCCGCTCATCGGCATAGACTGCGGCATTGCCGAGCCACGTTTCCATGTCGCGCGCATCATCGCGCACAAAGACACATGCGGCAATGCGGATCTCCTCTGCACGCGATGCAATACGCTGCCATATCCTCATCCGGCGGCACAGTGCATCGCGCATCTCATCCGTAAAGACCGACTGCTCCGTCCCCACCGTCGGCGGCCCTGTTTGGAGCGCCTGCTCTGCTGCGGCAATCGCCTCCTCATACCGATGAAATGCAGCAAGCGCCTCCGCGAGCTCTGCGTGCATCTCCGGCAATTCCGGAAATTCTCGTGCTGCCTGCTCCGCAACGGCAAGATGCTTGTCCCTGAGCGCCGGATTCGCACCATAGATACGCAGGAGGATCCGGTAAGAACAGCTCGCATACAGAACACTGCGCCGACCCATCCCGATATCGAGAAGAGCATAGCGTTCTGCCATGTGTTCATTACCCAAATTGTCATAGGTCTCGGCGAGATAGCGCCAGCAGCGCTCCGGTGTATCGGTATGTTCGAGTTCTTCGAGGAGCAGACGCAGATTGCGCTCTCCCTTTTCACGGGTGAGCACGGCGGAGTAGCCCGTATGGACAAGCGTCAAAAGTTCCGGTGCAATGATGCGGGAAAGCGGTGCCGAGCCATCCGCTTCCCGCAGTTCCTCATGAATGCGCCCCACGTAGTGTCGACCCTCCCGTCGCCGAAAGATGCGCGGTGCATAGGAATCGAGCAGCGTTTCTCCCGTCGCTTCATCAATATTGTGCCACGGGATGAGAAGCACCTCACCCTCCGTGCGATCCGCTTCCTCAATCACTGCCCGCAGATGCTCCCGCGTCTCGGGAGAAAAGTATTCATCCGCATCCAAAAAGATAACAAATTCCCCGCTCACCTTGCCAAGAGCGTAGTTCCGCGCGGCGGAGAAATCATTTTGCCACGGAAAATCCCAGAGCTGTGCATGAAAGTTTGATGCAAGCTCTGCCACACCTACGTCCGTTGCCGTTGAGACAATAACGACCTCGTCGACCGCATCTCGAAGAGAGGCGAGAGAACGTCGCAGCTCAGCTGCCTCATCCTTTACAATATAGCAGGCAGAGATCCTCATCATGCACATCCTTCCATTCCCATTCGAGGAATATTATACGCGATATGGATGAAATTAGCAAAGAAAAAGAACCCCTCCCCGAGGGGAGAGGTTCCTGTCATCCGTATGTAACAGCCGAAGCGAATTACTGGAGGAGCGAAAGGACAGCGGAGCTGTTCTGGTTCGCCTGCGCGAGCATGGACTGCGCAGCCTGGAGCAGCACGTTGTTCTTCGTGTAGTTCGTCATCTCCTTCGCCATATCCGCATCGCGAATCGTGGACTCGGAGTTCTGAACGTTCTCGGACGCCGTCGAGAGGTTCGAGCTCGTGTAGGCGAGACGCGTCTGAACAGCGCCAATGTTTGCCTGCTCATCAAGAGCCTTCTGGAGCGCCGAATCAATCGTGTTGATCGCAGCGTTTGCACGATCCTGCGTCTGGACGCTGAGGACAGAACCATCCGTGCCCTTGAGACCAAGTGCGAGCGAACGCATATCCGTCATGCTGACCTTGATCGCCTGATTTGCCTTCGTGCCCGTCTGAAGAACGAGAGCGTTGTCGGCGGACTCATTCTCTGCACGAATACGCTCGTTGAACATATCGAGAGCATTGTTCGCCGTCTTGCGGAGCGTGCCCGAGTTGTCCATGACCGAAAGCGTGAACGAGGAGATCTGATAGGTCGTGCCCGCACCTTTAGCCGCGATCGAAATCGCCGTCTTGTTATCCGCCGTGAAGATGCTGTTCCCAGCCTTGTCCTTACCGATGTAGGCGCTATTCTGCGTGGAAGTCTTATCAAGAAGCGAAGTGCCTACAAGAGACTCCGAGCCGTTGTACGCAGTCTTCGTGAGAATATCTTCCAACTTCTTTGAACCGACCTCGAACGTCGTCGTGTAGGTACGCCCCAGACGAACGTAGGAAACCGTGAGCTTATCCGTCGACCGGATGTTGAGGCTCTCGCCCATGCGGTTCTTGAGTGCTGTCAGATCAGACGACCATGCCGTGTCCGTGCCCAGCGCGGAGTTCGAAAGGGTCGTGCAGGTCGCCGTGCCGACGCTGTTGCGCGAGCCGTCGACGAGGTACTTGCCGTTGTACGTGGCAAGCGCGTTGTCATCGATCTGATCAACCATCTGGTTGATCTCCTTCTGGATCGTGCGGCGATCTTCATCCGTGTTCGTGTCGTTCGCTGCGTTGATCGCCTTCTCCTTGAGGGTCTTGAGGATCTCGACCGTGCTGGAGACAGCGCCCTCAGCGGTGCGCATCATGCTGTTGCCGTTCTGCGTGTTCTGGTTGTCCTGATCGAGCGAACGGATCTGGACGCGCATACGCTCGGAGATGGCATAGCCGGACGCATCGTCACCGGCGTTGTTGATCTTCATGCCCGAGGAGACCTTCTGAAGGCTCTTCGCGAGTGCCGACTGGTTCTTGTTCAGGATGTTGAGCGTGTTGACCGCCGACATGTTGTTCTTAACTACCATTGCCATGTGTAAATTCCTCCCTGGTGTGACTCCGGATTTCCCGGATGTTGAATGTATGTGCGGACATCCGTGCCCGCTGTATAATAGGCAAGTGACGCGTCTATCCTGAATGGCTGCTAGCTAGCCTTCCTTGGCAGCCGCACCGCTTGCTTATTATCACCTTACATAAAGTATATCGTCATGATGAAGACATACTTAAGTTTGGAACTGGAACTATTTTACTTTTTTTTTATCTGTTTGTCAAGGGCGACAGCCACAAATTTAGACAGAAATTAGTACCGCCGATTGAGGTTGCCTCCCAAAGGGCTCGCCCCCGTGAGATCGTAGCTGTGCACAGCTGCGTTCTGCCGCCGTGAACGATTGAGCCACGCGCGCGCCTTGTACTGAATCTGCATTTCGAGCGGACGGAGTTCCGCGTCATAGGCGGCCCATTCGGCTCCCGTCCGATAGGGATCCGACGAAAGTCCTTTCAGCATGCCCACAATCTGCTCACGCTGATCGACGAGATCGAGAAAGGTATCGATCTCGTCCGCATCCACGAATTTGAGCAGCTCGTGCGTGAGAACACGATACTTCTCCCAGAGGGCATGCGCCGTCTCGTATGCTTCATCCGGCATAGACGCCGCTCCCTTCCATCCCGCGGGCGCCCTTTTCCTCACGCGCCGTCTTCATCGCCTGCGCCCACGCATCGCGCAGCTCCGTCATGATGTCCGACGCCTCTTGGATGATCGCAGGGTCGCTCTTCATGTTGCCCTCGACCAGACGGTCGTAGGCATAGTTATAGAGCGGCATCAACTGATGGGAGATCTCATAGTCCATATTGAGCGTGATGCGGAACTCGGAGATGATGTTCTGCGCCTTTTGAAGGGAGATGTTCGACGCTTCGTAGTTCTTCTCCGCAAGCGCTTCAACCCCCTCCTTGATGAACTTGAGACAGCCGTTGTAGAGCATTAGTGTCAGCGCCTCGGGTGTTGCCGTCATCACCTGCTGCTTCTTGTATGCCTCCGCAGCACTGTTTACCATATGGGAATCCCCCCCTTACGTCATTGTGCGTTAAAGAAATTGAACTGCGTCGAGAGACGGGAGATTGCGACCTCCATTGCATTGTACTTCTCGTAGAGCTTGCTCTCAAAGGACGACATGAGCTTCTTGAAGTCGCTCATCTGCTTCTCGTAGTTCTGAATGAGCTTGCCAAGTTCACTGAGATCCGTCTTGTCCGCTGCAACGCCGGAATGGCGCTCCATCTCCTTGAGACGCCCGTTCAGCTTGTTGTAGATGCGGGAAGCAACGCCGTTGTTGCCGTAGTCATCGTTCTCATCATCAAAGGAGATGAGGCGGTTCACAGCATCCGGCTCCGCCGCAATCGCGTTCTTGAGCTTCGTCTCATCGAGCCGCAGATGCCCCGTCTGATCTTTCGCCGTAATGCCGATGGACGAGAGCGTGCTGTAGCGTCCGGGCACGGACTGCACGCGATTGATCACCGCATCGCGCAGATCGCCGATGATGGAGCGCAGGTGGGTATCCCGATAGAGGAGGCCCTCCTTCGCCTTCGCATTCCACTTCTCGACCTGCTCCTTCGTCATGCCGTCTTCCTGCGACTTCGTGAGCACGCCATAGTCCTTGTGCCCCTTATCCCCATACTGCTTGACGAGATCATCGAGCAGTGCATTGTACTCCTCGACAAATTTCTTGACGTTCTCAACGAGCTTGTCCTGATCCTGCGCAACGTTGACGGTAGCCGGTGTACCAACGGGCGTCGTCTTCTTGAATGTATAGGTAACGCCGTTCACCTGCAGGTTGTTTTCCTGAAGGTTGTTGTACGTCCGTCCGTCAATCTTAACGTTCGCATTCGTGCCCGCAGTCGCCATCGCGATGGTTGTGGGGCTGCTCGTCGTAAGTGTCATGGGTGCGCCGATGGTGCCGCCGCTCACGACGCCGAGCTTCAGATTGTTCAGGAGATTCGTCGTATAGCTCGCAGAGGTTGAGGTTGTATCCACGGTGAGGTTGATCTTGTTGCTGTCGCCCGTCTTGTTGTTGAAGAGGGAGAAGCCGTCCGATACGGAGTCATAGCTCGCACGGATGTCGAGCGACGATTTCTGACCGCTCGCCGTATAGCGCGCATTGTTGATGCGGTTTGCAAGATCGTTGAGGGTGAGGTTCTTGTTAAAGACCTCATCCGCCGTGAACTTCACCTCTGCCGAGCCCGTTCCGTTCGAGATCTTGAAGCTGAGCGCCGTATCCCCGGGTGACATGCCCGGCGGCATCGCGCCGCCCGTGAACGCTACGTCCTTGAGCTTGACGCTTGTCGAAGCGCCGGTGTTCGTACGCGCAATATGCTGTCCCGCCGCCGTCATGAAGTAGGCGTTCGTCGCCGCCTGCATGACCTCGACGGAGTGCGTCATCACACCTGCACTCGCATTCGCCGTCGCCGAGACAGCATCCGCGTTCGAGCTCGTCGCTGTCATGGGTTTCGTCGTGGCACTCAGTCGATAGTCCGACATGCGCGAACGGAATGTATTGACCTTATCATAGACGTTCGCATAGGCTTCTTTACGCCATTCGGTTTCGACTTCTTTTTTGTAGATGCGGTCATATTTCTTCTGCTGCGAGATCATTCCGACCTTGACCAACGATTCAACGTCCAGCCCCGAACCGGAAAGTCCATAGATTCCTTTTGCTCCTGCCATATTATTTCTCCTTCTGCATCCTTATGCCGTCTTGTCCAAAAATGCACCGATCCAATCGTGCACCTTGATCATATGTTCCACCATTGCCTCGGGCGGGATCTCGCGCAGGACCTCACCGGTCTTCTTGTCAAGCATCCGCACGGACATAAAGTTGACCTCTTTATGGTACTGGAACTGCAGATTGACGTTGATATTGCGCATGATCTCGTTGAGCTGCTCTGTAAGGTATGCGGTCTGCTCCTCCGTGAACGGTTCATGCTGCGGTTTCTGTTCCGCAGCATCCGCAGCCTTTGCCTTTGCGGCGTCAGCAGCGGTGTTCGCAAGAGGAGCCTGTGCCTCCCGTACAGCTGCTTCGGGCGGATCGGCCTCGGGCACGTCCGCCCCCCTCATTCCGCTGACAGGCACTGCCGTCAGCATAACATCCTGAACATTTTTTACGGTCATAAGGCACCCCTCCGTGTGTCATTGGAAACGCACTCGGCGCTCCCTTCAATTCTTCCTTGACAATTGTTTCAGATCTTGGGCAATGCACTGAGATCAACGTTTGCGGGCGCTGCCGCGGCCTTTTGATTCTCCTCCTGAATTGCCCGATATATCTCACCGCGGTAGATCTTGACGCTGCGCGGCGCATCGATCGCAATGCGCACGTTGTCGCCCTGAACTTCCACGATGTTGACAACAATATTATCGCCGATCATGATCTGCTGTCTGGGTTTCCGTGTGAGCACGAGCATTAGCGTTCCTCCTTTTCGGCGGGGAACAGCCGATGCTTTGTCGTATACGCGCTGCGGTCAAGCACAATCTGTTTCGCTTTGCGCGTCTTCGCGTTGATGACGATCGGCGCCATAAGATTGGCTGTCAGATCGCGGATCTCATTGCCCGACAGTGTGAGAATTGCATAGATTAGCACCTCCTCCGGAGATGTCAGACCGAGTTCCGCTTCCACCTCATCATCGATGGTGAACTCATAGTCGGGGAAGAATGTGAGCGGCATCGTCATCAGGAAGGCGAGCCCCGGTGTCTTGACCGACTGCAGAAAGACATACGGGCTGTCCTCCTCATACGGGATGATGATGAACTCCCGTTCCTCCTCGAAGGCGGGGATCCCCGCCTCAAAACAGATGATGGACTCCTCTGCCGCCTCGATCTCACCAAAGCGGCTCGTCATAATCTTTTTCATCAATGACTCCTATTATGCACGTATATCGTATTTGCCTTCACTGACCCACCGGCGGATATCGCCTTTCTGCTGCAAGTAGGTCTCAATGCTGCCGCGCTTATACTCAAGGCGCGGCTTTCCCTCCGTGTGCCAGTGAGGTGTTGTGCGACCGACCGTCGGCTCGCCAACTGCCTGCCCCACATCAAAGTGGATCTCGGGGTCAGGGATGTGCGCCGCGACCAGCGTCCGCTGACGCGTGACGCGGTTCTCCATATCGCGCTTTGCAAACTCGATGCCGACCTGCCGTCCTGCCTTCGGTCCGTCCTCAGCGAGTGCCCATGCCATCTGTGTGTGCTTTGATGTGCCCTTCTGTACCTCGCGCATGCCGCGCTCGAGATTCTCACGGGCAAAGTCCGTGTGATTCGTATAGCCGTAGCTGTGCCGACTCGGATAGCTGTCAATCGTGAGCTTCGGCTGCGTTGCGCCGCGGTTCGAGCGTGCCTGCTGCGTTTCCTGTTCGTAGTGCGGCTGTATCATGCCGGAATCCAGCCGATTCGGCTGAATACGCATCCCAATCATCGGAAGCGTGTGGCGTATATTCAGATAGAGCATAGGCATAAAGGGCATCCTTTCCCATTAGCTTAAAATTACCGCAGATAATCCACGAGCGAGAGCGGCAGGATGCGCGCCCCCATCGAAAGCGACATACTCATGATGGTCTGCTGCTGCATCATCTTCGTCGCGAGCTCCGCCACATCTGTACCGGTGGTATTCGTGATATCACGCGTGATATTCTCCTTGTGATTCGTGAGAATATCCGTCATATCCGTGTAGAGGGCGCTGCGCGAGCCCGTTTCCGTATGCGCCTGCAGCGTGACCTGATTGGCGACATCGGCGAGCGTCACGCCGTCCGAGCTGAGCCAGTGTGCATCGCACGCCTTCGTCTTGGCATAGACGGTCAGCATGTTGTTGACCATCGCCGTACCCGAGGGCTCGTTGCCGGAATTTTTATCATCGAAAAGATCACGTCCGAAGATATCCTGCCCCGTCTTGTTGACCGTATCCGCCGACGGCTCCGTCGAGCCGTTCTGCTTGACCATTGAGATGTAGCGCATATCACCGTTGTAGGTGACAATCTGCTGGCGCACAGAGGAGAATTTCAGCGTCACACCGGACACCGCCGTGTTATTGGACCAGTTTACCCCCTGTCCCGGATCGCTGACCAGTTCCCCCGTGTTCTTGAAGTTGTTCTTAATAAAGTTCGTACCCGTCGTGATGTTGCCGACGCGATCCGCTGCGGAAACGGTCTTGCGCCCGTTGGCAATGACATCCTTGTAGCCTTCCTGCACGAATTTCTTCGTGTAGATATCACCCGTCAGCGTGTTGAGGTAGTATGTATTGCCGTCGTCGCCGTCGAGCGAGAGCATCTGGTGCAGGAAATCCGCGCTGTTGTTGTTGCTCGCATCGTTGAAAAAGGCTGCCTGACGGTCATCGAGCGTCTTCGTCACGCCGCGGTTCTTCAGATCCGCCTCGCTCGACATGACAAAGGGCTGCTTGAGATCCGCCTGTCCCGCGAAGATGTAGCGGTCGCCGAGCTGCGTATTGCCGAGCGAAACGGCCTGCTCAATGTTCGCCTTCATCTCGCGTGCAATCGCGGGCCAGTCGCCGCCTTTCTCGTCCTTATCGTCGTTTGCGCCCTGGATGGTCTTTGCCTTGAACGTCTTCTGGATGTCCTCCATCGCAGAGAGCGAGGTCTGCGTCGCGTTCATCCACGAGATCCCAGCCTTAACGCTGGCCTGATAGCGGTCATTTTCGCCCTCGGAGACATCGTAGCGCAGGAAGCGCGAATAGTCCACGGAGTTGTCCGAGGGGCGGTGCAGTTTGCTGCCGTCGCCCTGCTCCATGAGTTTCGACTTCGTGTAGTCGAGTGCGTTCAGATCCCTCTGATAGCGCCGCACCATGTAGTTGCTGCTAATGCGAACCATTATGTCACCTCTTACCTTCCGACGACGCCCGTGCTGTTGATCAGACGATCGAGCATCTCATCCATTGACGTGAGCACACGTGAGCACGCGCCATAGCCCGTCTGGAACTTGAGCATGTTCGTCAGTTCCTCGTTCCAGTCAACCCCCGAGGTGGACTGCCGCCATTGCTCGATCTGTGTCATGAGATCATCCTGCTGCTTGAGCGTCTTGTCGATGTTTTCGGCATCTGCACCGAGCTTGCTCATCATGCTGTTGTAGTACTGGTTGATCGAGACATCGCTGACCGCACGCTCCGTGCCACGCGGGTTCATCGTGCCCGCCTTGTCAATGTTGAAGAGCTTGCTCAGCTCCACCGCCATCGTTCCATCGCCCGTGCCGTTGACCTCGGAAAACTTATATTTGTAAGTCGAAGAAGTGCCAGTCAGCACAGTCGGAACGACCTTTGTCCCGTCCGCCTTCGTGATCTGACGCGCGGCGACGAGATTCTGCCCGCCCGGTTCCGTCAGTTCATCTGCGATCTTGAGTGCATTGATGATCTGCATCGACTGGAGCCTGTCCGGACTGCCCGTAACGTTCGTCTGCACCGTCATCTCGCCCGGGGGACCTACCGTACGCGTGAGCGTGGCACCCGCAGCCTCCATATAGCGCTCCCCTGTCAGCGGGTCGATGTGCCATGTGTACTGCATCTGGTCGTAGGTCGTGCCCGTCTCAGACTTGAACTTGTTCTTCCCGAAAAAGTTCAGCCACGTCGTCGGTCCATTGGTCGTGTCGTTATCAATGCCCGCGCCGAGCTTGTGCACATCGTTGAACGTCGTGAGGAGTGTCGCGGAGATATCCGCGAGCTGGTCGATGTGTCCCTTATCCTGCACGATCGTATCCTGCAGAGCCTTCAGAATGCCGCTCTGCGGGACGTAGCCGATGCCGCCCGCCTCCTTGATGCGCAGGGTATAGTCCGTGAGCCCGTACTGCTTATTGTTGATCGGCTCGCTCATCTCAAGCGTCAGCGAGCTCTCGCGCTGAACGAGCGACATGCCGTTCGAAACAACGGTATACTGTCCATTTGCTTCTTCATAGACATTGACGTTCGTGATCTCGGAGAGCTTATCCACGAGGAGGTCGCGCTGGTCGCGCAGGTCGTTCGCCTTGCCGCCGTTCGCTTCGGCAAACAGGATGTTCTTGTTCAGACGTGCGATCTCCTTTGTGAGGCCATTGACCTTGCCAACCTGAATGCGCATTTCCTCGTACTGTGACTCGATCTGAGACTGCAGCTGCCGTGCATTCGTCTTAATACGGTCGATGAGGTTGTTCCCCTTCGCGATGACCGACGTGCGCGAAGCCGAATCACTTGCATAGTTGGAGAGGTTTACCCACGCGGAGTAGAACTGCTGCATCGCGTTCAGCACACCCGTCTTCTTGGAGTCGTTAAAGATCGTTTCCACCTTGTCGTAGTTCGTCTTGTACGTCTGGTAGAGGTTCTGTGTCGAGTTCTCCGACCAGTACTGCTTGTCCGCGTAGACATTGCGTGCACGGTTCAGCGCCACGACATCCACGCCGCCGCCGACATAGACTCCCCCATAGAGGGATGGGCGCTCCTGATAGTTCGTCGCCGCCGAGTCGACGCGCTGACGCGAATACCCCTCTGTCGAGGCATTTGTGATGTTGTGTCCCGTGGTGTCGAGCGAGAGCTGATTGTTCTGGATGCCCCGCACCATCGTATTGAGTCCGGCAAAAGTTGACCGCATAGATCCCTCACTCTTTCCTTATATACTCGCTCACTTATACATCTGCATCAAACATTGCAATCTCGCGCCGCACCCCGGGTGCGGGTCCCGCAACGGGCTGCGATCTGCCGTAGGTGTCGTCCGCAGCCGTGCCTGAGATGACGTTCAGCTGATAGTTCACGAAATCCGCACTCCTCTGCAGCAGCTCCGCGCAAATTTGTATGCGTTCTTGCAGTTCCTTCTGCCGTGCAGCAACGGCGCGCAAAACGCGCTCCACAGCGAGCCGTTCACGCAAATTCGGCTCACGGGAGACGATATCAGAGAGGCTTGTCGCCCCTGTCCGGAGCAAAAAGTCCGACTGCCGACGTGCAAGCGTACGCACCTCACTCAGGCTGCGTTCCGCTGCCGCCGTCGGCTCCGCAAGCCCCCCGCCCGAAGCACTCCGACAAAATGCTTCTCTCAGCGCAGCAAAGCGAAGCGTCGCCTCTTCGTAGGCGGCGAGCTGCTCTTTCAGGAGCACAAGTGCCTCGCGAATCTCATTTGTCATCGCCGCTCACGCCCTATAGTCCAAGTTTTTCTTCAGATGCCGCACCTGCTCTGTGCCGCTGCTCCCGTATACGGGGTCGACAACGGCACCGCCGATCCTGCCCAGCTGCCGGTTCACTGCGATGAGCGCTCCCTCAATGAGGAGGGAATTCGCCTCACTGAGTTCCTTCGTCTCCTTGACGATGAGGCTCAGCTTCCGACTCGCTGCGAGCACGGAGCGGTGAACGGCATCGGTCGGAGCAAGCAGTGCAAGCTCCTCCATATCGGTCTCGGCGCTGACGCCGGGCGTATCCTTTGCGATCTGTGCGAGCTGCGTCAGGCGTTGCGTCTCAAGTTCCTGCACCGCATTTGCGAGAAACTCCTCCTCGGCGGTCAGCTTCTCCAGCGCCGCCATGTCAAGTGCCACGAGAACGCGGCGCTTTTTCCCCTGCAGATCACGGATCTTCTCATACTGCCGATGAAGTTCCTTGAGTGTTGCCGCGAACGTATTCCACATGACCTGGCCCCTATCAGTAACGCATTGCGAGCATCTTTGCCGCAATGTCGGCCGGTGCGGGTTCCTGCGCACGTGCCCGAAGCGCCTCCACACGCTCAGAACGCACATCGTCTATGCCCCGCAGTTTTTGCAGAATATCACCAAAGCTCTGTGCCTCGCCGGAAAGTTCGAGTGCATCCGGACGCTGCACAGCTCCTGCCGCATCCAGACGACGCATTCCTGCCGACTGACTGCCCGCATAGAGACGGCTCACCGCCGCAACTGCATGATTGCTGATCAACATATTCTTCACCACCTAATATATCAACTCCAAAAAATTTGGAGCCCTTTCACACTCTTTATCGAAAAAAAAAGACGTGTACTTAAGAAGATTTTCCCAAGTACCCGTCTGCACTTTTACTCATTTACCCATCTTATCACCGAGTGTCACATATCCGCGGCGTCCGCTTGTAGCATCAGCAGCGGGCTTTGCAACCGCGCCGCTCTTCTTCGCAATCGCGGCGGTCAGTTCCTCGCGCATCTCCTTCTGGCACTTCTCGCAGTACTGCCCTCTCTGGATGGGCGAGCCGCATTTATCACACGGATAGTAGAGCTCGACTCCCGTTGCCACAAAGCGACCCTCGCGGATCATCCGCCGAATCAACGGCTCCTGTGCACCGGTTTCCTCAACAATCTGCGCGATCGTGCTCTTGGGGTTGTCGCGCACATACGCGATAATCTCCTTTTCATATTCCTCTTCCTTCGCGCGGCAATCCATGCAGATACGAGAATTGTTGATCGAAACAAATACCTTCCCGCAGCTCGAGCAGTTCTTCATCTTTCCTGCCATTGACAAAACACTCCTCTCAAATAGCGGATCGGTAAATGCATGATCCGAAACTATCTCCTATTTCTCTCGTATTCTACAACAGGTTTGCGGAAAAATCAAGCATTCATCGCTGTGTGCGCCGCGCGAAAAGCCCACCCTCCGGCGTCAGGATGCGGCAGCTGTTCAAGACGACGGCGAGCGTCGCTGTATTGTGGATCGCCGCCGCTGCGAGAGGGCTGATCGACCCGAGTGCGCCGAGCAGCATCGCCGCCGAGTTGACGAGCAGTGTCGCCTTGAAGTTCTGATGTACGAGGTGCATCGACCGCTGTCCGAGGCGCAGTGCCTCCACAAGCCGCGTCGGATCCTCGGAATGAATGGTTACCGCCGAGGACTCCGCCGCGATGTCCGTCTGGCGTCCGCCAAGTGAAACGCCCACATCGGCAAATGCAAGCGCAGGCGCATCGTTGATGCCGTCACCGACCATCATGACGGTGCCGCGCTGCTTGAGTTGATTGACGTAGCGCG
>ERZ773063.1006-NODE-1006-length-17422-cov-4.219842_pt1 | contig 17422 bp, 16 predicted proteins | sample MGYA00580625_ERZ773063 | MGnify/ENA primary metagenome ERZ773063 (study PRJEB29015, sample SAMEA2738022) | human oral metagenome | biome: human oral; feature: human-associated habitat; material: dental | place: China | collected 2042 ...
TTTTAGTAAATAATGTGTGGCTTCCACCTCAAAACCTTCGGCAAAATACTCCTCGCTTGTTGTCGTGAAGATCAAACGCACATCTGTATCCTTTTTTCTGATTTTTCTTGCGGCTTCCACTCCGCTTATGCCCTCCATATAGATATCCAAAAAAATAGCGGAAAACTTTTCCTTTTTAAATTTTTTCAAAAGCTCTTCTCCTTTTGAAAAAACAACGGTATATATAGTCTTATGATGCCTTTGGGCGTATTCTTTGATAAGTTTCAGAAAAAGTTCCACATCTGCTTCATTATCATCCACCACTGCTATTTTCATAACATTTCTTCCTTTTTAGTCAATATTTTCTTAAAAATTCTAACTTATTATAGCATTTTTTACTATATATAAAAACACAGTTCAGCACAAAAAAAGACAATCCGGCACAAATCTATTGCAAATTTATTACTACAGTCTTACAATCTGCTCGAAAGCAAATGCTGTAAAGAAAGGGGGGTGCAAAATGCTGGGAGTTAAAGTTAAAAATGTTAAATGCAAAAATGAATATACCTTGGAAGAATTCTATGATGTAATTAAGGGTCAAAGATTCAGTGCCGGTACTCCTTCACTTACCAAACACGGTATGAGTACGGTAATCACTTTTCCGCCGCTTGATCGTCAAAATCAGGTGTGGATAATGAAAGCCGGCTTAAAGGAGCGTTCTTCCAAATTTTCCGTTCAAAAGTGTGAGCAGGCAGGTGTTGGTAATATGGCAGGCAATATGGCGATAAATGAATTAACCGGCGGATTATTCGGATTATTCGGTGCTGTAGGCAAAAATGTCAAAAAATGTGAGCAATTAGTTGAAGCTACCGCAACAGAACTGGAAGCAATGAATTTGTAGTATTGAGTTAAATCTTACTTATAAATAAGATTAAATATTTTTAGCTTATTTTGACGAAGATGAATGAGCTACCTGAACCGTAACAAAATTAATAAATTATATTTTAAAAAAGGGAGAGAGAAAAAAATGAGAAAAATTAAAGCATTAGCATTATTAGCAACAATAGCAATGGTAAGTGCAGGAGTTTGTGCCTGCGGAGGTAAGAAGGCTGAAGAAACAACCGCCATGAAGGAAGAGACAAAACAAGCGCAAGCTAAAGCGGACGACGAAGAAGCGGATGTTGAAGAAGTGGCTGATACAGAAGAGGCTAAAGGTGATGAAGATGATTCTAAGGCGGTTTTAGCAGAGCAATTAAAAAGTATACTCAGCATAGGCTATGCAGGTGCTGATGAGGACGGGGATAAAATATTCTGGGCAGTAGATGATACAGTAAGTTCAGGATTGTTTCTTTTAGTTCCGGCTGACGGCTCAGAGCAGGTTTCTTTTGTAGGTGATATAGTTTCTGAGGACGGTTCAGATGAACTTACCATTACCGACCAAAGCACGGGAAAAAGTGCAACTTTAAAAGTTGAGCAAATTACCGACTCCGAGGGTGATAAAGGTGTACAGCTTACAACAGAGAACGGAGCTGTTGCCGCTTTGTTCCCGGTTCCGGTTGAGAATGTAATTGATGCCATGATGGCTATTGGAGAGTAAAAATTTTAAGTCTATTCAACTTTTCTTCTTAAAAAATACCCGGTGTTTTCATCGGGTATTTTTTGTCGCAGATATGACATAATGAAATTATAAAGAAAGGGGCTTAGCAAAATGAGCAGGAAAATTTATTTTTTATCATTTTTAATACTATGTTTGAGCTTTTCTCTTTCTGCTTGTGATGATGAAACGGATGAAAACAGCATTGATAAAAAATCTACTGTTACTTCATCCGCTTCAGAAGGAGAATCATGGGTATTTTATTGGTATCTTTGCGGAAGTGATTTGGAAAGCGAATACGGTTGTGCAAGTCTTGACCTTGAAGAACTCGGCAATGTAACTCTGCCTGAAAATGTCAGTGTTGTATTTGAGGCGGGCGGTGCAAGCACTTGGTATAACGACTTTGATCCTGAGGTATTGACTCGTGGAGTATATAATTCCGACGGTATGCAGATACTGGAAGAACTGCCCTCTGCCAATATGGGTGATCCTGAGGTACTGGCTGATTTTTTAAGTTATTGCAATGAGAACTTTACTGCCGACCACAGGGCAATAATTTTTTGGAATCATGGTGGAGGAAGCGTAGCAGGTGCCTCTTTTGATGAGATTTATGATTTTGATTCTATAAAAATTCCTGAGCTGATACAGGCTCTTTCGGCAACGGATACCGGCAGCAAATATGATCTTATCGGCTTTGATGCCTGTTTAATGGCAACAATTGATATTGCTGATGCCTGTGATGAGTTTGCTGATTATCTTGTTGCCTCTGAAGAGCTGGAACCTGGTTGTGGTTGGAGTTATGATGCTTTTATAGAAAAACTTACAGAGAATACTTCTATAAACGGTGCCGGGCTCGGCAAAATCATCTGTGATAGTTATTATGAAGGCTGCTGCGATATTTTACAGGAAGATGCCGCCACACTTTCCGTCATAGAGCTTTCTAAAATTCACGAATTGGTCAAAGCTTATGACTCAGCCGGTGCGGAAGCCTTGATTATGGCAGGAATCAGTGATGACAGTTCTTATTTCAACGAAGTTGCACGCTGTGCTTATTCATCTGAAAATTACGGCGGCAATAACGACTCCGAGGGCTATACAAATATGGTCGACATAGGTGATTTTATTAACAATAATATAAAAGAAGACCTGCTGCCGGCATCCGGCAAAAGAGTACTTAGCGCTTTGGACAGTGCAGTCATATATAAAGTTAACGGTCCGCTGCGCAGTGACTCCTGCGGTCTTTCCTGCTATTATTCATATGACGGCAGTTATGAGGACTTTATGGATTTTTCTGAACTTAATACCAGCCCTGCCTTCGGTTATTATTTTGATTATATGCTTAGCGGAGAACCTTCCGAAGAGATGTATAACTATGCTTTACAGGCTGCTCCCAAGGAATATCTTGAAGAAGATGCCATAAGTGAATTATCACCGGTTACTGCTGTAGATTCGGGGGAGCTTGAGGATTTTGAGATAGAGCTTGGTGAAGACGGTTTTGCCACTCTAAACTTAGGCAAAGAAAGAGCTGACAATCTTTCAGGTATTTACTTTCAGCTTGCCTATTTTGATGATGAGAATAATATGGCAATCTTTCTTGGTGAAGACAATGACTTAGACAGTGATTGGGAAAACGGTATCTTCAAAGATAACTTTCGCGGTGTCTGGGGCAGTATAGACGGCTGCCTTGTATATATGGAACTTTCTGATGAAAATGCGGATTATCAAACCTATGCCGTACCGGTTTTACTTAACTCTGAAGAATATGTCTTATCCGTAAGCTATAACTATGCTTCCGGGGAATATAAAATCCTTGGTGCAAAAAAGGAAATCGACCAAAACGGTAAGGCTGATAAATTTTTAAGACAATTACAAAGCGGTGATGTAATCGAACCCATTCACTATGTTATGCCGGATCTTGAAAATTCCGATGATATACAAACACTTTCCATTGACAAAATCATCGTTACTGATGATACGAAATTTGAAGAAACGGAACTTGGAGACGGCATATATTTTTTCATGTTTGAAATGAAAGATATGCGTAATCAGACTTATAATTCACAAATAGCCATGTTCAATGTGGAAAATAACGAAATTACACTACTTAATTAAACAATACTTAATGCATCGTTTGCAAAATAAGTACAGCAAAAATACCGAATATTTTCTGAATGTATACATCAAAAAACATAGACGCAGTGCGGCTATGCTAAAGGTTTTGATGTATGCAATCAGGCAGATTATTTGTTATACTTATTTAAAAAAACGATGCATTTAATATACTGATTTAAACTTCCACAGCTTTAAGCTGTGATGAAGATTAAAAATTCAGTATACTTATCCCGTTTGAGAGCAACTAAGCAGCATGAAGACCGCTGTTGAAAAATTGAAAATTCAATGTACTTATCTCATTTAATATTAAAAGTTTATCATATACATTGCGTCCTGATGTATACCGAAGCTAAAAACCAGCCGTTTTTCACCTCAAAATCAGCCCCTCCGTCAAGTTTTTTTGCCAGAAAACGTATGCTCTCAATCCCTACCCCGTGCACATCGGAGTTTTTGGATGAAATAAAACCATTTGGAGATTTTTTAATAAATTCTTCATTCACCACATTGTCCACCAGGATAAAAAGTGTGGTATCTTTATAATAAATTGTTACTTTTATTTTTCTTTCTTTATCCCTTACTCTCTCACAGCCTTCTATCGCATTTTCGAGCAAATTACCGAAGATCACCCACAGTTCTGTATCTTCAAGCCTTAACCTGTCGGGAATACTTGCCTTTACTTCCATACGGCTATTGATATTTTTTGCCTTCTTATAATAATAGGATAGGATTGCATTGACGGTAATATTTTCACAGAATATAACTTTTTCTTCATTTGGTACAAATTCAATCTCTTTTTGTATATATTCTGATAATTTATCATATTCTTTTTGTAATAAAAAAACCTGTATGGCTGCAAAATGATGTTTCAAGTCATGCCTGACCCTTTTGGTTTCTTCAATTTTTTCAGACAGGGAATAAAACTGTTCTTTTTGAATTGCAAGCAGTACCTCCTGCCTTTTACAATCCTCTGACAAGATTAATCTGTTCTCCTGTTCTTCTACCAATCTTTTCAAAATTACAATAACTTCTATTGTGCCTAAAAAACTGAACAACCTTATGATAATATATTTTATCGGAAAGTTTTGTTTCCAGGATAAATCATAGGTAGCAAAGCTGTTGATAACCAGTATTATAAAAAGAATACAGCAAATTGACATACTTGTTTTAACATTCGCCTTATTAATAAGGGGCGTTAATACCCTTTTAGTAAACAAAAAATTCAAAGTTGCAAAAGGTACAGTAAATATTATCATAATAAGCACATACGTCAAATACGGTATATCAATGTGGAATATTCTATCAATAAAATAAACCGTTACAGTCAGTGTGGTAATGAACATAAAACATACCAAATATATCAGACAGTGCTTAAAAAAGTTTTCTTTGATAGAAATACAGGAAAAAATAAAATATACGATAAAAAAAGATACCCTGAAGGCTCCGCTGTTTTCTATTTCAAGAAAACTACCGTTTTTTTCTATTTTTATAAAAATATAAATATTCAGAAGTACAAGCAATGAAAACATAATAATTGTTTTTAGTTTGGAAAAACGCAATTTATCCAAGAAAGGATAGTATCTGATGTAAGCAAAAGGCACTATCCCGAGTGCTATATAAAGAGAAGCAATCAATACTTCAAAAATATATCGGCTATCCATTTTTATTTCTCCTTAGTGTACATTAGCACTTATTACTGCTTTGCAAATAAATTAACAAAGATGTCCATTGACAAAGTAGTAATAAGTCCGGATATCAAGGTTACACTACATTGGTTTATCATAAGTATATCATAGCAAAAGCCCCTGTGTCCTGTACATATCATAGTACTTTTTATGCTTATTTATAAGCTCCTCATGTGTGCCGCTTTCTATTACCTTCCCCTTTTCAAGCATATATATCCTGTCGGCACTTCTTATGGTTGAGAGTCTGTGTGCTATGATAAATGTAGTTCTGCCCTGCATAAGTACCTGCATGGCTTTTTGTATTATTTGCTCGGTTTCTGTATCTACTGAGCTTGTCGCTTCGTCCAGTATAAGTATTTTGGGGTCATAGGCTAAGGCTCTGGCAAATGATATAAGCTGTCTTTGACCTGCGGAAAGTGTCTGGCCTCTTTCTACCACCGGAGTATCTATGCCCTCTTTTAATGAACTTATAAAATCTCCCGCTCCCAAAAGTTCAAGCGACTCAAGTGCCTTTTCTCTTGTTATATTTTCATTTCCCAGTGTTATATTGCTTAGTATGCTACCGGTAAAAAGAAAAGGCTCTTGCAATACTATTGCCATAAACTTTCTTACAGACTTTTCATTAAGCTCCTTAAGAGCCATACCATCTATGTAGATCTCTCCTTTTTGCGGACTGTAAAACTTAAGCAAAAGGTTCATAATAGAGCTTTTCCCCGATCCGGTATGTCCGACCAAGGCTATGGTTTCACCTTTTTTTGCCTCTATATTAATATCTTTTAATACATACTCGCCTTCTTTATAGTAAAAACTTACGGACTTGAAACTGACAGCCCCCTTAATATCGCTAACTTCTTTACTTCCGGGAATGATTGATTTTTTATCAAGCAGTTCAAATACATGAGTGGCAGCAACACCGGACTTTTCCATTTCCGAGATCTGCTCCATTATCTGTGTAAGATGATGAAAATATATACCTATATAGCCTATATACACATAGAGCATACCTACAGAAGTTTGAGAACCGCTACTTAGAAAGAGTCTTCCGAAGTAATATATCATAATCACATAGGCTATATTCTTGATTATACCGACTCCTGTATAAGTAGAACTTGCATTAAGTTTTAGCAGTTTTTCTTTTTGTCTGTAACTTTCTTTGGTAATTTCATCAAAGTCTTTTTTAAGTTTCTCCTGCTTTCCGAACACTTGCACTATGGACATACCCTGTATGGCTTCATTGATAAAGGCATTCATACTTCCAAGCTTATTTCTTATGATATTGTTATACTGTTTTGCCTTCTTGTTATAAAAATATACTAAAAATATAATCAAGGGTAAAATCATAAGTATACTTAAGGCAAAGCCCGTACTTATAATAAATAATGCTATGTGCACTCCTATGATATAGCATATACTGATCATGATCTGACCCATAACCTTGACATACAGATTTTGCACCGCCTCGGTATCGTTCATGATTTTGGATACTATCTGCCCTCCGGCACTGTTATCAAAAAAACTAAGCTCCAGACTTTGTATTTTTTTATAAAGATCTATTCTCATCTTTGATACTATCTTCATAGCCGTAATTCTAAGCTGTACTCCGCTAAAGTACTGAAAAGCGGACTCCAATGCTGTAAGCAGTATATAAATTCCGGAAAGTTTAATAACCAAGCTTATAACTATAGGCTGTTTAACCAGCTCATGATCCATTATATTTCTTATGACTATAGGCGCTAAAAGCTGTGCAAGCATGGCAATAAGTAAAAATATAAGTCCGAAGCAAAGATTTTTCTTAAAGTACAGAGCATAGGCTGCCAGTCTTTTTACATCAAGCTTTATCGCTTTTTCCTTACCTTCTTTTTTGTTACTCATCATCTTCCTCTTCCAATTCCTGTATTCTGTACTGCTTTGCATACCATGTATCTTTGTTTATAAGCTGCAGGTGTGTTCCTTCCTCTGTTATAACTCCCTTATCGAGTACTATAATATTATCCGCATTAACAAGTACCGATAGTCTGTGGCTTGTTATAATATTGGTTTTACCCTGTCTGTGCTCATAAATATTTTTTATGATCCTGCTTTCAGTCTTTGCATCAACCGCAGACAGACAGTCATCCAAAATCAAAAGCTCGGCATCTTTTATAAGTGCTCTTGCTATGGCAACTCTTTGTCTTTGACCTCCCGAAAGACTTACTCCTCTTTCTCCTATTACAGTATCTTCCTTATCGCTAAAGCCTTCTATATCGCTTTCAAGTCCTGCAAGGTTTATTGCCGTTTTTAATTCCTTATCTGTGGCAGACCCATTTCCAAACAATATATTGTCTTTAATACTTCCCGAAAATAAAATGTTATCTTGAGATACATAGGCTATTTTTTTCATAAACTCGGGTTTTAAAAGGCTTTCTATATTAACTTGGTTTACTGAAAGCTCTCCGCTTCCTATCGGATACTCCTGCAAAAGTTGTCTTATAAGCGTTGTCTTTCCCGAGCCGGTTCTTCCTGCAATCCCTAAAGTCCTTCCCCTGCTTATCTGCAAATTGATATTTTTTAAGTTCACTTCCTTAGACTGAGGATACTTAAAGCTGTAGTCTGCAAACCTTATATGATTTAACTCATCTTTTATAAGCCTTCCTTTATGGATTTTTTCATCTTCTTCTTCCTCAAGGACTTCATAAATTCTTTCAGTAGAAGCCGCTCCTCTATGTGCTACATTTATAAACTCTCCTATAGCATACATAGGCCAGATAAGATAGGATAAGTAAATATTAAATGTTACCATATCTCCAAGTGTTATGGCTTTTGAACTTATCAGACCTGCGCCGCAGATCAAAGATATGGCATAGCTGATTGCTATAAATACATTGGATACGGGCCAAAAAGAAGCCGTAACCATCTCGGCTTTTAGGGTCTTTTCATATACATCCTTTGTACTTTCTTCAAAATCTTTAAGGCTGCTTTCTTCAAGTACATAAGCCCTTACCAGCCTCACTCCGTTAATATACTCAAGTACTTTGGCACTCATGTTGCTTCCGGCTTCCTGCTGCCTTACAAAAAATGCATAGATATATTTCCCGGCATAGTTAGTCATAAAAGCAACTATTGTAAGCGGTATGGTACAGTAAAGTGTCAAGATCCAAGACACTCTTATACCCATTACTATCAGTATAAGCGGCAAATAAAACAGTGCGTCAAAAAGTGCCAAAAGACCGAAACCGCTAAAAGTACCGACTGCCTCTATATCGCTGCTTGCTCGGTTCATCAAGTCTCCGGAGCCGAACTTTTCAAAAAATGTCCTCGGCATCTTCAGTATCTTATTCATTATATAAGTTGACAGTCTGTATTCAAGTATTCTTGCATTCTTAAATAATATATATGACCATATACAGGAAAGTATGTATTCACTCACTGCCAACGCACTAAGCTTAAGCACATAGCTCATAAGCAGTTTTGTTGTGATCTCTCCTGTGGATATGCTGTCAACCGCCGCTCCAAGTACTAAAGGTCCTGCTATGGTTATGAAATTAACTATAAGCAATATTATAAGGGCAATAATATTTATTACTGCCCTTTCTTTAAAGTACCAATATAGTTTTGATAATTTTTTAAGCATACTTTTTACAACCTATATAAGACCGAGCTTAACGCAGGCGTTGTACACTCCGTCTTTGTCTATATCATCAGTTACCATATCCGCCACTTCTTTAAGCTTATCATGTGCATTACCCATAGCAACTCCTACACCGGCTCTTTTAAGTATCTCTACGTCATTCATGGCATCTCCGAAAGATATCGTATCTTTAATATCTATATTATAATGCTCGCTAAGTCTTAACAGTCCCGACTCCTTGCTTACATCTCCCTCTATAACATCCGCACCGAGTCCTCCTGCAAAAAGCGGACAGCGTATACTTTCAAAATTCGACTCTATATCACCGGCTCCTGCTTGAGTGCCTATGTAAGCCAGAGTGCCTACTTCCATTTCAAAAATCCTGTTGGGGTCTCCGAATTTTCTTTGAGACATGCCCCACTGCTTTTTATCCCATTCTACAAGCTTTTCCTGATTAAAATAATAATCCGTATCATTTTCTGCAAGTCCTATAGTATATCCCTTATCCAAGCAAAACTTTATCAAATCACGCAAAACTTTCTCATTAAATAAATGCCTGTATACGGTTTCTTTGTCTATCGTAACCTTAGTTCCGTTAAGCTCTATGGTTGCGTGCGGATTGATTTTATCTATAAAGCTCGGTCCGTCATGGTTTTCAAGGTTTCTTCCGGTTGCTATTGCAACTATATGTCCGTTTTCTCTAAGTTTTTTCACTGCCTCAAGTGCAGACTCCGGTATGGTATAGTCCGCATGGTTTAACAGTGTCATATCCAAATCAAAGGTTATTAACTTCTTCAAATCTTTTCTCCTATTTTTTCTATCATCTAAACTTCTATAACAACTAATATCTGCAATTTATAACTCATTAAAACACTGTATTTTTTCATTTTATTGCCGCTTTTAATTAGTGATGAATTGTATTGTTAATCTATTACACTTTACTTATCTGTAAACTGCCGATTATGTACCAAGCGAAGTCTTATTTTCACAGACCTGCTGAACAGATGTCTTTACAGGTATTTACTTTTAAAGTCTATGCAGTAAGTGACTTAAAGCAAAGTATTATTTTTAATACATTTACGGCGATTTTTATATATTGTTCTCATCAAGTACTATTGTAAAAGGTCCGTCATTGATAAGCTCTACCTGCATATCGGCTCCGAACTCTCCCTGTGCCGTCTCTATGCCCTGCTCTTTGGCACGACTTACCATGTATTCATAAAGCCTTTTTGCTTCTTTAGGGTCTCCTGCCCCTATAAAGCTCGGTCTGTTGCCGTCTTTACAGCTTGCAAGCAGGGTGAACTGTGATACCAGTAAAAGACTTCCACCCACATCCCTTATGGATTTATTGGTTTTACCGGCTTCATCCTCAAAAATTCTAAGTTTTATAAGTTTATTAAGATACTTATCGACTATAGTCTCATCATCACTGCCTGCCACTCCGACTAAAACCATAAGCCCTTTCTCTATGCTACCTACTACCTTGTTCTCTATACTTACACTTGCCTTACTTACTCTTTGTATAACCAACCTCATATCTTTTCTCCTAAAATTTTCTTATTTCATCATCTTCATCATCCAAGACAACTGATTTTATCTGCACATAGTATGAAACCTTGTCCGATATAACGACCTTTACTCTATCTCCAGCTTTTTTACCTATCAATGCTTTTCCCAGAGGAGATTCTATACTTATACGACCGTCAAGCGAAGCCCCTCTTATCGGAGTTACAAGCTTTACAGTCATCTCTTCCTCATCATTTTCAAAATATAATTCCACAAGCTTGTTAAGACCTGCCTCGTCCATACCGCTCTCATCTTCCACAACTTCGGAAAATCTGAGCATTTTATCCAAATACCTGATACGGCTTTCATTGATATTCTTCTCTCTTTTTGCCGCATAGTATTCAAAGTTTTCGGATAAGTCTCCGTGGGATCTTGCCTCCTTGACAGCAGCTATCAAATCTTTTCTAAGCACAAGCTTTCTGTGCCTTATCTCTTCTTCTATCTTTTCTATATCTTTTTTAGTTAATTTTTCTCCCAAATCCAATGTCCTCTTCTATGCACCTATGCTTAATCTAAATAAGTATATCTTATAAAATCACTTCCTACAATACAATAAGTATCACAAAAAAGCTGTAGTAAAATATTGATTTTTATAGAATATTGTCCACTTAATATCAAATAAGAAACAACTATAAAATCTATTTTACTACAGCTTTTTAAGATAGCCTATCTTTATTTTAATATGTTCCGTCCTTAACTCCCAGTCTTACAAGCGCCTTCTTTAATGCAAGTTCAGCTCTTACCAAATCTATATCCTCATCCTTGGACTCAAGCCTTCTTTTTGCTCTCTCCACCGCTTCTTTGGCACGATTTTCATCTATGTCCTCTGGCCATTCGCAGGCTTCAGCCAATATGGTTATTTGATCTCCCAGTACTTCTGCAAATCCCGATAAAAGTGCAGCTTTTTTCACTTCACTTTCTTTATGTATATTCAGAACTCCCGGAGCTATAACAAAGGTCATAGGAATATGCCCTTTGTAGATACCTACATTTCCTGAAGTTGTTGTAAACTCCGCCATGGTAACCATATCTTCATAAAAGCAGCAGACCGGAGTAAGAACCTTAAGCTTAAAACTTTCCATTTATTAAGTCTCCTTACTGTTTGACAGATACTCTCACATCAAACAACTCCTATTAGTTGGCAGCCGCTTTCTGAGCCTTTTCAAGCACCTCTTCAATTCCGCCTACATTAAGGAAGAACTGCTCGTGTATGTCATCATACTTGCCTTCCAGTATCTCCTTGAAACCTCTTACAGTCTCGGATACAGGCACATACTTACCTGAAAGACCGGTAAACTGTGTTGCTACGAAGAAAGGCTGTGATAAAAACCTTTGGATCTTACGTGCCCTTGATACTGTAAGCTTATCATCTTCCGATAACTCATCCATACCGAGCATGGCTATTATATCCTGCAACTCTTTATACTTTTGTAAAACCCTTTGCACTCCTCTGGCTACCTGATAATGCTCTTCTCCGACTACCAGCGGAGAAAGTATACGAGAGGTAGATGCCAGGGGGTCAACTGCCGGATATATACCCTGCTCCACTATGGCTCTGTCAAGAACCGTAGTTGCATCAAGGTGGGCGAAAGTATTAGCCGGTGCAGGGTCTGTAAGGTCGTCTGCCGGAACATATACAGCCTGAACCGAGGTTATGGAGCCTTGCTTGGTTGAAGTTATTCTCTCCTGCAAAGCACCCATCTCTGTCTGCAAAGTCGGCTGATAACCTACCGCTGAAGGCATACGCCCCAGTAAAGCGGAAACCTCCGAACCTGCCTGTGTAAACCTGAATATATTATCTATAAACAAAAGCACGTCTTTACCTGCCTCATAACGGAAGTACTCCGCCATGGTAAGACCGCTGAGTCCTACTCTCATACGTGCACCCGGCGGCTCATTCATCTGACCGAACACCAGTGTGGTTTTATCTATAACTCCTGACTCTATCATCTCATGATAGAGGTCGTTACCCTCTCTGGTACGTTCTCCTACTCCCGTAAAAACCGAATATCCGCCATGTTCTGTAGCTATATTTCTTATAAGTTCCTGAATAAGTACGGTTTTACCTACTCCGGCACCTCCGAACAGACCTATCTTACCTCCCTTTTGGTAGGGGCAAAGGAGGTCTACTACCTTAATGCCTGTCTCAAGGATCTCCGTACTTGTTGACTGCTCTTCAAAGCTCGGAGCTTTTCTGTGTATAGGAAGCTTCATTTCAACTTTAGGGTTCTCCTTACCGTCTATAGCCTCTCCGAGAACATTGAACATACGACCCAAGGTATGCTCTCCTACCGGAACGGATATAGGACTTCCTGTAGCTAAAGCCTCCATTCCTCTCCTAAGTCCGTCTGTAGTATCCATAGCTATACATCTTACCACATCATCTCCAAGATGCTGTGCCACTTCTACAGTAAGTGTTTTATTATCCTCTGTCTTTATAAGTATAGCTTCATTTATATGAGGCAGATGGTCTTTTTTGAATTTTATATCGAGAACGGCACCTATAACCTGACTTATTCTCCCTACATTTAACTCTGCCATAAACTCTCCTTAAACTAATTTTTATTGTTATATCGCATTGGCACCTGCCACTATCTCTGTAAGTTCCTGAGTAATAGCACCCTGTCTTGCACGGTTATACTTAAGAAGTAACTTATCTATAAGCTCATCCGCATTATTGGTAGCATTTTCCATTGCATTCATTCTTGCACCATTCTCCGAAGCTATGGCTTGCTGCAGCGAACCGTAGATAATGGCTGAAATATACTTTGGAACTATTGCTTCCAAGACTTCCTCTTCATTAGGAGCATAATTCATCAAAAGTGTGGACTTTTCTTTATCCTCTTCTTTTTCTGCCTCATCAAGGCTTATAGGAAGCAGCTTTTTAAGTGTAGGCACATGTACCACAGTATTCTTAAAATGTGTATATACCACATATATTTCGGAAATCTTTCCTTCTTCATAGTCCGATAAAAGTTTCTTTGTGATATCTACAGCATCCTGATACATAGGATCCAATATAACTTCGTTATATTCTCCAAGTATTTCGTAGCCTCTTCTTTCCAAGGTATCCTTTGCCTTTTTGCCTATTGCATAAATCAAAGCCTCTTCTTTTGAAAAAGAAGTTTCCACAAGCCTTGCGATATTGTTATTATATCCTCCTGCAAGTCCTCTGTTGGAACTTATAACTATAATTGCCTTCTTTCCTTCTTTCCCGTTGGAAGCCTTTACGAATCTGTGACTCATATTTTTACTTCTTGACAATATAGAAAACATAGTATCATACATAAGGCTAAAGTAAGGCTTTGCCTCTTCAGCCTTTGTACGGGTTTTTTGCAGCTTGACGGTAGACACCAATTGCATAGCTTTGGTTATCTGCCTTGTACTTTGAATACTGCCACGCCTTCTTTTTATTTCCTTCATAGAAGCCATATTCTATACCCCCTTCTATGATTTCTTACATTCTTCTATAACTTGCACAAGTTTTTCTTCCAACTCTTTATCTATATCCCTGGTTTCTCTTATTTTGTCAATAAGCTCAGGATACTTGGTATCTATATAGTCATATAGTTTTACTTCAAAGTCCGCAATTTCAGCTACAGGTATGTCAAGAAGCAGTCCCTTGGTCACCGCAAATATGATAACAACCTCATATTCAACCTCTAAAGGTTTGAAATTCGACTGCTTTAATACTTCTCTGATTCTTTCACCCTGTGCAAGCTGCTGAGCTGTAAGTTTATCAAGCTCCGATCCGAACTGTGCAAATGAAGCAAGCTCTCTGTACTGTGCCAATGCAACTCTTATAGGTCCGGCAATCTTTTTCATAGCCTTGATCTGAGCCGAACCGCCTACTCTTGATACGGAAAGTCCCGCATTTATAGCAGGTCTGAAACCAGAGTTGAACATTTCGGTTTCAAGATATATCTGACCGTCTGTTATGGATATAACATTGGTAGGTATATATGCCGATACGTCTCCTGCCTGTGTCTCTATAATCGGAAGTGCGGTAAGTGAACCGCCTCCCAGTTCATCTGAAAGCTTTGAAGCTCTCTCAAGCAGCCTTGAATGTAAATAGAATACATCTCCGGGATACGCCTCTCTACCCGGTGCTCTTTTAAGAAGCAATGACAGTGTACGATAAGCAGCCGCATGTTTTGTAAGGTCATCATATACCACCAAAACATCCTCACCCTTTTCCATCCACTCCTCTCCCATGGCACAGCCTGAATAAGGTGCCAAATATTGGAGCGGTGCGAGGTCTGAGGCAGTTGACACTACTACGGTAGTGTAATCCATAGCCGAATAGTCGTTAAGTGTTTTTACTATGGATGCAACTGTAGAAGCTTTCTGACCTATTGCCACATATATACACTTTACACCCTTGCCTTTTTGATTAATTATTGTATCTATAGCTATAGAGGTCTTACCTGTCTGTCTGTCTCCTATTATAAGCTCTCTTTGTCCTCTTCCTATAGGAATCATGGAGTCTATAGCCTTAATTCCTGTCTGCAACGGAGTATTAACCGACTTTCTGTCTATAACTCCGTGTGCAACTCTTTCAACTCTTCTATAAGTACTTGTTTCTATCGGACCTTTTCCGTCCAAAGGCTCTCCAAGCGCACTTACTACTCTTCCCATTAAAGCGTCGCCTACCGGCACCTCAACAACTCTTCCGGTAGTCTTTACACTGTCTCCCTCACTGATAGCCTTTTTATCGGATAATATAACCGCACCTACATTGTCCTCTTCCAGATTCAGTACCATTCCATATACATCATTACCAAAATCTAAAAGCTCACCCTGCATTGCGTTTTCCAAGCCGTGTATTCTGGCTATACCGTCCGCAACCTGTATTACAGTACCTATATCTGATACTTCCAATATTTTTGAATATTTCTCTATTTGTTCCTTTATAACGGAACTTATTTCTTCGGGTCTTAAATTCATTTAAGTCCTACCTACCTTTACCTTTACTAAACAATGCTTTATAAGCATATGTAGATACTCTTTAAGAAATTTGAAGCCTTGATAGATCTCTCTTAATATTGTATAGCTTAGTCTTTATACTGGAGTCTATGATTCTGTCTTTTATTCTTATAGTACAACCTCCAATAAGACTTTCATCTACGGAATATACAAACTCAAAACTTTTATAATCGGTAGTAGCCAAAAGCTTTTCTTCTATGCTTGACTTTTCACTATCTCCAAGTTCATATGCAGAAGTAATATATGCCCTGCCTATTTTTTTATATTCTTTTATCTTATCCACAAGATGATCAAGTATACTTATAAGATCTTTTTGCCTGTTCTTTTCTATAAGCTCCATCAAAAAGCCGTAGCTTTGTGAAGACAGCCTGTCCAAAAAGATGTCTTTGACAAGTTCTTTCTTATTTTCCGTAGACAGTTTCGGAGACTCTAAAATATCCCTTAAGCTGTTATTATTCAGAAATATATCTTTAACAGCATAAGTTTCATCGTATATAACATCCAACATGCCGTTATCAAGCCCCAGTTCAAAAAGTGCATCAGCATATACTTTAGCCACTAATTTTGCCATGTACTTTCACCTATACCTTTTAGAGCCTCATCTATAAGTGCCTTTTGCATATTCATGTCCATAGATGAAGAAAGTGCCTTACTTGCCATAACAGAGGCTATATCAACTATTTCTCTTTTCAGCTCATCAAGTGCCTTTCTCTTCTCCAGTTCTATCTCTTTATCAGCTCTTTGTGTGATAATTTTTGCTTCCTGTTCAGCCTTTGCAATTATATCGGCTTCCTTTAACTTGGCTTTTTTTCTGGCATCCTCTAAAATCCTGTCCCTTTCCAAGCTTATATCTTTTAACTTGGACTCATACAATGCTTTTAATTCATTGGCATCCTTTGACTTTGTACTTGCATCCTCCAGTTCTGAAAGGACTCTCTCTCTCCTTTTTTTAAGAACATCTCTTACCGGATTAAAGAGCAAATATGAAAGACCAAAGAACAGGATGAATATAGATATACCCATGATAGCCGCATCATGCAAAAGTTGTACATCAAATCCTATTAATCTTTCCAATCTCTTAGTTTCCTTTCCAAGATTAACTGTTAAAAGGTTTTACAAACATCAAAATCATAGCTACGACCAGACCGTAAAGACCTGTTGTCTCGGCAACCGCCTGACCTAAAAGCATGGTTGAAGTTATATCTGATCTTGCTCCCGGATTTCTACCTACTGCTGAAGCTCCGTGTCCTGCCGCAATTCCCTGTCCTACTCCCGGTCCTATACCTGCTATCATAGCTAAGCCTGCACCGATAGCGGAGCAACCATATATAAAATCCTGACCTGATATATTCATAAAAAAACCTCCTTGAAATAAAATTATATGCAATACGCTGTATAACTGTATTACACAGCGGGCAAATTACTTAGCCCTAATAATAACTTTCGGTTTTAAGACATCTTATCGTCTATATAAACCATTGTAAGCATACAGAATACATAGGTTTGTATGCAGCCTGAAAATACATCAGTATACACATGCAAGAATGCAGGTACACCTATCTTAGCCCACAGGGGCATCATGCTATACCAAAGTCCCATCATGATCACACCCGATAAAACATTTGCAAAAAGACGGAGTGATATGGAAAGGGGGTTGGCAAGCTCTCCTATGATATTAAGCGGAGAAAGCAATGGAGTCGGCTCAAATAAAACCGTAATATGCCTAAGCCCCCTGTTCTTGAAACCCTGGTAATGCACTGTAAAAAAGGTTATCATACCGAGCAAAAAGGGTACGGCATAGTCTCCGGTGGGGTTTCTAAGTCCTAGAAGTCCGCTTAAGTTAGAAACCAATATAAAAATAAATATTGTTCCTATATAATTAATAAACCTGTAAGC
>ERZ773063.1008-NODE-1008-length-17413-cov-11.256481_pt1 | contig 17413 bp, 12 predicted proteins | sample MGYA00580625_ERZ773063 | MGnify/ENA primary metagenome ERZ773063 (study PRJEB29015, sample SAMEA2738022) | human oral metagenome | biome: human oral; feature: human-associated habitat; material: dental | place: China | collected 2042 ...
CAGAGCGACCCATCCTGACCGAAGAAAAGGTCAGCGACCTGCGCTCCCGTTTCACGCTGGAGCCCCTCGAGCCCGGCTTCGGGTACACGCTCGGCAACTCGCTGCGCCGTACCCTGCTGTCCTCGATCCCGGGCGCCGCGGTCACCTCCATCCGCATCGACGGGGTTCCCCACGAGTTCCGCACGATCGAAGGGGTGAAGGAGGATGTTGCCGAGATCATCCTCAACATCAAGCAGATCGTGCTCTCCTCGGAGAACGACGAGCCCGTCGTGATGTACCTGCGCAAGGCCGGCCCCGGCCCGGTCGTCGCGGGCGACATCACGCCGCCCGCCGGGGTCGAGATCCACAACCCCGACCTCCACCTGGCCACCCTCAACGAGAAGGGCAAGCTGGAGATCGAACTGACCGTCGAGCGCGGCCGCGGCTACGTCTCCGCCGCCCAGAACAAGGATCCGCAGGCCGAGATCTCGCGCATCCCGATCGACTCGATCTACTCGCCGGTCGTCAAGGTGACCTACAAGGTCGAGGCGACGCGCGTCGAGCAGCGCACCGACTTCGACCGCCTCGTCATCGACGTGGAGACCAAGCCCGCGATCACCCCGCGCGACGCCATCGCCTCGGCGGGCAAGACGCTGGTCGAGCTCTTCGGCCTCATGCGCGAGCTCAACGAGGAGGCCGAGGGCATCGAGGTGGGCCCCTCCACCACCGACGCCACCCTGGCCGCCGACCTGGCCCTGCCCATTGAGAACCTCAACCTGCAGTCGCGTTCCTACAACGCCCTGCGCCGTCGTGGCATCCTCACCGTCGGCGAACTGGTCGCCCACTCCGAGGCCGACCTGCTCGACATCCGCAACTTCGGCACCAAGTCGATCGAGGAGATCAAGGAATCCCTGGCCACCCTCGGGATGACGCTGAAGGACTCGGTCATGCCGAGCTTCGGCGAGGGCGATTCGCCGTCGATCTTTTCGGACGACCAGTCCAGCTGACCGCGTCCGTTGGACGCATTCAATCCGTAGGAGACAACATGCCCACCCCCAAGAAGGGTGCCCGCCTGGGCGGAAGCCCGGCACACCAGAAGCTGATCCTGTCCAACCTGGCCAAGCAGCTCATCGAGCACCGCGCTGTGACCACCACCGAGGCGAAGGCCAAGGTCCTGCGCCCCTACATGGAGAAGCTCATCACCAAGGCCAAGCGCGGGGACATGCACGCCCGGCGCACGGTCCTCAAGAAGGTCCCCTCCAAGGACGCCGTCTACACGCTCTTCGACGAGATCGTGCCCGCGATGGACCCCGAGCGCCGGGGCGGCTACACCCGCCTCGTCCGAGTCGGCAACCGCAAGGGCGACAACGCCCCCCTGATGCGCATCGAGCTCGTCATGGAGAAGGTCGAGAAGAAGGCCGTCGTCTCCTCCGCCGAGCGCACTGCCGCCAAGGCCGCCGAGAAGGCCGCGGCCGCGGAGGTCGCGAAAGAGGCCGGGGAAGCGGCTGGTGCCGCCGCCGAGCGCGCCGAAGAAGCGCGCGAGGAGGGCGACGCGGCGAAGGCCGAGGAGGCCGAGCGCATCGCCGTCGAGGCCGGCACGGCGGCCGACGCCGCCGAGCAGGTCGCCGAGGAGGAGTGAGAACCCCCGGCGCGGGCCGCTGACCCGCGTGGGGCCCGGGCGCCGCGGCGCCCGGGCCTTCGCATATCGGCGCCGGGCCGGTAGCCTTGGGGCATGTCCCATGAAATGACTCTGGCGATCGACTGCGGAGGCGGCGGCATCAAAGGATCCGTCGTCGATGAGAAGGGGACCATGGTGGCCCCCGCCCGGCGGGTCCCCACGCCCTACCCGCTGCCCCCCGGACTCCTCGTCCGAACGGTGTGCGACCTGGCAGCGGGCCTGCCCCGCGCCACCCGGGTCACCATGGGAATGCCCGGCATGATCCGCCACGGCGTCGTCGTCGCGACGCCGCACTACATCACCAAGGACGGGCCCAGGTCCAGGGTGCTGCCCGAACTCGTCGAGCAGTGGGACCACTTCGACATGGGGCGCGCCATCGCGGCCGCCCTGTCCCTGCCGACGAAGGTCCTCAACGACGCGGAGGTCGCGGGGGCGGGGGCGGTCACCGGGCGCGGCCTCGAGATGATCATCACCCTGGGCACGGGCCTGGGCAACGCGGTCTTCGACGGCGGGGTGCTGGCGCCCCACGTCGAGGTGTCCCAGGGCTTCGTGCGCTGGGGGCTCACCTACGACGACTACATCGGCGAGCACGAGCGGTTGCGCCTGGGCGACACGCACTGGTCGCGGCGGGTGCGGCGCGTCGTGGACGGCCTGCGCGCCATGTACATGTGGGACCGCCTCTACATGGGGGGCGGCAACTCGAAACGGATCACCGCCGCGAACCGCGCGAAGATGGGCGACGACATCATCATCGTCCCCAATGACGCGGGCATCATCGGCGGGGTCCGCGCGTGGGAGTTGTGAGCCCGCCGCCCCCCGCGCCCGCCGCCGCGGGGGAGGAACGGGTGCGGGTCCGCATCGACCTCGCCTACGACGGCACGCGCTTCCACGGCTGGGCGGCCCAGCCGGGACTGCGCACCGTCCAGGGCGAGCTCGAGGCCGTGCTGTCCACCCTGGTGCGCCAACCGGTGGCGACCACGGTCGCGGGGCGCACGGACGCGGGAGTGCACGCCCGGCACCAGGTCGCCCATGTGGACCTGCCCGGGGCCGCGTGGCGCGCCCTCGCCCCCCGGTCGGCCCCCGCCGACGGCTCCGCGCCGCAGACCGCGTGCGCAGCAGCGCTGGTGCGCCGAGCCAACGCGCTGCTCGCCAGGGCGTGGGCGCAGCGGGAGCAGGGGCGCGGGGAGCGTCCGCCCAGAGGGGTCTCCGACGCGCTCGTGCTCTCCGCCTCCCCCGTCAGCGCGGACTTCGACGCCCGCTTCAGCGCGACCGGGCGCTCCTACGTGTACCGGATCGCCGACCGCCCCACGCCCCTGCGCCGCTGGGACTGCGTGTGGGACGACCGCCCGCTCGACCTGGCGGCGGTGAACAGGGCGGCGGAGGCCCTGCTGGGCGAACACGACTTCCTGTCCTTCTGCCGCCCCCGCGAGGGCGCGACCACCATCCGCGCGCTCACGCGCCTTGAGGCCGTGCGGGCGCCGGACGGCCTCGTCGAGTTCCACGTCGGGGCCGACGCCTTCTGCCACTCGATGGTGCGCTCCCTGGTCGGCGCCCTGGCCCTGGTCGGCAGGGGGGCGAGGCCCGCCCCGTGGCCCAGGGCACTCCTGGACGCCCGCTCCCGCGCGAGCGCCGCCCCCATAGCCCCCGCCCGTGGCCTCACCCTGGAGCGCGTCGACTACCCCGGGCCCGAGGAGTGGGCGCTGCGCGCCCGGCTGGCCCGGAGGAGGCGGGACGCCTGCTGCGGCGCGGAATCATGAGCCTGTGAGGAATCGCCCACACTGGGCGCCGTGCTTTGACCGGGCAGTGGCGCGCCGATAAACTGGCTAACGCTGCGCGTCAGCAGAGCGCCCGGTGCCTCCCACTCGCCGAGCAGACTCGCTGGCGCCTCGCGGAACTGTTTCATCGCGGGCCCCGCTCCCAGTCGGAGGGGGCGCCCCATGACTGACAAGAATTGAAGGTTACGCCCGTGCGCACCTATTCACCCAAGCCCGGGGACGCCGACAAGAAGTGGTTCGTCATCGACGCCACCGATGTCGTCCTCGGCCGTCTGGCGGCACACGCCGCCAACCTCCTTCGTGGGAAGCACAAGCCGACGTTCGCCCCTCACATGGACATGGGCGACTACGTCATCATCATCAACGCGGACAAGGTCGCGCTGACCGGCAAGAAGCTCGAGCAGAAGATGGCCTACCGCCACTCCGGGCGCCCCGGCGGCCTCACCGCCACCGCCTACCGCGACCTCATGGCGACCGCCCCCGAGCGCGTCATCGAGAAGGCCGTCAAGGGCATGCTTCCCCACACCTCCCTCGGCCGCGCGCAGTTCAAGAAGCTGCACGTGTACGCCGGTGCGGAGCACCCCCACGCCGGCCAGTCGCCGGTTCCCTACGAACTGACCCAGGTGGCCCAGTGAGCCCCGCGCCACTGGCACCGACAACGCACTGAGGAGAACCGTGGCCGAGACCACTGCTTCCGTCGAGCTGGACGAGGAGATCGTCACAGGCTCATACACGACCGAGACCGAATCCGCCCCCGCCGGGGCCGGTCAGTCCATCACCGCGCCCGGCGCGGGCCTTGGCCGCCGCAAGGAGGCCGTCGCCCGCGTCCGCCTGGTCCCCGGCTCCGGCCAGTGGACCATCAACGGCCGCACCCTGGAGGACTACTTCCCCAACAAGCTGCACCAGCAGCTGGTGAAGTCCCCCTTCGTGCTGCTCGACATCGACGGCCGCTTCGACGTCGTCGCCCGCATCAACGGCGGCGGCATCTCCGGCCAGGCCGGCGCCCTGCGCCTGGGCATCTCGCGCGCGCTCAACGAGATCGACCGCGACGCGAACCGCCCCGCCCTGAAGAAGGCCGGTTTCCTGACCCGCGACGCCCGCGTCACCGAGCGCAAGAAGGCCGGCCTGAAGAAGGCCCGCAAGGCCTCGCAGTTCTCGAAGCGCTGAGGCCGCGCCGCAACTGTGAAACGGTGCCCCGCTCCATTTTCCGGAGCGGGGTACCGCGTTATGGGAGTCGCGCGGTAGCCTTGTTGCCGACCATATTTCTCGTGAACGGAGAGACAATGCCAAGGATGTTCGGCACCGACGGGGTGCGCGGTCTGGCCAACGTGGACATCACAGCGGATCTGGCGCTGAGGCTCGGCGAGGCGGCCGCCCGCCAGTTCGGCTGCCGGCCCCGCCCCGACGGGTCCAAGCCCCGCGCGATCATCGGCAGGGACCCGCGCATCTCCGGCCAGTTCCTCGACCACGCCCTGGCGGCGGGGCTGGCGAGCGCGGGGATGGACGTGACGCGCATCGGCGTCGTCACCACGCCCACCGTCGCCCACCTGACCGCCACCGAGGACGGCGTGGACCTGGGCGTGATGATCTCCGCCTCCCACAACCCCATGCCCGACAACGGCATCAAGTTCTTCGCCCACGGCGGCCACAAGCTGGCCGACGCCGTCGAGGACCAGATCGAGGCCCTCGTCGGGACCGACTGGGAGCGGCCCACGGGTGAGGGCGTCGGCGAGATCGACGCGGACCACGCGTGGGCGCGCGAATCCTACATCCGCCACCTGGTCGGGGCCGTCGGCACGGACCTGCGGGGCCTGAGAGTCGTCATCGACTGCGCCAACGGGGGAGCCTCCGAGTTCGGCCCTGCGGTCTTCCGGGAGCTGGGCGCCGACGCCACCGTCATCAACGCCTCGCCCGACGGGCGCAATATCAACCTGAACGCCGGATCCACCCATCCCGAGGCCCTGATGGCCGCAGTCGTCGGGGCGGGCGCCGACTTCGGAGTCGCCTACGACGGGGACGCCGACCGCTGCCTGGCGGTCGATCACACGGGGGCACTGGTCGATGGCGACAAGATCATGGGCGCCCTGGCCGTGGACGCGCACCGGCGCGGCGCCCTCGCCAAGGACACGCTGGTCGTCACCGTCATGAGCAACCTGGGGCTCATCCTCGCGATGCGCGAGGCGGGCATCGCGACCGTCCAGACGGGGGTGGGCGACCGCTACGTGCTGGAGGAGATGCTCGCCTCCGGATACAGCCTGGGCGGCGAGCAGTCCGGGCACATCATCGCCACCGACCACGCCACCACGGGCGACGGGATCCTCTCGTCCCTGCTGGTGTCCCGCATGGTCAAGGAGTCCGGGCGGTCCCTGGCCGACCTCACTTCCTTCGTCCACCGGCTGCCCCAGACCCTCATCAACGTCGCGGGCGTCGACCGCGCGGGCGCCTCGTCGAACGGGGCCGTCGCTGAGGCCGTCGCGGCCGCCGAGGCGCGCCTGGGGGAGTCCGGCCGCGTCCTGCTGCGCCCCTCGGGCACCGAGCCGCTCGTGCGCGTCATGGTGGAAGCCGCCACCCAGGAGGAGGCGGACGCGGTCGCCGAGTCCCTGGCCGACGTGGTGAAGCGGAACCTGGCCCTCTGAGGGCCCGCGGGGGCGCGGCAGGCGGGCGCACGGGCCTGCCGGACCTCCTCCGCCGGTCCCGCGTCGCGCCCATGGCGGTCAGCTGCCCGGGCGCCCTCATCGGCGGAGGCGGAGCCGCGGACCGCGCCGCGAACGGGAACCGCCTGCCGGTGGAGTCCCCGCAATGGGCCCCACCGGCAGACGGGCGCGGCGTCACACGGGCGCGGCGGCCCCGGTGGCGCTCACTGCTTCGCGGCCTCGAACCACTCGAGGGGGATCCGGGTGAAGTACAGGCCCTGCATCTCGCGCTCCCACAGCAGGCCCAGCGCGCCATCGGGCAGGACGGCCATGCACTGGTAGACGTAGTGCGCCGGGTTGAAGGTGCGCGAGGCGGTCCACGTGCGCCCACCGTCCTCGGACAGCCGCAGGACGCCGCGGCCCCGGTACGGGCGCATCTGCGAGGCGTTCGCGAAGACGACCCTTTCGGGGCAGTCCTCACTGGGCCAGGGCACCGCGTTCGGCTGGCAGAAGATCTCGTCGATCTCCTGGACGAAGCGCACCTCGCCCCACGTCTCGCCGCCATCGGCGCTCACCGCCGCGGCGACCTTGCCGCTGGGGTGCTGGTTGCGCATGAGCATGAGCAGCGAACCGTCCGCGCGCTCGATGAGGGTGGCCTCGTGGGTCGCGGCGGACTCCGTGTCCAGGGTGCGCGAGTCGATCCGCCGCCCGTCGAACACGCGCCCGTCGTTGGGGGACGCGCCGCGCTTCCAGGTCTGCCCGCCGTCGTCGGAGTAGACGACGGCCGCGGAGAAGTGGCGCTTGTGGTCGCCGTTGTAGTAGACCGGAACGACCAGGCGCCCGCTGCGCAGTTGCACGCCCGTGCCCGGGGAGGTCCCGCAGAACGACATCCACTCCTCCTTCACGTCCTGGTTGAGGTTGACGGGGCCGGACCACGTCGCGCCGTCGTCGTCGGAGTGGATCATCTGCAGGAAGCAGGTGCGCGCGGTGAGGAGCGTCTGGTCCGGGTCCTCGCCGTCCGCCAGGAAGACGTTGCCGCCCCGGGCCCGCTCGCCTCCCTCGGTGACGGTGACGTCGCCGCGCTCGGAAACGGTGTAGGGCGTCCGCCCGCCCTCGGAGTCGGTGACGCTCCCGTCCTCGTTCCACGTGTACTGCGCGCCCTGGGCGTCGTGGAGGATGTAGCGCCCCTTCGCGTCCACCCCCGCGCCCGCCTCGGCGTTGGGCTGGCCGATGCCGCCCGGGAAGTGGTCGATGAGGACGATGAGGCGGCCCGTGCTCCGGTCCTGGACCACGCAGGAGTCGATGACGGAGGCCCCGGTCGCCCCGTGGCCGGGGTAGGACAGCACGGTCTGGAGGTCGCCCCAGGTGCGCCCGCCGTCGAAGGAGCGGCGGATCGTGAAGTTGATGGAGTTGGGGGAGTCGTTGGCGATCGTCTCGCGCTGGTCCGCCCCGGCGACGACGACCCCCGAATCCAGCGTGATGAGCGAGGGGATGCGGTAGCTGATGGAGTCGTGGAAGCCGGCGTCGAAGAGGCACTGGGTGTCCAGCGGGGCGACGGACGAGAGCTTCTTGATCTGGGCGTCGTTGAGGACGCAGCTGTAGAGCGCCGCGTTGCGGACCTCGCCGAAGAGGCGCGAGCCGGAGGCGTCCTGGCCGATGACGACCTCGTCGAGGGCGTCGACTCCCGCGAAGAAGACCTGGCCGGGCAGGTGCGCCTCCAGGTAGCCGTCGACGTAGATCTCGACGGCGCCGTGGCCGACCCGGACGACGACGTCGTGCCAGCGGCCCTGGTCCCAGTGCCCGTGAGCGGTGAAGACCCGCCATTGGCCCCTGCGGCCCAGGACCCTGTACTCGATTCCCTCTTCGGTCACCGAGAGGTTCAGCTGCTCGCGCCCTGCTCCGGCCGCTGCGAGGATCGTGCCGTGCTGCCCGGGGCCGCGCACGCGGTAGCGCGCGAAGATGGTTCCCGAGGTGAGTTCGGACAGCTCGGCGACGTCGTAGTCGGACAGGCGGGCGGCTGCGAACTCGATGAGCGGAGTCGGTGCCGGCGACAGGGCGAGGATCTCCGTGGGGGACAGCACGGAGTCGTGGGCGGCGAAGGCGCGGACGTCGATGCCCGCGCTGGGGGAGGCGGACAGTTCGGCGTTCTCGCCGCTGGCGGCGGGGGAGAGGTCCGCGGTCGTGGAGAAGCACTGGTACCCGTCGAGGAAGATCCTCGAACCGGCGCCGGCCGCGGTGATCGCGAGGGCGTGCCATGTGCCGTCCGTGAGGGAGGCGGTGTCCTCCATGTCCAGGGCGAAGGCCATGGAGTTCGTCGATCCTTCGAGGAAGAGCGCTCCCGCGCGGATGGACAGTTCCCAGCCGATGGCCTCGGAACTGTGGAGCCGGATGAGCGTTCCGTCGATCCGCGCGCGGAACTGCAGGACCCAGGAGACCCCGGGGTCGGTCGTGTCGGATTGCATGTTCGTCACCTTTTCTGTTGGGGTTGTCCACTGCCGGCCGCATCGTCACGGGGGGGCTGTGGGGTCGGGCGCACCAGGATTTGTCAGACAGGCTAGCAAGCGCGCTCCGATGGGGCAATCCCTGGCCGGGGCCCGGCGCCCTGGCCGTGTCCGCGCCGTGTTGACTTCAATGTGAGAGCGGGTTAACATCTTCCACAAGATGTCTGACAAATTTCAGTCGGGTGTCTGGCCCTGAACGGTCCACGTGATTCAACGATGAATGAATAGGAAGGGATTCCGATGAACACGTCGCCAGCGCCAGCGCTCCCCAAGAAGCGCTGGTACCAGTACCTCACGAAAGAAGACCGCAAAGCGTTCTTCGCCGCCTGGATCGGCGTCCTGCTTGACGGCTACGACTTCGTCCTGATCTCCTTCGCGCTGCCCGCGATCACACAGGCCTTCGACCTGTCGCTCGTGCAGAGCGCCTCCCTGATCTCGGCCGCCTTCATCAGCCGCTGGATCGGCGGCCTCGTCCTGGGGGCGATCGGCGACCGCTACGGCCGCAAACCCGCGATGATCCTGTCGATCTTCATGTTCGCCTTCGGGTCCATCGCCTGCGCGCTCGCGCCGAACTTCTGGGTCCTCTTCGTCCTGCGCCTGATCATCGGCTTCGCCATGGCCGGCGAGTACTCGGCCTCCGCGGCCTACGTCATCGAGTCCTGGCCCAAGCACATGCGCAACAAGGCGTCCGGCTTCCTGCTGTCGGGCTACGCCTTCGGCGTGATCGCGGCCGCGCAGGTGGACAAGTACTTCGTCACCTGGGTCGACTCGCTCCACCCCGGCTGGGGCTGGAGGGCGCTCTTCCTCACGGGCATCATCCCGATCGTCGTCGCCATCTACATGCGCCGGACCCTGCCCGAGGCCGCCGACTGGAGCGAGGCGAAGGAGAAGGGGCACGTCGAGAAGAACGACATGCTGGCGGTGCTCTTCGGCGGCTCCCGCAAGGTCGTCAACTACATCGCCGTCGTCATCGGTTTCATCGCGCTCCTGCTCATCTTCACCCAGACCGTCGGGGGCACCCTCGCCGTCAGCCTCCTCGGCGCCGTCTCCGCCGTCATCTTCATCTACCTGATCATCCAATTCGACTCCAAGCGCTGGATCATCGGCATCGCGATCATGCTGACGATCTTCGCGTCCTTCATGTACACGTGGCCGATCCAGGGCCTCCTGCCGACGTACCTGCGCGGAGTCGGGATGGACCAGCAGGTCGTCGCCAACGTCGTCTCCTTCGCGGGCCTGGGCAACGCGGCCGGCTACATCGTGGCCGGCTTCGCGGGCGACAGGTTCGGCATGCGCCGCTGGTACGCCGTCTCCCTGCTGCTCTCGCAGGCGATCGTCTTCCCGCTGTTCATGCAGAACGGGCAGTACGTCGCGCTGGTCGCGGGACTGCTCTTCTTCCAGCAGATGTTCGGCCAGGGCGTCTCCGGCCTGCTCCCCAAGTGGGTCTCCAGCTACTTCCCGGTCGACAAGCGCGCCGCCGGTCTGGGTTTCTGCTACAACGTCGGCGCCCTGGGCGGCGCGGTCGGCCCGGTCCTCGGCGCGGCCATCGCCGAGCGCCTGTCGCTCGGCCTGGCGCTGGCCATCCTGTCCTTCGGCTTCGCGGCGGTCGTCATGGTCTCCATCGGCGCGAACATCCCGCGCCTGCTCCAGAAGCTGGTCGGACCCGAATGGGTCCGGCCGGAGGACGGCAACGACGAGATCATCGAGGAGGGGTGAGCGCGATGGCGGTCCCGTTCATCGTCGGAGCCTACGCCTCGCTCCCGGCACCGGAGTCGGAGGCCGACTACTACGCCCTCCTGGCCGAGCAGCCGTGGGTGAGCGGCGTCGAGATCCCCTACCCCGGACAGCTCGCCGACCACGGTGGCGTCCTGGCCTCCCGCCTGGCCCCCCACTGGGACTTCAACACGATCACCGCTATTCCCGGCACCATGCAGAACGTCTGGAAGGACGGCGGCTTCGGCTTGGCCTCGCCCGACGGGGCCGGGCGCCAGGCGGCCATCGAGTTCACCCGGGCCCTGAACCGCGACCTCGGCCAGCTGTGCGAGCGCGCGGGACGGCCCCTGGTGGCGCGCGTCCAGCTGCACTCGGCGCCCACGCGCCTCGCCCAGGCCGACGCCTTCAAGCGCTCCCTCGAGGAGCTGGCGGCGTGGGACTGGTGCGGAGCGGCTCTCGTCGTCGAGCACTGCGACAGGTTCATCCCCGAGCAGACCCCGGAGAAGGGGTTCCTGTCCCTCGAGTCGGAGATCGACATCGTGGCCGGCCTCGGCCTCGGCATCCACATCAACTGGGGGCGCTCCGCCGTCGAGGGCCGGAGGGCGGACACGGCTTACGAGCACGTGCGCGAGGCCGGTGGGCGCGGGGTCCTGGACGGGCTCGTCTTCTCCGGCGCGGGCCCGCAGGAGACCCAGTACGGGTACGCCTGGATCGACGGGCACCTGCCCGCACAGGCCGACGAGCCCGCGTCCCTGATGAGCGACACGGAGATCGGGCGCTGCGCCCGGGCGGCGCTCGGGAGCGGATGCCGCTACCTCGGTGCGAAGGTCTGCGTTCCCAAGGACGCGACCCTGGAGGAGCGCCTGGCGATGCTGGCGAGGATCCACCGGGCGTCGGGCGCCGCGCGGTAACCGGGGGGCGGCCCGGACCGGCGCTGCTACGCCGATGCGCGTTGTTGACATGAGCGCGCGTTATATCCCCCTCGTGGTGTCGACAACCCCCTCACAATGTCGACAACCCCCTCGCGGCGCCAATAACCCCCTCGCGGTGTCGTCGACAACCCCCTCGTGGCGCCGACAACGCGCGCCCGCGTTCGTGCCTGAGGCGAGACCGCCTCGAGCCCGCGGCCGTTGTTCGTGCCCGCGGCCCTTTGGGGGCCGTCGAGTGGCCGGGTGCTGGTGCCGTGTGCTCGAATTCTTGTGGTGGTGTGTTCGTATTTCCCGCCGTCGCGCGCCTATGCTCCTGCGGTGGCGAGCCCGCACTCGCGCCAGTGGGCCCCGGGCAGTGCCGCCCCCCGGGTACGCGCACGAGGCGGCCCCTTCTTCCACGGACTCGGCGCGGGGCAGTGCCTCCCCGGTTACGCACACAAGGACCCTGATTTACGCAACATGTGCCGCACACAAGGGCTTGATCCCGCCCTTGTGTGCGGCGCTGTGTTTCCTAATTCCCTCCCTTGTGTGCGACATGGGCCGGGGCGGGCCGGCGCGTGCTGCCGTGCCGGTGCGCCCAGTCCGGGGCGGGCCGCAGCGCCTCAGCGGGCGCGCACCGAGGTCCTCCAGACGGGGGAGGTGGGGAGGGTGCGGACGCGGCCGACGGCTCCGGGGGAGGGGGACTCGATGGCGGCGATCACCTCCTGGACAGCCAGGCGCGTCATCTCGCGCAGCGGCCACTCCACCGTGGTCAGCCCCAGGCGCTCGCCCGAGCGGGGCTCCTGGTTGCCGAACCCCAGGATGGAGAGCCTCTCGGGGACCGGGATGTCCAGGTCGCGCGCCGCTGCGATGACGCCGGGGGCCTGGGAGTCGTCGGCGACGCAGACGAGTTCCAGCCGCGTGTCCTGGGACAGCAGGGTGAAGGCCGCCTGGTAGGCGGTGGCCTCGTCCCAGTCGGGCAGCGAGATCATGCGGGCGCGGTCGCCGAAGCGCGCGAGGACGGGGTTCTGGCGCGAGTGGTTCGTGTTGGGGCCCGCGATGAAGACGGCGTGGGCGGCCTCGCCCGAGGGCAGGTCGGTCCTCCTGATGATGGCCGCGACCCCGGCCGACTCGTCGATGCGCACCAGTGCGGCCCCGTCGGCGGAGTCGTCGGCCTCGATCATGGACATGCCGACGACGGGGATGCCCATGTTCCACAGGAGGGTGGAGGAGAAGCGCTCGCCGGACGTGGTCTCGCGGATGACCCCGGCCAGCTGGGTGTCGCCCATGACCGAGCGGATGACCTCCGCGTCCGATGGGTCGTCGCTGGACTGGAAGAGGGGGACCAGCAGGTACCCGCGCCGTTGTATCTCGATCATCGCCGTGGTGAGCACGGTGTGGACGACCGGGACGAAGGGGTCGTCGGGCAGCTCGGCCATGAGCAGCGCGATGAGGTGGGAGTTGCCCGAGCGCAGGGAGCGCGCGGCGGCGTTGGGGATGTAGTTGAGCTCGCGGGCGATGCGCTCGACCCGGGCGATCGTCGCCTCGGAGATCTTCACCTGGCGCCCGCGCCCGTTGAGGATGAGGGATACGGTCGACGGCGCGAGGCCCGCTTCCCTGGCGACGTCGGCACGGGTCACGCGTTCCACGGCGGCTCCTTCGGCTTGGTTCGGCGGATTCGTTCTCCCAAGGGGACTATAACGTGTTAGTCTACTTCCTGGCCCCGCCTGGAGCAGGGTTATGGACCCAATGGAGGTGTCGAAGTGGACGCGCGCGTCACTCCCCAATCGTATTCCCCGTCGGCGGGCGCCCTGTGCCCCCCGCGCTCGTGGCTGACCGACGAGCCCACGATCAGCCTCAACGGCTCCTGGGACTTCGTCCACCACCCGCGCCTGCCCGACCCCTTCGACGACCCGGAGAAGCCCTCGCCGTGCCCGGTCCTGGGCCCCTGCGCCGAACGGATCGACGTGCCCTCCCACTGGGTCATGGCGCCGCACGGGCGCTGGGGCAGCCCGGCGTACACGAACGTCGACTTCCCCTTCCCCGTCGACCCTCCCCATCCCCCGGCCGACAACCCCACCGGCGACTACCGCCGTGCCTTCGACGTCCCCGCCCAGTGGGTGGGGGACGGGCAGATCCGCCTGCGCTTCGACGGCGTGGAGTCCCAGGCGCGCGTGTGGGTGAACGGGACATGGATCGGCATGTTCACCGGCTCCCGCCTCGCCCACGAGCTCGACATCACCGGAGCCGTGCGCCCCGGCGCGAACGAGGTGGTCGTGCGGGTCAGCCAGTTCTCCTCCGGGTCCTACCTGGAGGACCAGGACCAGTGGTGGCTGCCCGGGATCTTCCGCGATGTCGAACTGCGCCACTTGGGCGCCGCCTCGGTCCACGACGTGTGGCTGTCCACCGACTACCGGGACGGCGAGGGGCGCGTGCGCGTCGAGGTGCTGGCGCCCGGCGGGGGAGGCGGCGCCCTGGACGGGGTCCTCCGCCTCGTCGGAGCGGAAGGGGAGGGGGCGGCCCTGCCCGTGCGGCTCGGGCCCGGGCCCGGCGGGCGCCACCGCAGCGGGTGGGTCGACTGCGGCCCCGTCCGCCCCTGGTCGCCCGACCAGCCGGTGCTCTACCGCGCCGAGCTCGCCCTGGACGGCGCGGCGCCCCGGGAGCTGAGGATCGGTTTCACGCGCGTCGAGGTCGTGGGGGGCCAACTGCGCGCCAACGGGGCGCCCCTGGTCTTCAACGGCGTCAACCGCCACGAGATCCGCCACGACCGCGGCCGCGTCTTCGACGAGGCGTGGGTCCGCGAGGACCTCGCACTCATGAAGTCCCTGGGCGTCAACGCCATCCGCACCTCCCACTACCCGCCCCACCCGCGCGTCCTGGATCTGGCCGACGAGATCGGCCTGTGGGTGGTGCTCGAGGGCGATATCGAGACCCACGGCTTCGAGGGCGCCGACAGGGCGTGGGCGGACAACCCGTCGGACGACCCGCGCTGGGCGGACGCCTTCGACGAGCGCACGAGGCGCGCTTTCGAGCGCGACAAGAACCACCCCTCCATCGCCCTGTGGTCACTGGGCAACGAGTCCGGCACCGGGGCGAACCTGGCAGCGGCCGCCCGCTGGATCCACGAGCGCGCCGAGGGGGCCCTGGTCCACTACGAGGGCGACCACGCCATGGAGTACGCCGACGTGTACTCGCGGATGTACCCGGCGCTGGAGGAGGTCGCGGCGGCCCTGGACGACTCCGACCCGCGGGCCCCCATCGCCGTGCCCGGCCATCCCAGCGCGGAGGTGGACGGGGAGGCCCGGGCGCGCGCCCGGCGCGCCCCCTACCTGATGTGCGAGTACCTGCACGCCATGGGAACCGGGCCCGGGGGCGCCGCCCTCTACGCCGCCCAGATGGACCACCCCCGCCATGCGGGCGGCTTCGTGTGGGAGTGGCGCGACCACGCCCTGGACCAGCGCCACGGCGGCGCCCTCCGCCTCGCCTACGGCGGCGACTTCGGGGAGCCCATCCACGACGGCACATTCGTGTGCGACGGGCTGGTGGACGCCCACTCCAGGATCTACGCGGGGACGTGGGCCTGGGCGCGGGCGATGGCCCCCGGCGCCCCTGCCCTGCGCGCGCTCGCGGCCAAGCGGGCGCGTGTGGAGGAGCGGGACGCGGACGGGGCGCGCGCCCTGCGCGGCCTGGCCCAGTGGTGCGCCGCCCACGGGGAGGACGGCACGGAGGCGCCCGAGGGGGCCCTCCACGCCGTGGACGTCGACGCCACGGGCGCGTGGACGGCGCTGGGGGGACTGCCGGTGCGGGCGTCCGTGAGCCTGTACAGGGCCCCCACCGACAACGACCGCGGGCGCGGACCCCTGGACTACTGGGGCCTCGACGAGGAAGGCGTGGGGCCGATGGGGGAGGGGCTGAACCGGCCCGGGGTGTCCCGCGCGGACCAGTGGGAGGAGGCGCGCCTGGCCTTCGTGCGCCGCAGCCCCCGCTCCCTCCTCGAGCGCTCCGACGGCGCGCGCCTGGTGCACGAGCGCTGGGGCGCGGCGTCCCGCCAGTTCGGCGTGGACGCGCGCTCCGAGTCCTGTCCCCTGCGGATCGGGCTGGCCGGGCCGTGGGGGCCTTTCCTGGACGGCGAGCGCGTGGTCATCGACCTGGAGCCCTACGGCCCGTTGCCCCGGAGGCTGCCGCGCATGGGCCTGCGCCTGGAGCTGCCCGGCGGCCCCTGGGAGGCGTCCTGGGTGGGGGAGGCGTCCATCGCCTACGCGGACATGCCCGGCGACGACCCCGACGGCTACGGCGCGGGCGCCACCGACGCGCTGTGGGACGTGTGCGTGCGGCCCCAGGAGGGCGGCCACCGGCCCGGCCTCAAGGCCCTGCGCCTGGGCAGGGGGGCCGACGCGCTCTACTTCGTGCCCCTCGGACCGCTCGGCTGGTCCGTGTGCCCGTGGGACGAGCGGGAGCTGGCCGCCGCCGCCCACTGGGGGGACCTGGCGGAGTCGGATCGGACGTTCCTGTGGCTGGACGCCGTCCAGGACGGGATCGGGTCGCGCTCGTGCGGCCCGGACTCGCGGCCGCGCTTCGCGGCGGTGCCCGCCCCCCGGCGCATCGCCTTCGTGTGCGCCCGGGCTCACGAGGCGGGGGCCGATGGTCCGCGTGTAACAGTCGGGTAACGTTTTGTCGTTCCGTGTCCTGCTAGTGCATTTCCCACATGCGCGCGCTATCCTACTACCAGTGACTAACACGAGATAGTCAGTCATCCGGGAATCCCACCCGGAATACACGGACCAACGGAGGTTTCGCATGTTGAACAAGAAGATGGCGGCGGGTGGACTCGCGCTCGCCATGTTCGCCACCATCGGGCTCGCTGCCTGCGGCGGCGGATCCGGCTCGCCGGGGGCCGACAGCGGCTCCGCGATCCCCAAGCCCGATGTCGCGTGCGACATCCCAGAGGGCAACGTCGACGGCAAGGCCATCGACACCTCGAAGGCCGAGGGCGAGATCACCTTCCAGACCCAGGGCCTCCAAGCCGACTTCGCCGAGTTCTTCGAGGCGAAGATCGCCGAGTTCGAGGCCGCCAACCCCGGCACCAAGATCAAGTGGACCGACCAGGGCGGCGGCGCCGAGTTCGACCAGGCGATCACCGCGCAGGCCACCAACTGCCAGATGGCGGACGTCGTCAACACGCCCTCCTCGTCCATCCTCGCCCTGTCCAAGGCCAACCTGCTCATGGACTACGACGTCAAGGCGCCCGGCATCGGCGACAAGTTCGTCAAGAGCATCTGGGACTCCACCGCCATGGGGGCGAACGGGCACCACACCGCCCTGCCCTGGTACTTCGGCCCCTACATCACCACCTACAACAAGGACGTCTTCAAGCGCGCCGGCCTGGACGAGAACAAGCCGCCCGCCACCATGGAGGAGATGTTCGACTACGCCGAGCAGGTCCACGCCAACAGCCCCGAGGACTTCGGCATCTACGGCTCCCCCCAGTGGTACATGACCGCGCAGCTGCACGGCATGGGCGTCAAACTGCTCAACAACGACAACACCGCCTTCGACTTCGCGGACAACGAGGCGGCCATCGCCTACGTCACCAGGTTCGCCGAGCTCTACGCCTCGGGCGCCATCCCGAAGGACTCCCTCACCGGCGAGCCCGACCCCGGCAAGGCCTACACCGACGGCAACCTCGCCTTCGGCACCCCCAACGCCTCCTTCCTCAAGTCCGTCAAGAGCAACAACTCCGCCGTCTACGAGAACACCGGGGTCGGCCCCTTCCCCACGAACGAGGGGATCAAGCCCGTCTTCGAGGGCCAGTACATCGGCGTGTCCGTCACCACGAAGAACGCGCCCCTGGCGATGAAGTTCGCCGAGTGGATCACCAACGCCGAGAACGAGTACGCGTGGACCCACGACGGCGGCGCGATCATCTTCCCGGCCGCCACCGAGGCCCTCGACAAGCTGGTCGCCAACCCGCCGGAGATCGCCGACGACCCGGTCTTCAAGGCCGCCTACGAGCAGGCCGCGCAGTCCGCGAAGGACGCCGAGGCGTACACCGACGTGTTCTACATGACCGGGGGCGTCTCCGACATCCTCGTCGAGAACGTCAACAAGGCCATCCGCGGAGAGGCCGACCCCAAGGCCGCCCTCAAGGCCGCCCAGGACGCGATGAACGCCAAGCTCTCCGCCCTCACCGAATGATCCCGGGGCGGGCCGGGGCCAGTCCGCCCCG
>ERZ773063.1016-NODE-1016-length-17350-cov-4.604337_pt1 | contig 17350 bp, 10 predicted proteins | sample MGYA00580625_ERZ773063 | MGnify/ENA primary metagenome ERZ773063 (study PRJEB29015, sample SAMEA2738022) | human oral metagenome | biome: human oral; feature: human-associated habitat; material: dental | place: China | collected 2042 ...
ATATTTAAATTTTGAAAATAACATATTCATAATTTTTTGAACATTCGGATATTTTTTTAAATTAATTTTTTTTGCATTCAATTTAAAAAACTTGTGCCACGGCTTTTTGTATCTTTTAATATCAGGAAAACTGTTTTTTATTTTATCCAATTTTTTTATAATTTGATCCAATTCTATTCTACTAAAATATGCAAAATGAATATACTTCGTATTCAATTCTTCATTTGACAACTTTGCAATAAACCGTAAAACATCTGTTGCCGTGTCAAAATCTCCAATTAAAATCTTTCTTTTTTCCCAAACATAACTTGACAGCGTCGTAAGAGTTTCCTTCATCAAAATATTTTTAGAATATTCCTCCAATTCATCGCCAGAAAATCCATTTGACAAAAAGCAGACATCTTCCAAATATTGACTGGACAAAGTGACATTGCTTGAAAGTAAATTATAAAACAATTTTTCAATATCAGAATCAACTACTAATTTTAAGTGAGAAAGTTCAACTAATTGAGCTGGTTCACTTTCTTCGTATTCAAACTTTTTTTTGTTCTTAAAACTTTCATGTTTTGGAACATAGCCAAACCAGTAATGAAGTATCTGATTTATATAAATATCCGCTTCTTCCATATTCATCACATCTTTCGGAAAATTTTTATAAAAAACTTCATATTCTTTATCTGACTTAAAATCTTCAATATTTTCCAGAATTTCACGGCACAAATCTATGGCATAATCCCTATCTACTTTAAAAATTATCTCTGCCAAGTCCTTTTCAAAAGTATATCCATATCCTTGAAATTTTTTGATGATCGTAGCCATCTCGGCAATACTCAATGTATTATTATTGCTCACTTTTTCAATATTTAGTTTTTGCTCTTGAACATAAACTCCGTTTAAATGTCGTAAAGTAATATTGTTTATTGATTTTATCATTCTTCTTCCACCTTTTAAAATAGTTTATACTTAATTATACTAAAAAGATTAATATAAGTCCAGCACTAAATTTTCTCTTTATTAAGAAAATATTTTATTTAATTTTTTTATTTTTAGTTTTTTAAAAAAAAGACTAGATTTTTTTTATTTTTCTAGTCTTTATTTTAAAATTATTTTTTTTAAATTTTTTAAACTTCTTAAATTATTCCTTGAAATATTTCAAAATTTCTTGCATAACTTTATCTGACTTTAAAATGCTTGAATGACTTTCCCCATCAATTATTTTAAATTTACAGTTTTCCAATTTTGCACTTTTAACTGGAACTGCTCCGTCACTTTCTCCATCTGTTATTACCGAATATAACGGATTATTTGCTCTATTTCCAACCATGACATAACAGTTGTAATCTGGCTCTTTCAGATGATTTACAAAACTATCTTTTTGAACATTTATCTGTTTTATCGCTTTCCCCAAATATGGACTTAACAGTTCTGTAAAAAAATTTCCTGCCATTGAACTTCCGTGAGATGGCGGCGAAAGAAACACTACTTTTCCTAATTCTTCAAAAGTATTTTCTTGTAACTGGTATCTCAAAACGACTGAACCCATTGAATGAACTATAAAGTTTATTTTTAATTTTTTTTTGTTTTCCGATACTCTTTTTTTATTTATTTCATTTAAAATTTTAATTTTTTTCTCAATTTCTGGCTCAATATATTTTTTTGCTATATCTTGAATTTCATCTTTAGTAGTTGGATACTGAATATTAACTCCTGAATATCCATTTTCCTCCAATTTTTTCTCAATATACTCCAAATTGTCCAATTTACTGTAAATACCGTGCATCAAAATAACAATATCTTTATCCGTCTTTTCAACATTCCCAAATTCTTCTGTCCTAAATTCATGCGTCAATATTCCAGCATTAATATTTATTGTTACTGACAATAAAAAAACAATTTTTAATATATAATTTTTTATATTTTTCATATTTTTCCCTTTCACTAAGAAAGCCTATTACGAAAATCCTCATACTTAAATGTACGAATAACTTTTAATCCATCCTTTTCAGTATAAACTGCAATTGACGGAAGATTTATTCCATTGAAGGTGTTTGTTTTAACCATGCTGTAATGCGCCATATCGGTAAAAATCAGTTTATCCCCAACTTTTACTGGCTCATCAAAAGAATAATCTCCGATAATATCTCCTGCAAGACAAGTTGGTCCACCAAGTCTATAATTATATTTTTTCTCATTTGGCATTCCAGAACCAAAAATATACGGTCTATACGGCATTTCTAAAACATCAGGCATATGACACGAAGCCGATGTATCAAGCAAAAGTATATCAATTTCATTTTTTGTCATATCCAGCACTTCTGACACCAAAAATCCTGTATTTAGCGCAACAGCTTCCCCAGGTTCAAGATAAACTTCTACATCATATTTGTTTTTTATATGATTTATGCATCTCACAAGTTTTTCTATGTCGTAGTCTTTTCGAGTGATATGATGTCCACCGCCAAAATTTACCCATTTCATATCATAAAGATATTTTCCAAACTTTTCTTCAAATATTTTTAGCACATTTTCCAAAGCGTCGGAATTTTGCTCACAAAGTGCGTGGAAATGAAATCCATCTAATCCAGAAAGTCTTTTTTCATCAAAATTTTCCAAAGTCACTCCAAATCTTGAATATCTTCCCGCAGGGTTGTAGATTTCTGTTTCAACTTCTGAAAATTCAGGATTAATTCTAAGTCCACAGCTTATTTTTTTTCCAGTTTCTTTTATTTTAGCAAAAACTCTGTCTTTAAATTTAGCCCACTGATTAAACGAATTAAACACGATATGATTAGTTAAATCTAATATTTCATCAAATTCATCATCTCTGTAAGCTGGATTAAAAATGTGAGTTTCGATATTTTTATCAGAAACTTTTTTTTCCATTTCTTCATAGCCAAGTTTTGCCTCAAATAGTGAACTTGCTGTAGTTCCGTCCAAATACTGCGCTATTAACGGATAAAAATAAAACATCGAAAATCCTTTTTGTGCCAATAAAATTTTACATCCAGTTCTATCTTTCACGCCTTTCAGCACTTCCAAATTTTTTTTCAAAAGTCTTTCATCCACTAAAAATGATGGTGTTGGAAGATTTGTAATATCTATGTCTATATATTTATTTTTTGTCACTTTTCCTCCTAATTTAAATATTTTGTTAAAATTTTTGATTTAAAAAAATTTTCACAAAAACTAATCCACTAATTCAGGATTAAAATCTTCAATCCAAGGAAGTCCAAATTTATTTAATGCATCCATAAATTTATCAGGATCAAGTTCTTCCACATTGTAAACTCCTGGTTTTTTCCATTCTCCAGTAAGTACCATAAATGCTCCAATCATCGCTGGAACTCCAGTCGTATACGAAATTGCCTGAGAACTAACTTCTTTGTAGCATTCTTCATGTGTGCAGACATTGTAAAGATAATAAGTTTTATCTTTTCCATCTTTTTTCCCTCTAAAAATATTTCCAATATTCGTCTTTCCTTTAGTTCTAGGTCCAAGTGAAGCAGGATCTGGAAGCACAGCTTTTAAAAACTGCAGTGGCACAATTTTTTGACCTTCAAAATCAATTGGCTCAATCGAAGTCATTCCCACATTTTCCAATACTTTTAAGTGAGTCAAGTAACTTTGCCCAAAAGTCATAAAAAATCTAATTCTCTTAATACCTTTTATATTTAATGCAAGTGACTCAAGTTCTTCGTGATGAAGCAAATACATATCCTTTTCCCCAATTTGCGGAAAATTATACACTCTTTTAATTTCCATTGGCTTTGTTTCCACCCATTTTCCATCTTCCCAGTAACTTCCATTAGCAGTCACTTCTCTTATATTTATTTCAGGATTAAAATTTGTCGCAAACGGATACCCATGATCTCCAGCATTTGCGTCAAGAATGTCAATATAATTAATTTCATCAAAATAATGCTTTTGTGCATAAGCTGAAAATACTCCAGTCACACCTGGATCAAATCCGCAACCTAAAATAGCTGTAATCCCAGCATCTTCAAATTTTTTACGATAGTCCCACTGCCATTTATACTCAAATTTTGCCGTATCTAGCGGTTCATAATTGGCTGTATCCAAATAATCTGTCTTAGTTTCAAGACAGGCATCCATTATTGTCAAATCCTGATAAGGTAGTGCCACATTTATCACAATATCAGGTTTATATTCATTTATTAATGCCACAAGTTCTGGCACATTGTCAGCATCAACTTTAGCCGTCTGAATATCAATTCTTCCCGCATATTTACTTTTTTTGATTGTTTCTTTAATTGCATCACATTTAGATTTTGTTCTACTGGCAATCATAATAGAACTAAAAACTTCTGAATTTTGTGCACATTTATGACACACGACATTTGACACTCCTCCTGCTCCTATTATTAATGCTTTTTTACCCATTTTTTTACCTCCTGCTTTCATTTACATTTAATAGTTTTTAAATTTTTAAATTAATTAATCAATATAAATTATCCCATTTTTAAAATAAATTCTATTTGCATTTTTTTCTTTCAAATCAAATTTTATTTCAACAGAATTTACTTTTATTCCCATTTTCCTAGCTTCTAACTCATTTAATGTCCTATTTACCTTTGCTAAATTTATACTTTCAGGTATTAATTTATTTATCAATTCTTTACTTATGAGCACTTTTTTTAATTTATATTTAAATTTTCCTTTTTCAAATGGATAATTTAAATTTGTATTTATTCCTGTTTTTATCACCGCTTCCACTTCCATGGCTTTGTAAATTAACTCAACTTTACTGTTGTCATAAGGTCGGATTTCTACTACTGTAATTCCTAATCTGTCAATTGGATATTCTATATTATCATTTAATTCTGGTTTTTCCACTCTTGGTACATTTTTTTCAATTTCTTTCACTTGCGTCTGCATTTCAAATGAATAAGAAGATACTCCCGTAACAATTAACATTGCAATTAATAATTCTTTTAACATATTTTCCTCCTTCTTAAATTTTTTTATACAATTTAAAATATATAAAAAGTTAAATTTATCTTTTTTTATTTTACTTTTTTTCAATTAATTATATCACAAATATTTTAAAATTTTAATTATTTTTATAAAAAAATTACAACATCAAATGCTGTAATTTTATTAATATTTTATAATTCTTGTTTTAAAATGTGTCCCATTTTTTCTTTTTTTGTTTTCAAATATTTTCCATCAATTTCATTTGCAGGGATTTCAATTTCTTCTCTATTCACAACTTTTATTTTATAATCTTCAAGGCCCTTAATTTTAGCTGGATTATTTGTCATAAGTGAAATTGATTTTATTCCCAAATCTTTTATTATTTGAGCTGCCACTGCATAATCTCTTAAATCTCCCTCAAATCCAAGTTTGTGATTGGCTTCCACTGTATCAAATCCTTCATCTTGAAGTTTATATGCTTTTAATTTATTTAAAATTCCTATTCCCCGACCTTCCTGTCTTAAATAAATAACAAGGCCTTGCCCCTTTTTTTCTATTTCATTTAAAGCTTTGTGAAGCTGAGCTTGGCAATCACATCTTTTCGAGCCAAAGACATCGCCAGTCAAACATTCAGAATGAAGTCTGACGCTTACGTTTTCTTTGCCTTTCACGTCGCCTTTAATTACAGCAATATATTCCTTATTTTCTATTTTATCGCTATATCCTATAAAGTCAAATGTCCCATATTTTGTTGGTATTTTGACACTTGCTTCACTTTTTACCAACTTTTCGTTATTTTTTCTGTATAAAATTAATTCATCAACTGTAATAATTTTTATGTCGTGTTTTTCACAAAATACAAATAGATCATCTCGTCTTGCCATCGTTCCATCGCTGTTTAGCATTTCCATAATAACTGCAACTGGCTCAAATCCAGCAAGTTTGGTCAAATCCACAGCGGCTTCAGTGTGTCCCCGTCTTTCCAGAACTCCATTTTTCTTAGCAATCAAAGGAAACATATGTCCAGGTCTTAAAAAATCTTCTGGCTTTTTATTTGGATTTGCCAAATCCAAAACAGTTTTTAATCTGTCAGCTACCGAAATTCCAGTTGTTGTCCCTTCAGCCGCATCTACTGAAATTGTAAAAGCCGTCCCGTGATGGTCAGTATTGTGATGGGTCATCGGATCCAACATAAGTCTTTCGGCCACTTCGTGGGAAACTGGCACACACATAAGTCCTCTTGCTTCATTTATAATAAATCTCATCCATTCATAGGTTGCAACTTGTGCAGGAAGTATCAAATCCCCTTCATTTTCCCTATCTTCGTCATCCACAACCACAATTGGTTTTCCAATTTTCAAATCTTCTAAAGCTTCTTCAACACTATTAAAATTTTTTTTCATTTTATCTCTCCAATCAAAACTTATAATTTATTTTAGCTATAAAATATAAATTGTTACATTTTGACAAGGAATAAAAATTCCTTTATTTTACTTAATTTTGCTCAATTCTTAAAATCCATTTTTTTGTAAAAAATCCATCGTTATTTTTGATTTTTCTTCTTTTTTACCATTTTCCATTTCCTCAAATTTCAAAATTTTCTCAACATATTTTCCAAATAAATCGGTTTCAATATTGACAAAATCTCCAGCCTTTTTTCTCCCAAGCGTAATATTTTCAAGCGTATGTGGAATTAAAGACACCGAAAAAGTTCCTAAATCGTCATCTACATCAATTACGGTAAGACTTGCTCCATCTATCGTAACTCTACCTTTTTGTACCACATATTTTATATTATTTTTGTGCTTTTCTTCCAGCTGAAATTTATATAATTTTGCTATTCCTTTAGAAGTAATCGACAAAATTCTGGCTTCGCTGTCAACATCCCCCATAACCAAATGACCACCTAAAAATGTTGTAAGAGTCAATGATTTTTCAAGATTAACTTTATCTCCAATTTTTATTCGTTTAAGTCCACTTCTATTAATCGTTTCATACATCACATCCGCTGTAAAATCCTTACCGTTCATCTTTGTAACAGTAAGACACACTCCATTGACCGCAATACTGTCTCCTATTTTTGCTTTTTTAGTAACTTCATTGCCTTTAACAGTTATGCCAAGTCCTGTTTCTTTTTTGGAAATATTTATCACTTCTCCCATTTCTTCAACTAAACCTGTAAATATATGAATCACCTCCCTTTAAATTTAGAGAACTTTATTTTCTACGCATTTTAATTTTTACTTTTCTGAATATTTTTTCAAATAAAATTTCATTCCAACATTTTCGCCATAAATATTATTTTTCACATTATTTAATAGAATAGCTTCTTCCATTTTATCTTTTGAAAATCCTGAAATAAAAGGTTTTGCATTTTTGTCTCCTAAAATTTTATTGGCAACAAAAATCTCTCCCGCATCTATCACTTCTTCTTTAAATGCAAGTGAAATAAGACTTTCTCCGCCTTCTAATAAAACGCTGTCAATTCCCATTTTTCCAATCTCTTCAAGCATTTCTTTAAAACTAAATTTTTCTTTATCAAGAAATATAAATTTCACTTTATTATTTTGACTTAGTCTTTTCTGTTTCATCTTAATTTCAAAATCTTTGTCATTAATATTTTCAGAATTTTCAACAAACTGATTTTTTTGCGAAGTAATAATCACAGTTTTTTCATCTTCATTATTTTTTACAACTTTACAATTTTCATCAATCTTTAAATGTGGATCGACAACTACTCTAAAAGGATTTACTCCATTTTGAATCCTTGCTGTAAGACTTGGATTATCAAGCACAACTGTGTTTATGCCGACCATTATTCCCATAAATTTATTTCGGTAAAATTGAACTTTTTCACGAGCAATTTCATTTGTAATCCATTTGGAATTTCCTGTCTTTGTAGCAATTTTCCCATCCAAAGTTATTGCACATTTTAAAAACAAATACGGAATTTTTGTTTTTATATATTTAAAAAAAACTTGATTTAATTTATCGCACTCATCTTTTAATACACTTTCTACGACTTCAATCCCAGCTTTTTTTAGCATCGCCACGCCTTTTCCAGCAACTTGTGGATTTGGGTCACTTGAACCTACAAAACATTTTTTTATTCCCATATCAATTATTTTTTTTGCACAGGGCGGTGTTTTTCCATAATGTGAACACGGCTCCAAAGTAACATAAATTGTAGCCCCACAAGCCTCTTTCCCTGCTTCTTCCAATGCATAAACTTCCGCATGTGGTCCACCAAAAAATCTATGATACCCTTTTCCTACCACTTTTCCATCTTTTACAACAACAGCTCCGACCAAGGGATTAGGATTCACTGCTCCTTCTCCTTTTTTAGCCAGTTCTATTGCCATTCTCATATATTTTTTGTCAATATTTTCTTCCATTTTATTTTTTTATTTTCCTTTTTTTATTAATTTTTAAAGTTTTTAAAATTTAATTTTAGAAAATTAGAAATATCAAATATTTAAATATTTATTATAAAATTATCCAATATTTTTTATCAAATCAATCATTTCTAATGCTCCAAATGCTGCATCAGCACCTTTATTCCCTGCTTTTGTCCCCGCTCTTTCAATAGCTTCTTCAATATTATTTGTAGTAAGCACACCAAACATAACAGGTAATCCTGTGTGCAGTGAAATCTGAGCAACTCCCTTGGAAACTTCCGCACAAACATAGTCAAAATGAGGAGTTGCTCCTTTTATAACAGCTCCCAACGCCAAAATTGCATCATATTTTTTTGACTCAGCCATTTTTTTAGTAATTAAAGGTATTTCAAATGCTCCTGGAACCCATGCAACATCAATATCGTCGTCATTTACATCATTTCTTTTCAGTACATCTACTGCTCCTGCAACCAATTTTGATGTAATAAATTCATTAAATCTTCCTGCAACAATTCCTATTTTTAAACCTTTTCCATTAAATTTTCCCTCTAGTGTTCTCATTTTTGTTCCTCCTATTTTATTTAGTTTTTAATTTTTATAATTTTATTTTTAAAATAAAAAAAACTGGATTTTTAACCCAGAGCTTTAAATTATTTTAAGAAATTTTTATAACTTTATGAATTTTTTACTTATGTTAATAGTTAAATTTTTCTTTTCTTAAATTCACATATTATATCACTTCTTTCATCCAGACTGTACTGTCGGTAACGGAATTGCACCGTTTCATGCAACTAAAATATATTTAGCTTTGCTCGTGGACTTTAACCACCGGTCAGGAATTTCACCTTGCCCTGAAGTTTACTATTAAAGCTATTATATACTCTTTTTCTTAATTTGTCAAATGATTTCATTTTTAATTTCTTTTAAAATTAAAAAAAATTAATCAATTTAAAATTTTATTTTTTTAAAATTAATGATATAATACTACGAGTGTCGTTTAAAAATTATAATTACTAAGTTCGACATTTAAAATATAAAATAATACAAAATATGCAAACAAGGAAAGGATTTTTAACATTTATGAAAAAAAAGGGACTTTTAACTACGACTTTTATGATGGTCGCAATGCTTCCTGGAACTTTGCAAGCCAAAGTTTCAAAAACTAAAAAACCTATAAAAAAGAAAACTTTAGCAGCAAATACGAAATCAAAAAATATTTCAAGAAAAAAAATAACTTCTTCTAATTCAGGAATTTACTCAATTCCAAAAAATAATAAATCAGAACTTGTTGTAGAAAAGATGAACGAGTTAAAAAAATATCACGAAAAAGTGCTTCACTCAGGAACAGCTGCTCAAAAGAAAAAAGTTTTCACGCAAAAAAAACTTTTGACATCTTATAGTCATTGGAAAGGGACAAAATATGCATTAGGTGGAGATTCTAAAAAAGGTATCGACTGTTCTGCCCTAACTCGTCAAGTTTATCGTGAAGTGTACAAAAAAGAGCTTCCAAGAGTTTCAGCTCAGCAAGTAAAATCTGGAAAAAGAGTTGCAAATAAAAATTTGGAGCCAGGAGATATTTTATTTTTCAAAACTAACGGCGGAAAAACTAACCACACTACAGTTTATGTTGGAAATACATTATTTATAAATGCCTCTTCTTCAAAAGGGGTCGTTATGTCTTCTCTAAAAAGCCCATATTGGAATAAGTCTTATAAATATGGAGTCAGAGTAAAAAAATCATAAAATAAATTTATACAATGAAAATGTCTGGAATTTTTTTAAAATATACACATAAATTCAGTAATATAGCAACTTTTTATTGTATTTACATAATTTTCAGTATGATAATTTTAAATAAAATATCATAAAAAAATCACAGTTAAATTAATAACTGTGATTTTATCTTTTAGATATTTAACTTTTTGTCTAATTTTAAATATCTAATTTTTTTGAGACGATTATTTCATGAGATAAATCCTCTTTTGCTATTTTACACTTCTGTAAAAAACTTATTTGAATTAGTAAATCAATCTAAATCCTACACCGCTTCTTACATTCTTACCTTTAGTGTCGTATCCTGCATTTACTGTTACTCCAAATCTTGTGTTGTCCACTCCGATATTTAAGTCAAACTTACCGTTTCCTTTTCTATCTTCCTTGTCTCCTCTTATTCCAAACCAGTCTGCATCTGTATATCTTACTCTTCCTTCGTTGTTCTTACTTGCCATCTTTCCTAGTTCATTTTCATATGCCGCTGTAAGTCCTACTGATAGATTTGTTTTTACTGCCATTGGTTGGATATATTTGAACTCTAGTCCTGCTTCCGGTTTTACTGAGAAATAGTTGTTTCCTTTTACTTCCAATCTCATTTCCCCTGAATCCTCTTTAATTTTGCTAAATCTTCCATACTCCATCTTTAACGCTCCATAAGGTCTTAAGTGTGTTCTTTCACTCAATCTTATATCATATCCCAAGTCTGTCTTAAGCGCTGCTCCATATGAATGATAATCTGATTTTGCTTGGAATATATCGTCTACAACTAAATATCTACGTTTCATATCATTAATTCCGAAGAATACATCTCCTCCAATTGTCCATTGTAATGATCCATTATGATCTTTTGACGGCGACATTGTCTTAAAGATTCCTGCTTTAATTTGAGTTTGGTTTTCTCTTGAATGCCCTATATCTTTAAATTTAAATCTATTTGTTACTGCTCCTGCATACCATCCTTGTGAGTTACCCATCTTAACTGTTTCATCTTCATGAACATAAGCTACTCCGTAGGCATTACTTGTATAGTCAATAACCCCCGCTGTGTCAGTATTATATTCATCTCTTTGACCAAATACTTTTATCTTGTTGTTTTGTTTTGATGAATTTCTCCAGTCATGTTTTAAATATCTGAATTCTTTGTCCAACAAGTTTCCTGTTGCATTGATTCTTTGCTGTAGATTTCCATATTGGTGTCCCATCATTTCGTCTGTCGCTTGATAGAATAAAATTTCCTCGTTATTTCCTATTCCATTTAACTTATTAAATAATGTTTTTTCTCTTGTCCCTAAACCTTCAACTCCATATCTTTGTTCCAATCCATCTAGGAAATTGTATGTATCTGTACTATTTACTGGAGTATTTTGATTTCCTGCCCATTTAGTATATGGTATTTTTGCCAAGTAAGCATTTTCTATTGTTCCATCTGTTTGGTTTTGTGCTACACTTGACATCCATGTAAGTGAACCTGAATAAATATTCCATTTTCCAATCTGTGGATTATTTAAAATCATCTGATTATATGGTGCAAGTATTTGTGGACTTAATTGAATATATTTACTTGTTGTATTTTGTGCCGCTTCTGTCCCTATAATCAAATCTGCATTCTTTAACGTACTCAGATTACTTAATCCAACTATTGGTCTTGTAAACCGTTTGTTTGAAGTGTCTATATACATTCCTATTGTTGAAACTTCCATTGGTTTGTATTCTTCTCCTGTCGTTGTCGCTACTTCTGGTACTACTGGCACTCCGTTTACTGTTATTGTCGCTGTTGATGAACCTGATGGCGCATGTATCTTAATTCCCGCCATATCTTTTGATATTTCATGTCCTGGCTGCGGAATCTGAGTATTTACTGATCCTGCTCCTCTTATAGTCAATGTTCCGTAGTTCTTGATTATTCCTGGATTCTGTCCTGCCGCATTTCCTTTTGAAAGTAATCCTACCGCTTCATCGGCATTAATATCAATTGTTCCATTATTTTCTATTGTCGAACCAGCTTTAACTACCACTCCAACTACTTTCTTCAGTCCTGTTCCATTTGACTTGATTATTCCGTTATTTATTCCTTCTGCTCCGTTATCAAGGTACATTCCTGTTGTGTTGCTTGCATTCAAGTTAATTGTTCCACTGTTTACTACCTTTGTTCCTTTGTTTACTCCGTACATTCCTATACTGTATGGTCCTACTACATTAATTGTTCCCTTGTTTTCTATGTTTCCTGTATAAGCCGGTGTTGTCGCATCTCCTATATATCCTGCCGCCATTCCTATTGCATACTGGTTAGCTGTCGGATCAGAATTTGAAGCTCCTACTGTTATTGAAACACCTGGATTATTTACCGCATTTCCTCCATTTATACTGTAAATTCCTACGTTTCCTATTCCTGAACTGTAGTTAATATCTGCATTATTTACTACATTTCCTGCTGAATAAAGTCCATAGTTTAGTGAACCAGTCGAAGTTAACGGTGTATTGTTTATCACTGTTCCTGATGTATCTCTTGAGAATACGAAGACTGTGTTATCTCCAACTGTCTGTGAAGTCATATTACTTGTTATTGTGTTTCCTGTTCCTTCATTGATGAATCCATATGAACCATTACCAATTGCCATTGTAGAACCTGCATCTGCCGTTATGTTGTTTCCTGTTCCTTTTGTGTATACCCCAATTGCTTCATCTTCTCCCAGATTAATTACAGAACTGCTTGTTAGTCTAACGTTTCCGCCTGTACTTAGTATTCCCTTACCTTTGTTTCCAATATTTAGTGTTCCGTTATTTACCACATCTGCACCTTCAGAATAGATTCCATAAGCTTTTCCGCTTTTATCTGTTATTGTTGCTGCATTTGTTAGGGTTCCACCTGTTGTATAAAGTCCAACAACACCTCTGTCGCTACCGTTATTTACAATGTTTATATTAGTTGTATTTGTTGCTGTATTGTCATAGAAAATACCAGCTCCAGAACCATTTGCAGAACCTGTGTATTTTATTTCAAAGGTTTTTCCATTAGGATTTACAATTGAACCGTTTGTAACAGAAATTCCTACACCTTTGTCTTTTACTTCTATTCCTGTATCTGAAGTAAAGTTTACAACACTTTTTGTTCCACTTGCATAAACTCCAATTCCGTTAGTTCCTACTGCAATGTCTGAACTTCCTGTTCCTCCTAGATTAATCGTGTTTCCTTTTCCTTCAGACACTATTCCAACGCCACTGTCTCCGGTCATAACAATTTTACCATTATTTGTAATAACTCCATTTGAAGTTGAAACTACCCCTGAATTCGTAACATCATTTGTATTTCCGTACAATCCAATTGAACCATTTCCCGCAACTGTTATTGTACCATTATTAGTTACTTCTAAAACCTTATTACTTCCCAAAGTTCCAGTTGTTATCTGTTTGTCAGTTCCATAAGTTTTTAATGTGGAAGCTGAAGCAAATCCTGCCATACCTACTCCGCTTGAAGTAATATTTATAGCACTATTATTTGTAAGGCTGCTTCCATTTATTCCATACGCTCCAATTCCGTTATCTACATTAATAGTTCCTTTATTATCAACATATCCAAAACTTGTAGACAATGCTGTTGTGTTTGAAGGCGTACCTCCTGTTATATTAATTGTTCCGTTATTTGTGTATCCTGTAGTTGTATTATTGGGAACATTATCATGAGAAGCCATTGACAAACCTTTTCCAGTTGCAGAACTTACAGTAACTCCACTTGCTATTGTGAATTTTTCATTTGAAAGCCCTATTTTTGTATTAAATTCATCTGCAGGATTGTCTAAATTTTGATCGTTGTTAAGATTAAATACACCATCTATGTAATATATTTTATATCCATGCCCATTATCATTTAAAGCAGCAAGTTTCATATCAGTTTTTACTCCGTTAATTCCTGCTGTTGAACCTGTCCAGTTTGTAACTCTACCTCTATAAGTACGTAATACTGAATTATCTCCAGTAAGATTTACAGTTACATTACTCATTCCGTTATATTTAGTAGCTGTTCCTCCTGTAGCTGCAGTATAATCTGTATCTTCACCAGTCATTAAAATACCATCAGACATATTTATTGTAGTAGTTCCTGTAAAATCTATTACAGAAGAATTATTATCCGCATAAAATGGTGTAGATTTTAAATGATCCACAGTATCAGTTCCGATTGCTACCACATCACTTGACGAAGCTTTATTTTCATGATAAATAGTTCCACCACTAAAATTAACTTTTCCTCCACCTGTTGCAACCAATCCACCGTTTGTACCAGTTTGGATTTTATTACCTGTACCATTGTCAATATTTACAACAGAACCAGCTCCAGAAGCAAATCCCGCAATACCACTTACTTTAATGCTTCCATTTTTTATATTAACTATTCCACCTTTTGTAGCCAATCCCGCGATATTTTCAAATTTATTTTTACTACTTGCAGCTGTAACATTTGCGTCTACCGCTGTAACGTTTCCAAAAATATTAACTGTTCCTTGATTTTGTGCAAATCCCACTATTGATTTATAGTTTACTGCTGTTGTATTTACAGGCGTTGTCTGTGTTCCAACACGTATAATACCTTTGTTATCACTCATGTAAGCAATTCCTTCTTTTGAAGCAAGTATAACTGGTGCAAATATATTAATTTCAGATGACTTACCTTCTAATGTTGGAACACTTGTTAATGCTCCCTTTGATCCAAGTTGATGATCAGCTTGCTTCCAAGTTCCTTCAGAATATGCGATAACAGTTCCTGTTGAAGCATCATCTCCGTTCGTTGTAATAGTTGCCGCATCTTTTGTAAGATTACCAACTGTTCCAATACCATCTGTAATATACTCAGAACGTTTACCATAAGTACGTGGAATATCTTCAGCTATATTCATAACTGTTCCTCTTTTAGATATAAACATAAATCCATTTTTAGAATATTTACCAAATTGTATATTAACTTTCCCTACATCAAGTGCGTGGATTGCATCCGTATCGAGAGTAGCTAAACCACTATAATTAGTAGCTCCATATGAAGCACTTACAGGAACTCCTAAATGGATAGTAGGTATTATATCTGGTCTTTGTCCTGATTGAGAAAATATACCTACTCCTCCTTCTACCCATTGATCACTATAACCTGTAGTAGAACCATTAGCACGGGTAGTTAAATTTCCGGCAGAGGTTTGCGTTGCTCCACCTCCTAATGCATCTCCAATTTTTGCACTAAAATCAATCTCTCCTTGATATATCCCTATATATGATGCTCTTCTTGAATATCCTGCTCCTGTAGTTCCTTCAGCATCTCTATGAGCTATTTCCCAAGATTTCGGTTCTGCTCCACCCATTTTATCTCCAAAGAACAATCCTACATTTTCATCTCCGTATAAATTTACTTCTCCTTGAGTACCAAGATGAATATACGATTGCATCACATTACTGTTAGCACCATTTTTATCTATAAATTCCGGTCTTGCTGCACGTCCTCCTTGAAATATTGTTTTAGACCAGTTTGGTACATAGCTTATACCTGAGTAAACTATATTAGAAGCTCCATATGAAGTTATTTTACCTGTATTCTGTATATGTCTTGCACCTGAAATTCCTGTTGTCAAATAAGCATTATTCCCTGTTCCGTGTAGATTAATTTCAGTATCTCCTCCAAGCATACCCATATAATGATATCTTGATAAATGTGATATAATTGTTCCAAAAGCTGAAGGCATAATATAATAAACTGAATTTTGATCATTGTAAACATTTACTTTGGTGTTTGTCATTTGTACAACTCCGTTACGCCATGTTTCCGAAGTAAGGAATCCTGCTCTTCCATATAAATATGCATTTGTATCTTTTACATTTACATCTAATAATGTATGAATACCAATTGTACCATTAACAGGTGTACCAGGATCGGCTCCTCCAGCTTTAGCTCTACCAACATCAGTTCCATCATCTGTCCCGCCTGTAGTTTGTTGATCACTTAATGTTCCATCATAATGACCTCTTACATAAACTTTCAATCCTGTTAATGTAAGAGCTTTAGACCCATCTGCAGAATAATCAGCATCTGCATCAGAACTATTATTTCCTGCCCTGTATAAGATATTTGTTGTACGTCCAACTGCTTGTCCAACGTCATTATTTCCAGAATCACGAGGAGTTCCACCATTATCAATATATCCTGTAACATTTGCATATGCTGGATTATTATTATTAACCCAACTACCAGCATTTAATCCTGCATATATTGTTTTATTGTTAGTATCATTTTCATTAAATTTACCTCCTAAATTCGGCACAGATTGATTAGTAGCATCAAAGAAAAATCCTGTAAATGGGCTAGCATTGGGTTCAACAATTGTTACTTGTTTTACGGGTGCATCCGGTTTTAACACTGTTATTGCTGGTGGTTCTGTCCCATTTACTGCAAGTGCTTGTAATTGTGGCGCTCTTATCCCCAAATCTGGAATTTCTATATTTACTGTTTTTGGTCTAATTGACGCTTCCACGTTCATTTCCACAATTGGTTCTTGTGCTGGGTCGTTACTTGCTATTCCGTATGATGAAGGCATTCCACTTCTTAAATTTGATGAAGCTGAACGTCTGTTTGCTCCCAAAGATAAATCTCCGTAATGGCTACTTAAAGGTGAAGTATATCTTTCAAATGAGTTTTTACTTCTCTCAAATCTTCCTTCGTAAGGATATTTTTCTTTCTTATCTCCTCTTCCCTTATATGTTCCATTCCAATTGTTGTTAAAATAATTCATACCGTATTGCCAGCTGCTCCAAGGTGATTTTACAACGTGATCCCCTTGTTCCATTAATTGAATTAACTCTAAGTTTGTGTCTCTAAGTAACTTATCATTTTTATTCCTTGCCTTTTTAAACTGTAATCTCATGTCTTTTATTGAGCTGTTTATCTGTCTAGTTTGAGTAGCTATCGCATCTTCGGCAGAAAATGTCACGTTTGAAACTCCTAGCGTTACAAGTCCTGTCAAAAGAAACGTAATTAAAGCTGAATCTGTGTATTTAAAGTCTTTTACTCTTTTGGCAAAAGCTTTTAAATCTTTTTTTAGTTGTCTTAAATTATTGCTTCCCATGATCTTTTTCCTTTCAAAACTGTTTTTATATGTTTTACATTTCAAAGAATTTTTTTTGAAAATAAAAAAATTTCAAGAATAATTTTTTTAAGTGAGTAATGAGTGAAATTTTTTATTTCCTCAAAAAAAACTTTTTATCATACGCTA
>ERZ773063.1019-NODE-1019-length-17277-cov-5.687144_pt1 | contig 17277 bp, 13 predicted proteins | sample MGYA00580625_ERZ773063 | MGnify/ENA primary metagenome ERZ773063 (study PRJEB29015, sample SAMEA2738022) | human oral metagenome | biome: human oral; feature: human-associated habitat; material: dental | place: China | collected 2042 ...
CTGTCTGCATCGGGAGATAGGCTGTCCGCTGCCTGTCATCCTGTGTACAGGATACTGCAAACAGTGTCCATTTTCTACCCCCTCTGTGTCCAGTTTTAGTTTACCACTTCAATTGGTATGAAGTGTACAGTGAATTGATTGGGACCAAATTTCGATTTTATAATAAAGGGGGAGAATTTCGACGTTGGTATGGAAACATTAACAATGTTATTGATTGGGAAAATGATGGCCTCGGTGTCCGTCAATTTAAGGGATCGACAATAAGAAATGATGACTGGTATTTTAAGAAATGTATCTCATGGGGACTTATAACATCATCAATTAGTAGCTTTAGATCTACTGGTGATTACTCCTGCGTTTTTGGAGATGCGGGGCCGGGGTGCTTCCCGTCGGACGAACAATTTTATTATGTTTTATCATTGTTGAATAGTAAACCAATAGATATGCTGCTATCAATAATGAATCCAACCATAAATCTTAGCTCAGGCGTAACGGGTCTTTTGCCGTTCAAATTTGGTAAAGATCATCTTTCTAAAATAAATTCTTTAGCAAAAAAAAATGAACAGCTATCTCGGCAGGACTGGGATTCCTATGAAACATCGTGGGACTTTCAGACGCATCCGCTTGCGCCCAGTGCCTATGAACGACGTGAACAGCTCTCCTACAACATCCACGCTGAGGAGCGGCGGAAGTCGGTCATGCTGCTCTCGGATTGCTATGCGCGTTGGGCGCAGGACTGTAACGATCGTTTTTCAAGTCTAAAGGAAAACGAGGAGGAGCTGAACCGCATCTTTATCGACATCTATGGTCTTGCGGGTGAACTCACGCCTGAGGTTGCAGAGCGCGATGTCACCGTGACGCACATCTATGACACGGCGGCGGATGTCCCCGCAGAGATGAAGGGGAGTAGTTACGTCCTCACACGCGCGGATGCCGTTCGCTCGTTTATCTCCTACGCTGTGGGCTGTATGTTCGGACGATATTCGCTCGACGAGGAGGGGCTGATCTATGCGGGAGGAGACTTTGATGCGTCTCGCTATCGGACGTTCGCGCCCGACGTGGACGCGATCATCCCCGTCTGTGATGATGAGTATTTCATCGACGATATTGCCGCGCGTTTCGTTGCGTTCGTAGAGACGGTGTACGGGGCGGAGACGCTCGAGGAGAATCTATGCTTTATCGCGGACGCACTCGGGGGAAAGGGAAGCCCGCGCGCCGTGATCCGCAGCTATTTCCTGCGGGATTTCTACGCCGATCATGTGCGCAGATACAAAAAACGACCGATCTACTGGTTGTTCGACAGCGGTGATCGCAGCGGCTTCAAGGCGCTCGTCTATCTCCACCGCTATACGGCCGACACGCTTGCGCGGATGCGAACGGACTACATCCACCCGCAGCAGTCGCGTTATCAGGCGGCTCTGACCGATGTGGAGCGTCGTCTCACAGAGACGCAGGGGGCGGAGCGCGTGCAGCTCACGAAGCGGCGCGCCGCTCTGCGCGCACAGGAGGAGGAGCTGCACGCCTACGAGGAGCGCGTCCACCATCTCGCCGATCAGATGATCGCCCTCGACCTCGACGACGGTGTGCGGCACAACTACGCGCTCCTGCAGGACGTTCTCGCGAAGATCAAGTGAGGATTGCTTATGGATATGGATACGATTGCCGCAGAGTTGACGCAGCGGTTCGATGCGCTGCTGCCCGACTACCACAGGCGGCGCATTATTTTCTGGCTGGATGAGGAGAGGGCGTTTGTGGACGAGCTGGACGACCTTCACCTGCCGAATGCAACGCTCGTGCGCCGTACGGAGACGAACGGCTTCGCACTGAAAAAGCTGCTCTGTGCGGATGATACGGAGCACAACTATCTGGTCTATCAGCCGTTTGCGTTCGCGGATGAGGAGGATGACTGGTTGCTGAATCTGCGCCTTGTGGGTGAGGAGTTCCGCTCGGATCTCACCTCAATGCGGATGAATGAACTCGCTCTGCCCGATCTTCCTGCGCTGCGTCCTGTGATGAAACACTATGCGGCGTTCTTTCGTGCGAAGGAGCGGCGCAGTGCATTCCAGCGTCTCGGCTTGCGCGTGACGCGCGCGGCGGATCTGCACCTCGGTGTGCTCGCGGCGACTGCGGGGCTGCCCGAGGCGCAGCCGTCGGCGATTTTGCGTGCAATGATTGCGGGGGAGACGGACGATTTCTCTGCCGCGCTTGCGCGCTATGATGCGGCGGAGGCATTTTGGCAGCTCGCGCAGCAGCGGACGGGATATCGGGGCGCGCACGATCCTGCACAGCTCGCGGCGCATATTCTCCTCTCGGCGGCGTCGCGTACACTGCCCGCATCTGCGCTCGTCGGCTTGGAGACGTATGTTTCGGAGAGCCATGCGGCTTTTTGTTATGATCTCGTCAGCGTGTGGCTGCGTGCGGATGCCGAGGGGCTGCGCTCTGCGGCGGAGCGGGTGGAGGAGACTCTGGATCTCCCGGCGCGTTTTGCGCGTGCGGCGGTGGAGGATCTCCTCGATACGGAGTGTTTCCCCTGCATCGATGTCTGTATTTTGTCCGCACTGATGCGGGCGGCGTGCGATGCCTCGCCCGATGCAGCAGAGATTCTCGCGGCGGTGGAGCAGCGACGCTCTGCGGCGTTCTATGACGCGTTCGCGCATTCCTATGAGGGGCTGTATCAGTTCGCGCGGATGCTGCGTTTCTGCACGGAGCACGCGGACGGTTTCCACCTCGCTCCTGCGCGTGCGGTCTGGGATGCCTACACGCGGGACTACTATCGTATGGATGCATATTACCGCGCGTTTCATCGGCATTTCGGGGCGTCACTGACGGCGGCGCATCCTGCGCTTGACGATCTCTTTAAGACGATTGCGGAGTGTGCTGAGGGGCTGTATGTGCACACGTTCCTCACGCAGCTCGGCGAGAACTGGACGAATGCGATTGCGGATGATCTGGCAAAGGGCGGCAGGGTGACGGGCGTGCCGCAGCAGACGGAGTTCTATGCGGACTGTGTGCGTGCGCGCAAGGGGCGCGTCTTTGTCATTGTGTCGGATGCGCTGCGCTATGAGGTGGCGGCGGAGCTCGTCGATGAGCTGCGGCGCACAATGCAGGGGGAGGCGATGCTCTCGGCACGGGCGGCGATTTTCCCGACAATCACGAAGTTCGGCATGGCGGCATTGCTGCCGCACACGCAACTCACGGCCGAGGAGCGGCGGGGCAGTGGTGTTGCCGTGCGTGCAGACGGGCAGCCGACGGAGGCGGGGGATCGGGAGAAGATCCTGCGATCTGCCGAGCCTCTGAGCTGTGTGCTGCGGTACACGTCGATCATTGGTATGAAACGTGCGAAGCGTGCCGCACTCGTGAAGGGGATGGAGGTGGTCTATCTCTATCACGACCGCATCGACGAGGCAAGCCATACGTCGGATGCGATGGTGTTTCCTGCTTGCACGGAGGCGATTGCGGAGATTTTGAACCTCGTACGGATCATTGTGAATGATTTCGGCGGGACGCGCATCCATATCACGGCGGATCACGGTTTCCTCTATACCTATTGTCCGCTCGCGGAGAGTGACAAGGTGGGCAAGGACGATATTACGGCGCACGCGGTGGAGATCGGGCGGCGTTATGCCATCGTGCGCGAGGGGGCTGCGCCGCAGTACCTCCTGCCTGTTCACTTCCCTGCGGGCGGCGGTCGACTTGCGGCGTTCGCTCCGCGCGAGAATATCCGCATCCGTATGCAGGGTGGCGGGATGAACTATGTGCATGGCGGCATCAGTCTCCAGGAGATGATGATACCGGTGGTGACGTACCAGCATCTGCGCTCCTCGACGAAGGCGTATCGAGAGGCGAGTGAGCGCATTGATGCTCGTCCCGTGCAGCTCCGTCTCGTGTCGGTGAGCCGCCGCGTGACGCAGATGAGCGTGCCGCTGGACTTCTATCAGGAGGAGGCGGCGGTCGGCAGTCGTCTGCCCGCGACGTACACCGTTTATTTTGCAGATGCGGCGGGCGCGCCCGTGAGCGATACGGTGCGGATCATCGCAGACCGTACGGAAGAGGACGGTGCACAGCGCATGTTCCGCAAGACTCTTCATCTGCGCGCGCAGGGATATGACCGCAGTGCCCGCTATTATCTTGTCATTGCAGACGAGAGCGGACACGCTCCGGAACAGCGTGAGCAGTTCACGATCGATGTCGCGGGAGTGGCGGAGGAGTTTGATTTTTGAGGAGGTGCGAGTGCAGTGGATGTAACCGAGTTTGATAAATTGATACGGGGGAAGAATATAAATTTTTTGATAGGTTCAGGGGCGAGTGCCGCTCTATATCCGACCTTGAGTTTGGGGAATGATTGCCCATCATTTGAAGATGTGGTTAGTCATGATAATATTTCCGACAAAGCTAAAATATTTATGTATCTGTATTATTTTGGAAAAGTAATTGTGCCTATGGCTTTTGGAGAAAAATATGAAAAAAGCGAAGGATACAGACAGTATCAGAAGTTTATGAAACTAATATACGGTTTTTTGGGGGGAGAAAGCAACGAACGCCCGAAAAGAGCAAATATATTTTCGACGAATTATGATTTAATGATTGAGAGAGCATGTGATGCTTTTTTAATAGAGCATCCGTTAGCAAACTTTAATGATGGTTCTAGGGGGGCCTTTAGACGATACGTCAGCAATCAGAACTTTTATTTGAATGTTACACACAGTGGGTATCATGATAACTATAGGCGTGAGATTCCAACAGTTAATTTGATTAAGCTGCATGGGTCTGTATCGTGGATAGTAGATCAAGATAAGATTCTTGCAGTCTATGATAATGCACATATTGGTAGTGTGTGGCAAAAGTTTGATGCCGTAGGGATCGGTTTTGAGACTATAGCGAAGAATATTGAAGACTGTCAGGAAAAAGAGACAACTGTTTTTGTCAGCAGGCTTAATAATATAGTGTCAGCAGCTGATTTAGATATGGAAAAATTAAAGGAATTTTTCACGTCGTATGAAAAACTTCCCATTATTAACCCCGATAAAAGAAAATTTTCCAGCACCGTATTTCAACAACATTACTATCAAATGATCCGATCCTTTAGCTACGAATTGGAACGAAAACAGTCGGTCTTGATTGTGTTTGGTTTTTCGTTTGCCGATGAACACATTACGGATATTTTCCGACGCTCATTGTTGAACCCTGAACTGTTTGTTGTTATTATTTCCTATTCTCCGGAAGAGCAGGAGCGACATAAGAATTTATTCAGGGGTTATGGAAATATTAAGTTTTTACCTGGAAGTTATGATAATCAAAAAGGGGATTTTGCGTTTTTATTGTCCTTGCTAGGTGAGAATGATGAATGATAACTATGTTGTTGGAAATGTCACGTCGATTGATGGTCTAAAAATCAGTGTGTTGATGAATGAACAATCAAATCTGGAATCATTCCATTATAACGGTGTCATCTATGACGGTGTTGCCATTGGAAGCTATATCGGAATCATAAGAGGATCGCATAAAATTATCTGTCGCGTGGAAAAGGAGTTTTTGCAGGATAAAAAGAATGAGCCGTCTGTGCAGGAATTTTCCAGAGATCGTTTTGAGCGGTATATAGAGGTTAGTCTGGTTGGCGATATTTATCGCGGTGTATTTGAGTTCGGAATCAAGCGCTTTCCGATGATTTTTAACGAAGCCGTTTTGCTCACAGAAGATGAAATAAGAAGTGTATTGCAAAAAGATTCCTCAAATTCGACGCATAAACTTTCCATAGGGAAAAGTGTATCCAATCATATACCAGTTGAACTCGCTTGGAACAAATTATTTAATACGCATATTGGTATCTTTGGTAATACTGGAAGCGGTAAATCCAATACATTGACAAAGATATATACTGAATTGTTTGCGAAGGAGAATAACGAGATCGTTGAAAACTTTAGAGGAAACAGCAAGTTTGTTATTTTGGATTTCAATGGTGAGTATATAAAAGAGGGAGTCTTGCACCATAGAAAAAAATGTATCAAATTATCGACATACAACGATAATGGAGATAAATTGCCGCTGACTCCACAGGTGTTTTGGGATATAGAAACATTGTCGATCCTGTATTCCGCTACCGAAAAAACACAACGTCCTTTTTTGAAATCGGCGATCAAATATTATGTGGATCGAAATTCTTATGACATAACACCTGAAATGATCATTCAGGGATTAGGTTCGTCTTTTTTTTATATTTTCAAGCAGAACAACAACAAGGATATGCTCAGTTTGTTACATAAATCGTTGGATATTATAGGCTTTGATACGAAACAAATATATTGCGACAAACAAGGAGAATCAATTAATCTTAATTGGCTGAATGCACTGTGGCATTCACAAGGAAATACATACCATATAGATAATAATGTTTATATTAGTAATATGACACCTGATGAAATCAAAAATAAGAGGGAAATTTTTGAGTATATTTTACAGCATAATTTTTTTGATAAGATCTGCTGTTTAACTACGACACAAAAACTTCGGATTGCAGTCCATTCACAGATGATATACTCATTGGCGTACGGTAAGGTGAATTTTGAGCATATCAATCCTCTGATTCAGCGCATCGAAAGCCGGTCTGATTTTATCGAAAAAACGATTCGTCTATCCAAAGATCAGGAAGATTGCGGCTTGATAAGTGTCATATCTTTTCGTCATTGTAACTCCGAGGCAAAAAAGATGATTCCCTTGCTTGTCACCAAGCAGCTATATGATGAGCACAAGAAGACTGTTTCGGATGCCTCCGAAATAACGAAAACCGTCCATCTTATCATTGATGAAGCGCATAATATATTGTCATCACAATCCACCCGAGAGGAAGAGTCGTGGAAGGACTATCGTTTGGAGGTTTTTGAGGAGATTATAAAGGAGGGGCGCAAGTTTGGTTTTTACATTACACTAGCAAGTCAGCGGCCCTATGATATATCGCCAACGATTGTGTCTCAGCTGCATAATTATTTCATTCATCGTCTGGTGAATGAGCAGGATTTGAAGATGATCGCAAACACGGTAAACACCTTGGATACTATCTCTCGCAATCAGATCCCGACCCTTGCACCGGGGCAGTGTATCATTACTGGTACGAGCTTTGAAATACCTCTCCTAATTCAGGTGGAGAAGTTGTCTAAGGAAAAATCTCCAACAAGTGAAAGTGCTGACTTGGTAAAATTGTGGACATAGGAATTTTGTTACTTATAACCGACAACATAGAGGAAACATTAAGATCTGTTCGGTACAGCTGACAAAAATTCCTGCACACAAGCAAATCCCCCGCCACACCTTATCGTGCGACGGGGGATTTGTTCGTGCGGATATGGGGGGATGCACCCTTACGTAATCGACGCCTTGTAGATGCTGTCGACGGCCTTTTTGAGGACGGCGTCGAATTCGGCGTCGCTCTGGCTGACGCGCAGCTCCTGTGCGAGGGCGCGGGAGAAGCTGGCGATGAGGCCGTGGTTGCGCGCGAGTTTTTCGTTCGCATCGTCCTGCGTGTAGCCGCCGCTGAGGGCGACGATACGTACGACGTGCGGGTCTTTCATGATCCCTTCGTAGAGGTTGTCGACGGTCGGGATGGTGACCTTGAACATGATTTTGGCATCGGGGGGCAGCTTTGCGAGGTGCTCTTTGATAGCGCCGAGCATGATCTCCTCTGCTTTTTCTTTATCGGGGCAGTGGATGTCGACCTCCGGCTCGAGGATGGGGACAAAACCCTTGCGGACGATCTGCATGCCGACCTCGAACTGCTGGTCAATGATGGCGCGGATGCCGGCCGGGTTTGCCTGCTTGATGACGGAGCGCATTTTCGTGCCGAAGATGTGGCGTTCCTTTGCGCGATCCAGCAGGGCGTCGAGACCCGGGATGGGCTTCATGAGCTGGACGCCGTCCTTCTCCTCGGCGAGGCCTTTGTCGACCTTCAGGATGGGGATGATGCCCTTCTTGGTCCAAAGGAAGTCCGCAGTGAAGAGACCGTCGATCTGGCGGTCCATGGTGTTCTCAAAGAGGATGGCCGCGAGGATCTCGTTCTTGTCGAATGACGGGCTCTTGATGATGCGTGTGCGCATTTCGTGGACGCGCGTGAACATCTCATCGTCGCCGTGGTAGGCACTCTCGTCGATGCCGTACGCTTTCAGCGCCTTGGGCGTGGAGCCGCCGCTCTGGTCGAGCGCTGCGATGAAGCCCTTGTCATGCTGCATGCGGTTCAGCTGTTCCTGATTCATTGGACATACCTCCTGTTGTGAGAAATATGAGGGAGGGGGCACCCCTTTCGCCGCTCTGCGTCTGATCCTCCGCGCAGGCGGGGAAACCGAGCGTGCGGATCAGGGACATGGCCCCGTTTGCTTCTATATTTTATTATAGCGCGATTTTCAGAAGAATACAACGACATTGAAAGTGCTTATCATAAATTTTATCTGCCGTTTCCGATCTGCGCGGACTCTTGCGCTGCAGGAGCGTCCGCGGGGAGGCGTCTGCTGCCGCAGGGCATGCACCCTGCGGCGTCATCATGCCCCCCGCCCTCAGTCGATGCAGCCGAATTTCCCGCAGCCTCCGGGCACAGCCGCGGAATCATCTCTGGTTCCACAACTCCCGTTGACCTCTTTGGAAGGGGCTCCTGCTTGACCCGCGGCGAAAAGTATCGTATGGTAATCTTATGGAAAAGATGGGGCTTGTAAAGAAAAAGGGAAGGGGAGCTTTCTGGCTGCGGCATATTGCAGGAGATTTACATGAGTCTATACAATCTGATTCAGGCGAAGATATTCAGCACATATGAGGACTGGTGCTTGAAGAGCAGCTCGATGAACCGGCACGGCTTTCACATCGTGGGCATCGAGAACGAGCTGAAGTCAATGCGGGACGGACGCAATATGTTCGTGGAACTCTGCCCGCCGCACGCAGTCGAGGGCTGCACGTCCATGAAGGCGGTGGGCGGGAAGGCTGCCGATCAGGCAGACCTGCTGCTGGAAATCGACGGGAAGAAGTATCGCCGTGCGGGGATTTCCTACGACGATGCCGCGCGGATCATGAAAGATTTCGTGCAAAAAAGAGTGCGCCCCGCTGCAAGGGAGTATGAGCCGATGGAAGACGACTCGAAAGCGATCGCAGATGCATTCGCTGCGCTGTCGGACATCCTGCTCGGGGACGCCGCGTATACGAAGAGCCTCCGGAAGAAGATGCAGGCAAAAGGCGCGGCGGGCGTTGACGTCGGGTGGGAAAGACTTTGCAAAAAACTCGTGCGCAGCGGCAGGGCAATCGCGCTCGATTGGAAGAGCTGGAAGGAGGACTTTGTGGCTGCCGTAGACACGCTGTCAGCGGGTACGGGGCTCGCCGTCCATGCGGATATGCTCGGGGAAACGGACGGGATTCCTCTTTGGAGCAAGGCGGTGAACGCATCGTGGCACAATTATGTCCTCGCTGCGATGGACATGAACAACGAGGACTACGTCCTGCTCGTTCTGCCGCGGGAGGATTTTATGCGTGCAGCAGAGTGTGCGCGTGCGCTTTTGCATCGGATCGCTCCTGCAGAGGAGATGTAAGGCTATATACAAAAACAGCGATTTGCACACCATGCAAATCGCTGTTTTTGATTGCCTTTCCTTCCTCATGCGACAGGCGCATCATGAGGAAGCGAGCATAGATTTCTTTCTATGGGTACGGCGCATTGTGTTCGCCCTTTCGCCTCTTGGAACTTCATTTCGGGGAGATGTTCGCACACTCCTGCATTTGCAAACGGGCCTTGGCGTTGATGCTCGTCAGCGGTCACCATAGGAAAATCCCTGCCAGGAATCGGCAAGCGCTTGGCGGGGATTCCTGTCGAGCTCAGCGTAGGGCTTCCATTGGATCGCTGCTTTCGTAGGATTGCCGCGGGAGGGGAGAAAATCGGCGAGAAATGCCTGAAACTCAGAGCCATACGGATCGGCATGCATTATATACGGCACGTAGAATACAGCAGAGGCATCAACGAAGCTGGGCTGATTGGCGGACGAAGAATCTGCGTAGGAATATTTCGCCGCAACAGCGCTTACGTGAAGAATGCCGTCCTTTAGGAAAACCTGCTGATATTGGTGCATTGATTCCTCGCGACCGTCTCTTCGCCCCGTGCGTATCCACGTATCAATATGATAGACGCGATTTCCGCCGATCATGACCATGGGGACATTGTGCCCCCACAGGTAGGAAAGGTCGGGCGTGATGGTGTAGTCTGCCGGCGGAATATCCGTTCGTACAGGCTCGAGCCGCGTGCCGTCTGCGCTGATCTCGTAGACGTAGCTGTCGATGCTGCGGGGGATGCTTGTCATTGCTGTCATCGCTTGGAGAGCAGGCTCTCCAAGGCCTGCAGCCTTTGCCTCCAAAAAGGCGGAAACATCAAAGTACAGGCCTCGAATGAGCAACTCGAGTCGTCCGTTTGCATCCAGATCGGTAACAGCATAGGAGATGCGTGACATATCATCAGACCAAGCCGTTTTTTGTTTGCCGAGGTGCCACATCTGTTCCGTTAAGGAGATATCCCTGCTCCACACTTCTTTGCTGTGTGCGATGATGTCGAGCTGGGTATCGACTGCGGGCGGAGCCGCGCAGGCAGGCAATGAAAGGCTGAGGGTAAGCGAGGTGAGGACTGCGGGAATGATTTTGTGTAAAAAATTCACAATGCGTTCTCTTTGCATGGAAGGAGCGGCCTCAGCAGGTGCGGCACTTGTCATAGATGCCTTTATCCTTGAGCAGCTTGACCATGGTCTCGCCGATGTGCGCGACGGTCTCTGCGACGGGAATGCCTGCCGCGTTGAGCGCTGCGACCTTGTCCGCTGCTGTGCCCTTGCCGCCGGAGATGATCGCGCCGGCATGTCCCATGCGTTTGCCCGGAGGTGCCTGACGACCGGCGATGAATGCTCCGACGGGCTTGTCGGGCATGTTCTCCTTGATCCAGGCGGCGGCCTCCTCCTCTGCTGTGCCGCCGATCTCGCCGATCATGAGCACGGCGTAGGTGTCGGGATCGTCGCGGAAGAGCTGCAATACGTCGATGAAATCAAGTCCCTTGACCGGGTCACCGCCGATGCCGACGGTGGTGGTCTGTCCGATGCCGGCGTTCGTGAGCTGGAATGCCGCTTCGTATGTGAGGGTACCGGAGCGCGAGACGAGGCCGACGTGACCGGGCTTGCTGACGCTGCCGGGCGTGATGCCGACCTTCGACTGCCCGGAGGTGAGGAGCCCCGGGCAGTTCGGCCCGAGGAAGCGCGTCTTTTTCCCCCGCATGTAGCGGCGTACCTTGACCATATCGAGAACGGGAATGTTCTCAGTGATGCAGACGACGAGATCGAGTTCCGCGTCGATCGCCTCGAGGATGGCGTCCGCAGCAAAGCGCGCGGGGACGTAGATGACGGAGACGGTTGCGCCGGTCGCATCGACCGCATCCTTGACGGTGTTGAATACGGGGACGCCGAGCGCCGTTTGTCCCGCCTTGCCGGGGGTGACGCCGGCGACAATCTGCGTGCCGTATTTGAGCATCTGCTCCGTGTGGAACATCGCCGCTGTGCCGGTGATGCCCTGGACGATGACTTTGGTGTCCTTATCAATCAGAACTGACATGGTACGCCCTCCCTCTTAGTTCTTAGCCGCAGCGACAAGTTTCACGATCTGCTCGGCGCCGCCCTCCATCGTGGGCGCGGCAAATACGTTGGTGATAGGGGTGTTCCGCAGGATCTCGCGCCCCTCTTCGACCATCGAACCCTCGAGGCGTACGACGACGGGAACGGGGAGGGAACTGCCGTCCTTGGAGATGATATGTGCGGCCTCGATGATGCCCTTTGCGATGTTGTCGCAGCGGTTGATGCCGCCCATGATATTGACGAAGATGCCCTTTGCCTGACCGCCTTCGAGCATGATGCTGAATGCCTTGGCGATCTTCTCGGGCGCGGAGTCGCCGCCGACGTCGAGGAAGTTCGCCGGCTCGCCGCCGTAGAACTTGAGCATGTCAACGGTCGCCATCGCAAGCCCTGCGCCGTTGACCATGCATGCGACGTCACCGCCGAGGTTGACGTAGTTGAGCCCCGCTGCCGCCGCTATGCGCTCCTTCGGATCCTCCTCGCTCTCGTCGCGCAGCATCGCGATGTCAGAGTGGCGGAAGAGCGCACTGTCGTCGAAGTTGAGCTTTGCGTCGAGCACGACGATTTTGTCGTCCTCGGTGAGGACGAGCGGATTGATCTCGAGCTGAGAGCAGTCTTTGTCAACGAATGCGGTGTAGAGCTTCTGCATGGTTGAAACGGCTCTGCGGATGGCGGCCTCCGGGATGTTGATGGCATATGCCATGCGCGTCGCTTGGAATCCTGCCAGACCGATGACGGGATCGATGTATTCCTTGATGATCTTCTCAGGTGTCTCGGCAGCGACTTTTTCGATCTCGACGCCGCCCTCCTCCGAGCCCATCATGACGACGCTTGCCGTATGGCGGTCGATGATAAAGGAGAGATAGTATTCCTTTTTGATCTTTGACGCCTCTTCGATGAGGAGGCGCTCGACGACTTTGCCCTCGGGACCGGTCTGATGTGTGACGAGAACCTTGCCGAGAAGTTCCTGTGCGACGGCGCGGACTTCTTCGGCGCTCTTTGCGAGTTTCACGCCGCCGGCTTTGCCGCGTCCGCCCGCATGGATCTGCGCCTTGACGACAACGACAGGAGTATCGAGTTTTTCGGCATTGGTGACGGCCTCATGGACGCTGAACGCGGGCAGTCCGTTCGGTACGTTGATGCCGAACTCACGCAGTATCTGCTTGGACTGGTACTCATGAATGTTCATCTGGTCAAGCCTCCTTTAATTATTATGAGCAGAACTCCAGTATAGCTGCTATATTACGCTTCTTTCTGCGGAATGTCTAGCAATTTCGGTGCGGCGCATGATTGAAAAACTTGGTGCTGCATAAATATTTTCTATAAATGTGATGAAGCTCTATAAATATTGAAACGCAGAGGCAATCGGCTGCCGTACCGACATCACGTCTTCTCGGAGGCGGAGGCAGCAATCGCACCGACGGGACAGTCCTCGGCCGCCTCCAGTGCATCGTCCTGCTCGAGACAGGTCGGCTGCCGCAGGATGACGGCGGAGCGCTGCGTGCGGTCGATATGAAAGACAGCGGGCAGCCGCTCCTCACACATGCCGCAGGAGATGCATGCTGTCGAATCAATGGAAAGATTCATGAAAGTCACCAAAATGAAAATTTCCTGCTGCGCCGAAGCACAGCAGGAGTTTTTTCAAAATAAATATAACACACGCTTATAGTATGCCGCAGTCGGATGGATCTGTCTGTGACTCGGGCAACAGTTTGCCTCTCTCAGATTTCCGCGCTGGCATCGGATGCCTTGAGCACTTTGTGCAGGTAGGTGCGGATCTCGACGCCGTGCTCCATCTTCATGATGTCGTCAAGGAGCTCCTTCGCCTGTGCCGAGGTGACGGAGCGGATCATCTCCTTGACGCGCGGGATGGACGGTGCACTCATGGAGAGCTCTGTGATGCCCATGCCGAGCAGGATGACGGCGGCATAGGGGTCGCTCGCCATCTCGCCGCACATGCCGGCCCAGATGCCGTGTTCGCGCGCACTCTGGATCGTGCGTTGGATGAGGCGCAGGACGGCGGGGTTGAACGGGTTGTAGAGGTGTGCGATCTGGGCGTTGCCGCGGTCGACCGCGAGGGTGTACTGGATGAGATCGTTCGTGCCGATGCTGAAAAAGTCGACGTACTGTGCGAGCAGCGGGGAGATGACAGCGGCGGCCGGCGTCTCGACCATGATGCCGATCTGCACGTCGTCGGAGTACTCCTTGCCCTCGTGGGCGAGCTCGAGCTTCGCCTGCTCGACGAGTTTCAGCACGCGCTGGATCTCGCTGACGCTGATGACCATCGGGACCATCATGGCCGCTTTGCCGTAGAGACCGGCACGCAGGATCGCCTTGATCTGCGGGAGGAAGAGGTCGTGCCGATCGAGGCTGATGCGCAGCGCCCGGTAACCGAGGAATGGGTTCTCCTCGGGGTCGATGTTGAGATAGGGCAGAGGCTTATCGCCGCCGATGTCCATGGTGCGGATGATGCAGATATTCCCGTCGCATTTCTCGACCGCGGCGCTGTACGCCTTGAACTGATCCTCCTCCGTCGGAATTGTCGTCGAGCCCATGAAGACGAACTCGGAGCGGAAGAGGCCGACACCCTCCGCGCCGTAGGTGAGCGCGTTGTCCACATCCATATGCGTGCCGATGTTTGCTGTGAGCTCGATGCGCACGCCGTCCTTTGTTACGGCCGGCAGATCCTTGAGTGCGGCATAGTGCGCCGCGAGCTTCTTCTGTTCCTCGAGTTTGCCCTCATAGAGGGTGCGCTCCTCCTCGGTCGGGCGGATGATGATGTCGCCGCGGCTGCCGTCGAGGATGACCTCGTCGCCGTCGCTGATGCGGCTGATCTTGTCGCCGATGCCGAGAACCGTCGGGATGGCGCGCGCCTTTGCGATGATGACGACGTGGCTGGTTGCGCTGCCGGAGCCGAGGATGACGCCCGCGATCTGCTCGGTCGGCATGCCGGCGACGACGGACGGCTCGATCTCCTCTCCGCAGAGGATGACCTGGCCTGCACCAATCTCTGGTTCCTTGACGCCGAGGACGTATTTCGCGATACGCTTGCCGACATCGCGCAGGTCGACGGCGCGTGCGGCGAAGTACTCGTCCTCCATCTGCTCAAAGAGCTGCGCCTGTTCGTTTGCAGCGTCGAGGATGCCCTGCGGAGCGCTGCCTGTTGCCTCGATTTTCGCTTTGATGTTTTCCGCCATCATGGGATCCTGCACCATCATGCGGTGTGCTTCGAGGATCGCCGCCTGCTCCGTCTGCTCCTCTTTGCGCAGACGTTCGATGGTCGTGAGGAGAATTTCGGTGACGGCAACGATCGCCGCCTCCGCCTTGCCCTGCTCCTCGGCAATGCTGCCGGGATGATAGGCAGCGAGATAGCCGTCAAGATTCTGGCCCGCGAGCATGACCTGACCGACGGCAATGCCTGAGATGACCCCTTTTCCACGGATCGTTTCCGCCATATGTGACACCCCTCCTGATATTTAATCTATGAATGCTTACGAAAAAACGCCGCGAGGCGAAACGATGCACTGCCTCGGGCGTTTTCAAACAGGCTTACTCTTCGCCGAACTTCGAGTTGACGAGATCGGCGAGCTCCTTCACGGCAGCTGCCTCGTCCTCCCCCTCGGCAATGATGGTGAGCTCCGTGCCCTTGACGAGGCCCATGCTCATCAGCATGAGGATGCTCTTGGCGTCAACCTTCTTGCCCTTCGCCTCGATTTGGATCTTGGACTTGAACTTCGTTGCCGTCTGAACGAATACCGATGCGGGACGCGCATGAATGCCCGTCTTGTTCTCGATCATAACTGTTTCCTGCGTCATGTGAACATCTCCCATCCGTTAGTTAGTCTGTCTGTATTCCCCCTGCACACGTCCGCTGCATACCGTGGATACGCTCGTCATGCGCGAATGAATGTCACGGTCATTATACTATAAAAAGCGAAATGAAAAAAGAGTAGAAGGAAAAAAGTTTTTTGGGAAAAAGATTAGTTTTTTCCCACAATATTTCTCCTGCGAAGAAGGATTTTGTCCCTCCGTGTCGAAACCAACTTAGAATACCTGTATGCGGCGGTGCATTTGCCGCATCGGGAGACGGCTGCACGAAGGGAAGTGACGGCGATGCAGACGCAGATTCGGCTCTCTTCGCTTGCCTTTGCCGCGCTCATCAGCGCTGTGCTCGTTGCGGGAGCGATCGCCCTGCATCCGCCGCTCACGCGGGCCTACTGCATACGGTTCGCGGGACTGATCGCAGGGGCGGGGCTCATCGTGACGCTCTACGACCGTGCGATGACGGCACACGCGCGGCGGCGTGCGGAGGAGGCGCTGCGTACCTTTACGGAGGAGCACGCTGAGGAATCTGCGCGCGCCGCAGCGGAGGACGGGACAGCGCCCGACTCGCCGGGTCAGGAGCCTGCCGCGCTGCCGAGCGATGCCGCAGCGGCTGCGGATGACGATCTGCCGGAGAGTCTCGATGGTCTGCTCGATGCCGCGCACGCAGCCACGGAGCATATGCCGCTGCGTGCAGTTGCAGCGTATCGCCGGGCGCTTGCGCGCTATCCGGACGACTCGTACATGCCCTATCTCATCATCGAGCTCTCCACGCTCTACAAGCGCATGGGGGACTATGATGCGGCGCTGGCGCTCTTTGACGAGATGCTCGCACTGCCCGTCGTCGCAAAGAACGCCGTCGTGGTGCAGGAGTTTCAGCGCTCCCGCAGATTTTTGGGCGCCGTTTCTGCCATGCTCGCCGCGCAGGGGACGCCCGCGCTTCCCTACGGAGAGATTCCGAAGGAACTGCTCGCGGAGGCGGACCGCCGCGCAGAGCATCCCATCTGACATTTTTGGTAAAATGGAGGAATACAAATGAAGAAAAGCGTTGACATCCTGGGACTTCCCGTCATCAGTATCACCGAGGGGCGCGAGCTCGGCATGAGCAAGACCCTGCTCATCGACGCGCCGAACCGCGTTGTGGCGGCGATCACGATTGAGGACGAGGACTGGTATCGCGGAGTCAAGCTCATTCCCTACGATAATGTCATTGCGGTCGGCGATGATGCGGTCACGGTCAACCACAGCGAAAACATCCTGACGCTCGATGCGGCCGGCGATTTCGAGACCCTGCTCGACGACAACATCCGCGTGATCGGCACGAAGGCAATCACGCGCACGGGCGTCATTCAGGGGACGATCACCGAGATCTTCATCGGCAAGGACGGCAGCATCGAAAAGTGCGAGATCACGGCGCCCGAGGGCTCTACATCCGAGGTGACGGCGGATCAGGTCTCGATCTTCGGCAAGGAAGTTACGGTCATCTCTCCGGAGGGGGACGCCGGAAAAAAATCTGACGCAGCGGATGCGCCGGCGGCATCCGCTGTGACAACGTCCGCAGAAGAGCCTGCGGCTGAGCCGGCAACAGAACCTGCCGCCGAGGAGTCTGCGGCCTCCGCTGAGACTCCGGCAGAGGATACGGCTGCAGCGGCGGAACCATCCGCTGAGCCCACGATTGAGGAGCTTGCGGTAGAGGATACGCCGGCAGAGACTCCTGCGGCAGAAGCGGCCGCTGAGGAGCCGGCTGAGGATAAGAACGCAGACCGTGTGAATGAGGATCGCCACCGCCGCTTCCTGCTCGGCAAGAAGGCGACGCGCACGATCAAGATGGACAACG
>ERZ773063.1021-NODE-1021-length-17261-cov-13.440893_pt1 | contig 17261 bp, 7 predicted proteins | sample MGYA00580625_ERZ773063 | MGnify/ENA primary metagenome ERZ773063 (study PRJEB29015, sample SAMEA2738022) | human oral metagenome | biome: human oral; feature: human-associated habitat; material: dental | place: China | collected 2042 ...
TGGGATTTTCTTTTTCTTCCACCTCTCCCATATCAAGGAGCTTATTTAACTCCGCAAGTCTTAATACCTTAGTTTTCAGCTCATCCGCCTTCTCAAAAGGCTTTTTTAATTCCTCTTTGGCATTTTCAAGCTGCTCTTTTGTACTGATGAGTTTTTCTTCAAGTCTCTTTAATTTTTCAGGCATTTTCTCAAGGGCATTATCAAGCCTTGTAATATTACCGTCTGCACTTGTTCCAAGCTCTCCTGTCGTTTTAGAAGCACCGTTTAAGCTGAAATTATGCTCATTGGTAAAGAAGTTGTAGCTCACTTCCAAGTCCATATTTCTATATTTGCCGATAACTTTGCTCTCATTTACTTTTACTGTCTTTATAGCTTCAAGCAGCTTTTCGCCCGCTTCTTTTTTATCAGTTATCTTCACTCCGTTAATGATTATGGAAGTAAACTTATTTTCGCCATCTCCTTGCGGTTCTATGCTTGATATATCCTTTTTAACAGCTTCAATAAGTTTTTCAAGCCTTGCAATTTCATCAGGGTAGGTTTTTGCAATCTTATCTTCCAAGCGATAGCGATTTGACTTGTAGTTGGCTTCCAGCATTTTCAGCTTTGTAACCTCATTATCCAAGTCCATCTTTTCCTTGATTTTTGGGTCACCTGTTGCAAGTGCCTTAATCTCTGCGTAGTTAAGTGAGCTTTCGTCCACATCTTCCGCCACTCTGACAGGAGTCTTACTTGTCATTATCTGAGAAATAAACTTTTGCTTATTCTCTATGGTCTGCCACAGGTAGGCATCAAAGGTGTTCTCAGTAATATATCGATAGATATTTACTTCTTTGTTTTCATTTCCCTGACGAACAATTCTACCCGCACGCTGCTCAAGATCTGCCGGTCTCCACGGAACATCTAAATCGTGCATAGCAATCAGCTTATTTTGCACATTAGTACCTGCTCCCATCTTCTGAGTCGAACCCATTAAGATACGGATTTCTCCTTTTCTTACCTTTGCAAAAAGCTCATCCTTTCGTTTATCGGAATTGGCTTCATGGATAAAGGCGATTTCTTCTTTTGGTATTCCCATTGCCACAAGCTTATCCCTTATATCATCATAGATATTAAATTCTCCATCACCTTTCGGTGTGGACATATCCGAGAAAAGAAGCTGTGTAGACTTATTCTCTTTTGTCTTATCCCATATCGAAAATACATTTTTAACGCAGACATTGACCTTGCTATCAGGATTATCAGGAAGCAAAGGATTGATTAAACGCTGATCTAAGGCGAGCTTTTTACCGTCATTGGTAATTTTCAGCATATTATCTTCTTCTGGCTCAACTTCCCTATTTCTAACCTTATCCGCTCTTTCAGATAGACCCTTTAATATCTCTTTTTGTTCATCACTCGGCATTGTCTTAACAACTTCATAGTGTGCTTCAGGAGTAGGAAGATTTAACATATCTGCCGTCTGAATATCTGCTACTTCCTTAAACATTGACATTAGTTCAGGCAAGTTATAGAACTTGGAAAATCTCGTCTTTACCCTATATCCGGTTCCCTCGGGAGAAAGCTCAAATGCTGACTGTGTTTCTCCAAATGTAGAAGCCCAAGAGTCGAAATGCTCTAAGCCATTTTTCTTAAGTTCTTCATACTGCAAATATCTCTGCATGGTATAAAGCTCCGTCATCGAGTTTGATACAGGCGTTCCTGTGGCAAATACGATACCTTTTCCGTTCGTCATCTCGTCCATATAACGGCATTTCATAAACATATCGGAAGACTTAAAGGCTTCCGACTGCCCGATACCTGCTACATTTCTCATCTTCGTATAAAGGTAAAGGTTCTTGTAGTTATGGGCTTCATCGACTATCAGCTTATCAACGCCAAGCTCTTCAAAGGTAATGACAGCATCTTTCTTGAAATCATCATTTAGTTTTTCAAGCCTTGCTTCCAACTTCTTTCTTGTTTTTTGCAGCTCTTTAACTGTGAAATTCTGATTTCTGTCGTGCTTGTATTCCTCAACATAATTTATAATCTCATCAATCTGATCCTGAATATGCTTTTGTTGATACTCTTTACTCATCGGGATTTTCTCAAACTGACTATGCCCGATTATTACCGCATCATACTCGCCTGTTGCAATCTTTCCGATAAATCTTTTTCTGTTTTTCGGCTCGAAATCCTTTTTGTCGGCCACCATGATGTTGGCGGACGGATAAAGCTGCATAAACTCTCTTCCGATTTGTCCGGTCAAGTGATTAGGAACAACAAATAATGACTTCGTACACATTCCAAGCCTTTTTGCTTCCATAGAGCTTGCTACCATTTCAAATGTCTTGCCGGCACCTACTACATGAGCAAGAAGTGAATTTCCGCCATAAAGGATTCTTGCGATAGCATTTCTTTGATGTTCATATAGGTCAATCCCCTCGCCCATACCCTCAAAGGTCAGATTGCTGCCGTCATACTCACGATTTCGGATTGAATTGAATTTCTCGTTATATACATTTACAAGCCTGTTTCTTCGCTCCTGATCGTTAAATATCCAGTTCTTAAACTCTTCTTTCAGAAGCTCCTGTTTTTGTCCTGCAAGCATCGTTTCTTTTTTATTTAAGACCGATGTTTTAGAGCCGTCAGGATTTACTATCTGGTCAAATACCTTTGTTTCCTTTAGGTTTAGAGCATCTTCAATCAGCTTGTAGGCACTCACTCTACTTGTACCATAAGTCATTTCCGCAAGGTCGTTTCCTCGGTCTTTACTTTTTCCTTCAACATTCCATTCACTTGTAAGATGAGAAAACTTGACCTTTATATCCCATCTTGCCCAGCCCGGTGTTTTTAAAGTTTCAAAGACAAAGCGTTCTATATCCTTTGCAGGTATCCAGACAGCACCGAGTCTGACATTTATCTCGCTTGCTTCAAGTTCTTTCGGCATAACCTTTTGAAGCTCTGCCTTTTGAAATTCAAGTCGGTTTAATTCATTTGCAAGCAATTCCTTTTCATCTGTATTTTCATCCGGAAGCATTCTTTGTGCTTGACTTAACCTTGCAATATAGCTATCCACAATACCTATCTTTTCTCTGATATTTCCGCTTAGATACTCATCTTTTGTTACATAGGCGTACTTAAAGGAATTATTCTCATCACTACAGCTAAACGGCAAATCTCCGTCTTCAAGGTCAAATGAAAGCTTCTGATTAAACCTTGTATTCTCCTCTCGAATATTTAGGAAAATTTCTCCTCTAAGCTCCGAAATGATAGTACTTCTATCTTTATCTGTCAGACCTTGCATATATTCAAAGTCCACATAGCCTTTTTGCGATATAGAAAGCACCAATGCTTCAAGTGAGGTATCCACATGGTCAATTACTCTTGCTTTTGTGATAGTACGCTTGGAGAAAATATCTCCCTTAGCCTTAAAGTTATCTTCCTCATCAAGTATTTCAATGGATGATACAAGAGGGAAATTGCTGTCTTCTCTTAATGCTCTTGTATTTGAAAGGTTATTTACAAAGCCGTGCTTTTTAGAAAAGTTGTCATAAACTTCATTTAATTTTTCCTGAGAAGCCTTTATCTCTTCATCGCTGAAATCTTCCTTTTGGCTTTTAATAACATCTTTTAAAGCTTCATTCAGCTTTAGATAGTCTTTAATCTTTTCTTTGTTCTTATCCGATACCTCTTTTTTAATAAATAGCGAGTTTTCCCTGTAATACACATCGTTATCAATAACGGTATAGGAGAAGTTTTTGACATCGTCTGTTGCCGGAATGGAAGTTATCTCATCATCAAGAAGTTCTATCTCTTCGTACTTACTGTCTTTAGAGATTTCCTTACTTGCCTTTTCAAGACTCTCTCTTAAATCGGCATTTTCTTTTGGAAGACAGGAAATAGTGTTTCCAAATCTCCCTGATACTTCACGCATTGTGCCAAGTACCATTTCAGGATGCTCCACAAAGTATTTATTGTAGGTTAGCCCATTTTCATCTTCAGCTAAATGCACCCAGGGCTCATCACGCTCAAGAACGCTGTCTCTTTTCTTTAAGAAGATAATATCGCTTGTTACTTCTGTTCCAGCTACGCCCTTAAAAGTGTCGTTTGGAAGCCTGATTGCTCCTAAAAACTCAGCTCTTGCATTTATATATCTTCTGATACTTTCATCTTTCTTATCCATCGTTCCGCTTGATGTGATAAAAGCGATAACACCGCCATTTCTCACCTTGTCAATGGATTTTGCAAAGAAGTAATCGTGGATTAGAAAGTTGTTTCGGTTATACTCTCTGTCATTAACCTTAAATTCTCCGAAAGGAACATTCCCGATTGCTATGTCAAAGAAGTTATTGGAGAAGCTTGTTTCTTCAAAGCCTTTTACCTGTATGTCGCTATTAGGATAAAGAAGCTTTCCGATGCGACCGCTGACAGAGTCAAGCTCAACTCCGTAAAACTTGGACTTATTCATTTCATCCGGAAGATTTCCGATGAAGTTTCCAACTCCCATACTCGGCTCTAAGATGTTTCCACTCTTAAAGCCCATATCAGAAAGAGTCTTATATACGCCGTCAATAACTGTTTTAGGCGTAAAAAAGGCAGTTAAGGTTGATTCCTTAGCCGCTTCATATTCTAAAGGCGATAGATTTTCTTTTAGGAATTTTCTTGCGGTCTCCCATTGACCGCCCTTTTCTTCATCGAAAACTTCGGAAAGTCCGCCCCAGCCGACATATTTTGCTAAAACTTCCTGTGCCGTACTGTCAAATTCTCTTTCGCCCTTTTCAACTCTATTTAGCATTGAGATAGCTTCGAGGTTTTGGTTTAACCTTTCGCTCGGTGTGAGTTTTTCAGGTAAAATCTCCTCTGTAATCTTGAAATTGGATGCTTTCTCTTTTGGTTTATCCTCAAGTCCGAATAGTCTTTCCAAATCTCTTTCAAGCCTATATGGGATAACCTCCGAGCCGGTTATCATACCACCTAAGTATTCAGCATTATCTTTTATGGTGATAGTCTTTAATCCACCACCCATATCGTCAAATCTTGTTATGGTAAAGTCTTTATCCTTGTAATGAACTTCATCTCCTACAATGAGTTTCGGTCTATCAAAACTTATCTTTTCCAAAAGCTCTTTATCATCAGCAAAGCTTACGATCGGTATTTGGCGGTTACCTTGTCTTACAGGATCGAGCCATAAATCATTTTTACCTATAATTTCGTTCTTACTTACCTCGTGAATGGTATAGGCTTCATGCTTCATATAGACCGTTCTTCCAGGAGATAAATCCAATTTAGGCTCTGTGGCAGCTTCTTCCTTTTCCTCGCTCAGATAGTCAAAAATATTTCCCTGAACGGCTTCTTGATTTTCTGATTGGGTATCGCTTTCTACTGCGTAATCATTTATCTTAAAGGCTTCATATTTGCCACTATCTATCAGCTTATCTACCTTTTGACTATCCTCAAAACTTACTCCACGATTAAGAGCGTATTCTTTCTCCTCAATAACAACCTTTCTTCCCGTGTCTTCAAGACTAATAGCAAATCCGTCTTTTTTACCTGCAAGGATAAATTCATTTCCGACTTTGATTGCCACTTTCTCAAATTCATTATCTGAAGCTATTTCTTTAAGACTATCCACAAACTCGCTCATCGTTACAAAGCCGATATTTTCCTTAAAGCTTTCAACCTGCTCTATGCTCACCTCGTCATTTACAAGATAACCTTTAAGCACATTGAATTTCGCAATATCAATGTCAAGGTTTTTGAGAAACTGTATCTTCTCTGCTGTAACTTTTGTCTCTCCTTTGTTCCAATCATCAATCAGCCATTTTAACTGCTCCATTTTCCAAACAGGAAGCTTAGGCTCAGCTATTTCCGTGATTTCATTACCGTAAAAATCATATTCTTTAATGGCACTTAATATCACATCTAACTGCTCATCATTAAAATCTTGGATAGAAATATTAGTACCTTTAAGAGCTTCTTCAAGCTTACTTGTCGCAAGTCTGCTTACGGCTTCTTCTCTTGTAACCTCATATTCTTCCATAATAGAGCTGACTTCTTCGGCAAAGTTAGGACTTAATTCTTCCGCGTATTCGTCCGGTAATTCATTACCTGCTGCTTTATAAACCCTTTCATCTTCAAAACTCAGCTCACCATTGAAGACCATCTGAAGCTCTTCCTCGCTCATCTGCTTTTTAAGCTCTGTGTCTTTAAATTCCCTAAATGTTTTCGGAAAATCTTCTAAGATAAGTCTTTGTGCATTTAACTCCTTTAGCTCCTCAAGATTAAAATATCCCCATTCAGGTTCAATCCCAAGTACAAGTCCAAAGGCATCGCCACTTTCTCTATCATACTCCGTCATATACCAGGTCCAATTACTTCTAAACGGGATGATATATGCAGCGTGTACTTCCTTATCGGCAAGTAAAATACTTTCCTGCTCATAAAGTTTCGGCACTCTTTCAAGCATTTCCTCGGTCATCAGCTCATTAGGATTATCCTTAGAATAGAAAAAGGAAGCATTTTCAGCTCCCTCTTGCATCTCTTTTATGCCGTTTTCTTCTACGCTTCGACTACTTCCTTGATTGTCATTTCTTTCAAGGCTGAAATCATCGCCTGATACTTCGGATCTTCCTCGCTTACTATATTCTGTGCTTTCATCAGTTTCGGCTTCTCGTCCCTCATAAAGCCGATTGCTCTTTTCTGAATTTCCATTAAGTGAGATACCAGCTTCCTCTCTTTGTAAAGGTCGATTAGCATCTGATAGTTCTCCTCGTCCTTGCTCTCTGAAAGATACTCCAGTCTCATCACTGCGTAAGTCGAATTCGGAAATTCCTCCATAAAGCTCTTCTCTTCTTCCAGGCTGCTTAGGGTCTTCTCCTTGATGATTGCTACTATCTCGTCCGTATTCTCCACTCCCGAAAATTCGGTTTCTTTGCTCATCATTTCTTTCGTCATCTGATCGAATAACATTATCATTTCCTCCTAATTCATTTACTTTATTTTCATTATAATCGGCACTAAGGTTCTTTGTCAGGTCTCTATTTTTAGAAAAATTTCTCGTTCTGCTTCTTGTCTCCTCGATGATTTGGCTACAAGCATTTGAAATACAAGTGCCGACACTCATTAAAGATATGCTGTCGATAGACTTAAAATTTTCTCTTAAATTATCCATCGGAAACGGATAATCAATTTGAAATCTGTTTGAAACGGCATAAGCTACCGAGTTTCTCATAAAGTTTGCAAATGAGTTTCTATCTTCATCTGCAATTCTTAAATTGTTTGCAAGCTCGTAAATGCTCTCATCGGCATATATTCGGCTTAAAGTATAAAGATTTTCAGTTAAGCTATCACTTGCCTCATATCCTTGCAAATCAATCATGTCTTTTAAGGCTTTGCCATTATTTTCTTTATCAAAAGACCATAGCTTAACTTCATTGACATTCCTGTCCATTGAAGTTGTCTGGCTGACATCGAAGATATATCCGACCTTTTGAAAGGCATTACTGTCATTTAGGATTGGTATGCCCTTTTGCCCTCTCATAACAGTACGGTTAAATCGTTCTCGCCATAAATCAAAGCTTGTACAAGCTGTGGCATTCGGATTTTTATCATAGATACTTAGCTGACTTAAAAAGTCGTATTTCTGATTGTTTCCGACAACCTTTAAGAGTTTCAGATATTCGCTTTCGCTATCTAAAACATCTCTTTTTACAAGCTCCATAATATTGTAAAAATCGTTCGTTCTCATTCTTACCTCCTGTATATTTCATTCAAAATCGCTTCAAGCACATTTACCACGATGCTGTTGCCGGCTTGCTTATACAATATAGATGATGTTTTGCCCGGTCTTTTCGGATAAATGGCTCTTATATTGTCAAAGTCTTCATCATCAAAGCCCATAAGTCTTAAACACTCCCTTTCCGTAAGATACCTGTACTTACCGTTTCCTATATCTACAAGTCCCGAGTTTGGTACTCGTACTTGCTTTGTGGAAATGGTATAGGCGTATTTATCTATGATTTTTAAGCGACCTTTGAAGTTCTTATTTTTAGGATTGCCCGATAAGTATCTGAGCATTGACTCCTGTCTTACTTCATAAAAGTCTGAAACACCTTTTTGGAGAAAATCATCAATGCTTCTTGTTTCCGCTTTTTTAAGAGCTTCAAAATCAAAATCATTTTGTCCGAGTATGCTCACAACAAAGATACGCTTTCTATTTTGCGGAATACCGAAATCCATAGCGTTTAATATCTTGTATTTGCTCTCATATCCGAGCCTTTCCATTTCTTTTAGGTAATGAAAAAAGGAAGCTCTCATATTCTTATCGAGAACTCCCTTTACATTTTCCCAAAGGACAACCTTGGGCTTTTCCTTCATTTCTTCAATTATCCGTATTGTTTCAAATAGCAAGCTACTCCTTGTGCCACTTCCTTTTTCTCCGCCTTTTTTAAGTCCGCTACGGCTAAAATCCTGACAAGGACTGCCGTGCATTACAAAGTCTATTCTTTCATCCGGTGGATGATACTTTACTATATCCTGTGGCTTAAAATATGCTCCATAGAGTGCATTATAGCTTTTTACACAGTTCTTATCGACTTCCACATAATCAACTATCCTATATGGAATTTTTTGCCTTATAAATGCCTTTCTTATAGCACCGATGCCACCGAAAAGCTCCAACACTTTTATCTCTTCTATCGTAATCACCTCCAAAAAATAAGGGAACAAGATAATCTCTCATTCCCTTAAAACTTACTTTCTGTATTTTTCTATCGTCTTTTTAATCTCAGTTTCAATTTCTTTTAGAAACTCATCCTTACTTGCCTTTCCTTTTGCAATATCCGATAGCTTCATTTCCCACTCAGCCGTTGTCTTAGCGGACTTAAAGGCATCCTCAACAATGGTTACAAGGCTGATTCCTTTATGTGTGGCTATAAGATTTTTCTTATCTCTTTCTACAAATCCCTTAAAGATTAAGTTTTCAATAATACCTGCCCTTGTTGCCGGAGTGCCAAGACCTTTTCTTTCCACCTCTACACCTTTTTCTAAGGCATCATTTCCTGCAATCTCCATAGACTTTAATAGCGTATCTTCAGTAAAGTGTTTCGGAGGTTGGGTAAATTTTTCTTTAATCTCTTTATTTTCAATGCTTATAACCTCTCCAACTCTTACATCAGGAAGCTCCATGTCCTCATCTTTTTTCGCCTTATATTCTTTCAAATACTTGGTAAAGCCCTCATCCTTAATAACCTTGCCGGTACTCGTAAATTCAAAGCCGTCAAATTCAGCTACAATCTTCGTTGTGTTCTCAATTAACGGATAGCCCACACTTGCGTGAAGCTTATTAGAAATAAGCCAATATACATTTGCTTCACTCTCAGGAATGCTCGATAAATCTTCGATCATTGAGCTTACTGTAGGAATAATCGCATGATGATCCGTAACCTTTTTTGAGTTAAATACCGTCTTGATACGCCCTGTATCAAAGTCATTCTTCCCTAAAATATTATTGATGGTACTTGTAATCATATCCTCTGTTAAGCATCTGCTGTCTGTTCTTGGATAGGTAATCAGTTTTTTCTCATATAAACTTTGAGCATAATCAAGTGTCTGCTTGGCTGAGTATCCAAAATACTTATTGCACTCTCGTTGAAGTGTTGTCAGATCAAAAGGAAGATCAGGCTTTGTTATTTTTTCTTTCTGTATGACATCAGTTATTTCAATCGTTTCTCCGATTAAATTAAGTAATTGTTCAACAGCAACCTCATCATCAATTCTGTCTGTTGAAAGTGTAAATCCATTTGTATATAGCTCCACTGTATAGTATTTTTCTTTCTTAAAATTTGCTATCTCATCATCTCTTTTTACCATCATGGCAAGAGTCGGTGTCTGCACTCTGCCAACAGAATAATTTTGCTTATATAGGCACGAATAGAGCCTACTGATGTTCATTCCGACAAGCCAATCTGCGATAGCTCTTGCCTGTGCCGATTCAAAGAGACTATCATAGTCCTTTCCAGCTTTTAGGTTATCAAAGCCCTCTTTAATGGCACTATCTTCCATAGATGAAATCCATAAACGCTGCATTTTCTTTTTGCATTTAGCCTCGTTATATACCAGTCTAAAAATGCTCTCTCCCTCACGACCTGCATCGCACGCATTGATAATTGTATCAATCTCTTTGTCGTTCATCAGCTTTTTAAGAATAGCAAACTGTTTCTTAGTGGATTTTGCCACCTCATACTTGTATTCGCTTGGAATAATCGGTAAATCAGCCATATTCCACTTCGCATACTTTTCATCATAAGCGCCAGGATTTGCCATCTGAATTAAATGTCCAACGCACCATGATACTTTATAGCCGTTTCCCTCATAATATCCGTCTTTTTTATTTTTCGCTCCGATAACCTTGGCGATAGATATAGCAACACTCGGTTTTTCCGCTATCACAAGTTTATGTTCCATGTATATTTTTCCTCCTGTTTCAATAAAAAAGAGCGAAAGATTTTACTCTCTCGCCCTGCACTTTGCACCAAATATTGTGTTATTTTTGGTGCATTATTTAATTTCGCGAATTTCTTTTTCCAGTTCGAGCACTGAATTCATCAGCTCTTCAAAACTCGGATACTCGCCAAAGAACATTTCAGTCATATTTTTATAGTCATCTTTAATCTCCTTTAGGCGATACTCATCAGGCATAAGTCTGATTGTTTCAGTTGTAGCATCTTCATATTTTGCCCATTTCCTTGGATAGAATTTCTGCTTAAACTGAACAACTTTTTCAAGAAGCTCAAAGCTCTTAAATGCTCTGTCTTTATACCTCGAATTTGCTATGCACACTAAATCATAATAGTGTCTTGCATATCTTTTAGGTATTGCAAGCTCTTTCGGTCTGTTTGCTTCATGATGAAGGATAGTCGCTTTCTCCCAGAATGTTCTTTCAGGAAGAACGGTTCTAACTTCTATAAAATCCCCGTCAAAGAGCATAGGATATATTTTTTGTATATCAGGCACAATATGAACTGCTTCCGATGGTGTCCATGCTGCCAGTGTTCCAATCTCAAGCCTTACTGCTTGTGTTACATATGAAGACTTGAATGCTTTCGGGTATTCAAACAGAACTGTCTGCGGATCGCTTTTATCTATTCTTATATGAAACTCCTCATTAAGCATATCTCTAAAATCACTTTCTAACTGAGGAACAAATTCATTTTTTAGAAAGTCTTCCGTCTTTTGATTGGACTCTTTATTAAATTTATCTTGCTTTGTGTTGGAGCGTTCTTGCCACGGTTCATCAAAGCTATATCCGATTACTCTCCAATCAAGGATTAAATCAATATCTTCGGAAAATCTTTGAATTAAATTGAAGCATTTTGAAAGACTTGTGCCACCCTTAAAGGTAAAAGCCTCTTTCCACTTACACTTAGAGAAAAGATAATTCAAAACAAAGCATACCCAATAATCTTTTTCAAGAATTACCTCATTTACACCGATTTTCAAGGAAGCATTTTTGATAACTTGCTCCAATTCATTTTTTGACATCTTTTTGTATTCAAACATTTCTACACCTCTGAAATTTTCTTAATAACGCTATATACCCAGGCACTTGTGGTTTTACTATCCGCAAGCAATTCCGACTTTTCTTTTTCGGATAATTTTTCTCGTAGATAATCAATCTGCTTTGAAGTGATTTTATCTTTTCCGATTGCCTTAATAGATTGTATCACCATTGCAGTAAGTGTTGACATTTTGGAAATATCCCCATTATTTCTACGCTTAAATTCGATTGTTGCATTACCGAAACTGAAACTGGCATATCTTCCGTCTGATATGTATGTCCACTTTGCCGGTACTTGCGTAGATAAGCCTAATAAATTTAGAGCCGTATTGCCCGATGGAGCAATCGTCCAATTATATTTTCTGGCAATGGCATTCGCAACTTCATTCACGGACGGTGCTTCATACTCTCCGATCAGTTCTATATATTTCGGCTTATAGTAAATGCCTTTCATAATACGGATAATCTCTTTATCTTCTACCAAACGATTTAATGTACTGCGAACTGTTTCATATCCTGCAATATCAAAAAAATCATTAGCGATGAAAACCTGATTGGGCTCAAAACTTTCTATCCTGTCCAGTATTTTCTGCTTATAATTCATCTGCTATGCCACCTCCTTTGCACCAAATATTATATAATATTTGGTGCAAATAGTCAATGGCAGTAAATCTCACAACACTTTATACATTAAATATCTTCTGTTTCAGAAGCTTCACTTTCCTCATACTCCTCAGCTTCTGAGAAAAAATCGTCCTCTTCTTCAAGATTTTCAAGTTCCTCTTTCTCTTTCTTCTTTATAACCTTGAAATAATATCCGCCGCCTAAAGCACCTGCTACTACAAGAGCCAAAAGAATATATGTGCCTAAATCACTCTTTTCTTCTTTTTTCTCAGGCTTTACTTCTTCCTTTACAGGCTCATCTTTGGTAATTTCCTGCTTCGGTGTTTCTTTCTTTTCAACCATATTTAGAAGATCGTCTTCAGATACTTCCGTTAAAAGCATTACATTCTCACTATCTTCATCGTGGTTGATGATAAGATAAAAGGTCTTACCGTTTTTCGTTTGAAAGGCAATAAACTGTCTTGCATCGGCTGAATACATATCAACTTCCTTTTCATCTCCATGATGAATCGGATAGTCCTTATTTGCATTGTCCTTATTTTCCGTAACAGTTCCTCTTGCCTTTGAAGGTGCTGAAGCTACTCCCTTATTGGTATTTACAGTCTTGTTTGTACTATCCATAGATGAATCCTGACTGTTGTTATTAGCAGGAGCCTTTGGTGTCAGCTTATTAGGATAGCGAACTTCCTTTTCTTTTTCCTTTGTTTCCGCTCTACTTGTATCCTTTGTAGTGTTCCCTGAGCTTACCGTATCAGACGATCCTTTTCCTGAACTGCTTACAGAAGTCTGTGGTGTTTGAGGAGAAACACCCGAGCTTGTCTTAATTCCTGAAATCGGGCTAATCGGTGTAACTGACTGCGATGTTACAGGAGCTTTATTGGTTTCAGTAGCCTTTTTCTCAAGCTCTTTCACCTTTTCAGTCAGCTTATCCATCTCCTTTTTCATATCTTCTGATAAGTCCTTATTTCCCTTATTCTTTTTTGCTTTCTCTTTAAGGCTGTCAATCTCATCTTCAAGGTCTTTGATTTTTTCTTTCTGCTTATCGCTTAACTTATCTTTATCCTTGATTTCGCCATTTAATTTATCAAGTTTATCCTGAAGCTCCTTAGCCTCTTTTTCCATCTTGGAAATATCCTCTTTAGAAAGCTCCGTCTGTGTGCCTTTATCTTCAGTCTTTGGAGTTTCTGTTTGCGTACTTTCATCCTGCTTTGGCTTTTCTTCCTCCGTCTGCGTTTCTTTATTCTTAAGCTCTACCTTTGCTACCTTACGGATAATTTCATCATTTCCATCGCCCTTTACTTCATAAAATAGAAACTCATCAATGAATTTCATATCATCGGGGAGTATCGGAAGATCCCCGCTATCAAGAAGCTGTCCTTTTTCAGCCTTAATCTTTTCTTCCTTAAAGACCTTTTCATCTTCAAAGATGTATTTTACATTAACTTCCACTTCCGTTTGAACGGCTTCATTTTTTGTAGGAACTTCTGTCTTTTGCTCCTTGGCATAAACAACTGTCCAAAGACCTAAAATGCAGCTAATACTTACAATCACTGCAAGTGCTGCCGTCCAAAACTTCTTATTCTTTTTCAAACTGGTTTTCATTTGTCTTCTCCTTTTTCATTTCAGCTTTTTGTTTATTTACCTTTGCCATCAAATCACCGATTGTGATGTTGTTCTTTCTACAAATCGCTACGATTTCCTCATTTTCAAGTTCTTCCTCACGAATGAATAAAGGCTCCAATTGTTCATCAATCAGAGCCTTCTTTGCTTTCAACTTTTGTATTTTGTTTTTTACGATGTATAGTTCTTTTCCCACATTTTTACCTTCCTTTCTAATGCCCTTTTACATTCGGCGGAAAACCGTATCCGACAGGATGATGCTTACAAAAAGTCGCTATCCAATCATCTAAAGTAGTTACTCTTATATGACCGATATTATCAATTACCTTTCCGTCTCCGATATAAATACCTACATGACCATAGGTAAGCCCTGCCGTGCTTCCGCTACTACTGCTTTCCACTGCAACAAGCATTCCAACTTTTAGTTTTGACCTGTCTGATGTAAAGGTATAGTTTCGATACATATCATTAGCGTTTCCTCCGATATATCCAAGCCCTGCGTTCTGATAGACCTGTGATACCCACATGGCACACCAGCCGGGACCAGGCGATGGAGTAATAAAGGCGGCATCTACTATTTTCTTTTGCACCTCGCTTGAAGCTTCGTATTCAGCACCATTACCTACACCTCCAAGAGAATTTATCAGATCGGTATTACCGAAGATTTCCGCCATATTTCCTTGAGCAAGGAATAAGGCTTCATAGTGTTTCAGATTGTCGGGATACTCAGCAAAGACTTCCCTTATAATGCTGTCCATCTCTTTTTTATCGAGGGTTACAATAAGTTTTTTATACTCATAAGGCTCTTCATGACTTTCGGTATACTCATTTCCATCTTCATCGGTATAAGTTTCCGTAACTGTCCTATATCTGATTTCAATCTCTTCATCATAGGAGAGCTTATACATATCATTAAAAAGCCCATCCAAAATTCCTCGAACTTCCGAAAGATTTTTAACTTCCCCAAACCCTGCCGTGATATACGATAAAAGCTCATGGACATTGTGTCCGATAAAGCCGTTCTGATTGACGATGTATTCGTCATATCCGGGATAATCACTTTCGACATTTTCGATTTTGTCGTACAAATCATTTTCAAGACCTGAGAAATACTGATTTATCCCTTTTAGCTGTTCCTCACTTGATATGTAAGAAGTCGTTAAAACGCTACTTGTAGAGTTCACTGCTCCCGACATTGCTCCGCCTGAAAACTGAATGACGAATGTTCCAAGAAAAATAATTCCAATCAGAATAAGCAAGATGCCCTTTGCCTTTTTAACAATCAGCTCCTTAGAACCTTTCAGTGTATCAATCACGCCTTTTTTAATTCTGTCTCTGATTCTTGTCTGATTGTTGCCGTTTATGGCAGCTTTCATCTGCTTTCTCTTTTGGAATTTCTTATATGCCGAAGCCTTTTTATATTCATCATTCTTTTTAAGTTCCTCTTTGGCTTCCCGAAATTCAAGCTTTGACTTTTTCTTTCGTACACGAAAGCTGTTTTCGGATAAGTCGTAGGACTTTTTCATTCGCCTTTTATCCGAATAATTCTTAATTCCGTGAATAAGCTTAGATGATGTATCAAGACCTTTTTCGGCAGCTTCTACACCTTTATTTTCATCACTTCCTGTAGATAAATAGCGACTTGCCACATCACTTGCCCTTGCAACGGATACAGCACTTGCTCCAAGCAAAGTTTCTTTATTATGGCGGTTATAGAGTCTATTTTTCTTTGCCCTATCTTCTGCGACCTTTTTACCGCTTGAAGCCTTGGTGCTTTCTTCCGTCTTTGAAATGGTATCCTTTATGGTTTTGTCTTCTGCTCCTTTTCTTGTAAAAATATCATCAGAATAATTCTTGCGTTTAATCGCTTTCTTCTGCATTTCATGAAGCTTAGACTTCTTATTTGATAAAGGCTCATAGGATATTTCACTATCTCTAAAGTCGGTATCGTATCTGTCTGCTACGCCATCTCCGTCCTGGTCTTTGGCAAGCGGATCGTAAATACGATTTTCTTTGACTTCCGTTTGATAATCCGATGTTGCCGATACTTTTTCACTGCCGGTTTCAGATTTTGCTTCAGCATTTTTAAGATTTCGCTTAATGGCGTTTTTGCTTTTATTACTTAGGCTTGTATCAGAGGCTTCAGTAATTCTCTTACTTTCCTTTTCATGAAGCTTCTCGTCAAATCTGTTCTCATCATTAGTTAACTTATTCCTATAATCATCCCCGACCTTTCGTTTACTGCCTAAACTGTCAAATAAAGAATCATTACCTGAAACACTAGCTTCTTCCTTTGCTTTTATCCTTTCATTCAAGTCTCGCTTTCTTTTTTTGCTCATAGACACTACCTCATTTCTTCAGGCTTCGTTGTCATCTTCTGATAGAGGATTGTGTCTTTCGGGAAGTTGTCTACAAAGGGAACAATGGTATTCCCAAAGAAAATAAGCCCCTCGCCTGCTCTTGAATTGGTAACGAATTTCTCCTGGTCTTTTGAGATTTTAAGCTTTACTACAAGCCAATCTCTATCACCGGTTGCCTGATTCAGCATCAGGATAAAATCCGTATTGTCAAAGATATTTTCAATCTCTTTACTGGCAAGAAGATCCTTTACATTCTGCGTAATTCCTGTTGGAATACCGCCCCATTTACGAAACCTCTTCCAGATTTCCACAGAATACTGCGAAGTCTGCTCATCTTTTAAAAGCAAGTGGAACTCATCAATGTAATATCTTGTGCTTTTTCCGGTATTTCTATTTCTTGAAACCTTGTTCCAGACCTGATCTTGAATAACAAGCATTCCTATCTTTTTAAGCTGCGTTCCAAGCTCCTTAATATCAAAGCAGATGAGCTGTTTATCTAAGTCAACATTGGACTGATGATTAAAGACATTAAGAGAGCCTGATACATAGATTTCCATCTCCGTTGCAAGCTTTTTACCGACCTTTTCTTCCTGATTTTTTAGCATATCGTATAGGTCTTGTAAGATAGGCATATTTTGAGGACTCGGTTCGTTAAAATACTTTTCATAGATTTTCGGTAAGCACCTGTCAATAACAGACTTTTCTTCCGCCGTAAGACCGCTTCCCCCGACTACAAGCTCAAGCATAGACATAATAAAATTTGCCTTATCCTTGAGCGGTGCATCTCCATCTCCGTAGTTCATGTTTATATCAAGGGGATTAAGAAAGTCCTTACTCTTGGCACTGACTTTAATAACTTCGCCGTTAAACTGTTTAACGAGATTGCCGTACTCTCCCTCAGGATCACAGATAATAACATCATCGTCCGTTGTTAAAATGGCATTTGCCATTTCTCTTTTTGCTGCAAAAGATTTACCAGAACCCGGTGTTCCCAGTATCAAACCATTCGGATTCTTAAGCTTTTTTCTATCTGCCATAATAAGGTTATGACTTAGAGCGTTCAGCCCATAATAAAGGCTGTTACTTGAGTTAATGAAAAGCTCTTCTGTTGTAAATGGTAA
>ERZ773063.1023-NODE-1023-length-17249-cov-10.187449_pt1 | contig 17249 bp, 15 predicted proteins | sample MGYA00580625_ERZ773063 | MGnify/ENA primary metagenome ERZ773063 (study PRJEB29015, sample SAMEA2738022) | human oral metagenome | biome: human oral; feature: human-associated habitat; material: dental | place: China | collected 2042 ...
GGGGCGTGGTCGGAGTCGTGGCGGCGCGCGGGCCCGGGCCAGTGGGACGGGATGGACGAGGAGGGGGTCCCCCTGCCGCTCGCGCGCCTGGCCGCCCCCCGCCCCTGGTACCGCGCCGGTGGCGCGCGGCCCGCTTTGGAGGCGCTGCGGCAGAGGGCGGTGGCGCGCCGCATGGGGACGGCGGCCTCGTCCGTGTGCGCGGCGTGCCGTTTCACGCACCGCCTCGGCGCGCCGCTCGCCCGCGTCCTCATGGTCATCGCGGACGGGGTGGACGACGCGGAGGACATCGAGGAGGCCAGGCGGATCGCCTCGGCGGGGCCGCGCGCCTCGGCCCGCGCCCTTACCGCGCTGCCAGCGGTGGGGATCGTGGTCGCGTGGGCGCTGGGCGCCGATCCGTGGGGGACGCTCACCGGCGGGGGAGCGGGGAGCGCGTGCGGGGCGGTCGGCCTGCTGCTCCTCGTGGCGGGGCACGCGGTCTCGGCGCGGCTGCTCGCCCGCCTGCGCTCCCGCGACGGGGCCGTCGATGAGGCGATTGCGTGCGACCTGGTCCTGGCGGGCTTGCGCTGCGGGGCGTCGATACCGCAGGTCCTGGCGGCGCTGGGGGGCGCCGTGGGCAGTGACGGCCTGGTGCGGATCAGCCGCGAGCTGCGCCTCGGCGCGGGGTGGGCGTCCGCGTGGGATCCGACGCCGCCGGGCACGGAGCTGCTGCGGGAGGGGCTGGAGGCGGCGTGGCTCCAGGGCGTCTCGCCCGAGGCCCAGTTGCGGCGCGCGGCCGCCCAGACCAGGCGCCACCGGATCTCGGACGCTAAGAAGGCCGCGGAGGAGCTGGGGATCTCCCTGGTGGCGCCCCTGGGGGCCCTGCTGCTGCCGGCGTTCGTGCTACTCGGGTTGGTGCCCATCGTCATCCACATGTTCGCGGGGATCCTCGGGGGCGTGTGAACGGCCCTGGCCCTGCCCGGCACCGGCCGGTTAGGGTCGGTCCCATGGAAGGACTGCTTGGCCGATGGGACTCGACCCATCGGACGACCCGAATGCGCGGCTGGGACTTCTCCGTCCTGGAGGGCTCGATGACGTGCGGGGAACCGGACTGGGACTTCGAGGCGGAGTGCCGTGGCGCGCTGGTGGCGCTGGCCGACGCGGGCGGCGGCACCGTCCTCGACATGGGCACGGGCGGGGGCGAGCGCCTGGCCCTCCTCCTGGGCTCCCTCGACGCCGCGCGCCGCGGCCGCCTCGACGTCGTCGCCACCGAGGGGTGGGAGCGCAACGTGCCGGTAGCCCGCGAGCGGCTGGAGCCCCTGGGGGTGCGCGTCGAGGAGCACGACCCCGAGCGCGGCGATCCCCTGCCCCTCCCCGACGGCGGCGTGCGACTGGTCATGAACTGCCACGAGGCGCTCGACGCCCGTGATGTGGCCCGTGTCCTGGCTCCCGGCGGGCTCTTCGTCTCCGAGCAGGTCGACGGCACCGATGCCCCCGAGGTCCACGACTGGTTCGGCACCCGGCCGGCCTACCCGGATGTGCGCCCGGCGGTGGTGGCGGACGCCCTGCGCGGGGCGGGGCTGGTCGTGGAGGAGACCGCGCAGTGGTCGGGGCCCATGGTCTTCGCCGACGTGGACGCCCTCGTCGCCTACTGGGCCCTGGTCCCCTGGGACGTCCCGGAGGACTTCACCGTGCCCGGCTACGCCGCAGTGCTCGAGCGCGTCCACCGCGAGTCCGGCGGCGGTCCGGTGCAGCTGACGGCCCGCCGGTTCCGCGTCCGGGCCCACCGTCCGATGCGGCGGCGGATGGCTTGCGCCCGCCCTCAAAAATAGATATCATTTTGCTACCAAAGGAGGTAATCATGTCCACACGCCACCCGCAGCCGTCCCAATCCGAGCCCTCCGGAGGGCCCGCGCGATCCGCCCGGCACGCCACCGAGGAGGGATCGCCGGGCCGTGTCCCGAACGCCCCCGGTTCACCGTCCCCCCGCGTTGACATCGAGGAGAAGGCCGCCCGCTCAGTCGGGTCGGGCGCCGCCTTCCTGGTGGCCTTCCTGCTCCTGCTGCTCCTCGCCGGAGCCGTGGCCGTGCTGGTGCTCGGAATCATGGACGCGAGCGCCGACCCCGACCACGTCCACGCGGGGGTGGTGGCGCGGATCGTCGCCGGGGCCCTCGGCATCGCCGCGGTCGTCGTCGTGGCCACGGGCTTCGACATCGTCGTCCCCGGCCAGACCAGCGTCCGTCAGTTCTTCGGCCGCTACATCGGCACGGTGCGCCGCACGGGCCTCGTGTTCGTCCCGCCGCTCACGAACGGCACGAAGGTCTCCATCAAGGTCCACAACTTCGAGACCACTGAGCTCAAAGTCAACGACTTGGACGGCAACCCCGTCAACATCGCCGCCATCGTCGTGTGGCAGGTGGCCGACACCGCCCGCGCGGTCTTCGCCGTCGAGGCCTACGAGGCGTTCATCAGGGTCCAGGCCGAGTCCGCGCTGCGCCACGTCGCCACCATCCACCCCTACGACGAGTCCGGCCCCGGCAAGACGTCCCTGCGGGGCGGCACGGACCTCGTCTCCGCGGAGCTGGCGGCCGAAGTCGCAGAGCGGGTCGCGCTGGCGGGCCTGGAGGTCGTCGAGGTGCGCATCTCCTCGCTGGCCTACGCCCCCGAGATCGCCCAGGCGATGCTCCAGCGCCAGCAGGCGGGGGCCGTCATCGCCGCCCGCGAGCAGATCGTCGAGGGCGCCGTGACCATGGTCGACCAGGCCCTCAAGCGCCTCGAGGCCGACGACATCGTTACCATGGACGAGGAGCGCCGCGCCCAGATGGTCTCCAACCTGCTGGTGGTGCTCTGCTCCGACCAGCGCACCCAGCCCGTCGTCAACACCGGCTCCCTGTACGCCTGAGCCGTGGCGGGCAAGGAGCGCAAACAGGTCCTGCTCCGGTTGGACCCCGCCGTCCACGCGGCGATCGCCAAGTGGGCGGCGGACGAGCTGCGCTCGGTGAACGCGCAGATCGAAGTGGTCCTGCGCCGGGCGCTCGACGAGGCGGGACGCGGTGTCAGGGCCGCTCCCCTGCGCGGAAGAGGGCGCCCGCGCAAGGATGAGGAGCGCTGATGGGAGTTCCGGCGCCCTGCCCCTGACCCCGCGGGATCAGGGGCAGGACCGCGCCATCGGCCTGCGGGGGCGCTCCCGCGGGCGCCCGGGGAGCGCGTTCAGTGGTGTTCGGGGAGGCTTAGCGCACCTGGCGCCGCCGCGGGCGCCCGGGGAGTGCTGATGGGAGCTCGCGCCCGCTGGGGCTGGAGCGGAACGGGGCCGACCGCGCGGGGCGGGATCATACCGTTCGGGACGGGCGGCCCTTCGTGGGCCCCGATCCGTCCGGGGCCCGCAGGACGGGTGCTATGGCCGATGCCAGGAGCACCGTTGCTGCGCGGTTCTTGAGGAAGTCCTCCCACGGGTCCTGAGCGGGCCAGGAGTAGCCCAGGACCAGGATGAAGGCGAAGAAGCCCAGTGCCGCCAGCGCCGCAAGCCGGGCCGCCCTCCCTCCGGCCAGCAGCGCCGCGCCGAGAACGAGTTCGAAAGCGGCTGTGACCAGGCTCAGCCACTGGATGTTCGCCATGACGGAGCCCCGCCACAGATCCGCGAGCCACGGCCACAGGGCCGTGTCGGCGAAGGGCGCGTAGCTCTGCGGGGAGAAGGAGGCGAAGTAGGCGTGCACCAGTGCTCCGCCCAGGAAGACGACGCCGAAGACCACCCGCGCCGACGTGCGGTACCGGTTCATGGCTCCGCCTCTTCCCCGGCGGTTGCGGACGGTTCGACCGGTGCCGCCTGCTCCGTCCCGGCCTCCTGTTTCGCCTTTCCGGCCTCCTGCTCCGTTTCGGCCGCCTGTTCCGCCTCTCCGGTCTCCTGCTCCGTCCCGGCCTCCTGTTTCGCCTTTCCGGCCTCCTGCTCCGTTTCGGCCGTCCGATGGAGGTGGGTCGTTCTGAAGTGGTGCACGTGGGATCTCAGCAGGGCCCGTGCGCGTTCCTCGCCGCTGTCGCCCGACTCGGCGAGCTGGAGCAGGGCGAGGACCGGTCCGAAGAAGGCCAGTGCCGTGGCCATCGGGTCGAGGCCGTCGCGGAAGTCGCCCGAGTTGATGAGTCCGGCGAAGGCGCCGGCCTGGAAGGCGAGGGGCTGCTCGATCCAGTAGTGGCGCAGGCGTCGTCCGATCTGCGGGTCGCGGTACTGGCTGACGATGAACAGGCGGCGCAGGGCCGCGAGTTCCCGGTCGTGCAGGACGGCGTCGAAGAAGCCCTCGGCGATCGCCGCCAACTGCTCTTCGCCGATTCCCCGGTAGCCGGGAAGCGCTGCGCCGGGGGAGGCGACCGAGACGCCCAGCGCGGCCGCCACCTCGGCCATGCGCGCGTCGGCCCGTTCGACGAGGGCGTCGAAGATCGCCTGTTTGGAGGGGAAGTGCTTGTAGACCGAGCCCTCGCGCACGCCGGTGTCGCGAGCGAGGTCGCGGATGGAGGTGCCGCCCCATCCTTCCCGGGAGAAGCGTTCCAGGGCGGCGTCGAGCAAACGGTCCCGTGTCGAAGGTGAACGATCGTTAGCCACGTGGTCGATGCTACCACGCCGCCGCGCAGGGCCGGCCCGGGCTCGGCCGCTGGGGCTCGCACGATGTTGTGTTGGGTGGTCTCGGTCCTTGTGCGCGCGGCCCACGGCCGCGTCCTCGGCGCGTCTTCCCACACGGCGCCCGCGGTTGCACCACTTAGCGTGTCGTTGCACCACTTAGGCCCGAGCGGGCCCTGGTTCTCCCGGCGTGTCGGGGGCCTAAGTGGTGCGGGCAGTGCCTAAGTGGTGCAGGTGCAGGTGCAGGTGCAGGTGCAGGCGCAGGTGCAGGCGCAGGCGCAGGCGCAGGCGCAGGGCGTGTTGTGCGAGTCGTTCGAGCCGGTGGCCGGTGCCGGTGATGCGGGTGGTGGCTTGGTGCCGGGCGGCGGGATCCCGGTGGCGCTCGGGGTGGTTGGAACAGCGTTCGGCGGCACTGCGGTAGCGGTGGACGATGGGGCCAGAGGCTGGCGTGCGCCGGGTGGGGCTTTCGGCCCGCCGACCGACCGCCTGGTCGGCTCTGACGGGGGTCGAGGCCCCGCGTGGCGGGCGCGGCCGACCCCGCCATGAGCAGGCCTTGTCGGGGGCGCTCGAGTCGGACGCGCATACCCTGCCCCGATCCCGGCCCGCCGCGCACGCGGGCCCCTGCAAGTGGACACGTCCACGGACACCCCCCGCCCGGGTCCACCGGCGGCATCGGCTACGGCGACCAGCTCGGGCCCTGCGCGTTGCCGCACCCCGAAGCGCCCAACAGTGCGCAGCCCCGGCACCAGGGCCCGTAGCGCGAGGGGGCGCCCTCCATCCTCCTCCCCACCTTCCTCCACCGCTTGCCCCACTTCCCTCCCCATCCCCGTTGCCGCGGCCGCAGGACTACCCAGGATCGTTGGAATCCCGACGGAATGGGGCCGTCACCTCTGGGGCGGCGGGATCCGCGCGACGCGCCGGGAGGAAAAGTGTGTGATAACTTTCCCCACTTTGCTCCACCAAGAATTTTCCTTGGAAATACGCGTGTTTCTAAAGTGAAATATGGTGACACGCCCGTGACCTCGCCGTAACATTTGCTGGTGGTGGGGTAAAGTGGGGGAAAGTTCCGAAGAGGGGAGGGGGTGGCATGTTCCTCGGTACGTACGAGCCCAAGCTCGACGACAAGGGGCGCATGTTCCTCCCAGCTCGTTTCCGCGAGGACATGGAGGGCGGCATCGTCCTCACCCGCGGACAGGAGCACTGCGTGTACGCGTTCCCCGCTGCGGAATTCGAGAACATGACCGCTGAGCTGCGCCGCGCGCCCCTGTCGTCGAAACAGGCGCGCGACTGGATCCGCGTCATGCTCTCGGGCGCGTACAAGGAGGTTCCAGACAAGCAGGGGCGGATCTCCGTCCCGGCCGACCTGCGTAAATACGCGGGCCTGGACCGCGAGCTCACCGTCATCGGTGCGGGCTCGAGGGCCGAGATCTGGAACTCCTCAGCCTGGCGCGAGTACCTCGCAGTCCAGGAGGAGGTCTTCTCCAGTACTGCGGAAGAGGTCATTCCCGGGATGTTCTAACCCGTGCGTCCAGGTCTCCGCCCGCTGCTCCGACATCACTTCCCCGGTGGCGGAAAGCGGTAGGGGACCTGGGTGGACGGGCTGTGTACAAGGCCGCCAAGGAGGCGCACATGGACGAGGCACAGGGTGCATCGCACGCTTCGTCGCGCCACACGGAGCACTCCTACAACATTTGTAACACCCGTAACGCGGCGGAGCTCCACACCCCGGTCCTCCTCGACGAGTGCCTCGACATGCTGGCCCCCGCGATCGAGGGCCCCGGTTCAGTGCTCATCGACGCGACCCTGGGGATGGGGGGCCACACCGAGGGCGCGCTGCGGCGCTTCCCCGGCCTCGTCGTCATCGGCATCGACCGCGACCCCGAGGCCGTCGCCCTCGCCAGCAAACGCCTGGAGGGCTTCGGCCCCCGCTTCCTCGCCGTGCGCGCCACCTACGACTCCATCGGCCAGGTGGTCGCCGACCACGCTCCGCGGGGGGAGGCCGACGGAGTGCTCATGGACCTCGGCGTCTCCTCCCTCCAGCTCGACGACGCGGAACGGGGCTTCTCCTACTCCCAGGACGCGCCGCTCGACATGCGCATGGACCCCACGCGCGGGGTGAGCGCCGCCGAGCTGCTGGCCACCGCCCCCCAGGAGGAGATCACCCGGATCCTCAGGGCCTACGGGGAGGAGCGCTTCGCCCCGCGCATCGCCAGGCTCGTCGTCGCCAGGCGCGGCGCCCAGCCCCTGACGCGCACCGGCCAACTGGTCGACATCGTCCGCGAGGCCATCCCGGCCCCTGCCAGGCGCACGGGCGGGAACCCCGCCAAACGCACCTTCCAGGCGCTGCGCGTTGCCGTCAACGACGAGCTCGCCATCCTCGAGCGGGCGCTGCCCGCCGCGCTGGCGTCCCTGCGCGTGGGAGGACGCCTGGTCGTCGAGTCCTACCAGAGCCTGGAGGACCGGATCGTGAAGAACGTGCTGCGGAGCGGATCGACCGTCTCCGCTCCCCCCGGACTGCCCGTCGTCCCCGACGAGGCGCGCCCCAGGCTGGCGCTCCTCACCCGCGGGGCCGGCCGGGCGCCCGCAAGCGAACAAGAGAAGAACCCCCGTTCGGCCTCCGTGCGCCTGCGCGGAGCCGAGCTCATCCGACCGTGGAAGGAACACCAATGAGCGCAGCAACCGCAACCACTCGCCCGGCGCCCCGCCCCGAGCTCCGCCGCGACGAGGCCAGGGAACTGCGCATCGTCGAGGGCAAGCGCCCCCGCCGCTCCGTGCTCATGGGCACCATCGCGGTCGTCGCCGTGGCCATCGCCGCAGTGGTCGTCTCGATGATCCTCAACACGCGCATGGCGCAGACCGCCTTCGAGATCCGCGAGCAGCAGCTCCAGCTCAACGAGCTCGAAGCGCAGTCGTGGGCCCTGCGGGCGCAGCTCGACGAGGCCGCCTCGCCCAGCGCGCTGGAGGCGGCGGCGAGGGCCAATGGCATGGTCCCCGCAGGTCCCACTGGGTTCATCACCCTGGGAACGGGTACTGTCGAAGGCGGTAAGCCCGCCCAGTGAGTAAGGAGGTCCGGGTGTCCCTGACCTACAGCAGATCCCGGGGGATCCTCTACACCATCGTCGTCTTCCTGGTCGCGTGCTCGATGCGCCTCGTCTACCTGCAGATCATCGCCGGGCCGACGCTGGCGGCGGAGGGCCAGTCCATCAGAACGCACTCCAGCGAGGTCGCCGCCAAACGCGGCTCCATCACCGACGCGACGGGAGTGGTCCTGGCGGACTCGATCCTCACCTACGACATCGCGGTGAACCAGGTCAACATCCGCGCCTACGTCCACGAGGACGACAACGGCGACGAGGTGGGCCGGGGCCCCGCCGAGGCCGCCCGCCAGCTGGCTCCCCTGCTCGGCATGGACGAGGCCGAGCTCGGGGGCCGGCTGCTGGGCGACTCCACCTACGTCTACCTCAAGCGCAACGTCGACGCGGTCACCTACCGGCAGATCCGGGCCCTGGACATCCACGGCATCGAATGGGAGGCCGTGTACCAGCGCTCCTACCCCAACGGGAACGTGGCGGCGCCACTCATCGGCACGGTCAACGCCGAGGGGCAGGGGTCGTCGGGGCTGGAGTCGCGGTTCGACGACCTCCTCACCGGCAGGCCGGGCGAGGAGGCGTTCGAGACCGCGCCCAACGGGGCGATCATGCCGGGAGGCAAGCGGACCACCGTCGAGCCCGTCAACGGGGGGAGCCTGCAGACGACGATCCACGCGGACCTGCAGCACCAGATCCAGGACATGCTGGACGCCCGTGTCAGCCGCCACCAGGCCGAGTGGGGGACCGTCGTCATCGAGGACATATCCACGGGGCAGATCCTGGTGATGGCGGACTCGGACTCCACCCCGCCGGACAACGCCAAGCCCCAGCCGGTCGCCGGCGTGCAGTACGCCTTCGAGCCCGGCTCGGTGGGCAAGCTCGCCACCATCGCCGCGGGACTGGACTTCGGGACCATCACGCCCACGAGCGTCTTCGACGTGCCCTACTCCCTGGACTACGCCGACGCGGGCGGGCCCATCACCGACTACCACCAGCACGGCACCGAGGCGCTCACCGCCACCGGGATCCTGGCGGAGTCGTCCAACACGGGCACCGTCCTGATCGGCGAGACCCTCTCCGACGCCCAGCGCCGCGACATGATGGAGCGGATGGGCTTCGGCGCGGGCACCGGGATCGAGCTGGCGGGAGAGTCCCCCGGGCTGGTGGGCGAGCAGTGGCAGGGGCGCGACCACTACGTGACGATGTTCGGGCAGGCCTACATGGTCACGGCCCTGCAGGAGGTGTCGATGCTGGCCGCCATCGGCAACGGCGGGACGCGCCTGAGCCCGCACCTGGTCAAGTCGTGGACGAACGCCGACGGCACGGTGGAGGCCCCCGAGGCCGACGAGCCCGTCCAGGTCATGGGGGCCTCCACGGCGGCCCAGCTCCTGTCCATGATGGAGTCGGTCGTCGAGGACAAGAACGGCACAGGGGCGGCCGCGAAGGTCGAGGGCTACCGCCTCGGTGTGAAGACCGGCACGGCCGACATCGTGGTCAACGGCCAGGAGGGCATCGTCTCAACGACTGCGGGCATCATCCCCGCCGACGCCCCCCGCCTGGCGATCTCCGTGGTGCTCTACAATCCGAAGGTGGACGTCATCTCCTCGGACTCGTCGGCGCCGCTCTTCGGCGATGTCGCGCGCACCGCGGTGAACAACCTGGGCATCCCGGCCTCGTCGACCCCGGCGGAGCTGTACCCCTCGAAACCCCAGTGACGTCGATTCCAAGGCTTGGAGGAAACACATGCAGCGCAGCGCAACGTGGATCGCGGAAGCGACCCGGGGCGTCGTCCACGGGCCGGACGTCTCCGCCAACGGCCCCGTCGTCACCGATTCGCGCGAAGCGGCCCCCGGCGGGGTCTACGTGGCGCGCAGGGGGGAGAACGCCGACGGCCACGACTACGTGGCGTCCGCCGCCCGCGCCGGCGCCGTGTGCGCCCTGGTCGAGCACGTCGTCGACCTGTCCGATTGCCCGCCGATCACCCAGGTCGTGGTCGGGGACGCCACCGGGGCCCTGGGGGACCTGGCGCGCGCCCACCTGGAGGCGCTCCGCGCGGGGGGCGCCATCGACGTCGTGGCCGTCACCGGGTCGGTCGGGAAGACCACCACGAAGGACCTGCTCCTGCAGGTGCTCTCCGCCGACGCCCCCACCGTCGCCCCCAGGCTCTCCTTCAACAACGAGGTCGGCCTGCCCCTGACCGTGCTCACCGCCGACGAGTCCACCCGCCACCTCGTGCTGGAGATGGGCGCGTCGGGCCCCGGGCACATCGCCTACCTCACCCGCATCGCGCCCCCCGATGTCGCCATCGAGCTCGTCGTCGGCCACGCGCACATGGGCGGGTTCGGATCCGTGGCCGGGGTCGCCGAGGCGAAGGCCGAGCTCATCGAAGGGTCCCGCCAGGGCGCCACAGCCGTCCTCAACGCGGACGACCCCAACGTCGCCGCCATGGCCCCGCGGGCCAAGGGCCCCGTCGTGCGCTTCTCGCCCAGCGGCGCCGGCGCCGCCGACGTGGTCGCCGAGGACGTGCGCGTGGACGCCGCCGGCCGGGCCTCCTTCACCCTGGCAGCCCCCGAGGGCAGGGAGCCCGTCTCCCTGGCCCTCGTCGGCGCCCACCACGTGGCCAACGCGCTGGCAGCGGCCGCCGGCGCGCGCGCGCTCGGCCTGGGCCTGCCCCTCATCGCGCGGGCCCTCAGCGGGGCGCGGGCGCTGAGCCCCCACCGCATGGACGTGCGCGGCCTGCGTATCGGCGCGGTCCCCCTCACCCTCATCGACGACTCCTACAACGCGAACATCGACTCGATGCGGGCGGCCGTCGCCGCACTGGAGGCCATCGGGAGGGGGCGGCGCACCATCGCCGTCCTGTCCGAGATGCTCGAGCTCGGCGAGGACAGCCCCGCCACCCACCGCGCCGTCGGCGCGATGCTCTCCGGGGCGGGGGTCGACGCCCTCATCGGCTTGGGCCGCGACGCGCACTACTACAGCGAGGGCGCCGCGTCCGTGCCCGACCGCGTCCTCGCCGAGGATCCGGGCGCCGCGCTGGCGGCCGTCCTCGACCGGCTCACCGACGACTGCGTCGTCCTGGTGAAGGGCTCTTACAACTCGTATTCATGGCAGGTGGCCGACGGCCTCCTGGAGGAGGCGACCACCCGATGATCGGTCTGATTGCGGCGTTCGTTATCGCGATGGCCATCTCCATCAGCGGAACGCCCCTGCTCATCCGCTACCTCATCACCCACCAGTACGGCCAGTTCATCCGCCAGGACGGCCCGACCCAGCACCTCACCAAGAGGGGCACGCCCACCATGGGCGGCCTGGTCATCATCATCGCGGCGGTGGTCGCCTGGCTGGCGGGCTCCTTGATCACCGGGGTGGGCCCGTCGTGGTCCGGAGTGCTCCTGGTCTTCCTCTTCGTGGGCCTGGGCGCCATCGGCCTGCTCGACGACGGCATCAAGATCATGCGCCAGCGCTCGCTCGGCCTGCACCCCAGCGGAAAGATAGCCGGCCAGGTGGCAGTCGCCTCCCTCTTCGCCGTCGGCACCCTGGTCGGCCCCAACGCCTACGGGCAGGTGCCCGGCACCCTGTCGATCTCCGTGGCCCGCCCCACCGCCCTGACCCTGGGCTTCGCCGGCTTCGCCCTCGGAGTGGTCCTCTACCTGCTGTGGACCAACCTCATCGTCGCCGCGTGGTCGAACGCGACGAACCTGACGGACGGCCTCGACGGCCTGGCCACCGGCGCCTCGATCTTCGTCTTCGGCGCCTACACGTTCATCACCTACTTCCAGCGCATCCAGGACTGCACGGGCGGGACCGTGAACGTCACCAACTGCTACACGACCCGCGACCCCCTGGATCTGGCGATCTTCTGCGCCGCCCTCATCGGGGCGCTGGCCGGGTTCCTGTGGTGGAACGCCTCCCCCGCCCAGATCTTCATGGGCGACACGGGCGCCCTGGCACTGGGGGGAGCGGTGGCCGGACTGTCGGTCCTCACCCAGACCCAGCTCCTCGCCGTGGTCATCGGCGGGCTCTTCGTCCTGGTCGTGCTCTCCGACGTCATCCAGATCGGCGTGTTCAAGGCCACAGGCAAGCGGGTCTTCCGCATGGCGCCCCTGCACCACCACTTCGAGCTCAAGGGCTGGAAGGAGGTCACGATCGTGATCCGCTTCTGGCTGATAGCCGCGCTCTTCGCCGTGGCGGGGGCGGGCGCCTTCTACGCGGAGTGGGTGTCCGCCCGATGAGCGCCCTGCCGGCCCCCGCCTCGCCGATCGCGGTCGTCGGATGGGGGCGCAGCGGGCAGGGAGCCGCCGGGGCCCTCGCCTCGCGCGGATTCGACGTGCGCGCCTTCGACGCCAAGGACGGCGGCACCCTCCACTTCGACGAGGCGGCGGGCGTCCCCCTGTCCGTCGAGGCGGACGCCGGGGAGCTGGCCGACCTTGTCGTGGGCATGCGGCCCGCCGTCGTCGTCGTGTCCCCGGGCGTCCCCCCGCGCTCGCCAGTGTTCGCCCGCGCCAGGGCGGCCGGGATCGAGGTGTGGGGCGAAGTGGAGCTCGCCTGGCGCCTCCAGGAGGCGGGCCCCCGCGCCGGGCGCCCGTGGCTGTGCGTGACGGGCACGAACGGGAAGACCACCACGGTGGGGATGCTGGGCGAGATCCTGCGGGCGGGCGGGGCCGACGCCGCCGAGGTGGGCAACATCGGCACCCCGATCACACGCGCCATCGACTCCGCCGCCGAGGTCTTCGCCGTCGAGCTGTCGAGCTTCCAACTGCACACGGCCCACTCGGTGTCCCCCCTGGCCTCGATCTGCCTGAACGTGGATGCTGACCACCTGGACTGGCACGGCAGCGCGGAGGCGTACGCGGCCGACAAGGCCCGCGTCTACCAGAACACGGTCCGCGCCTGCGTCTACCCCGCCTCGGATCGGCGCGTGGAGGCAATGGTTGAGAACGCGGACGTCGTCGAGGGGGCGCGCGCTATCGGCCTGGCCCTCGGAGCCCCCTTGGTCTCGCAGCTCGGCATCGTCGAGGGCCTGCTGGTGGATCGCGCCTTCGTCGAGGACCGGGCCCACCACGCGCTCGCCCTGGCGCACGTGTCGGATCTGTCTGCCGCCTACGGGCCCCACCCCTCGGCGGCGGCGCTGTCGGACGCGCTCGCCGCGGCCGCGCTGGCGCGCGCGTACGGGGTCGAGGCGGAGGCCGTCGAGGAGGGGCTGCGCTCCTTCCGCCCCGCCGGGCACCGCCGTGCGGTCATCGGCCACGCGGCGGACCTGACGTGGATCGACGACTCGAAGGCGACGAACGCGCACGCTGCCCGCGCCTCGTTGGCGGGCCTGCCCCCGCGCTCCGCGGTGTGGATCGTGGGCGGGGACGCCAAGGGCCAGGACTTCCACGACCTCATCAGGGCCGTCGAGCCGGTGCTGCGCGGCGTCGTCGTGATCGGCCGGGACCGCTCCGCGCTGGCCGCGGCCCTGGACGAGTGCGCCCCCGGGGTGCCGCGCGTGGAGGTCGACGGCCACGAGGACTGGATGTTCTCCGTGGTCAACGAGGCCGTCGCCCTGTCCGTCCCGGGCAACACAGTGGTCCTGGCGCCCGCCTGCGCCTCGTGGGACCAGTTCCACGACTACGCGCGCAGGGGCGAGGCCTTCGCCGACGCCGTCCGGCGCCTGGCCGCGCAGTGGGGCGGGCGCCCATGAGCGCGCGCGGCGCCCAGCGGGGGACGGGGGCCGAACGCCGCTGGCGGCTCGGCGCCCGGGAACTGCCGCGCATCCGCTTCGGCTCCGGCCAGGTCCACGAGGACAACCCCGCGGTCACCTACTACCTCATCGTGCTCCCCACCCTGGTCCTCGTGTTCCTCGGCATGGTGATGGGCTTCTCCGCGCAGACGGTCACGAACATCGCCCGGGGCAACAACCCCTACTTGGAGTACGTCAAGCCCGCGATCATCATCGTGGTGGCCGTGATCGTCGCCATGGCGGCCTCGCGGGTGCCCCGCAACTGGTGGTACGTGGCCGCGATCCCCATGTTCGCCGTGTCCGTCGTGTTCCAGGCGCTCGTCCTCAGCCCCTTGGGCATGGCCCAGGGCGGCAACGCCAACTGGGTGCGCCTGCCCGGCGGTTTCACGGCGCAGCCCTCCGAGCTGCTCAAACTCGCGCTCATCATCCTGCTCGCCCAACTGCTCGAACGCCATCAGGGACGGCTCGGCGACCTCAGGACGATGGCGAAGTGCGCGGCCGTGCCGATGCTGATCGCCCTGGGCGCCGTCATGCTCGGGCGCGACATGGGCACCGCCATGGTCGTGTTCGCGGCTGCGGTCGGCGCGCTCTTCATCGCGGGGCTGCCCAAGAAGTGGTTCGCGGTCCTCGGGGCCCTGGCGGGCGCGGCCGCCGTCTGGCTGGTCATGTCGAACCCCACGCGCATCCGCAGGATCCTGGCGGTCCTGCCCGGAACGGCGGGCGAGAGGGACCTGTCGGCGCCCGAGCAGATCGACCACTCCCTGTGGGCGCTGGGCTCGGGCGGGCTCACGGGCCTGGGGGTGGGCGCGTCGCGTGAGAAGTGGAACTACCTGCAGGCCGCGCACACGGACTTCATCCTGGCGATCATCGGCGAGGAGCTGGGGCTGGGCGGGACCCTGCTGGTCCTGGTGTGCGTCGGCGCCCTGGTGACGGGCATGATGCGCGTGTGCCGCAATGCCCAGGACCCGTTCGTCGCCGTGGCCGCCGGCGGCACGGCCACGTGGATCGGCGCCCAAACGGTCATCAACGTCCTGTCCGTGACGGGCATGGGGCCCGTCATCGGCGTTCCGCTGCCCCTGGTGTCCTACGGCGGGTCCTCGTTCCTGTTCACCGCGCTCGCCGTCGGCGTCGTCGCCTCCTTCGCGCGCGCGGGGGCCGGGATGTCCATGGTGGGGCGGCCGGACGAGGCGTCGGCCGGGAGGGACCCCCGGGTGGCGCCGAAGAAGCGCTCGGCCCGATAGACTGGGGCCCGATCGTTAGGAGTTCACGTGGTCAAGGTTGTCATGGCCGGTGGCGGGACTGCGGGGCACGTCAACCCGCTGCTCGCCACGGCGGCGCAGTTGCGGGATCTGGGGTGCGAGGTGTCCGTCCTGGGCACCGCGCAGGGCCTCGAGGCGGATCTGGTGCCCGCGGCGGGCTTCCCCCTGGTCGAGATCCCGAGGGTCCCCCTGCCCCGGCGCCCCTCGCTGGAGTTCTTCTCGCTGCCGTCGAGGTGGCGCTCCGCCCGCCGCCTGTGCGAGGAGGCCCTGGAGGGGGCGGACGCGCTGGTGGGGTTCGGCGGCTACGTGTCGACTCCGGCCTACTCGGCGGCGCACAGAACGGGCGTGCCAGTGGTCGTCCACGAGCAGAACGCCAGACCGGGGATAGCGAACAAGGTCGGGGCGCGGCGCGCCCGGGTGGTCGCCCTCACCTTCGACTCGTCGCCGCTGAGGGCGAAGCGGGGGCGGACCGTCACAACGGGCCTGCCGCTGCGGGCCGCCATCGCCTCCCTGGCGCAGCGGCGCCGCGACGAGGAGGGGGCCAGGCGCTCCCGCGAGGAGGCGGCCTCGCGCCTCGGCATCGACCCGGGCGCCCACACGCTCCTGGTCACAGGGGGGTCACTGGGGGCGCTCCACATCAACGAGCAGATGACGGCGGCGGCCGCCGCACTGCCCGACGGCGCCCAGGTGGTCCACCTGACGGGGCGGGGGAAGGACGCCCCCGTCCGCGAGGCGGTCCGCGCCGCGGGCGTGGGGGAGCGCTGGCTGGTCATCGACTACCTGTCCCAGATGGAGGACGCCCTGGCCGTCGCCGACCTGGTGGTGTGCCGCTCCGGCGCTGGGACCGTGGCGGAGATGGAGGCCCTGGGGCTGCCGTGCGTGTACGTGCCGCTGCCGATCGGCAACGGCGAGCAGAGGCTCAACGCCGCGGACCACGTGGCGGCGGGCGGCGCGCAGCTGTTCGCCGACAAGGACTTCACAGCCGATGTCGTGCGGAACACGGTCTTCCCGCTGCTCGGCTCGGCCCGGCTGGACGGCATGGCCAGCGCCTCGCGCCAACTGGGACGCGCGGGCGCCGCTGCCGAGCTGGCCGGGATCGTCATCGACGTGGCGCGGGGCGAGAGCTGATGAGCGGCCTCGACATCGCCGGCCGCTACCACTTCATCGGGATCGGAGGAGCGGGCATGAGCGTCGTCGCCGAGCTCCTCGCCTCGCGCGGCGCCCGCGTGTCCGGGTCGGACCGGGCGGACTCCCCGGTCCTCGAGCGGCTCAGGGGCCTGGGGATCACCGTCTTCGCGGGGCACGACGCCGCGCACGTGCCCGCTGACGCCGTCGTCGTGGTGTCGACGGCGATCCGCGAGTCGAATCCGGAGCTGGCGGCGGCCCGCGGGCGCGGCCAGAGGGTCGTCCACCGCTCCGAGGCGCTGGCCCTGGCGGCCACCGGCATGCGCTTCGTGGGGGTCGCCGGCGCCCACGGGAAGACCACCACCTCGGGCATGCTCGCAGTCGCCCTGCGCAGCGCCGGCGCGGACCCGTCCGTCGCTGTGGGCGGCGTGGTCCCGCAGTTCGGCTCCGGCGCCCACCTGGGCGCGGGGGACGTGTTCGTCGCCGAGGCCGACGAGTCGGACGGCTCCTTCCTCAACTACTCGCCGTCGGTGGAGGTCGTGACGAACGTGGAGCCCGACCACCTGGACCGCTACGGCAGCCGCGAGGCGTTCGAGGCGGTCTTCGCCGAGTTCGCCTCCCGCCTGGTCCCGGGCGGGGCGCTGGTCGCCTGCGCGGAGGACCCGGGCGCCGCCCGCCTGGCCTCCCACGCGCGGGAGCGGGGCATCACCACCATCACCTACGGGCGGCCGGGGCATTGCGCCCAACGGCCCGACGCCGCCATCGAGGACGTGGACTCCACCGCGTCGGGATCGACGGCGCGGGTGGAGTGGGACGGCCAGGCGGCCGTGCTCCGGCTCGCTGTCGCGGGCGAGCACAACGTGCTCAACGCCACGGCCGCCCTCCTGGCGGGGGCGGCGCTCGGAGTGGGCCTGCCCGAGATGGCCGCCGGCCTCGCCTCCTTCACAGGGACGGCCCGGCGCTTCGAGGAGCGCGGCCGGGTGGGCTCGCGCAGGCTCTTCGACGACTACGCCCACCACCCGACCGAGGTGGCGGCCGCGCTGCGCCAGGCGCGCGTCGTCGCGGGGGCAGGCGGCGTCACCGTCGTCTTCCAGCCGCACCTGTACTCGCGCACCCGCATCTTCGCGGCACGTTTCGCCGAGGCGCTCGCAGCCGCCGACCACGTGGTCGTCACGGACGTCTACGCGGCGCGCGAGGACCCCGAGCCGGGCGTCGACTCGACGCTGATCACGTCGGCCCTGCCCGGCTCCCTCCACGTGCCCGACATGCACGAGGCCGCCCGGACCGGGGCGGGCCTGGTGGACGAGGGGGGGATCCTCATCACGATGGGCGCCGGGTCCATCACCTCGTGCGGGGCCGATGTCCTGGAGTTCTGGAGGCGGGGGGAGGCCCAGTGAGGCCCCCCGCGCCCAGGCGCCCCGCCAGGGCGGACTCCCGCGCGGTTTCGCGCCCGGGCGCGGGCGGGGGCG
>ERZ773063.1030-NODE-1030-length-17206-cov-12.883156_pt1 | contig 17206 bp, 22 predicted proteins | sample MGYA00580625_ERZ773063 | MGnify/ENA primary metagenome ERZ773063 (study PRJEB29015, sample SAMEA2738022) | human oral metagenome | biome: human oral; feature: human-associated habitat; material: dental | place: China | collected 2042 ...
GCGCGTGCATCGGGAACTGCTTCTTGATGGAGACGACGATGCAGTCGTGGAACACGCCCTCGAGCGGCATATTGACATCAACCACCTCGGGCAGCATCTGCTTCAGGAGCGGCAGGAAGATGCGCTCTGTCGCCTTGGCGAGGAAGCAGTCCTCCATCGGCGGCTTGCCGACGACCGTCGCGGAGTAGATCGGGTTCTTGCGATGCGTAATCGCCGTGATGTGAAAGACAGGATAGTCGTCCGCGAGCGAGTAGTAGCCCGTGTGGTCGCCAAAGGGACCCTCGCGGCGCATCTCGTTCGTGTCGACATATCCCTCAAGGATGATCTCCGCCGTCGCGGGCACTTCGAGATCGACGGTGATGCACTTCACCATCTCGACAGATTTGTGGCGCAGGAAGCCTGCAAAGACCATCTCGTCGATGTCACGCGGGAGCGGTGCCGTCGCCGCATAGGTCACGACGGGATCGGTGCCGATCGCGACCGCCGCCTCGATGCGCTCACCGCCGCGTGCCTTCATGTCGCGGAAGTTCTCCGCGCCGTTCTTGTGGATGTGCCAGTGCATCCCCGTCGTGCGGCTGTCATACTTCTGCAGGCGGTACATGCCGACGTTGCGCTTGCCCGTCGCGGGGTTCTTCGTAAAGACGAGCGGCAGGGTCACGAACGGGCCGCCGTCATCCGGCCAGCATTTCAGAATGGGGATCTCGTCGAGGCTCGGATGCTCCGTCTCGATGACCTCCTGACAGGGCGCGTTCTTCACGTATTTCGGGAAGTTGATCGCCTTGCGCGCCATCGGGATCAGCGTCATGAGGTTCATCTTGTTCTGAAGCGAGATGTGTGGAATCTTCAGGATCTCTGTCAGCTCGTCCGCCACATCGTCGAGCTTCTCCACACCGAACGCGAGCGCCATGCGCTCGTAGCTGCCGAATGCGTTCATGAGAACGGGCATCTTCGAGCCCTTGACGTCCTCAAAGAGGAGGGCAACGTTCTTCTCCCCCTCCTGTTTCGAGATGCGGTCGGTGATCTCGGTGATCTCAAGGTTGGGATCGACCTCTGCCATGATGCGTTTCAGAAGTCCGCGCTCCTCAAGCGCCGCGATATACTCGCGCAGATCCTTATATGCCAAGATGTTCCCTCCTGTTTGAAACGAATAGGCAATGCCACAGTAATACCCTAAAGCGAACCCTAGTGGAGCAAGCGGGGAAAGCGGGCGTTTCGCCCCCTGCGGATTTCTTTCGTTCAAGCGTAGCGCGTTTAAGAAGTCCGCAGGTATTTAGGCGAATAAGCACGCGACCGCTTGCGCAACTAAGCGTTCGCGCAGGGTATTACGAAGCAGAATTACTTTCTCAGTATAAATCTCACGATGAGATAGCCCACGCCGTAGAGTGCAATCATGGGCAGGGCGATCATCGACTGCGTGAACACGTCCGGTGTCGGCGAGATGATGGCGGCGATAACGAACGAGAGGAAGATGACGATGCGGGCATACTTCCGCAAAAATGCGGACGAGATAAAGCCCAGCTTGCCGAGAATCGTGATGACGAGCGGCAGTTCAAAGACGAAGCCGAACGGCAGCACGAACATGATGACGAACTCGAAGTAGCGGTTCACGGAGAAGAGTGCTTCGAGTTCTTCGTTGCCGAAGCCCTTGAAGAACATGATCGCCGCAGGGAAGACGAGGAAGAACGAGAACGCGAGCCCGAGGAAGAAGAGGACGACCGAGACGGGCACGACAATGCCGAGCACAAGCCGCTCCGCACGCGTGAGTGCGGGCAGGAAGAACCGCCACACATGATAGAAAATCACGGGCAATGCGAGAAGAAAGCCCACGACGACAGCGATCTTGATGTAGGTGAAGAACGCCTCTGCGGGCTGCATATAGTAGAGTTTTCCGACCGGAAGGGTCAGATAATGCATAATGTCTTCAATGAAGTAGTATCCGACGCCCGAGCCGACGGCAACGGCGAGCAGGCATTTGATGAGACGTGAACGCAGCTCCGTGAGATGCGCAATGAGCGTCATGCTGCCGTCGTCGACTGCGTTTGCTCCATCTTCTGTGCGCGGAGCTTCCGTCTGCGGGGCGGGCTGTGTCACGGGCGGATTTTCCGCAGGGACGTGAACGGGCTGCTCCCCGTGCGCGCCCCCGTCCTGCTCGGGCGCAAGGGATTTCGATTCCTCCGCCATGGGTCAGCTCTTCGCCTCTTTTTTCTCGCCGGTCCCCAGCTGCTTTGCCTCCTCGGTGACGTTGATCTCCGCGCGTGCATCCTGCGACGGCTCGTTGTTTGCCGATTTGAATTCCTTGATGCTCTTGCCGAGCGCCTTGCCGATGTCGGGCAGGCGGCCGGGGCCAAAGACGACGAGACCGATGATGAGGATGAGTACGAGTTCGGGAACTCCCAGACCAAACATAAGAACCTCCTAAAATATAAATGTATTTACTGTGCTTTATTCTCTGTCACAGGTGCATTCTGCGCCGCTGTGTGCGCCGCAACTGCCGCCGCAGCGGTTTCTGCCGTTGGCGTTGCCGTGGGAGCGGCGGGTGCTGCTTGTGCCTCAGTCGGGGCGGCAACCGACTGTGCTGCGGGCTGTGCCGGTGCGGGCGCGGCGGGCGGCGGGTCGGGTGCATTGATCGCCGCCGTCAGTGCGTTCGACGCCTTGCGGAACTCGCGGATGCCCTTGCCGAGCGAGCGTCCCATCTCGGGCAGCTTGCCGGGGCCAAAGACGACGAGTCCCACGACCAGTATCAAGATCAGTTCAGGTACGCCAATGCCAAACATGCTGACTCCTTCTCATGGCTGCGCCATGTTCTCTCCTAAAATATTTTTCAACACGAAACTAGAACTCTCTGCGTCCGATAAAGTCCGCCGCCATCAGACATGTCTCACGAATCCTCTCGTCGAGTACGTCCGGCAGGGCTTTCTTTGCACGCTCCAGATAGGCGTCCGCCTGCTCCTGTGCATAGTCGAGGCCGTCCGTCGTGCGCACGATTTCGAGCGCGCGTGTAATCTCCTCCTCCGTCATCTTCGGATTCGTGATGAGAGCCGTCAGCTCTGCACGGCCCGCCTCATCCAGTACCGCAAGTGCACGGATGACGGGCAGTGTCACAAAGCCCTGCGCGAGGTCATGCCCTGCGGGCTTTCCGATATCCTCCGAGGTATGCCGGTAGTCGAGCAGGTCGTCCGTGATCTGGAACGCCATGCCGATTGCATGCCCATAGAGCGCCATCCGCTCCGTATCCGCCGCACGCATGCCGCCGATGGTGCCGCCGAGCTCACAGCAGATCTCAAGGAAGTCCGCTGTCTTCTTGCGGATGCGTTCATAATAGGCATCCTCGCTCGTGGGCACCTGATAGGCCGTATGATCTTGGAGGATCTCGCCCTCGCTCAGCGTGCAGACGAGATGCGCGAGCTTGACATAGACCGAGGAATCATAGCCCGCCTCCGCGACGAGCTTGAACGCGCGTGCAAAAAGATAGTCTCCGCTGAGGATTGCAACCTGATTGCCCCATTTCGCATTCGTCGTCGCCGCGCCGCGCCGCGTATCTGCCTCGTCAATGACATCATCGTGCACGAGGGATGCCGTGTGAATCAGCTCGAGCGCAACGGCAACAGGCATGGCACGCGCACGGTCAAATGCTGCACCGCCGTGCGCCGCAAGCAGGAAGAGGGCGGGGCGCAGACGCTTTCCCCCCGAGGAGACAAGATGTGCCCCCACATCCGTTATAAGTTCGGTCTCAGAGATAATGGATTCTGCAAGCGCAGGTTCAAATTCCTCAAGATCTGCCTGTATGACATCAAACATGTCGTTCTTCAACGTTGTATCACCTACATCGAGCGCAAGTGCGCTCCGCCAACTTTTTTCGATTCCGTAAACCTTCACACATTCTATCATATTGCGATGAGACCGTCAAAATTATTTCATGGCTCTCTCAACTGCGCGAAAATCATCTTTTCTGCAAAATCAGCGCACTGCCGACCGCGCGCTCCGCTCCATCCGAGGGAGAGTTGACAACACCGTCGTTCACATAGAGCGCCGAGGAGCCGCCGCCATCGAGATTGATTGCATTCTGCACGCCGAATTTCACGAGCAGCTCGGCAAACTCCGTTAGCGTCAGCCCGTGGCTGTCCTCCTGCCGCCCGTCGACCACGGCAAAGACCACTTTTCCCCCCTTCGTCACCCCAACGGCACTGCGCGGCGCGCGTCCGTAGCGGATGTCGCCCGGGAAATCCTCCTCGCCCGCCGTGACATGAACGGCACCATTCTCGACAAGGCGCGGTCCTGCACCGACAATCTGCACGGCGCGATCCCACATCGTCCCCGTCTGCTCCGTGAGAACGGTTGGATCGCCGATGCGCGTCCCCGCTGCTGCAAAGGCGTCCATCGAGGAACCGTGTACGGAGACGACGTAGCCGTCCGAGGGAATCACAGAGTCATTCGTATTGATTTCCGCCACGCGCCCGTCGCGAATCACATACTCCAGACCGTACGGATTCGTTCCCGTCGTCCTGCCGTAGGCGCGGTTGTAGATGACGAGTCCGTCCTCGCCGCGCTCCGCATTGACCCCCGAGATGGGCAGCGTCACCTGATCGATCTTTACCGTGCCATTGTAGGAAACCGTACCGAACACAAAGGAGCCGTCGGGCATCACGCCGAATGCGCTGCGGTCGTAGTAGGTCGTGCCCACAATCGTACCGTCGATCTTCGTCACGCCTAGAATGGTGCCGTCTGATGCAAAGTAGGAGGCATTCACCGCCGCAGCCGCATTCGTGTCGCGCGCGATTCCACTCACCGTCTGTCGACCGGGGATGATGCCGCGCGCAAGCGCCAGACGGACATTATATTTTGTAGTGTCTGCCTCGACAAAGTACGCCGTCACCTGCCCGTCCTCATCCGCATAGATGTATGTCCGCTGCATAAGCCCCGACGCAATCGTTTCTTCCTTCAGAATTGGAAGCGCGGGTTTCTTCGGCTCTTTTGCCGGTGCATCCCCGCCCGTTCCCTGCGTTGGCGTCGCAGACGTCGTCGGCTTTACAGGCGCGGGCACGGGCGTCGGCTTCGATGGATTCGTCCCCACAGGTGCAACATCGAGAAAGACGCGCGCGGGATTCATCAGATTGCCAATGCTATAGCCCATGCCCTGCGTCATCGTAACGGTCACATAGAAATGACCGCCACGCGACGCATAGGAGACAGAGTCAATGCGCTTCGTGTGCACGGAAGAACGCACAAATTTTGCCGCATCCGTATCCGCAAAGTCAAAGGTCAGCGCGCGCCCATCCGCAGAGAGTCTGACGTCGTAAAGGGGCATCTCCGTGAAATCGAACACGAGTCGGTCACGTTCCACCGTACTCGAGGTGCGCAGCGCGTTCAGCCCCGCCGCCCACGCATAGGAGGACGCTGTCAACAGAAGCGCCGCCAGAAGCACAAGGATTTTCTTTAAAATACGCATATATACTCCAAACTAAGAATAAGAAAAGGGGTTGCTGCGCGGGCAGCTTCCCCTTTGTATGTTGCTTCTCTCACCGTGTCTTGATTGTGAGCTGCTGATACATCATATCCGCAATGCCAATGCCACCGCTCTTCGCCGCCGCATTCATCATCTCCGTGTCGCGCATATCCTCGAAGATCTCGAGCGCGTTGGACTTCTTTCCAAAGAGGCCTCCCTCAGGCACCGTCGCGCGCATCTGCTTATACATCATGCTGAGGAACATCGCCTCGAAGCCCTCACACGCCTCGCGCAGCGCCTTCGCCTCACGCTTCTCGGCGGTCATCGGATGGTTCGGGACGTAGCCCGCAGCCTCCGTTTCATGTGTTGCCGCAGCCTTGCGCTGCAGCTCGTCGAGGGTCGCCTGAAAGGATTTGCTCTCGGCACTCATGCGCGCCGCATCGTAGGAGGGCTGAGCCGCACCGCCGAGCAGCGCGTTGTCTCCGATTGGCTGTATTGTCATGTCGTGTGCTCCTTACACAATGTCCAGCTCTGCGTGCAGCGCCCCTGCCGCCTTCATCGCCTGCAGAATCGAGATGATCTCACGCGGATTCGCGCCCACGGTGTTGAGCGCGCCCACAATATCGCTGATATCCGTCGTTGCGGGCAGGATGATCGTATTGCCCTTATGGTCTGTGACCTCGACATCGGAGCTGTCCGTCACCACGGTATTGCCATAGCTGAACGGTCCCGGCTGGGAGACATCTTTTGCGCCCTGAATGCGGATCGTCAGCCCGCCCTGTGTGATGGCAACCGTATCGACGGAGACATCGCCGCCCGTGATGATCGTCCCCGTGCGCTCGTTCACAATGACGCGTGCCATATTGTCGGGGCGAACGGGCAGGTCTTCGATGGAGGCGACAAAGCCGACTACGTTTCCGCGAAAATAGGATGGAATCGCCACATCCACGCGCCCCGGGTTGCTTGCCTGGGCAATGCTGCCATACTGTGCATTGATCGCCCCTGCAACGCGCGTCGCTGTCGTAAAGTCGGGCCGTGCGAGCGAAAGGGAGAGCTGTCCGCTTGCACCAATCCCATCGTCCTCCACCGTACGCTCGACAATGCCGCCGTTCACGGCGATGCCGACCGTTGGAAACGCCTTTGACATGCTCGAACCACCGCCGGAGGTCGAGAAGCCCCCTGTGGAGACACCGCCCTGCGCAACGACATAGACCTCTCCGTTGCCCGCGCGCAGCGGTGTCTGGAGCAGCGTGCCGCCGCGCAGACTCTTTGCATCGCCGATCGAGGAGACCGTCACATCGAGCGTATCGCCCTCGCGCACGAACGGGGGCAGGGTCGCCGTCACCATGACCGCCGCAACGTTCTTCAGCTTGAGTGATCCCGTATTCACCGTGATACCGTAGGTCGTCAGCATATTTGCAATCGACTGCACCGTCTCGCCCGAGCTCGAGCCGTCGCCCGTGCCGTCAAGGCCGACGACGAGCCCGTAGCCCATGAGCTGGTTGGAGCGCACGCCCTGCACCTTGGAGATATCCTTGATCCGCGTCACGGCGGAATCCGCCGAGGCGATCCCGGGCATGGCGCTCAGGACAAGCGCGAGGAGGAGCAACAGGATGGATGTTTTTTTCATAAAAGCACCTCCCAATTAGAACAGGAAATTGAAGACCTGGGTCAGGATGCCCTGCCGCTGCTTCGCGTTGAGGGGACCCTTGCCGTCAAAGCGTACGGTTGCATCAGCAACGCGCGTCGAGAGGATCGTATTTGAACTTGAGATGTCCTCGGGGCGACAGGTGCCACGGAAGACAATCTTGTGCTCATTTTTATTCTGCCAGATGGACTGCGTGCCCTCGAGGACGAAATTGCCGTTCGGCGTCACATCCACAATCGTGACAGTCACATTGCCCGCAACGCGGTTCGTGGAAGAGGCCGATCCCTTTGCACTGAATTTATCCGATGAGTTGGCAGATGCCGCCTGCAGGAAATCAAAGATGCCGATGCCCGCGCCCAGGCTCACCGAGCCGCTCTTCTCATTCGCGGAGCTGCGCGTCGCCGAGGTCGTTGTCGACTCACTGATGACAATGGTCACAATGTCCCCGATGCCCGTCGCACGGTGGTCGGCAAACAGGCTCTTCGTCGGATGACCGCTCGGATTGTTCCACAGGGATTCTGCCGAGACAACGGGGGCGATACTTGCCGTACAAAGAGCGGCAGCCAGCATCCCTGCGAGCCATTTTTGTTTTCTCATATCGAACTCCTTATGGAAAATTGATGGGGAATTTCATCCGATGACCTGAACCGTGTGCGCATCGATCACCTTGCCGCGCAGGATCTTGCCCGAGCGCACGTTGCGCACGCGGATCTCATAGCCGATGCGCCCCGACTCGAGTGCCACACCCTCGGTGCGAATGACGATGCCATTTGTGTCCAGCACCAGTTCTACGGGGTTTCCCGCGCGCATGACAAGCGGCATTGCGAGCATATTCGGTGCAATCGTTACATCCTTGCGGATGTAACGCCCCGCCACGCGCCCCTCGAGCCGCGCAAAGTCCGTGAGCGTGAGCTCCGGCGGGGTATCCACCGCCCGCTCCTCCACGCGCGCATTTGCCGCGGAGATCGCCGTCTCTGCGCGGATGTCCGTCATTGCGACAAGCACGCGGTCATAGACGGTCAGACGGTAGTAGCTCGTTGCCCGCCGGTTGAGAACGCCGTCCACATAGATGGTAAAGGCGACCGGAAACTCGCGGCTATAGGGCAGACCGCGCGGGAGCTCGACAACGGCGGTCACCTCGCCCGCAGGCAGACTCATGGTCGACGCCGCACGCTGCAGATGCAGCTCATGCCGCCGTGTTTCGCCCATGTCGTTCAGCTTCTCTGCAATCTTTTGCTCGGCGAGCGCCGAGAGCTGCGCGGCGGACAGGATCATCGGAAAGCGCTCCTCCTGTGTGGCGCCGCCATATGCGGCAAACGCCGTGCCCGCCCACAGAAAAGCGAATAAGCCACTCCATAGGCATAGAATGGCTGTTATCTTGCTCCGCTTAAAAATCAACGCTTGAGCGAATTTGCAATCTCAAGCATCGAATCCGATGTTGTGATTGCCTTGGAGTTGGACTCATAGGCGCGCTGGGAGATGATCATCTCGACCATTTCCTCGACGATCTGCACATTGCTCATCTCGAGCGTTCCCTGCGTGAGTGTACCCGCGCCATCCACGCCGGGGTTCGACTCAATCGCCTCGCCCGAGGCGTCGGACACAACAAAGAGATTCTTGCCGATGGAGGTGAGTCCCGCCGGATTGACAAAACGCGCGAGCGTGATCTGCCCCGCCTCCTGCTGCTGCGTCTGACCTGCCTCACGGTAGGAGACGCGCCCGTCGCCCGAGATCGTAATGGAGTCCAGCGGTGCATTCTGACCGATCGTGATGCCGTCGGCGAGCAGATAGCCGTCCGTCGTCACCATACGGCGGTCGCTGTCAAGCTTCCACGTGCCGTCACGCGTGTATGCCGTGGTACCGTCGGGCATCGTGACGCGGAAGAACCCCTCGCCCTGGATGCCGATGTCCGTCGGATTGTCCGTCGTCTGCAGAGGTCCCTGCGTAAAGACGCGCTGGGTCGCCGCGACGCGTGTGCCAAGGCCGACCTGAAGTGCCGTCGGATACTGCGAGTCTGCGCCGTTCTGCGCGCCCGCCTCGCGGAGCGTCTGATAGACGAGATCCTGGAACTCCGCACGCACCTTCTTACCGCCGTGTGTATTGACGTTCGCAATGTTGTGCGCAACGATGTCCATATGCGTCTGCTGCGCCTTCATGCCGGACGCCGCAGACCAAAGTGCTCGCATCATAGTCGATGTCCCCCTCCAAGGAATGATTACAAGTAGTTCACTCTTTTATATCGGATGAGTTGCCGTTTTTCTTAAAAATTTTTAACTCGTGCGACCGACGTCATTGACCGCCTTGTCGAGCAGCGTGTCCTGTGTCTGCACCGCCTTCGACCCTGCCTCGTAGACGCGGTAGTTGTTGATGAGCTCGACCATCTCCGTGACGACGCTCGTATTCGACATCTCAAGCATGCCCTGCTCCACCGTTCCTGTTGCGGGGCGCGGCTGTGCACCGCCCTGCGGGCGATAGAGGTTGTCCCCCTGCTTGACAAGAGAATTCTTGCCGTCAAATGCGACCACATCGATCTGCCCGATCTCTCTCCCATTCGCATAGATGCGCCCGTCGCTCGCAATCATCACGTTCTGTGCATTCTTCGGAATCGTGATCGGACGTCCCCGCGAGGAAAGGACATCCTGCCCGCGCATATTCTGCAGCCGGCCGGAGTTGGAGCGATAGAACCCACCGTCACGCGTATAACGCGGACCGTCGATGGTATTTACGACAAAGTACCCCTCGCCCGAGATAGCGACATCGTAGGTGTTGCCCGTCGTCTGCATCGCGCCCTGCAGATGATCCGTCGCGATCTCCTCCACGGCAGACCCGAGCCCGAGCGTACCGACGATCGGCGCACGATTCCCCTCCACGCGGAAGCCCTTGAAACTCGTCACCTTTGTATCGGCAGAGTTGTCATTGATGCGGCGCAGCAGCATCGGCTCGAACTCGCGGATTGCCATATCGTCGCGCTTGTAGCCCGTCGTCGCGGCATTGGCGAGATTGTTCGCGATCATGTCCGTGTGCTTCGTCTCCGTAATCATACCGGACGCCGCGATATAGAGTCCTCTCCACATAGTTCATCCCTCTTTTTCCCGAAAGCCGTTCATCTTAATATAATTTCGCTGTGCGTTTCGTTTTTCCTCTATTTTTTTCGCCCAAAGCTCGTATTTGTCGCCTTGCCGTCAAATTTATCAAAGATATCGAGTGCCTTGCCGCAGCCAAGTGCCACGCAGCTCATGGGCTCGTCCGCCACAACGGTCGGCGTGCCCGTCTCGCGCTGAATCAGCTCCGCCATGCCGTAGAGCAGTGCGCCGCCGCCCGTCAGCACGATGCCGCGATCCATGATGTCCGCCGCAAGCTCCGGCGGCGTCTCCTCGAGCACCTTCTTCACACAGTCCACAATACGCATGACGGAGCTCTCTATGGCGGAGGATGCCTGCGCCGTCGAGATCGTGATATTCTTCGGCAGCCCCGAGAGGAGATCGCGCCCGCGCACATCCATCTGCTCACGGCGCGCCGCCGTGTGTGCCGCGCTGACACGGATCTTGATCTCCTCCGCCGTACGCTCGCCGATGAGCAGGTTGAACTCGCGCTTGACGTAGCCGATCAGATCCTCATCGAACGTATCGCCCGCAAGGCGGATGCTCTCGCTCGTCACAACGCCGCCGAGGCTGATGACCGCAACATCCGTCGTTCCGCCGCCGATGTCGACAACCATCGAGCCCTGCGCCTCCACAATGTCCAGCCCCGCGCCCATCGCCGCTGCGAGCGGCTCCTCAATAAGCTGGATGTGGCGTGCGCCCGCCTGCTCCGCCGCCTCCTGCACGGCGCGCTGCTCCACCATCGTCACACCCGAGGGGATGCAGATCATGATGCGCGGACGGAAGACAATGTTGCGCCCAACCACCTTTTCGATGAAGAAGCGCAGCATACTCTCCGTGATGTCGTAGTCCGCGATGACGCCGTCGCGCAGCGGGCGGATTGCAACGATGTTGCCGGGCGTGCGCCCGATCATCTGTCGCGCCTCCTCGCCGATGGCGAGCACCTGATTTGTATCGCGGTTCACCGCGACCACGGAGGGCTCTCTGAGAACAACCCCCTTGCCCTTGACATAGACGAGCACATTTGCCGTGCCAAGGTCGATTCCTATATCCATTGACATACCGAACATCAGCGGCAAGCCTCCTAAACTCTGTTTTAATCAACCGTCGGCAGAGGGGTCATCCATCGACTGCGGCGGCACGGGAATGAGCGCCGCACGAATCTCCTCGAGAGATTTTTCCAGCGAATCCCGATACTCCTCGTGCAGCACTTCGTTATCCCATTTGCACTGCCGCCCATAGAGCAGGATACCGTCGAGATAGGTCATCACCATCTCCGCAACATACGCGTGTGCGACCTCGGTCGCGGTCATGTAGGATTCCCTCGTCTGCAGCTCAAAGGCAATGCGATCAATATAGTGCTCGCCCTCGATGAGATAGGCGAGGGAGCGCAGACGCAATCCGAGCTCACGCGCAACAACGGCATCGTTCGAACCGGATGAGCGATCCGAGGCAACCTTTTCAAAAATCGCCCATGCCTCATCACAGAGATGCCCCACCAAGTCGAGCATCCGATCGCGCGCGTGCTTCTTGCGCCAAAGCACATCCCGTACCGACGGTTTTTTCTGTGCTGCCATGCACTGCCTCCCATTCGACATACATTCCCAATTTTGTCTTTCCATTATAAGATGTTCGTCCCGTATCGTCAATCTATAATTACGCATGCCGGCACAGACGCCTTGCATTTCCATGCCCGTTTAATGTAAAATAAAGGAAGTCGGTCGAAGTAAAGGAGATTTTATGGCAGAAATATTGAAAGAGGGTTCGCGCCTGCGTCTGCGCCGCGCAGAACTTGCAGATATCGACTACATCTGTACCCTGCAGGAAGAAAAGGACAACAGCGACTACATCGTCCCGTTTTCGCGCGCAGATCACGAGACGATCGTCACGCAGGGCCGCGCAGCGATGGACATCATCGTCGAGGAGCGTGAAAGCGAGGAGCGTGTCGGCTATCTTCACGTCACGGGGCTGCTGCTCGAATCGAAGGAACAGGAGTGGACACATGTCATCATCGGGAAGAAAGGCCTCGGCTACGGGCACGAGGCGATGAAGCTCCTGAAGGCATGGGCATTCGAGGACATGGGCGCACACCGCGCATGGCTCGACTGCAAGGACTACAACGCACGCGCCCTCCATCTCTACGAGAGCGAAGGCATGGTGCGCGAGGCGCTGATCCGCGAGACGATCCTGCATCGCGGCGTCTACGAGAACCTCGTCGTGCTCGGCATCTTGGGTCGCGAATATCACGCGCGCAAGCGTGCGGGGCTTGAATTATAGGGAGGAAATGACATGAACGACAGTGACCTCATCGCACGCGCGGCAGAGTTTCGCCGCCACGCCTATGCGCCATACTCGGGCTTTGCCGTTGGTGCAGCGCTCCTCGCGCGAAGCGGCAGGGTCTACGGCGGCGTCAACGTCGAGAACGCCTCCTACCCCGTCGGCATCTGCGCCGAGCGCACGGCAATCGCCGCCGCCATCACAGCGGGCGAGCGGGAGTTCGAGGCGCTTGCCGTCATCGCAGACAGTCCTGAGCCATGTGCGCCCTGCGGTATGTGCCGCCAGATGCTCATGGAGTTTCCAATCAAGCGCATCATTCTCTCAAATCTCAGCGGAGCCGTGCACATCATGACCCCTGCCGAACTGCTGCCGTACACCTTTGGCGCGGCAGCACTGCCACCAAAGGAGCTGCCCAATGAAGATACTGATTGTTGACGATTCGCGCCTTGTGCGCATCAAGCTCAAGGCGGAGCTCTTTGACCGCGGGCATACGGTCATCGAGGCACGCGACGGAGAGGAAGCGCTGCGGCGCATTGCGGATAAAAATCCCGACGCCGTCTTTCTCGACATCATCCTGCCAAAGCTTGACGGCTGCAGTGTTCTGCGCAGTCTGCGCAGGACACATCCCCACCTCCCCGTCGTCATGCTCTCAACGGCTGCCAGTGCGGAGAACATTGCATGTGCAAATGAGCACAATGCACTCATGTTCATCCAAAAGCCTTACGCCGACGATGAAATCACGGCAGCACTCACTAAGATGCGGCAGGCGATGGAGGGGCAATGAGCGCATTTTACCAACGCTATACCGAGATATTCCTCACAGGGCTCTCCGACTACGCACGCGTGACAGCATCCGTGCAGACGGAGGCGGGAGATGCCTTCTACATCACCATATCGCAGCGGCTTGACGCAGACGGCAATCCGTTGATCGTCGCCCTTGCCGCCTCCGTGGACGCCTTCTACGCGCTTGCAAGCGGCTATAGTGGTGTCTCTCTCGACGGCATGGACGAGCTTGCCGTCGATGCCGTCGGCGAGCTCTTCAACGTCATCAACGGACATTTCTCCTCTCGGATGCGCGCTGAGGGCTGTGCCGTCTCCATCATCGACCCACCGCGCCACTACCACGGTGCGGCTGTGCCGGATGCGCCCGCATTCAGCTGCCCCATCACAAGCACGGTCGGCGCTATGCGCCTGATGGCTGCGCATAACGAATTTCTCGCCGCACAGGCGCATTGACTGCATTTTGAAAGGAATTTCCCCTTGACCATGTTCTCACATACGCTAGACTTCGACACCCTCGTCGAACTCCTCCTTGTCCCCGCGAGCATCGTGCTCGCAGCCCTCACGGCAGGCATCATCGCCGACCGCCTCATCCGTCGCTACATCGATCACCATCTCGCGGTGGAGGAAAGCACATGGAAATACGTCCTCATTCGTTCCATGCACGGTGTCCCCATCTTCTTCAGCTTCATCATCGGTCTTTACTGGGCGATTGATGCCGTGGAGATCTCCCCGACACTCACGAAGCTGCTCTCGTATCTGCTCTTTACGAGCAACGTATTCTCCATCACACGCGTTATCGCGCGTACGGTCGACGGCGTCGTCACCATGTACTTCGAGCGTTCGGACAGAAACCTCCCAAAGACGACGCTGCTCAACAGCATCCTCATCGGCGTCATCTACGCCATGGGGCTGCTCGTCATCCTCCAGTACTACGGCATCTCCATCGCACCGATCCTGACGGCGGCAGGCGTCGGCGGTATGGCGGTCGCCCTTGCCCTGCAGGAGACGCTCGCGAATATCTTCGCCGGACTCCACCTCATCCTCTCGAAACAGCTGCGCATCGGCGACTACATCCGCCTCAGCACGGGCGAGGAGGGGCGCGTCACGGACATCACATGGCGCTTTACCACCATCATCCCGCTCGGGGCGAGCAACACCATCGTCATCCCGAACAAAACCATTGCGGGCGCGAACATCACGAATTTCAGCCTGCCCACGCAGAACATCAACATCAGCATCCCCGTTGGCGTCGCCTATGACAGCGACCTTGCCGCCGTCGAGCGCATCACCATCGAAACGGGGAAGGAGGTCCTCGCACGCGTCGATGACAATCCCAATGCGACCCCGCTTGTACGCTATACGGAATTCGCAGACTCCTCCATCAACTTCATCGTGATCCTGCCATCGAGCCTGTTCGACCATCAGGGCATCATCCAGCACGAGTTCATCAAGGCGCTCACCGTGCGCTACCGCGCAGAGGGCATCGACATCCCCTATCCGATCCGGACCATCATACAGGAGCAGGATGAGGTTCCTATAGGTAAATGAAAGGTGTGATTCAAATGACATTGCTTCAAGAGCAAGCCATTGCCTTGGTGCGTCGTATGCCCGATGAGCAGCTCTTTCATCTCGTCTCCATGCTGAAAAATATGGAAGCCCTCCTTTCATCTCTCCGCAAACCAGACCCGCTCTCCCCATCGATGAATGCGTACAACGAGCTTCAGAAGTACCGCCGCCCGAGCTCCATTGAGCGTGATTACAAAGGAGAGCTTGCGGCTATACGGGAGGAGAGATATGCGACTCCTCATTGACACAAACATTCTGCTGGACGCAGTAATCGGTCACGCTCCTTATTGTGACGATGCAGACAAAATCCTGCACCTTTGCGCCTCCGGAAAAGTGGACGGCATCATCGCGGCGCACTCCATACCGAACATGTTCTACATTCTGCGCCACGACTTTTCCGAAGATGAGCGCAGGGCAATTCTGCGAAATCTCTGTCAGATTCTATAGGAATCGCTGATAAAATGAAGTACGTCAGATTGGCGTAGATTTTTTCGTCCGAACTAGGAGGCAAACCGGACGCATAGCAGAGGCTATGTGGAGGATTTGCCGACGAAGTGCGGGCAAAAAAGATGCGCTAAGATGGCGGTGCTGAATTTATCAGTGCTTCCTATATGTGGAATCCATCGATCGGACAAAGCTGCTCTCCGCTCTGGACGACTCCTCATTCTCTGACTTTGAGGACTGCTTGCAGGTCAAATGCGCAGCAAATGCGCATGTGAATTATATCATCACGCGTAATCTCTCGGATTTTGCAGCAAGTCCAATTCCATGTCTCAGCGCCTCGGATTTCTGCGCAATGTACGAAAACAAGGCAAACTAGAACATATCTTATCCACAGCGTCCACAGATTCTCCCTAGGGAAACTGTGGATAACTTTTTCTCAGCCCCATGTCCGCCGCGCCTTTTCCCATCGGCCTCTGCGTGCAGCAGTACCCCGATTCCCAAAAAATCCCTGTGGATAAGTCTGTGTACAAACAACTATATATAGTTTTCCTATTGACGAGTGCCCACTAGATGTTGTATAATCCTCACGAAATGGCACACGAACGCCGGAGAGAAAACGCGCCGCACAGGAGCGCAAAAAGGAGAATGCAGCATGATTGTCAACGATATCAACGTCACGGTGAACGGTCTCTCGGACATCACTCCGCACGAGGTTGAGAACTACATCGCATACATCGAGGGTCAGACGAACGAGAAGCTCGACCGCCTCTCCATCACGGGAACGGACGACGGCCGTGTCACCCTCGGCTACGAGATGCGCCAGCCGAAATTCGAGCGCGTCCGCCGTATCACGGGCTATCTCGTCGGCACCACGGATCGCTGGAACAATGCAAAGCAGGCCGAAGAGCATGAACGCGTCAAGCACGGACTCCACTGAGATCCACATCTCGGGGATTGCGCGCGACTCCATTGTCGACGGCGAGGGCATACGGCTGACGGTCTTCACGCAGGGCTGTCCACGCCGCTGCCCGGGCTGTCACAATCCGGGCACGCAGCCGCGCACGGGCGGACGCATGACGACCGTCGGCGCGGTGCTCGCAGAGATCGACGAGAATCCACTCCTCACAGGGCTCACCCTCAGCGGCGGTGAGCCCTTCTTGCAGCCAGAGGCGCTGCTCCCGCTTGCACGCGGAGCGCATGCGCGGGGGCTGGATGTATGGAGCTACACGGGCTACACGCTTGAAGAGCTGCGCGCACAGCAAAACCCTGCGATCAACGCTCTGCTCGACGAGCTCGACGTACTCGTCGACGGCGACTATCGCGAAGAGGAGCGCGACCTCACGCTGCACTTTCGCGGCTCGCGCAACCAGCGCGTCATCGATCTCGCTGCAACACGCGCAACGGGCACACTCACACTCTTATATGCAGACGAATAACGGGGCTGTTGCACGAAGTCGTTTTGACTCGTGCAACAGCCCCGTTTTCATTATGCCCCAAGCATACTGCCGACGATGATGCCGATGTACGTTCCGATGGCGTAGCCGAACGTGCCGACGAGCATCGCGGGACCCACGAGGCGTGTCCACCCCTGCGAGATCGCCATGCCCGCCGCCGTTGTCGGGCCGCCGATATTCGCATTCGACGCAATGAGGATGTCCTCGAGCGGGAAGTTCAATATTTTCCCACCAATCAGGCAGAACAGCATATTGACGAGAACCATGATAAAGCAGAAGACGAAGAGCAGCGGCGCATTGACCAAGATCTCCATGATGGAGGCGGGCACACCGATGATGAAGAAGAACATATAGATGAAGAACGTGCCGATTTCCTGCGCTCCATGCATGGAGCTTGCCTGTTTTTCAAAAAAACTGGCAAAGGCAACGGACAGCAATGTAATCCAGACGTACTGACTGCCGAGGAAGGTGCTGCACATCTTCGAAAGCA
>ERZ773063.1037-NODE-1037-length-17163-cov-3.781389_pt1 | contig 17163 bp, 23 predicted proteins | sample MGYA00580625_ERZ773063 | MGnify/ENA primary metagenome ERZ773063 (study PRJEB29015, sample SAMEA2738022) | human oral metagenome | biome: human oral; feature: human-associated habitat; material: dental | place: China | collected 2042 ...
TGAGGAATATATTTGGAAGAATTTCGAAAAATTCAATTTAAAAAAAGAATTTATTGAAGAACTTGAAAAAGAAGAGGAATTAATTAATTTGAACAATAATATACTTAATGAAGAAATATTATTATATATTTTAGAAAATGATAATATTTCTTTAAATACAAAGATAAAATTAATAATAACAAAAATAGAAAATAATTCGGATGTAGAAGAACTTAAAAAATATATGAGTAAAGTGCATGAAATAGAAAGAATAGCAAGTGTCTTTGATAATAAGTATCCTAGTATAAATGGGATAAATGATTCAGAAATAAAGATTGCAAATGCTTTAATAAAATATGGATATATAAAAGAAAGAGCTAATGGTAGAATAATGTTAATAAAAAGAAAAAATAAAGATTTAGACAGCGTATATGTTAATGATGAAATTTTACATTAAGTTAAAAAATATAGAAAATACCTGATAAAGGTATTTTTCTTTTACCAGTTGATAAATGTAAGAATTCAAGATAAAATATATATGAGAATAAAGATTAGGAGAAATAGATGAAGATAGGGATAGTAGGACTACCAAATGTAGGGAAAAGTACACTATTTAATAGTATAACAAAAGCAGGAGCAGAAAGTGCAAATTATCCATTTTGTACAATAGAACCAAATGTAGGAGTAGTATCAGTACCAGATGAAAGATTAAATGTACTAGCAAAAATATTTAATTCAAAAAGAATTGTACCTACATATATAGAGTTTGTAGATATAGCAGGACTTGTAAAAGGAGCAAGTAAAGGAGAAGGACTCCGGAAATAAGTTTTTATCACATATAAGGGAAGTGGATAGTATAATAGAAGTTGTAAGATGTTTTGAAAATTCAAACATAATACACGTAGATGGGGCTATAAATCCGATAAATGATATAGAAATAATAGAGTTAGAACTTATATATGCAGATTTAGAAACAGTATCTAAAAGAAGAGAAAGAGTAAAAAAACAATTAAAAGCTGATAAAAGTTTAGCAAAAGAAGATCAAATTTTAGAAAGATTAGAAAAAACATTAAATGAAGGTAAAAGTGCAAGAAGTATAGAATTTACTAAAGAAGAAAAAGAAATTATAAAAGGACTACATCTACTTACATTAAAACCACTTATGTATGTAGCAAATGTTGATGAAGAAACAATACAAAATCCAGAATCAAACGAAAACTTTAAAAAGGTTAAAAAATATGCAGAAAGTCAAAATGCAAAAGTAATACCAATTTGTGTTAAGTTAGAAGAAGAAATATCAGAATTAGAATCTGAAGAAGAAAAAAAAGAATTTTTAGAAATGATGGGACTTGATAAGTCAGGATTAGATAGACTTGTAATTGCAAGTTATGATATTTTAGGGTTAATGTCATACTTAACAGCAGGAGAAGTAGAAGTAAGAGCATGGACAATAAGAAAAGGAACAAAAGCACCACAAGCGGCAGGAAAGATACACTCAGATATAGAAAGAGGGTTTATAAAAGCGGAAATTGTATCATATGATGATTTAATAAAATGTGGAAGCATGGCAAAAGCTAGAGAAAAAGGCCTTATACGTATGGAAGGGAAAGAATATACAATGAAAGAAGGAGACATTGTAGATTTCAAATTTAATGTTTAATATTACTAAAAATTAAAGATAGGAGTATAAAATATGATAGAATTAGTAATAGTAAGTATTATATCAATGTTCTTATTTTATATACATTTAAGAAAAGTTATAGAAAATTATGATGAAATAAACTTGGTACTACTTGCAATTAATGCACTACGGTGTGTTAATGTATCCAGTATATTTTGCATTAAATAAAAATACAATTGATATGCCAATAGGTTTTAAAATAATGAGTATTACAATTGCAATAATAATGCCAATTTTTATTATCATAATAGAATATATTAGTAAAAATCTTATAAGTGAACTTATGATAATACTTATAAAAAAGATATTAGACTTACTTCGGAAAAGAAAAAGAAGGAAAAGCTTTGATAGAAAGTACATTAAAACATAATAAGAGATCAAATATATTAAAAAAAGAACTTGCTGAAATTTATGAAGGAGAAAAAGAATTTGAAAAAGCTCTTAAAATATATTTTGAAATATTTGAAGATATAAGAGAAAGTAAGAAACAAAATGTACTATTAGGATATGTAGAAAGTAAGATAATAATTCTAATTAAAAAACTTAGAGATAAAGAAGATAAAAAATATTATATAGAAAAATATTTAAGGATAAATAATAATAAAGAAGGTAGTAATAATACTAAACTAATAATAATGCTTGCAGAGATTTTGATAGAGAATAAGGAATATAAGGAAGCAGAAAAATATTATCAAGGAATAATAAAAAAAGATGAGAATATAACACAAGATGAATTATATACATATGTATATTTGCTTTTATGTTTAAATAATTATATTGAAGCAAGAAATATATTAGAAAAAATGCTTAAAGTTAAAGAAAAACCATATTTGCTTATAAACATACGGACAGATTAGTATAATAGAAAGAGAACTTGAAAATGCTAAAGAATATTTAACAAAAGCAACTACATATAAAGAAGTAGAAGATATAGCATATTATGAACTTGCAAAAATAGATATATTAGAAGAAAATGATCTTTTAGCAATAGAAAAATTAAATAAAGCACTTTCTATAAATTCAAGTATATTAACAGTAATAAATGAAAATCCATTGTTTGAAAAAATAAGAAATCATACTACAGTTAAAGTTGAACTTATAAAAAGAGAGAAGAAGCTGTTGGGAATAAGAGCAATAGAATGTATAAATATATTGGAAGATATAATATCACTTACAATAACATTAGATTTAAATGAAAAGAAGAATAAGTTAAATAGTAAAATAGATAATATTATAAAAGAAAAACAAGAAAATAAAACATTAGAAGAAATAGCAGAAGAAAAATTTAAACAAAAAGAATTTATAGAAAATAATATAAAAAATGCAGAATTAAATTAAAAAATATAGGAGAAAAAATGGAAAAAAAAGTAATAACATTTGATATATGGGATACAATATTAAAAAGAACATGTCATCCTGAAGAAATAAAAGTACATACATTAAGATATTATTATTATAAGGAATATTTTAAAATAAAAGAAGAATATAGAAATGAACTTACATTATATAGATTAAGAGATAGTATAGAAGTTGAAGAATATGAAAAAGCAAGAGAAAGAGGAGTAGACGGAGAATGTAATTTCAGAGAAGTACTTGCAACATTAATAGAAAGAACACATTTAGGAACAGAAAAAGAAAAAGAAACATTAAAACAAGAACTTCCAGAATATGAAATAAATAGAGAAATAGAAAAAACATATATAAATCCGCTGATAACAGATATATTTAAAAAATATGATAAGAACAAAAAATATTGTATTTCAGATTTCTATATGCCAAAAGAAGATTTAATAAAAATTTTAAATGCACATGGACTAGATAAAAAATTTAAAGAAATATATGTATCTGCAGATATAATGAGAACAAAGAGAGATGAAGGACACCTATTTGAATATTTCTCAGAAAAAGAAAATATAAAATATGAAAATATGATACATGTAGGAGATAATCAACATTCAGATATAGACATGGCAAAAAGATATGGAATAGAAACAATAAAGATTCCAAATCCTAAAAAATATAATTTTGATATAAACAATTTAGGAAATATAGACTTAAAATTAGATAATATAAAGAAAGATACAAGTACAGAAAACTTAGCAAAACTTACTAGAGAAAATTTAAAAGAATATAAAAATAGCCTATATAATCAAGGAATAGAATTTTCAGCAATAGCATATTATTATATTTATGACATAATAATAGATGCAGTACTTAAAGGATATGATAAAATATATTATCAAACACGTGAAGGTGAAACATTTATAAAATTCCATGAAATTATAGAAAAAAATAATCCATTCCCATTTAAAGTGCCAAAAGCAGAACTAATAGAAGTAAGTAGAGTTGCAACATTTGCAGCATCACTTGATGAATTTAATGTACAAAACTTACTTAGAATATGGTCACAATATAGAGCACAAAGTATGAAAGCATTATTTAAATCTTTAGATATTGATATAGAAAAATATGATGAATACTTTAAAAAATATGATATTGATAAAGAAATGACAATATATGAACCATGGTTTAATTTTAAAGTTACAACATTATTACAAGATAAAGAGTTTAAAAAAGAAATAGAAGAAGAATTAAAAGAAAAAAGAGAAAGACTTTTAGAATATTTAAAAGAAAAAGGAATTGAAAATAAAGAAGGAAATAAAATATATCTAGTAGATATTGGATGGAGAGGAACAATCCAAGATAATCTAGCATTTGTACTTGATAAGGTACATATTGAAGGTGGATATATAGCACTTTTTGATTATTATAATCCACAAAGAGAAAATGTAGCAAAACGTGCACTTATACGTGATAGTAAGGTTACATGGGAATATGTAGCGCTTACACTTACAATATATGAAATGATGTTTAGTTCAGATACTAAGAGCGTTGCAGGATATGAAAATGGAAAAGCTATAAGAAAAGGAAAGAAAGAAGAAGTAGACTTTGTAAAAAATATAATCCTACCTATAAGGGAAGGGATGATAGATGGAGCAAAATATATTGCAAAATTTATGAAAGAAAGAGATATTATGGAAGACATGTATTTAGGATATCTATATAATCTTGCAAGAGAAATAAAAGAAAATCCATCTAAGATTTTAGTAGAAGCATATTATAGTTTAGTATATAATGAAACATTTGGAACAGGTGAATATCTAAATGGAAGACAAAAAGTTACAGGATTAAAGAGATTTAATATAATATATGTAAGAAATTTAATGAGAAATGAACCTTGGAAAGAAAGTTTAATAGTAGGGAATGACTTAGGATTTTATGTATGGCTTCTTAACCATAAACATATAGTTCCAGATACTTTAAGAAAAGGTAAAAATGGAATTAAGAAAGTATTATCACTAGGTAAAAGAGGTGTTAAAAAAGCTTGTAGAGGAGCAAAAAAAGTAGTTAAATTTACTATAAGAAAAATAAAAGGACAAAAATAGGATATTATTAGGTTATAATATAATAAGATGAAGGCAGAAATATGGGAAATATAGACATATATATTGATGATATTGAAAAAGAATATAATATAGAACAAGAAAAGATTAAAAAGATAATTGAAATAACATTAAAAAAATGTATAGAAATAGAAAACTTAAGAAAAGATATAATTATTAATGTTGAAATAGTAGGAGATGATAGGATAAAAGAAATTAATAATTCTACAAGAAATATTGATAAAGTTACAGATGTATTATCTTTTCCTATGTATGAAAAAAGAAATTTTGAAGAAAAATTAGAAGAAATATATGTAGAAAATAATATACCAACTATTTTAGGAGATATTGTTATAGATATATTACAAGTAGAAAGACAAGCAGAAGAATATAATACAGGGATTATAAGAGAACTTTCATATATGACAGTACACTCATTTTATCACTTGATGGGAGAAGACCATATGGAAGAAGAGGACAAAAAAGTGATGAGACAAAAAGAAGAAAATGTATTAAAAGAACTAGGTGAATTATGCAAGTAAAGAAAAATAAGAATGTAGAGCAAGCATTAAAAAATGCTACAAATGGTATAATGCTAGCAGCAAAAGGTGAAAAAAGTATACACAGAGAGTTTGGGATAACAATTGTAATACTTATACTAGCAGCAATATTTAAGATATCTAAAATAGAGTTAATCCTTGTAATATTTGCAATTGCACTTGTTATAGTAACAGAAATGATAAATACTGCAATAGAACTTTGCATAGATATGTATACAGATAAATTTAGTATGTATGCAAAAAAAGCTAAAGATATAGCGGCAGGAGCAGTTGTTATAAGTATAGTGTTTGCCGGATTTATAGGAACAATAGTATTTTATGATAAGGTTATGGGAGTTTTAGATAAGATATTATCTGGAGGAGCAGTTAGAGATGATTATATAAAAATGATACTTTTAATAATACCAGTAATATATATGGCATTTGAACTTTTAAGAAAAATGATAAAAGAAGTAAAAATTGCGATACCTGCTCTTACCCTACTTATAATTCCAGTTTTAAATTCATTTAGGATAGGGACAAAGCCATTAATAGTAATAGCAGTAGGACTTCTTGCATTCCTATATATGTATAGCCTTATAATGGAAAGTGGTAACAAAGTAATTGTTGCAAATAAGAAAGAAGATGAGTATAAGGAAAGCTAAGGTAAGTGAATAATAATATATTTAATGATATATATCTAGGAGAAGAATATCCATATTTAAGACCATATATATCAAAAAGGAATCCATATGATTCTAAAGTATTTTTAGTTGGAATAAATCCAGCAACTCCTATAACTCCAATGCAGTTAAATATTGATGAATATATAGGATTATTGAAAAATTATGAAGAATTTATGGAATTTTATTCTAAGAGTAGAGAAAGTCAAAATAAAAGTAAAATATCAAGGACGAGAATGGGGATAAATTCTTTGGTTAATTGGATAGAACAAGAATTTAATACAGGAGTTATTGAAACAGATATATTTACATATCCAACAAAAAATGTTAAAGAATTAAATAATATAGATAAAAATATACTTAATAAAAGTATAGAAAAATTTTGGGAAGTATTATTAGAGTTTCAGCCAGATATTGTAATCTTATATGGTTCATTAGCATTAAATGAATTTAAAAAATTAGTAATATCTAAAAATAAGAAAATTAAATATTATTCAGAAGAAGATAAAATAGAATATATAGAAGAAAAATGCCCATATGCTAAATTAAACATAGGAACAAAGAATATAAATATTATTGCATGTAGACACTTAATGTATTATGGCAATAATGGTAATAGTTTTAAAAAATTAAGAGAAAATATTAAAAAGATAATAGAAGAACATGTCTAATAAAATGACATGTTTTTTTAAACAAAAGTATTTAAATTTTATTTGATTAGTATATAATAAAAATGAAATATTAGATAAAAAATATTGGACATATTAGTATTAAAAGTATACACTATATGTATTAAAATATAGTATGTATAAGTGGTGTATTTTAACTTATGGAGGAATAATGAGTAGATATAGTGAAGATGATAAAAAAGATGATAATAAAAAGTTTAAATATATAGTAGCAGGAGTTTTGGGTATTACTATAATAGGAGGAGCAAGTTTTGCATATTTAAATAGAGATATGTTAAAAAATATGTTTTTTGGTAAAAAAGAACAACAAGCAGTTACACAAGAAGAAAAGAAACCTGAAAAAAGAATTAAAATATATGATGAAGATTCAAAAACAAGACCAATAGCAGTAATGCTTGATAATAATAAGTTTGCATGGCCACATTCAGGGATAAATAGTGCATATATGATTTATGAAATGGAAATAGAAGGACGGAGAAAGTAGGCTTATGGCATTATTTAAAGATAAGAAAGATTTAGATAAGGTTCGGACCAATCCGTAGTGCTAGACACTATTTTATAAACTATGTGCTTGAACATAATGCGATATATGCACATATAGGGCAAAGTCCACAAGCTGAAAGTGATTTAAAAACAATGAAAATTGCAGATATTAATGGACAACTTTTTGACTCACAAAGACCAAGAAACAAACAAAATGATCATGAATATTGGAGAGATAAAAAGAAGACTGCACCACATAATTCATATTCATCAATAGAAAATTTAACAAATATAGCTAAAAAATTAGGATATGCAGTAGAACAAAACTTTAAAAAAGTATTAAACTTATCAGTTGATGAAATAAATTTAGAAAATATTCCAGGAAAAAATGATGTAGTAGAAGCAGAAAAAATAACAGCAGGATATCATAGTAAAAATATGAATGAATTTATATATGATAAGATATCAAAAACATATATAAAGAGAGCTAAAGGTATCCAAGCAAAAGAAGAATTAACAGGTGAAGAATATAAGATAAAAAATCTTATAATACTACAAACAACATCAAGAGAATTAAGAGATGGTGAAAATAAGGGAAGAATAGATGTTAAAAATGTTGGGGCTTTAAGCGGATATTATATTACAAATGGTAAAGCTAAAAAAATTATAGCAAGAAAAGAATCAAGATATGATATTACAAAATATTATGATTTAGAAGGTAATGAACTTAAGTTAAATGATGGAAATACATATGTAATGATAATGCCAGAAAAAGAAAAAATAACAATTACAGGAGGATCTCAAGCAGAAACAGAAAAAACAGAAGAAAAAGTGGTAAATAATAAAAAAGAAACAAGTAAGAAACCATCAACATCAACAACTACTAGAAGAAGATAAAATATTGAAGGAGAAAATTTTTGGGAGAATTTAAGTCAGGATATGTAAGTATTGTAGGAGAGACAAATGCAGGTAAATCAACATTATTAAATGGATTGATGGGAGAAAAACTTGCAATTGTATCACCTAAAGTACAAACAACAAGAAATAATATAAAAGGGATATATACAGACAAAAACAAACAAATCATATTTATAGACACACCAGGGATACATAAGGTAAATAGTAAGCTTTCAAGTGTAATGATAGATAGTGCAATAACAAGTATAAAAGATGCAAATATAGTACTGTTTGTTGTTGCAGGAAATAAGAAAAGCTTAAGTGTATTTGATTATAATGTCTTAAAAAAACTTAAAGAAGCAAAAGAAAAAAATAAGAACCTACATATAATAGGGATTATAAACAAGATAGATAGAATAAAAAAAGAATTAATTATAGAAAAGATAAAAGAATTAAATGATGAATTAGAATTTGACTATATAATTCCAGTATCTGCAATGTTAAGAGAAGGTATTTCAGATATATTAAAAAGAATAGAAGAATTATTACCAAATGGTCCTAAATATTATTCAGAAGATGAATATACAGACCAAACAGTAAGAGAAATGTGTGAAGAAATTATAAGAGGAAAAGCATTAAAATTATTAAATCAAGAAATACCACATGGACTATATGTAGAAATAGAAAGTTTTAAAGAAGGAAAAACTAAAAAAGGTGAAGATATAGTTAATATAGAAACAGTAATATATACAAAGAAATCCACACATAAAGGTATAATTGTGGGTAAAAATGGAGAAATGCTTAAAAGGATAGGAAGCTATGCAAGAGCAGATATAGAAAGAATGTTAGAAAAAAAAGTTAATCTTCAAATATGGGTTAAAGTAAGAAAAAACTGGCTTGATAATGATCTGTTCTTAAATAGATTTAAAAAGAAATGAGTGAAAAAATAGTTAAAACATTAGGAATAATTATAACAGAGACAAGATTTGGAGATAGGGATAAGATTTTAACAGTACTTACCCCAAATTTAGGTAAAATAACAGTATTTGCAAAAGGTGCATATAAGGGAAATAATGGCTTTTTAGCAGGAACAGAACTTATGTGTATGTCAAATATGATATTATATAAGGGAAGTAAAAGTTATCATTTAAATGAGCTATCAGTAAAAGAAAACTTTTATGATATAAGACTTAATTTTAATAAGTTAGAATTAGCAGTAGAAATATTAAAAGATATAAACAAATATGTTGATGAAAAATATACAATAGATCAAAGATATAATAAGACAGAAGAAAAGGAAATATATAATATATTTAAACTTTTAGTTGCAACATTATACTATATTTTAGAAATAAATGAAGAATTAGAAGAAAAAGAATTATTAGAACTTAAAAGAATAAGATCTGTATTCTTACTTAAAACATATCAGATTTTTGGAAATATAATAAATAGTGAAGAATATAAGAATAATGTTGTAAATGATGATATATTAAATATTATAGAATATATTCAAAAAGAAGATATTCCTAAATGTTTTAAATTTAAAGCAAGTAAAGAAAAAATATTACATTTAGAAGATGAGATATTAAATTATATTAGTAGAATATAATTTATAAATAATATGATAATAAAAAGAAAAAGAAATTGAAATAGAATAATGCAAAATTTAAATAAGAAGAATACTATGATTTTAGAAAAGTTATAGTATTTTTATTTTGTGTTTTTTATGAAAAATACTATTGACAATTATAATAAAAAGAGTATACTAATATATGAAAATAGTATACTAGTATATTGGAGGAACTATGAAAGAAAAGGAAATTCTTAAAGTAGCAAAGAAATTATTTTCAAAATATGGATTTAAAAAAGTTTCAATGGATGAGATTGCAAAAAATGCAGGTGTTACTAAAAAAACAGTATATGCAAATTTTGCAAGTAAAGAAGAATTATTAAATAGTTTAATTAAACTTGAACTTCAAGATATGAAAGAGAGATTTGAAAAAATGGAAAAAGAATCTGATAATTTTTTTGAAGGAATTAATAAAGGGTTAATTACTTTACTTATTTTTAGAAAAAGGAATAACTTATTTAAAACATTATTTGAAGAAGCAGAGATTTTGAGAAACAAGTCACTTGTTAATAGTATAAGATATATAGAACAAGATGTTATTGATTATATTAAAAGAAAATTAGAAAAAGCCGAACAAGATGGATATATTGCTTTTGATAATATTGATGTATTAACATTCTTAATATATAAGATGTATATAGCGATGATTATTGATTGGAATGGATTATATAAAAAAATTGATGATAAAGAAATTTCAGATAATATAATGAAAATTTTAAGAAATGGAATTGAAAGAAAGAGAGGGGAAAATGATTAAAAAAATAAAAGAAAATAGATATTTAAAAATTATTATATTTTTAGTTGTATTATTAATACCATTTATATATAGCTTTTTTTATCTAAAATCTTATTGGAATCCATATGGAAATTTATCAGAAATTAAGGTGGGAGTTGTTAATTTAGATAAAACAGAAGGATCTAAAGGAACAGAATTTGTTAAACAATTAAAAGATTCTAAAACTTTTGATTTTACTGAAGTTACAAATATTGATGATGCAATTAAAGGACTTGGAAATGATGATTTTTATGCATTAATTACAATACCATCTAATTTTACAGAAAACTTAAATAGTGTAACAAGTAAAGAAAAGAAAATTTCAACAATTACATATTCACCTAATAAGAGGAAAAACTATTTATCTTCACAAATTATAAATAGTGCACTAAAAAATGTAGAAATGAAATTAGAAGAAAAAGTTAGTAAAGAAGTTACTAAAACATTATCAGATAATTTAAAAAAGGTTCCAGAAAATTTAAAACAAATATCAGAAGGAGCAGATAAGTTAAATAGTGGTATATCTGAGTTAAGTAATGGACTTAATACACTTAATACAGGTACATCTGAACTAAATAATAAGTATTCTGAATTTAATAATGGAATTGCTAGTGCAGCAAATGGTATAACTGAACTAAACAAAGGGACAAATACATTAAATGCAGGAATTGCAACATTATCAGATGGTGTTAATAAATATACAACAGGTGTTGAAACACTTGCAAATAATACAATTACATATATAGATGGTTCTAGTAAGGTTATTGGAAGTATTGATAAATATGTAGATGGTGTTAATAATATAAACACAAATAAGAATAAATTGTTAAATAAGATTATAAGTATATCTGGTTCAAATCCTGGACTTGTTCCACTTGCAAACCAAGCTAAAGCTATTATGAATGCTGAAAATGCAGCAAAATTAACTCAAAATGGTAATGCTTTAAAAGTGCGGAGCAAATAAGATAAAAGACTCTTCAGATAAATTAAAAGCAGGGGCAAGACAATTAGTTATAAAAGATTCTAGTGGTCTTACACAAGGTAGAAAAATAGTAAATGGAGTAAATGGATTAAAGACAGGAATATCTAAATTTAAAAATGGAATAGAAAATTTAACAGGTGGATTATATAAGTTAAATGATAATTCTAAGAAGATAAGTGATGTTATTAATAAATTAAGTAATGCAGTAAATACTGCATATAATGGAAGTAATAAATTAGCAAATGGAACTAAAGAATTCAAAGAAAAAATTGATACAGGAGTTAAAAATGCAAATGAATCTGTAGAAAAATTAGATGGAATTGAAGAATTTGTATCAAATCCAGTTGAATTTAAAGAAGAATCATATGGTAAAGTTGACTCATATGGTGTTGCTTTTGCACCATTGTTTATATCTATAGGATTATGGGTTGGAGCTTTAATGTGTTATGTTGTATTATATTATGATCAAAAACATAGGTTTGGAATATTTGATAAAGATACTAAGAAAAATAGAATACTTCAAAATCTTGCATATATAGCTATTGGTGCTATAGAAGGGATAGGCACAGGATTATTACTTATCTATATGCTTAAATTTGATGTTTCTAGCTTGCCTATATATTTAGGAGAATGTATGTTAGTAGGTATTGCATTTATGAGTATTATTCAATTTTTAATAAGACATCTAGGAGATATAGGTAAGTTTATAGCATTAATTATATTAGTACTTCAACTTGCAGCATCTGGAGGGACTTTCCCGGTAGAAACTATATCAGAAGGATTCAAAGGATTTACTAATATACTTCCTATGACATATTCTATAAGTGCATTTAGAGATATATTGATACCTGTAGATAATAGCTTATTATATAGAAATACATATATTTTACTTGGAATTGTTATAGGTGTAAATATTATTAATATGATTATTGAACTTATTAAGATAAGAATTAATAAAAATATTAAAGAAAAAGATGATGAAAAAAATGAAAAGATAGAAGAAAAAAAGAAAGTAAAAATGATAAATAAAAAAGAGTAAAATATTAATAGAAAAGAATGTTATGTCATAGTTAAATATTTTTAAGATATAAGAAGGACATAACATTCTTATATTATATAATTAATATATTATGTGGAGATAGAATTATAAAAAAATTATTAAAACATATTGAATAAAATGATAAGTATAAATTATAATAGAATATACATAGTAGATAAAAAACAAGAAATAAATATTAAATAAAATTAAGGGGGATAAAAATGTCATTAATAGATAAAGAAGTAAGTGATTTCAAAGTAAAAGCATATCACAATGAAGAAATAATAGATGTAGAATTAAAAGATGTAAAAGGAAAATGGTCAATATTTTTCTTTTATCCAGCAGATTTTACATTTGTATGTCCAACAGAATTAGAAGATTTAGCAGATAATTATGAAGCATTTAAAAAATTAAATGCAGAAATATACAGTGTGTCATGTGATACAGAATTTGTACATAAAGCATGGCATGATGCATCACCTGCAATTAAGAAAATAGATTATATAATGCTTGCAGATCCAACAGCAGCTTTAGCAAAAGACTTTGATGTATATATAGAAAATAAGGGACAAGCAGAAAGAGGAACTTTCATTGTAAATCCTGAAGGAAAGATAGCATCATATGAAGTTGTATCAGGAAATATTGGAAGAAATGCAGAAGAATTATTAAGAAAATTATCAGCATGTAAATTTGTATATGAACATGATGGGGAAGTATGTCCTGCTAAATGGAGAGAAGGAGAAGAAACATTAAAACCAAGCTTAGATTTAGTTGGAAAAATATAATAGATAAAATCTAAAGTAGAAGGAGATATGTTTTTACCATAGATCCTTCTTATTTTAGTGATAATAAAAATAAATGATTTAAGTAAACAAAGGAGGAGAATATGGAAATAAATGATAGATTATATGATTTAATTATAATAGGTGGAGGACCAGCACGGACTTTCTGCAGGTATATATATGGCAAGGGCAAAACACAGAACATTAATACTTGAAAAAGAAAAAATTGGTGGTCAAATAACACTTACAAATGAAGTTGTAAACTATCCAGGAGTTTTTAAAGCAACAGGTGAAGAATTAACAAAAGAAATGGCAAAACAAGCAGTAGACTTTGGAGCAGAAATAAAAATGGAAAATGTAATATCACTTGATTTAGAAGGAGATATTAAAAAGGTTAAAACTACAAGTGCAGAATATCAAGCCCTATCAGTCTTTATAGCAACAGGAGCACACCCAAGAAAACTTAACTTTAAAGGTGAAAAAGAATATATGGGAAAAGGTATTGCATATTGTGCTACATGTGATGGAGAATTCTTTACAGGGAAAGATATATTTGTAATAGGTGGAGGATTTGCAGCAGCAGAAGAAGCGATGTTTTTAACTAGATTTTCAGAAAATGTTACTATGATTGTAAGAGAAGAAGAAATGACATGTGCAGAAACAATTATAGAGAAGGTTAAAAATCATACACCAAAGATTAAAATACATTACAATACAGAAATAAAAGAGATAACAGGGGATAATCTACCAAAGAGAATAGAATTTGTAAACAATGTTACTAATGAAACATGGGAATACAAAAATGATAAAGATATTTTCGGAATATTTATCTTTGCAGGATATATACCAAATACAGAATTGTTAAAAAAATCAAATGTTGATATAACTATGAATAATCAAGGATATATCGTAGTTGATAATAATAAGAAAACAAATATACCTGGAGTATATGCAATAGGAGATATTTGTGAAAAAGAATTAAGACAGGTAGTAACAGCAGTATCTGATGGAGCAACAGCATCAACAAATGCAGAACATTATATAAACGAGATTCATAAAAAATATGAAATATCATCATTATTTAAAGAAAAAGAAAATAATATTAAAAAAGAAGAAACACTAAAACAAACAAATACAAATGTTAATGATGGTAAATATATAACAGAAGATATGAAAGGACAACTTAAAAATCTTTTCGATTCATTAACTAAAAAAGTAGTTATAACAGGAAATATATATGATGATGACACATCTAAAGAACTTAAAACAATGTTACTTGAAATGGATAATATATCTAAAAATATAGAAATTATAATTGAAGAAAAGCAAAAACAAGAAAATGTAAATAATACATGCTATATAACATTGGGAGAAAGACTACAAGATGGAAGTATTAAAAATGTGGGGTATAAGTTCTATGGAATACCAGGAGGACATGAGTTTACAGCATTTGTAGTAACATTGTATAAGGTATTTGGAGAAAAAGTAGAATTAAATGATGAATTAATATCTAGAATAACAAACTTAAAAGGTAGAATAAATGTAGATATAGTTATTTCTTTAACATGTACTAAATGTCCAGATCTAATAATGGAATTTGCTAAAGTATTAAAAGAAGCAACAAATAATAATATAAACATAGATTTAAATATATATGATATAGCATTTGCAGAAGAAAAGAGAGAAAAATACAGTATCTTAAGCGTACCATGTATTATAATAAATGATGACATAGTAGACTTTGGTAAGAAGGATGCAAGTGAGATAGTAACATTATTAGAAAAGGTTAAATAATATAGAATATAAATAAGATAGGGCTACGAAAGTGGCTCTATATTTAGTATAATAGACATATGAGGTGTGTATGGAAAAATTGATTCTAAATACAGAAATATTATCAAAAATGAAGGTTGATTTAAGTAGAATATTTAAAGATGATGAACATGTAAATGAAGAGATTTTAATACAAAAAGAAAGAACAGATAGGGTTATATCAAATATTTTAAATGGGAAGGTCGAAGATAAATATATTAAGGATGATATTATTAAAATAATACATACTATTATGGATTTGTTTGTATATGAAGTATTATCTTCAAAACTATATAATAGAAATATAGAGATTAATAAAAAGCTTTTAAGAGAATGTATGTATAATTTTTTTGATGTTTTAGAGGAAAATTTAGGAAAACTTTTTAAGAATTCATATACATATATGATGATTACAGAAGGTGAGGATTATGAAATAGTTAAAAGTATGTATTACAAGAAAGAAGAAGATAAGTTCATTGAAGAAACAGAAAATTTAAGAAGAATAAGAAAACAATTTGCTGGATTTTTAAAAAAACTATATGATGAAAATAAGGAATATTCATATGAAATAGATGAAGATAAACTATATTTTAAAACTTTCAAATTATGGTATGATGCAATACTTAAAGTGAACAATAGGAAAAATAATATTGAGGGGATAGTTGAGTATCTAGTATCTAAGAAACAATATTTAAGAGAAAAAAGAAATATCAATCAAAATATGGCCAAAAAGATAAGAGAGAATAAGGAATATGTAGATTACAAGTTTGACTATATTAAGATAATGGAAAAAGGATTTGAAATTCTAGATAGAGAAAGTATTAGAACTATAGAAAGAGCTATTAGTACATTAATTGAAAATGAAAGAATAGATAGCAGCAAAGCAGAACCAGGAGATATTAGGTCAAGAGCTATAAATTTAAATAATTCATATATGATTTTTAAAGCTCAAAATAATGATTTTAATAACATACTTGTATTTTTTCATGAGTTTCGGACATATAGTGGAAAGAACAATTACAAATGAGGTATATGGCTTAACATATAAAAGAAAAAATGTAATTAGTAATGAAACAATATCTAATCTATTTGAGATTTTAATGGTAGATGGTGCAATTAAATGGAATAATGAAGATAAAAGTCTAAATATTAGATATATTGTAGGAAATAGGATTAATAGGATTATTATGCAAATGCTTTTTACAGGAGCATTAAAATTTCAAAAAGAATATGTAAGAATACTAGAAGATAATAAAGATAAAGAACTTACAGAAGAAAGAATAAAAGATCTAACAACGAAAATAACTGAAGTATATGAAGAAATACAAAAAGATTATTATGGGTATAAAAGTTTAAACTCTAGAGAAAAAATAGGATATATTACAAGAGATGGATATGATATAACTGAAAAGGGAAATCCAGCACAATATGTATATGGAGTAATTAAGGCTGTTAAATACTATTATGATATAAAAGAAGGAAAGATTAATAGTTTAGAAGAAATAGTAATAGATTCAACACAAAATAAGTATGAGATAACTAAAGAAGATGTAGATAGAGTTTTGAAATATATTGAAGAATTAGAAAAATATATTATATAGAATAATTAATATTACATATTTGAATATTTGAGGTGAAAGTGTTAGAAAATATAAGTGAAGAAACATTAATAGGTTTAAGGATAGATAAAGACATAATAGAGAGAAGTAAGATTGATAGAGTAGAAAATAAAGCTATATTAGAAGAATA
>ERZ773063.1041-NODE-1041-length-17134-cov-29.284092_pt1 | contig 17134 bp, 21 predicted proteins | sample MGYA00580625_ERZ773063 | MGnify/ENA primary metagenome ERZ773063 (study PRJEB29015, sample SAMEA2738022) | human oral metagenome | biome: human oral; feature: human-associated habitat; material: dental | place: China | collected 2042 ...
GTGCTCGACATCCAGCGTTATGGGCAGCATCTCGTTGCGCAGCCTCATGTCGATGGTCGAGAGGTCCGCGAGCATGCCGAAATCGAGGCCGATGTACTTGCCGTCGTTCGGACCACCCTCGACCCTCGCGAAGTTGGCGCGGTAGGACTTCAGGCGGAAGTAGTTGTTGCTGCTCTTGAGGTATTCCTCGGCGTCTCTCTCGCTGCAGATCCGGAAGCCCACACCCTCCGACTTGAGGTGGGCAACCTGTTGAGATGGCGTCAGCCACGGCTTTCTCACATTTGCCATGTTGCGGTCTCCTGGCATAAGTCCTCGTAGTTTTTCTATTGTACGCGCGTCGTGGCTCGCCTTGGGCGAGAGTCGGCCGTTGCGCTTGTCTTTCGTTCGCCACATCTAGCGAAACGCTATGCGCGCGATAGCCTTCGGCATCCGCAGCAGTGCCCTAAGCGCCCTCATGGCCGGCCTTTCTCCGCTTGGCCTCGGCAAGCATGGCCTCCAGCTGCTCTACGGTGAACGTGAGGCTGCTCGTGTTGGTTTCCACGGATCTCTCGGGCCCGTCGAAGCCCATGGCGCTCATGTCCACGTCGAAGCTCTCGTCCACCTTGCCGACGGCGGCGCATTTTGCCTCGGGGTCGATGCCGGCGCAGGTGTCGAGCGTCATCGACACGCTCGCGTGCCCGAGGTAGCTCGCCACCGTGCGCACGTCGCAGCCGCCCGCGATCATCATGGTAGCGAACGTGCGGTACAGGTCGTGGAACGTGCAGGAAAAGCCGTCCATCCTGCAGAATGCGGAGAAGTCCTTGCCGAGCTGCATGGGGTTGTAGGGACGACTGTCCGGCACCTGAGTGCCCAGGATGTAGGGGTCGCCCGCGTCCATACCCATCTCGTCCATAGCACAGCGCGTGTCGGCCCGCATGGCCCTGAGCATCGTCGTCGTGTGGCTGGTGAGGGGGATGGCGCGCGAAGCTGCCGGTCTTGGGATCCTTGAGGTAGAAGCCGCCCGGGCCGTTGCCGAGAGCGTGGCTCACCGTCATCGCCCCTGCGTCGTCGAAGTCGCTCCAGCGCAGCGCGCAGACCTCGCCGCGGCGCATGCCGGTCGTGAGCGCAAGCTCTATGGACATGCTATTCATCGATTTCTGCGCAGTTCTTATTGAACCAAAACACGTCGTCCCCGCCGAGGCGGAGGGGCGGCCACTCGCGGGGCGGCGGCGCGTCGCGCACCTTTGCCTGTTTTGCCCCGGGGTCGGGTCGCGACGCCCGCGGCAGTGGCCATCTTGTGGGGCTCGTCGGGACCCCGGCCTCCCCGGACCAGGTCCCAAAGACCTCCCAGGCCTCGCCCGCTCGGCCCCACCGGGCAGCCCGGGGGGGCGCCGCCAGCGTCCTCGCGTCCCGGCGCGCACGCGACCCCCCGCAGCCCATCACGGGATGGTGGCCAAGGCGCCGCTCGGGACTCTCGAGCCGGCCGTCCCAGCCCGTGCCACCCACCAGAAACCCCGAAGGGCCTAAAATGAACAAGATACGATAAGGAGAATTGACTATGGAACTCTACGACGCGTCTGAGCTTTATCCTGGCTTCGAGTACCCCGCAGGCATCAAGAGGGTTGTCGAACTCGGACTCACATACCTGGGCTGGTGGTGGATCCTGGAAGCATGCTTCGCATGTGACTATACACGCAATATGGCGGGGCGCTATCCCGACCGTAAGCTCATCCCCTTTGCCAAGCGTGAGGACTGCGATGACGTGGCCTGCTTCGAGGTTGGTAGGCCCGGAAAGGTAACCATAATCCACGACTTCGCCAATCCGGGTTGGGAGCAGCGTGAGGAGTACGGCGACTTCTGGTCGTGGTTCGAGGCGGCCGTGCTCGACATGATTGCCCGGGAGCGCGAGGAGGAGGCAGAGAATGGACTCTAGGCTGACACATATCAGCAAGGAGATCTCCTATGCGCTGAGGCATGCTCCCTGGGAGTACGAGCTCGAGCTTGACGAGCAGGGCTTCGTGCCCATCGAGCAGCTCCTCCAGGCGATGAACGAAGGCCGAGACGAGCGCGACGCCGTTGCCCTCGCCGACCTCGAGCGGATAGTCGCCGAGTCAGACAAGCAGCGACACGAGATTGACGGAGACAGAATCCGAGCCCTGTACGGACACTCCGTGCCCAAAAGAATCGAGAGGCTGGCAGCCGAGCCTCCAGCTGTCCTGTATCACGGGACCTCTCACGAAGCCGCACAAAGGATTCTCGCCGAAGGGCTCAGGCCCATGGGCAGGCAGTACGTACACCTCTCGTGCGACATCGAAACCGCCGAGGCCGTCGGCAAGCGGCGCGACAGGAGCCCGATAATCCTCGCCATTGATACCAAGAGGGCAGACGGAGATGGGGTCGCGTTCTATCGCGGCAACGACAAGGTTTGGCTGGCAGACTCAATACCTGCGGACTGCATCTTTGTAAGGAAGGGCAGCCCCTATGCCCGTCCTTCCCGTCAGCTCACGGCTGAGCAAACAGACCAGAGGCCACACATTTCCTCCTCAGGCCATATCGCTCGGCCAGAGGCCACGCATCAGGCGTAGACAAGGATAGGGAGGGCTTGGAGGCGATCCCCGCCACGAAGCGCCCTACCCTCAGAGCGCATCGCCCCCTCGGGGGCGACTGCGGACGACCTTGGTCTTTGCATCCTCGCGCTCAGGTTGCACCAGGCACCGACGATAGCGCCCACGGCGAGCACGGCAAGGGCGCCGAGCACGGCGGCCGGTACGTTCGCATCACCCGTCCTGGGGATGCCGAGCGTCGGCGTTTCGGAAGGAGGCGTCTTCTCTTCGGGTTCCGTAAACATAGACCGTCGTCGGCCCCTCAATGAGCGTGCGAGAGCTCATGGGGAAGCTCCTTGCCCACAAGGAGGGATCGGGCACCATCGAGCCCTCCACGATGCGGGGCTACCGCGCCGAGGCGAGGCAGATGGACTCCTGCATCGGAAACGTCCGCCTGGCGAACCTCTCCGTGGAGGACGCGTCCTCCTGGATGCGCGACATGGGCGCCGACGGCTACGCCCCCCAAGAGCCGCCCCAAGGCGTTCCGCCAGCTCAGGCAGACGCTCAAGTGGGCCGTCACCCAGAGCCTCGCCTCCAAGAGTCCCTGCGACTCCCGCAGGCCGCCCAAGCGCGTGAAGACGCCGACAGCCTCCCGGCCGTAACGACCGCACCCGCATGATGCGCCTGGCAGTGGCAGCCCGGCCCTTTCCACTCGGCATGGCCATAGAGCTCGCCCTCACGACGGGTATGAGGCGCAGCGAGGTCCGTGCCCTCAGGCGGAGCGACCTCAACGACGACGGGACCATCACGGTCTCCCACACTGGGCGACGCCGAGGAAGGCTTCTACCTCAAGGAGCCCAAGACCCAGAGCTTCGCCCGGACGATACCCCTCGCCAGGCGCATGCTCCAAGCCCTCAGGACCATGCGGGCAGGATGGCTCCGCGCCGCCGAATTCGGCCTATTGGACCCCTTCGTCCTCGGCGCGCAGGGGCCGGAGAGCCGCCCCCACAACCCCACCCAGCTCGGCAAGGACTTCGTCGCCCTCTGCAAGATGAACGGCTTTCACTGCACCTTCCACGACCTGCGCAACGCCCTCGCCACGATGATGATCGCAGTGGTCGTCAACGTCCGCACGGTCGCAAGCTGCCTGGGCCACGCGAGCGTGTCCACGACCCTCAACATCGACGCCGACGTGGACATGGCCGCCGCCTCTCCCATCAAGTGCGATCTCTTCGGTAACGAGCCCGCTTCGCAGCCGCAGGGCCTCGCCTTCGCGGTGGGGCAGCTACATACCGGCCTAGGCCGCGAGCATGCGCTCGACCGTATCGGGATCGAGCCCCAGCGACGCTACGCCAAGGGCCCGCTGGCTTCCGACCATCGGCGGGCCGAGCGCGCCTTCACCCTGCGGCCGGCGCTACCTCTGCGCCGCGAGCGCGCGCCTGATCTCGTCGGCGTCCACCCCCGCCGACGCGGCGGCGTCCTGCACGCTCACGAGGCCGTCGCGCACGAACCCGCAGATCGTCTCGAGCTTGCCCTTAGCCTCACCCTTGGCCTCGCCCTCCGCACGGATCTCCTCTATGACGCTTCCCATGGCCATCCTGCCCACCTCCGTCTCCCTGAGCCTGCGCTTCTCACTCGAGGTCTCCGGGAAGCGCGCGTCATCGTACGCGTCGCCCTCCACGAAGAGCCTCATGAGGGCGGCGACCTCGCTGCCGTCCCTCGCCAGGGCGTTCACGTACACCTCCGCAAGGCCGTTGTCACCCGCCTCGCCCGTCTCCCGGAGGACCCTGTCCATATGGTACAGCGAGCGGGCGGCCCCAAAGGGGTCGAACTCGCAGACGATCGCCACGCAGACGTCCGGGACGTCCTCGAAGCGATCACCCGGCCCCGTCCTGTCCGCCGTCACGAGCGACGCGTAGTAGCGCGCCCGCCTCTGGAGGTCGCCCTCGTCCACCCGCTGCACCTCCACGTCCACGAACCCGCCGCCCGAGAGCTCGCAGAGGGCATCGAGGACCGCCGAGCGCCCGTGGGGGTTCGTGACGGCGGACTGCGGGGTGCACTCCACGACGGTGAGCCCCGGGTCCTCGAGCAGCACCCTCAGCACCTCCTCGCAGAAGTCCTTGCTTTGCGCCATCACCCGAAACATCAGGTCGTCTATGGGCCTCAGGGCGCCCATGTCAAGCCTCGTCTGCACCATCCGACCGCCCCCCTTCCGTTTGCCGCCTCTCCTTTCACCCATCATAGCACAGTGAAAGAACAATCGTTCTTATAAGTTCATGGAAATACACCCTCCCTCCAAAGACAGAACGCACACTTGGGGGGTGGGCGCCGGGTAGGCCACGCCCAGCAGGTCATGGGGCCGCCCTCGGGTGGCGGGACGGCTCTGCGGCTGCCGGCCCGCTCGCCCGGCGGCCCCCCGGCTCCCTGCCACCGACTTTCGGCACGGGCGCCCTGGCGCCATTCCTGGGTTGCCGTGGCCGTCCTCACGTCCCATCCCCCAATCACGTGTGGTCTGTGTGCACCCATCCTCAAGTTTCTCTCCTCCACTGTTGACATGGTGACGCCCCTCGTCTCCCCCGATGCCGCCAGCAAGTTGGCACGACGAGGGGACGCGTGGAAATGCCTGGCACGGGGTTGCGAGATGACAAAGGTGCCGGACATGTCGACGGTGGTCTAACGGAAAGTCGTGGAAATGCGCCGGTACCTCGCAAGCAATGCCCAGATGTTCGAACGCATAGACGCAATGGAGGTCAGGCAGCTCGAGTACCAGAAGACGAGCGCTTCGAGCGAGTCTTCGACGACATGGAGGCCCACGAGGCACCGAGGCAGAAGGTCTTCTTCGAGGGCCAGGTCTTTGACGCGTTCGAGCTCCTGGTGTCGCTGGTGCAGCATGCCAAGGAGTCCATAGTCCTCATCGACGGCCACACCGATGCGGACACCCTCAACACACTCGCCAAGAAGAACGGGGGCGTGGCGTCCACACTCTAGACCCACCCCAAGGCGAGGCTCACCACCAGGGACGTCGAGACCTTCAACACCCAGTGCCCCAAGCTCACGGTCAGACATGCCGAGTCATTTCATGACCGCTTCATGATACTGGACGATATGGGAGCCTACCTCGTGGACGCACCCCTTGAAGACGCGGGGAAGAAGAGCTTCGGCATCACGAGGATTGAAGGCCTCGAGACAGTCCGAGCCATCCTCGACAGCTTGGACCCCGGCGAGGAAGTAGTTCCTGATGAGGACACCAAGGCATTGGGTGGCAGGGAAAACCGGATAGACCGATAGGAGGCATGAGAAGGAAGCACCGCATCCCATGTGCGGCGCCCGCCCGTATGACGAGAAGGACTCATGGTCTAAGCAAGGCTATCAAGAGTTTTCAACACCGTGCGGAGGGAAGGCGGCGGCCGTACACGAGCCAAAGCACCACCGCCAAAGGGGCAGCCAGCACGCAGAACACAGGAGTCAGCGCATCGGCCGCACCCCACGCCAGCTCCTCGTGCCAACGCCTCCTCACTTCAGCATCTCGTTCATGCGCCGCCACCTGGCCGCGTAGTTCGCGCCCAAGCGGCATTTGCGTTCCTCGCCGTTGCCATAGTCGCCGCAGGTGACCGCCTCAGGCAACTCGAGAACAGGGCGAGGCCGTTGTCGAGAGACCAAGGCTCGGGGCAGTCCCTTGGAGTTTGACAAGACTGTAATGGGGGATGCGGCCCGACGAGATACGCGGCCCCTCGGCCGCCCCGAGGCAGGACTCCTCCATAGGCACGACCAGGGCAGGGTTGCGATCGGCAAGTTCATGAAAATATCCGGCACGCGCCCGGAGCAGCACGGAGGCACCGGAGTCAAAAGCGACCCCGGTCACGAGAGCCCGACATGCGCGGGAGGAACCTAGGGTCGGCGGCAGGAGCGTGGGCTAGGTAGCGGGGCACCTCAGAGACTGCGACGAGGGCGAGAGGCTGGGGTCGAGACGCGCCACAGGAGGTGGGCAAGTCGCGCGCTCCTGCCCTCAACGTCACACCGCCCCTCGCACGGGGAGGCAACGGGGACCCCTGGTCGATGACCGGCGCAAATGTGGAGTTCAGGACGGCGGTGGAGGCGGAGCCCGACCCATTGGCCCGACATACCGGGGAAATCGACCAGGGATTGGACTATCATGAGGGGATGACATCCAGTCTGCGTCGTGTGTCCGTGGACTTGGGCCGCCCCTCTCTATGGCAGATTCTGCAATCGAGCGAGTCTTGATCCAAGTTTCCCACCGCAGCCCCCTCGCTTGATTCAGGTCGACGTTAACAGCCTCACCGGACGACGTGCGGGTGCTCGACCGCTCCTACACCGACGGCGGCTGGTGGCTCTTCGACCATAGGATCAACCTCACCGACGAGGTCTTCGCGCTCGCGGGCGAGGAGGCGCCGCGCAGGTGGATGCGCGTCAGGGACGTCAAGGCCCTGCTCGAGAAGGGAAAGGATCCGCTGGACCTGAGACACCGCACGGGGGACGTTCATCTCGGTTGATAATCCGCAGTTGTTGATACCGGCCTGAGACACCGCACGGGGGGACGTTCAACCCAACAGCCCCGTTTTGTCAACTGAGACGGGTCAAGCGATATCAGGGTACTGCGGAGGTCAGGAGAAGAGCGCAGAAAGTATAGATGAGAGGTTTAGCATGGGATTAACTTGGATTAACAACGACAGTTTTATCACTATCTAACAGTCTAGATAACGGGTGATGGATCTGCTAGACGATATGACCCGAACTGAGGGAGTGGAACTTATCTCTGAGTCGGGGCCCCAAGGGGACCTCCCGTGAGCCGGGATGGTTCCGTCGCGGCAGAGGGGCGCCGAGGCGCCACGACCGACGGGAGGGTCCCCATGGCCATCTATCGTGCATGCCTCGGAGTCGACAGCCACCCGTGAGCCGCGACGACATGCGCGCCGGCGCCCGAGGACGGCGAGCCGGGGGCTCGCACGTCCGGGGGAAGCGACCACGGGGAGATGGCCGCGTGGATGGCCGACTTCCCACAGCCGTCCCACGGCTGTTTTGGTTCAATAAGAACTGCGCAAGGGGTGCGGACAAATAGTTGGACCAAACAATGTTCTTTGTCAAAACTTGCATATATATTAACACGTGGTATTATATATACAAATGGAAAATGCGTACGACATAGCATCCGGTTACACGACCTCGCAGGCAGCGAGGCTCCTAGGCGTGGGCAGGCACGAGGTGGCGAGGCTCGTGCGAAACGGCATCCTCCGCACCAGGAAAACCGACTCCGGCGCCCTCGCGATCGATCCTGGCAGCGTGCACGCCCACGGGGCGCTCTCGCAGTTCAAGGGTAGGCCGTGGAGCCCGCAGACCGCTTGGGCGGCACTTCTGGCGATCGGCGGGGACGACGTCTCCTGGCTCGAGTACCACAAGAGGCGGCGCCTGCTCCTGAAGCTCAGGGAGATCGGCGCAGGAGAGCTCATCTGGCTCGCGCGGAACAGGATGGAGGCGAGGAGGTACCTTGTATCGCCGTCGTTCGAAGACGACGTGCGGAAGGCGCTCGTGGCCACGGGGATGGCCTCGGTCCTCGCAAGCGACCTCGGACTCGCGTCGACGGTCCCCGTCTTGGACGGGTATGTGCTCGGGATGACCGCAGAGGAGCTAGAGCGCGACTTCTTCCTCGTGGAGGACGCGACGGGTTCGTGCACCGCGAGGTTCGCGAGCGACCTGCCCGATTCGCTGGCTGATGCCACAGGGATGCCTGCGGCGGTCGTGGCCGCCGACCTGGCGATGTCGGTCGACGCACGCGAGCGTAGGCGCGGGCTCGCCTACCTGGAAGGGCTCCTCGATGGAATGCGCTGAGCTGAAGATATCGAAGCTCGTGAAGCCATGGGGTACCGTCATAGAGCTCGGAGACGGCCTGCCGGAGGGCTCGTGGGCGCTCGTCGGCGGGCTCATGACGCAGGCCCACGCGATGATCGCGGGATACCAGTCCCGCGCGACCGGGACGTCGACGTCCCGGTCGACGTGATGGCCTCGACCTCCAACATATCCGCCGTGATAAAGCAGCTTGGAAGTATGGGGTTCGCCCTCAAAGGGCCCGGCTTGCGCGGCACCGCCTTCCACCGCATGACGCGCGGAGCACTCGTCGCCGACATCTTGGTGGCCGACCATCTGCCTTCGGGCAAGGCCAGGTCCGCCAAGGTCAACGGGTGGTCGATGATGGAGATCGCAGGCGGGGCCCAGGCGATCGAGCGGGGCATGGGCCCCGCGCTGGCCCACGAGGACGGCCCGGCCAGGATACGCGTCCCCGACCTCCTGGGGGCGCTCGTCCTCAGGAGCGCGGCATACTGCGCGGACAGGCGCCGCCACCTGGACGACATCGCACTGCTCGCGAGCCTCGTCACCGACCACAAGGGCTGCATCGAGCGGCTTCACGGATCGGACGGGAGGCGGGGACGGCCGCGGGAGCGCTTTCCGACCCCGACAGCAGCTCTTGGACGCACCTGAGCCCCGAGAGCCGCAAGGCGGGGCAGTTCACCCTCGCCGTGCTCACCCGACGAAGGGACGGACAAGGGCGCGCGTTCGCCGCTAGGACCACCGATGGGCGCATGCGCGACCGGGTTGCGCTTGATTCCGGAAACGCCAGCGAATACGACCTGAAGATCTCCTCGAACAAAGATGGATTTGCGTCTAGTCATGCAAACGATACCGCCGTGCGCTCGTTGCACCGCTCACCGACACGAACCCAAGCTCCGTTAGCCCGCGTAATAATACGTTAGTCTGAGAGGTTCCCATTTTAATTCCTTGGGCTATTTCTGCAGTTCTTGAAGGCCCGTTGGCCTCCAGATAATTCAGCACCGCCCTCTGCGCGTCCGTCAGCGAATCATCGCCGCGCTTCGACGGTCTTCGACGACGCTTCGCCGGCCGAATCGGCAGAGACGAGCGGCAGGGTGAGAGTGGTGCGGTCTGGGCCGTAGGCGACCTCGTAGCTTGGCTCGGCGTACCCGGCCCACGCCCAGCCTCCGAAGATCTTGTCCATGCCGCTGCCCGCGCGCTCGCCGATCTCGACCATCGCGAACATCCTCATCATGGTCTCGTTGCGCGGGTCGGTGCTGCCGGGCTTCTTCGCCTCTTCGACGGGCATGCGGAAGTCTCCGGGGTTCGCGATGGTGATGGCCTCGTCGTCCCACACGCACACCACTCCGCGCCGGTCGAACCAGTTGGCGTTCGCGAGCGCGTTGACTATCGCCTCGCGCAGGGCCTCGTGGGCGGGCGTGTCGTCCACGCGGTCGACGCCGTCCAGGCGGAAGGGCACCTTGAGCGCCGCCCTGAGCTTGTTGTACGCGCGGAAGTAGAAGTCGTAGACGTTGCCCGTCCAGTCGCCCGGCTGGCTGGTGAAGCGGTCCGCCCAGCGCTCGACGGCCCCAGCCTCCTGGCGGTAGTCCAGGAAGTAGCGCGGGAACTCGTAGGTGATCCAGCGGTCCTCGCCGAACATGAGAAGTCCGGCGCGTGTCGGACGTAGCCCGCCCTTCTCGTCCACGCGCAGAGCCCCGATGTCGGTGAGGAAGGTCTCGTCGTCGGCCTTGCCCCACACGTGGCCCTCGTTGCGCTGGTCGAATCGGCGTCGATAGGCCGCGACCGTCTCGCGGTTGATGAACTCCACGCGAGCGCTCTCGGCGATGGCGGCGTCCTGGCTCGAGGTGTCGGAGTCGCGCAGCATCGAGAGCACCTCCTCGCGCTTGCACTGGTGGTCGCCCGCATGCGTGCGGCGGAAGGTGCCGCCGAGGATGCTGTTTTCGATGTAGACGGGCCTGGTGTAACGGTCGACCCACGGAACGCGAATGGCCGCGATGCCCTTGCCTCCCACGGTCCCCACGGTGGCATCTGCGTCCTTCACGAAGCGGGCGGAGAGCTTGTCCTCGGAAAGTGCCGCATTCCAGAAGTCGTCGAGCACCTTCTCGGCCTTCGGGATGCCATGCACGATGAGGCTGCCATCGTCCCTGCGCTCGGAGACGCCCAGCACGATGACGCCGCCGGCCGTGTTGGCGAAGGCCGAGACCGTCTCCCACACGCTGCGCGGAAGCTCGCCCTGCCCGTCGCGCCCAAGCGCCTTCTTCGCCTCCAGGCGGTTGCCCTCCCGGTATGCCTTGAGTTCGCTGAGATCGAACACGTAAGCCTCCGTCCTATCTCACTCTTGCTCATCATTTGGCTTTTGCGCCGAGAGAAGCCTATCGGTTAAGTGGCCGAATATCGCCCTGTCAATCTTGGTCCTCATGATGCGCATGTTGTCGTACCGCTCGGTATTTGCCTGGAACCACGCTCCAATATCCGTCGAATCTATGGCTGCCTTATCATCACTGTCAAGGCAGCCATAAACCTCGTCGAAATGCCTTTGGGCTATTGTCTGCCTTGCCTGTACGGGCAGATCATCGAAAGCGATGCATGCGCCGATGCGGGAGTACATGGCAGTCCCGAGACCCTGCTTGATCTCTGCCTCAGTGGCAAAGTTTGACGTAAGGATGAATATGCCATTCCTGATGTCGACCTCGTAATTTGTATCGACGAATATCCCTTCGTCGAACAGCTGATAGAAGGCATTGTAAAGTGAGTGATTGACTTTATCGAACAGGACTGCGGTGGGAATCTTGGACCAAAACACATCACCCCGAGCGCAGCGATGGTCCTAGTGATCGTGCTCACGTCTATCGCGTTGCCGGCGACGTGGCAGAAGAGGAGGGGCAGGCCCGTGTCGCGCTGTACGACGCAGGTGAGGCGGACCTCCTCGCCGGCCTGGCCGTTGTGGTTGCTGATAACCGTGACGGGAAGGCGACAGGAGTCGGATGGCCCCGCAGGGTCGACAAGGATACCGCCGGTCTCGCCGCGCCTGCCGACGAGGCGCAGGCCATCATCCCGCCCGAGCACAACAGGAGGGAGACCAGTAGGAACGCGTCGCCGAGAGACACGGCGAGCATCGTGCCCGCGGCGCGGGCATTGCGCCTTTTCGGCCCCCCGGCGCCCTCCGGCACCGGGGCGAGCCCGCCCGTCGCCAGGTCGTAGGAGAACATCCCCGCTCCCGGCTCCGGTAGACCCCGCGCGCCCTGTCCACCACGCGGCCGAGGTAGACCAGATCCCCCCTCGTGACTCTGGCCCCTTCCCTCACGGATCTGACGACCATCGCGTACTCGTTGCCACACCGCGACGTCGTGGCTGACGCACGTCCCCACCTCCCGTGGGATGGGTGAGAGCCTCATGCCACGGGAGGCCGGACGTGGCCGCAGCACGCCAGCGGCGTCCTAAGGGTTTCCGCAGTCAGGCGCAGGTTCTCAGGGCAGGGGACGGTTCGGGTCTACGCCCAGTGGACCAAGGAAGTGCCGGGAAGTCAGGGTTATTCGCTAGGGGGAGTCCCAGCAGCTTGAACAATGCGATAGAATTAGTGAAAATTTTTATATAGCGCATTAGCCGCCTTTGACGTTTGGCAAGGGCTTGGGCATGGGAAAGAGGGCTCGCGATGAGAAGTGCCGCAAATCCAGCGGTGATTGATTGGGCTCTCAAACGTGCGGGAAAGACGCCCGAGGATCTCAAGAACACCGTTTCAAAACGCGTTCAAGAATGGATCGATGGAAAGGGCAAGGCTCCTACAATAAAACAACTTGAGAAGCTTGCCAAAGCCACTCATGTTCTTGTTCCCTACTTCTTCTAGGACGAGCCTCCACGGCTCCCATTGCAAATTTCAGATTTTCGGACGTTTGGTTCCAGAAGTCCGGCAGAGCCTAGTGGCTAGTTAAGTCGTAATCTTTGCTATTGTTGAGATGCGTGCTACCATCTCCTCGGAGGTGGCAAGCATGGCAAACGTAAAGTACGTGGTGACCCTGACGGGTGACGAGAGGGAGGACCTGCTGGCGGTCGTGGACAGGGGAAGGGCGCCCGCCACGCAGATAAAGCACGCGAACATCCTGCTCGCGGTCGACAGGGGCGAGCACGCGGGGCTCAGGATGACCGACGCCCAGGCCGCCGCGGCCTACCACTCGACGACGCAGACGGTACGCACGGTCAAGCGGCAGTTCGTCGAGGAGGGGCTGGGGCGCGCGATCCGCCGCAAGCGGCGCGAGAGGCCCAGCCGCGTCAAGATAGACGGGGAGGCGGAGGCGAAGATCGTGGCCCTGACCTGCACGGACCCTCCCGAGGGCCACGCCAGGTGGACCCTTCGCCTCATCGCGGAGAAGTCGGTCGAGCTCGGCTACGTCGAGTCCGTCAGCCACGTCGCCGTAGGCAACCTGCTAAAAAAAACGAGCTTCGCCCATGGGTGGTCGAGGAGTGGTGCGTCCCCGAGCACGGGGCGGAGTTCGTAGCGGCCATGGAGGACGTGCTCGCCGTCTACGAGCGCCCCTACGACCCGGCCCGCCCGGTCGTCTGCCTCGACGAGTCCTCCCGCCAGCTCGTCGGCGAGTTCCGCGAGGGCCTGCCGGCACGGCCGGGCAGCCCCGGGAAGCGCGACTACCAGTACGTCAGGAACGGGGTCGCGGACGTCTTCATGGCCTTCGAGCCGCTGGCGAACACGAGGCGCGCCATCCCGGCGAGGAGGAGGGGCAGGGAGGAGTTCGCGCGGGTCGTCAGGCATATCTGCGACGAGATGCATCCAGACGCGGAGAAGGTGGTGCTCGTGATGGACAACCTCAACACCCATGGCACGGCCTCGCTCTACGCGGCGTTCCCGCCGGAGGAGGCGAGGCGGCTCGCCGACCGCCTGGAGATCCACTTCACGCCGAGGCACGGGTCGTGGCTGGACATGGCGGAGATAGAGATCGGCGTGCTCATGAGACACGGCCTGCCCGCCCGGGTGCCGGACTACGACACGTTCTGCAGGCTCTGCAAGGCATGGGAGGACGATCGCAACGCGCGGGGAGGCGGCGTCGACTGGCAGTTCACCAACGCCGACGCCAGAGTGAGGCTTAAGCATCTATACCCAAAGATTATGGCTTAACTAATCACTAGTCCTGAGCTCTACGACGTTATCAACCTGATGCTTAGCAGGCAGGACTGGCTTGACGATTACCTGGAAGACGTGGGTAGCGAGACCCTTGATTTTGTAGGATCCTGCAAGGGAAAAAGCGTGGGCGATAGCGTCTCCATGATGAGGCAGCTCCTTGATATGGACCATGGGTGGGCTCGCGGCATGCAGGAGGATGCTGCCGTGCGTTTCTTACGCGAGACCATTGAGCACCGAGGTGTGTGCGTCTGTGCGGGGAGTTACGTTGGCAACTCCACTAACCGCCCCTTGAAGGTCAGCGAGTTCAGAGGGTTTGTTCTTTCTGATAGACGAGCGCCTGTTATCTTCATCAATACAAGCGATGCCTATTCTGCTCAGCTCTTCACTCTTGCGCACGAATTCGCACACCTGCTTTTTGATGATACGGGTGTCGATGATGTTGCCCTCGCGTTCTCTGCTGGGGACAGGGAGTCCGACTGCGACGCCGTCGCAGCGGAGTTTCTCGTCCCCGCCGCAATGGTGCACGATGCCTTCGATAGCATGGACGATGATAGTGCGCTCGAAGAAATCAAGAAGCTGACCAAGGTCTCTGAGGTTGTTTGCCTCAGAAGGGCGCGCGACCTCGGGCGAATCGGTCGCGATGAATTTAACAAGAGGTATGAAGATTACTCCAATCGCTTGCGTGATGCTCTTGCGAGAAGCACGAGAAAGACCAGGGCACCAGGCGATGGTCCGCGCTTCTATACGTTGCAGAAGAATCATTTGGGGACTCTTTTCCCTAAGGCCATCTATACGGCGTTGCAGTCCGAATATCTACTCTATTCCGATGCCTACCGCCTTACAGGGCTTTCTGCCAAAAGCTTCAAGGGATTCTTCGAGCGAGAGGGGATGTATGTCTGATGCCCCGAAGCAATGTAATGATTCTCGATTCCAATGCTTTTATTGAGCCAAAGAATCGCTTCTATGCTTTTGGTATCTGTCCAGGTTTCTGGGAGTTTGTCATCGATGACTTTGAGAGCGGTAATGCTATGAGCGTTACTCATGTGCGCAATGAGATTCTTGGTGGCAGTGATGCTTTGAGCACATGGATGAAGGACGAGCTCGACAAGAAGTATTTTTTTGATTGTGCGGGTGACGCTAAAACGGTTGCCGAATATCAAACAGTTTCATCTTATGTCCAGGCATATTACTCGAAGCCTAATGTGGTACAAGATTTCCTAAAGCCAACCTCAGCTGACCCTTAGCTTGTCGCCTACTCGCTTGCCCATGGCGGGACCATCGTCACGCAGGAGGCTCATAAGAATCGTAACAAGAAGGTCTCGCTATCTGACGTATGTGGCCACTTTAGGTTGCACCACATCAACGTGTTCGAGTTTCTGAGAGCCGAGAAAGCCAAGTTTATATATTCGAAACTTTCTGTTTGACACAGCTTCCCTCATCATTAGGCATGTGCGACGGAGATGGGGAACCTCGCCTCGAGCGGCACACCTAGGATATCATCGAACGGCTTCCTGACTGACCCCTCGCGGCTGCGGCATCCCCACCTCCCTGCCCGGAGGTGCGCCCTGACTGGCGTCGCCAGAGGGGCCCGCGCCCGGCTTCGGCGACGCATGAGCGTCGGGCTTGCCAACGACCTCGGAAGGCCCGTAAGGGGCGCTGGGCGCGGCGTCGCCGGCCGACTGGGGACTGCGGTGGGAATCTTGGACCAAGACTCGCTCGATCGCGGAACCATCCGCATGGTAAGAGGCATAGTCCAAATCCCGGACACGTGGTGCGGACCGGGCGCCATCCCCATGGTAGCCCAACCCCCGATCGATTCCCCTAGCATGCCCGGCCAATGGATCGAGCCCCGCATGCGTGGCCGAACCTGAGGCCCACGGCTCGCCACAGCCCCGAGGGGCACGCCCTGAGGCTCGTGCCCAGCGACCACTTTGTGCACAGGCCGAGGGAGGCCAGGCCTGGCTCAACGGGCATCCCCGCAGGTCCGGGATAGTGCCCGCACCGACCCATGGCAGCTGTGCCCGACGTGATGAAGGGCTTCTTCGGTAAGATGGCCAGGCAGACACTGCACCACATCCGCGTGGGATCTCTGGGCGAGCCAGGAGAGCGCATCGAACCGTGTCTCGGGGAGGCCGACGCCAGAGACCCGTCCCCACAGGTGGAGGTGGAAAATCGGAGGCGTGCGGCTGAGGTGGAGAGGATAATGCTATCAAACTAGTTAATTATTGGAACGTTCTACTAGGGATGGTGTATGTACAAATGGGAAGAAAGTATTATGTGATAGAGATAAATTTCGATCAACAGGGAAGCTTTGATCCCCTTGAAGGGACCATGCGGATGTCACAGGCTAAGGATGCTTTCATCCTTAGCCCGTCGTCACTTTTGATACGTTATTCACGTGCAAAAACACAGAATATCGAGAGTGCATTCAACAAACCACGGAGAAAGCACATCAGGAAGCTCTGGCTTGTCTATTACGCACTCACCGGACATATTCCAACGATACATACGGTGAGATATGGACTATCTGACAAGATTGACCAGCATGATGTGAGCAAACTTGCGCTTCCAACGGCAACGACACGAGATGAAGAGGGTTTCATTTCACCCCAAACCGCCAAAACACTATACCAACAGCAATATCTATTAACTTCTGTCAGCTATTTGTATGCAAGTCATAATCGCGTCACTGATGAAATGGGACGTCTCCGATTGCTCTGGAGTGCCTTCAATGCGCTGTACCGAGAATTCAAAGAGTCTGAACAGAGAAGACCCCAACCTAGACAGAAAAGACCCCAACCTAAACAGAAAAGACCCCAAAATTCTAGCGAATGGGAGCATGCTTGCACACTTATCGAAAAGCTTAACAAGCGCAAACTGCTCAATGACATAATAGGACGCTTTTGCTCAAACATGCCAAACATTGACACCGACCCATGGCGCTGGAAAGCATTCTTATCAAACTTTCGGCCGCTAGGTGTTGAAGCAAAAAAAGGTAAGTCTAAGCTAAGAAATAATGAAGCTGCAAAACGTATTTTTAAAGACGTTGACAGAAAGCTACTAAAGACGCTCTCGAATAGAACGTCGGAAATAAAAAACTGGCAGACCCTCTCATCCGAAGATGATCCGATTAAACAAAAACTTGACGTGCCACCAGACAAACCTGACTCAACACCTGACGAGTGTGGGTACGGTCGGTTCCGGTTTGTGTTCTCCTGCTACCTCTATTGGCTTCGTTGCGACACGATGCACGGTAACTCGCCTTATCCGGTATTCGTCAATGACGACGAGAACGATCTGCTCAAGACGTTATGTGATTTCCTTGAGGAGCTCCTACATATTGCCATTAAGTACTTTGGAGACACGGAATAAGCGCTTAATCCCCCGCTGGGACCCCCTGGCAATCGGTCGATCTTTCGATCATGGCGGGCGGCCCCTGCGGTCCCCTCGAGGCCTCTCGCGGCACACCGGTCCCCTCGGCCGCCGCCAGGCGGCCTTGGGCCTTGAGGGACCCATCGCGACGCGCCGGTCGACCCCGGAGGAGCGCGGGTCCGAGCGGACCTGTGTTCCCCTAAATTCCCGGAGAGTTATGACGTGGTCGGCAACCCGTAGCCCAGCCTGTCGAAGATGTCGCGCTGCC
>ERZ773063.1042-NODE-1042-length-17130-cov-9.352972_pt1 | contig 17130 bp, 12 predicted proteins | sample MGYA00580625_ERZ773063 | MGnify/ENA primary metagenome ERZ773063 (study PRJEB29015, sample SAMEA2738022) | human oral metagenome | biome: human oral; feature: human-associated habitat; material: dental | place: China | collected 2042 ...
TCGCCACCACGGCCGGCGCCGTCACGCTGCTCGCGGTGGTCGCCGGCCAGGTCGCACCGGGCACCGTGTGGCTGCCCGAGTGCTCGCCCGGCTCCATGGTCCGCCAGACGCTCCGGGCCGGTCACGGCTCCCGGGTCCGGCTGTCCCGGATCCCGACAGGCACCCTGCCCAGCACCCCGACCAGCGCCCTGTCCCGCACCCCGAACAGCACGGAGGTGGCCCGGTGAGTACCAGTACCACGGCTCTTCTGCACCTCGTCCCGACGACGCTCCCGGGCTCCGAAGGAGGCGTGATCGCCGACTTCTCCGCCGAGACCTGGTGGCTGACCCTCATCAAGGCGGTCTTCGTCGTCGCCTTCCTCATCGTCAGCGTCATCCTCGTGCTGTGGGTCGAGCGCCGCGGGCTGGCGCGCATGCAGACGCGCCCCGGCCCCAACGTCAACGGCCCCTTCGGCTTCTTCCAGGCCGTCGCGGACGCGACCAAGCTCATTATGAAGGAGGACTTCTGGCTGGGGGGCGCGGAGAAGCTCATCTACATCCTCGCCCCGGTCATCGCGGCCTTCTGCGCCTTCATGGTCTACGCCGTCATCCCCTTCGGGCCGCAGGTGTCCATCCTCGGGCACTCCACGCCCCTGCAGCTGACCGACTTCCCGGTGGCGGTCCTCTACATCCTGGCGATCACCGCCTTCGGCGTCTACGGCATCATCCTGGGCGGCTGGTCGACCCACTCCACCTACCCGCTCTTCGGCGCCGTGCGCAGCGCAGCGCAGGTCATCTCCTACGAGCTGAGCATGAGCCTGTCGATCCTCACGGTCTTCCTGGCCTCGGGGACCATGTCGACCTCCGGGATCGTCGGCGCCCAGCAGCGCATGTGGTGGGCCCTGGCCATGGTGCCGAGCTTCCTCATCTACGTGGTCTCCATGATCGGCGAGGTCAACCGCCTGCCCTTCGACCTTCCCGAGGCCGAGGGCGAGCTCGTCGCCGGGCACATGGTGGAGTACTCCTCGATGAAGTTCGCCTGGTACTTCCTGGCGGAGTACATCAACATGTTCAACGTCTCCGCGGTGTGCGTCACCCTGTTCCTGGGCGGCTGGCGCTCCTTCATCGTGGCGAGCTTCTGGGCCGGCGCCAACTCCGGGTGGTGGCCCATGCTGTGGTTCATCGCCAAGGTCTGGGCGGTCATGTTCTTCATGATCTGGACCCGCGGCACCCTGGTGCGCATCCGCTACGACCACTTCATGAAGCTGGGGTGGAAGTTCCTCATCCCCGTCTCGCTGGGCTGGTTCGTCCTCGTGGCCGCCCTCCAGGGGTACCGCGCCTTCTTCAGCGGCTCGCCCGCCGGGCTGCTCATCGTCCTGGCGGTCGTCTTCCTGATCGCCATGCTCGTCCTCCTCGTCCTTCCCGAGGCCGAGGACGACGACGAGCCGGCCCTGGGCCCCGGCGGCGTGACCGCCCCGGGGGAGGAGCTCGACGCCTTCGCGGGCGGGTACCCCGTTCCGCCGCTGCCCGGCCAGCAGCTGCCCGTCTCCCCGCGCGTGCGCCGCGCCCAACGGGCCCAGGCGCCCGCCCGCACCGATGCCGCCAGCTCTGTGGCCAGTTCTGTGGCCGGCTCTGTGGCGATCGCTTTTGGCGACGCCGGCGCCGCCGGTCCTGTGGCCCTCGGCCCCCAGTCCAACCCCGACTCCGGCGACAGCGTCCAGGAGGGAACCGATGACTGACCACAACCCCGACGCCTCCCGCAGCCCGGGGCGGCCCGGCACGGATCACGACCAGTGGCTGCGGGACCTTCCCGGCCCCGTGGGGCGCTTCCTCGCCCCTGTCGCCGGCTACGGCGTGACCATCTCCTCGATGTTCCGCCCCACCGTCACCGAGCTCTACCCCTTCGAGGAGCCGGTTCTCATGCCGCGCTACCACGGGCGCCACCAGCTCAACCGCTACGACGACGGCCTGGAGAAGTGCATCGGGTGCGAGCTGTGCGCCTGGGCCTGCCCGGCCGACGCCATCTACGTCGAGGCGGCCTCCAACGCCCCCGGCGCCCAGTACTCGCCCGGCGAGCGCTACGGCCGCGTCTACCAGATCAACTACCTGCGCTGCATCTTCTGCGGCATGTGCATCGAGGCCTGCCCCACGCGGGCCCTGACCATGACCCACGAGATCGACGAGCTGGTCGGGCCGACCCGCACCGGCCTGATCTACGAGAAGCAGGACCTGCTCGCCCCCGTGCCCGACGGGGCGCTGGAGACCCCCCACCCCATGGTCGAGGGGACCGAGGACGGCGACTACTACCGCGGCGAGGTCACCGGCGTCACCCAGGCGCAGATCAGCTGGGTCCGTGAGCACCGCCCCGACGAGCCGACCCTGGCCTCCGCGCGGCCGACCCCAGCCCCCAGCCCCGCCAAGGAGGCGGTGCACTCATGACTGTCTCGGCCGCCCCGGCTGTCCTGACCACCCAGCCCGTGCTCCTGCCCGCGACCCTGAGCGCGGACGGCACCATCTCGACCGGGGAGACGATCCTGTTCGCCGTGGTCGCCCTGATCACCGTGACCTGCGGCCTCGGCCTGCTGACCGCCAAGCGCGCCGTGTCCGCCGCCGCCAACATGATCGGCATCATGATCTGCCTGGCCATCCTCTACGTCGCCAGTGACGCGTCCTTCCTGGGCATCACCCAGATCGTCGTCTATACCGGCGCCGTCATGACGCTCGTCCTGTTCGTCATCATGATGGTCGGCGTCGGCGGCGAGGAGCCGGTGGCCACCACCGGCTCGCCCTCCGGCAGGTGGGTCGTCGCCGCCCTGGGCGCAGGCCTGGCCGTCATTCTGGCGGTCGTCGTGTGGCGCTCCGTTCTGCCGGTGTCCACCGACGACGGCGGCGGGGTCGTGACGAATCCCTCCGCGCCCGCCGAGCTCGCCCTCGTGCTGTTCGGCGGCCACGTCGTCACCATGGAGCTGACCGGCGTCCTGCTCATTATCGCCGCCGTCGGCGCCCTGACGCTGACCCACCGCCAGCGCATCCGCCCCCGCCCGACCCAGCGGGCCCGGATGGAGGCCAGGATGCGGGCCTTCGCCGACAAGGGTGCCCACCCCGGCCAGAAGCCCATGCCCGGTGTCTACGCCGCCACCAACACCGCGGCCGCCCCGGCGCTGGCCGCCGACGGCGCGGCCCTGGAGGAGTCGGTCCCGCGCGTGCTGCGCGTGCGGGGCCAGGACCTGGAGCTGTCCGAGGTGTCCCCGGAGATGGGGGCCGCCCAGCGCGCCGGCACCATCGCCGCCCGCGAGGACGCCACCGTCGGGCTCTCCGGCATGCCCGCCATGCCCGGCGCGGCCGCCCCGCGCGTCGCCCAGCCCGTCGCCGTCGACCCGCTGGCGGGGCCGCCGGCCGACGAGCCGGACGGGCAGCAGCCTCCTGACGGGCCGGAGGCCGGCCCCGGGCAGAAGGAGAAGCAGAAGTGAGTGTTCCCGTCACCGCCTACATCGTGCTCGCCGGGGTGCTCTTCAGCCTCGGGGCGCTCACGGTGCTCCTGCGGCGCAACGCCATTATCGAGCTGATGGGGGTTGAGCTCATGCTCAACGCCGTCAACCTGGTCCTGGTGACCTTCTCCCGCGTCCACGGCAACCTGACCGGCCAGGTCTTCGCCTTCTTCGTCATGGTCGTCGCGGCCGCCGAGGTGGTCGTGGGCCTGAGCATCGTCGTGTCCATCTTCCGCACCCGCAGGTCCACGTCGGTCGACGACGAGAACCTGCTCAAGAACTGAGGGGGCCGCAGCTCATGACCGCACCATCTCTCGTGCTCGCCGGCGCCCTGGCCTCCGGCGCGGGGCCGGCTGCGTCCGCCGCGCCGCCCGCGCCCCTGGTCGGTCCCGCCACGGGCCCGGCCGCCCTGGCCTGGCTGCTGATCGCCGTGCCCGCGGCCGGCGCCGCCGTCCTCCTGCTGGCCGGACGCGCCTGTGACCGCTGGGGCCACCTGCTGGGCCTGCTCGCCTCCCTGGTCAGCGCCTGCCTGGGCCTGGGGATCCTCGCCCAGGTCCTCGGCCTGCCCCCCGCCGAGCGCACCATGGTCGTCAGCCTGTGGCGGTGGTTCGGCGCCGGGGACCTGGACGTACGCATCGGCCTGCGCGTGGACCCGCTGTCGCTTACCTTCGTGGCCCTGGTGACCTTCGTCGGCTTCCTCATCCACGTCTACTCGGTGGCCTACATGGCCCACGACCGGGACCGCCGCCGCTTCTTCGCCTACCTGAACCTGTTCATCGCGGCCATGCTCACCCTGGTGCTGGGCGACTCCTACATCGTCCTGTTCGTCGGCTGGGAGGGCGTGGGGCTGGCCTCCTACCTGCTCATCGGCTTCTGGAACACCGCCGACGCCGACGCCCCGCAGGCGGTGCGCTTCACCAGCCGGCAGAACGCGACGGCCGCCAAGAAGGCCTTCATTATGAACCGCGTCGGCGACGTCGGCCTCCTGCTCGCCATGATGGCCATGATCTCCCAGGTCGGCTCGGTCTCCTTCATCTCCGTGCTGCCCGCCGCGCAGTACGGCGCGCTGTCCACCGGCTGGCTGACCGCCATCGGCTTCTTCCTCCTGCTGGCCGCCTGCGGCAAGTCCGCCCAGTTCCCGCTCCAGGCGTGGCTGGGCGACGCCATGGCCGGCCCCACGCCGGTCTCCGCCCTCATCCACGCCGCCACCATGGTGACCGCCGGCGTCTACCTCATGGTGCGCTCCGGCGCGATCTTCCAGGGCGCCCCGGACGCCCAGCTGGCCGTGGCCGTCGTCGGCGCCATCACCCTGGTGCTGGGAGCCGTCATCGGGTCCGCCAAGGACGACATGAAGAAGGTCCTGGCCGCCTCCACCATGAGCCAGATCGGCTACATGATGCTGGGGGCGGGCCTGGGCCCCGTCGGCTACGCCTTCGCCATCTTCCACCTGCTGACCCACGGCTTCTTCAAGGCCCAGCTCTTCCTGGGCGCCGGGAGCGTCATGCACGCCATGGGGGACCAGGTCGACATGCGCCGCTTCGGGGCCCTGGCGCGGGTCATGAGGGTCACCTGGGCCACCATGGCCGTCGGCTGGCTCGCCATCCTCGGGATCCCGCCCTTCTCCGGCTTCTGGTCCAAGGACAGGATCATCGAGGCCGCCTTCACCGGCGAGGGCGTCCGGCCCTGGGTCCTGGGCACCGTCGCGCTGCTGGGGGCGGGCCTGACCGCCTTCTACATGTCCCGCCTGTTCTTCATGATCTTCCACGGGCGCGCCCGCTGGACCACCGAGAAGGACATCGAGGGCGCCGTCCACCCCCACGAGTCGGGCTGGCTCATGACGGCCCCGCTGATCATCCTGTCGGTCTTCTCGCTCGGCCTGGGCGGCCTGCTGTCCATGGACGACGCCTTCGTCACCTGGCTGGAGCCCGTCACCGGGCACGCCGAGCACGGCGAGCCCGTGCTGCCGGCCACGACCATTATGGGCGCCACGCTCGCCCTCGTCCTCATCGGCGTCCTCGTCGCCTGGCTCATGTACGCCCGCCGCCCCGTGCCCACCGTCGTCCAGACCGGCACCGCCCTGGTGCGGGCCGCGCGCCGCGACATGTACCAGGACGCCATCAACGAGGGCCTGGCCATGCGCCCCGGGCAGGGCCTGGTCATCGCCGCCGCCGCGTCGGACCGCTACGTCGTCGACGGCGCCGTCGAGGGCCTCGCCAAGGGAGCCGCGGGCGCCGGGCGGCTCGTGCGCCGCACCGAGAACGGGTACGTGCGCTCCTACGCGGGCTACATGCTGGCCGGGACCGTGCTCGCCCTCATCGCCGTCCTGGCCAGCAGGTTCTGAGAGGACACGACCACATGCAGCCCATCACCGCATCCATCCCCGGACCGGCCCCAGTGCTGACCGTCATGGTGCTCGTCCCGCTCGCCGGGGCGCTGCTCCTGTGGCTCCTGCCCCCGCTGCGCCGCCTGGCCCGCGGCGTCGGCCTCGTCTTCTCCCTGGGCGCGCTCGGCGTCGGCATCTGGGCGCTGACCCTGTTCGACCCGGGCCGCGCCGCCACCGCCCAGCTCGCCGAGACCCGCCCGTGGATCCCCGCCCTGGGCATCTCCTGGGCCCTGGGCGTCAACGGCCTCGGCCTGGCCATGCTGCTGCTGGCCGCCTTCCTCGTGCCCGTCGTCCTGCTCGCCAGCTGGGGCGAGGTGGCCGCCGACGACCAGGGCGCCTTCACGGCGCTGGTGCTGGTGCTGGAGGCCTTCATGGTCGTCATCTTCAGCGCGCGCGACGTGTTCCTGTTCTACGTGTGCTTCGAGGCCATGCTCGTCCCGGTGTACTTCCTCATCGGCCGCTTCGGCGGGCCGGACCGCCAGCGCGCCGCCCTGAAGTTCCTCCTGTACTCGCTGGCCGGCGGGCTGGTCATGCTCATCGGCGTGGTCGCCCTGTTCTTCTACGGCCCGCACACTCCGACCGGCTACCTCATCGAGTCCCTGGCCGGGTCCCTGACCGCCCCGCCGACGGCGGCCCGCTGGATCTTCGTGTCCTTCATGGTCGCATTCGCCATCAAGGCCCCCATGGTCCCGGTGCACACCTGGCTGCCCGACACCGCCGAGCAGGCCACGCCGGGCACCTCGGTCCTCCTGATCGGCGTCCTGGACAAGATCGGCACCTACGGCATGATCGCCCTGGTCCTGCCGCTCTTCCCCGAGGCGTCCGCCTGGGCCGCCCCGGTCCTGCTCGTGGCGGCCGTCGTCGGGATCATCTACGGGGGGCTGGCCGCCATCGGCCAGGACAACCTCTACCGGCTCATCTCCTACACCTCGATCAGCCACTTCGGCTTCATGGTGCTGGGGATCTTCATCGGCAGCCGGGTCGCCGCCACCGGCGCCATGGTCTACATGGTCGCCCACGGGCTGTCCATCGCCGGCCTCTACCTGGTCACCGGCTTCCTCGCCCGGCGCACCGGCACGGTCGCCATCAGCGAGCTCGGCGGCATGGCCCGGGTGACGCCGCTGGTGGCCGGCACCTTCCTGGTCTCCGGCCTGGCCTCCATCGCCCTGCCGGGCCTGAGCGGATTCGTCCCGGAGTGGATGGTGCTCACCGGCGCCTTCTCCCGGTCCGTCCCCCTCGGCGTCGTCGCCGTGGCCGGCGTGGTCATCGCCGCCGTCTACATGCTCCTGCCCTACCAGCGCGTCTTCACCGGCGCCCCGGCCGCCGAGCGCGTCGGCAGCCCGGACCTGGACGCGCGCGAGAGGCTCGTGCTGGTCCCCGTCATCGCCGCGATGCTCGCCCTGGGCCTGGTCCCGGGCGTGCTCACCGACGTGCTCGACGGCGTCGCCGAGCAGACGGCGGCCGCCACGAGCGCGGACCCCGGGCGGGCGACCGTCCTGGACGGCTCGGCCGCCCCGTCGGCCCCGGCCGACGCGCGCGCACACCCCGCCCCCACCGTCACGGAAGGGACCAGCAAGTGAGCTTCACCGTTCCGACTATTGAGTGGGCGGGCCTCGCCCCGGTTCTCATCATCCTGGGGGCCGGCGTGCTCGGCGTCCTCTTCGAGGCCTTCGTGCCGCGCGGGGGACGCCTGCCGGTGCAGGCGGGCCTGTCCGTGCTGGCCATCCTCGGCTCCGGCGTCGTCTTCGTGCTGCGCTGGGCGCAGGTCCTCCCGCAGGATCCCCGCACGGGCCAGGTCTCCCCGTCGGGGCGCGTGCTGGCCGCGGGCATCAGCGAGGACCCCTTCGCGGTAGCGGCGCAGGGCATCATGCTCGTTATCGGGCTGCTGGCCGTGCTGGTGATGGCCGACCTCACCACCGCCGGCGACGGCGCCTTCGCCGCGCAGGCCGCCGACCGTCCGGGCAGCGCGGAGGAGACCGAGTCCCTCCACCACGGCTGGACCGCCACCGAGGTCTTCCCGCTCATGCTGTTCTCCCTGGCCGGCATGATGCTCTTCCCCATGGTCAGCAACTTCATCACCCTGTTCGTGGTGCTCGAGCTGATCTCGCTGCCGCTGTACATCATGGCCGCCACCGCCCGCCACCGCCGCCTGCTGAGCCAGGAGGCTGCGCTGAAGTACTTCGTGCTGGGGGCCTTCGCCTCGGCCTTCCTCCTGCTGGGGTCGGCCTTCCTGTACGGCCTGTCCGGCTCGGTGTCCTACACCTCGGTCGCCGGCGCGCTCGCCGCCGGCGGCGTTCTCGGCATGGACTGGCTCGGCCTGGCGGGTGTGGCCCTGGTGACCGTGGGCCTGCTGTTCAAGACCGCCGCCGCGCCCTTCCACGCCTGGAGCCCCGACGTCTACCAGGGCGCGCCCACACCCGTCACCGGCTTCATGGCCGCCGGGGTCAAGGCCACCGCATTCCTGGCCCTCGTGCGCTTCTACTACCTGGTCGGCGGCTCCTTCGGGTGGGACATGGCCCCGTTCCTGTGGGCCGTCGCCATCCTGACCATGGCGGTGGGCACCGTCGTCGGCGTCGTCCAGAGCGACGTCAAGCGCATGCTCGCCTACTCGGCGATCGCGCACGCCGGCTACATGCTCATCGGCATTATCGCCCTCAACGGGGTCGCCATCAGCGCCCTGCTGCTCTACGCGCTCGCCTACGGCGTGGCCACCGTGGGCGCCTTCGGCATCGTCACCCTGGTGCGCGCGGGCCACGACGGCGCGGCGGGCGCCGAGGCCACCGACCTCGAGGCCTTCACGGGCCTGGGGCGGCGCAGCCCGTGGCTCGCCGGCGCCATGACGGTGTTCCTGCTGTCCTTCGCGGGCGTCCCGCTGACGGCGGGCTTCATCGCCAAGTTCGAGCTGTTCGTCGCCGGTATCAGCGGCGGCGCCCTGTGGCTGGTGATCGCCGCGGTCATCTCCTCGGCCATCACCGCGTTCTTCTACATGCGCCTGGTGGTCCTCATGTTCTTCCGCGGCCCCGAGGCGGGCCGGGTCGTCGTGGTGGGGTCGATGGGACCGTCGGGCGCCGCCATCACCGTGGCGGTCTTCGTCACGGTGGCGCTCGGCGTGCTGCCGCAGGTCGTGCTCACGCTCCTGGGTCGCGCCGCTATGCTCCTGCCGTGATCGGATCGCTGCCCTTGAACGCCCCGCAGCTCGAGGGCCGGATCACCCCGGCCCTCGACGCCGTCGAGGCGCGCCTGCTGGAGGTCGTCAGCAACGCTGACGAGACCATCAACCCGCCCACCTCCCACCTGGCCGAGGCCGGGGGCAAGCGGCTGCGGCCCGTCCTGACCCTCCTGACCGCCCAGCTCGGCGACACCGCCCTGGCGGCGGGGGAGCAGGTGCGCGACGCGGGCGTCGCCGTCGAGCTCACCCACATCGCCACCCTCTACCACGACGACGTCATGGACGAGGCGCCCCTGCGCCGCGGCGCCCCCAGCGCCCAGACCGTGTGGGGCAACTCCGCCGCGATCCTGACCGGCGACGTGCTGGTGGCGCGCGCCTCCCAGCTCGTCGCGGCGCTCGGCCCGCGGGCGGTGCTCGCCCACGCCAAGACCTTCGAGCGCCTGTGCATGGGCCAGCTCCACGAGACCCTGCCCCGCCCGGCCGGCACCGACCCCGTCGACCACTACATCCAGGTCCTGGCCGACAAGACCGGCTCCCTGATCGCCGTCTCGGCCCGCTACGGCGCCATGCTGACCCGCGCCGGCGCCGCCACCGAGCGCGTCGTGGAGGAGTTCGGCGAGAAGATCGGTGTCGCCTTCCAGCTGGCCGACGACGTCATCGACCTCGCCGGCGACTCCGAGACCACCGGCAAGACCCCGGGGACGGACTTGCGCGAGGGCGTGGACACCATGCCGGTGCTCCTGCTGCGCAAGGCCCTGGCCGCGGGCGAGCTCGACGCCGCCGGGCAGGCGATCCTCTCGCGGCTGTCGACCGGGAACCTTGCCGACGACGCCGTGCTGGCCGACGTCGTCGCCCGGCTGCGCCTGCACCCGGTGCTGGCCCGCACGCGGGAGATGGCCATGACCTGGGCCCGCGAGGCGGTGGGCGCGCTCGCGGGCCTGGAGGACGCCGTGCTGGCCGGGACGCGCGAGCGCCTGGACGCCGCGGGGTCGGGCGGGACCGAGCGGGAGGCGGCCCTGGCCGATGCGGCCCGGCGCGTGGCACTCGTGCGCGAGGGCATGGAGCAGTTCGCGCGGCTGCTCGTGGACCGGGCCGCCTGAGCCCCGCCTCGCCTCCCCTTTCGCTCCTTTCTCCCTTTTCGCCGAGATCGGTCGTATTCCGCGTCGAGATCGGTCCGTCGGACCGATCTCGGTGCGGAACTGAACCGATCTCGGCGAAAGGGGCGCGGGGCCCGTCGGGTGCGACGTCGGCCGTTCAGGGGCTGAGCCACTCGGTGGCGGGGTAGAAGACGCCGCTTGCGGCCAGGCCCCAGGCGCAGACGGCCAACGTGACGGCCCCGTTCCACTGCCGGGCCGCGCCCGGGACCTCGCCGACGCTCTCACCCGAGGTCAGGGAGGTGAGCCGGAGCGTGCCGTTGTCGTCCCTGCTCGTCGTGTAGAGGACCTCGCCGAATACGCAGGCGGCCTCGGGGATGGTCTGCTCGGCCGCCTCCCAGGATACGGCGGGTGAGGCCTCTCCGGGCCTCCATACGGAGAACGAGGGTTCGTCGTAGATAGTGGCGCCCAGAATAGCCTCGTGCTGGTCGGTATGAATGTGATCGTTGGTGCCGTTGCTGAGGCTATCTAACGTCTCATAACCGCCGGTCTCGCTGATCGTGATGGTCTCGCCTGTGCGCGGGTCGTAGGCGAGTACGGAGTGGTCGGTCCTGTTGTAGTAGTAGAGCCAGCCGTCACGGACGGCGACGGCCTTCATCTCCGCCAGCGACTCAGTCGTCCCGTCGGCAAGGTAGACAATGACCTCGTCGTCCTCGTAGGTGGCGGTCAGCGCCTCGCCGCAGCTTTGCCACTGGGAGGATGAGTCGGTGAGCACGGTGGCCGCATCGAGCTGGACGGACAGGTCCGCGGCGGACAACCGCAGCCCGATGCCCTTGAGGCTCAGATCATAAGTGGGGCTGCTGCCGGAGACGAGGAGGGCGCTGCGATCCTCTGTGAAGGACAGCGAGAGGTTTCCTTTGATGCGTTCGGCTATGAAGGCGCTGCTCAGCCTGGCGGAGGTAGCGACCGAGCCGTCGGCAAGATCAACTTTGACCAGGTCCACGGAGCAGGGGGTGAGTCCGGTTGAGGACTGCCCTTCATCACCGGTGACGAGGCCGACGGTGAGGTAGGCGTGCTTCTCGTCGAGGAGGGCGGGACCGGTCTCCATCCTGAACAGCGCAACGGTGGAGGCGCCTGAGGGGTCCGCGGTGATCGGGGTGGCTGAGGGGCCCGCGGCCTGGACGGTCCTGGTCGTCCACGCGCCGTCGTCGTCGGGCAGGACGGCCCAGGTGGTGGGGCCCTTGAGGTCGACGACGACGGGGCAGTGGCCGTCCGGGACGGTTCTCCTGGCCTCGTCCGCGCGATCCAGGACGATGCCGCCGCACAGGTAGTGCTCGCGGAGGGCGGTGATGGAGGTGGGCGTGCCGAGGTCCGGCCAGAGGGATGCTGATGAGAAGGATGACGGCACGGCGGCCGCGTTCGGCGGGTCCGGCATGGGCGTGCGGGAGGGTGTCTGCATCGGAGCGAAGGACAGCGTGGGCACGGGCCCCTTGGAACGGGTGTACGTCGTCAGCAGTGGCAGTGCGATGACCGTCGTTCCGATGGCCGTGGCGGTCAGGAAGGTGCGACGGCGCATGAGAGGACTCCTTGGGGACTGTGTTATGGGCACGGGGCGCGGAGGGGAGCTGCCTGGTGGTTCTGGTCATGAGGGGCCGGTGCCGGCCGTCGGCGTCGGCCGGGGCGCTGTCGGCGTCACCGGTGACGAGGGCGACGAGCTCGGCGAGGCCGGGGTGGGAACGGAGTCGAGCCACTCGGTGGCGGCGTAGAAGCTGTCGTAGTCGGCTAGGCCCCAGGGGGTCACCACGGCCCTGCCCGACAGTCCCGTCTTCTCGTCCCTCTCGGTGATCGTCTCGCCCGTGCTCACCGAGGTCAGGATGAGGTGGTCGGTGCTCGTGCTGTCGGAGTCGTCCGGGTCGTAGGAGGTGTAGAGGACGTCGCCGAGGATGCCCGCGCCCTCGGCCCGGTTCTGACTCAGCGCGATGGAGGGGGCGCCGGGGTTCCGGACGGTCAGGGTGCCCGTGTGACTGCCGGTCCGGTCAAGAGCGATGATCTCCTGCTGGTCCGATGCGATGGAGGGCCAGGAGCCCAGGGTGATGTCCTTCTCCCATCCGGGGCTCAGCTCGACGGTCTGCCCGGAGCCCAGGTCGCGCGCGTACCCGCGTGAGGAGGTCTCATCCTGCTTCTTGTAGTAGTACCAGCCGTCCCTGACCATGATTATGTCGGTGTCGTCGGCGGGCTCCTGCGAGCCGTCGGCCAGGAACACGATCAGATGGCCCGGTGTGTTCGCGTACGTGACGCCGACCGCCTGCCCGCAGGAGGTGGAGTCGGCGCGCTTGCCCTCCAGGACCGAGCGCACGTCGAGCTGGATGGACAGGTCCTCTGCGCTCAGACGCAGCCCGACATGGTCCGTCCCGGCGGAGGCGTCGCCGGTGCCGGCGGCCAGGAGGAGGGAGGCGGCGTCGGTGGAGAAGGACAGGTGCATGTCCTCGATGCTCTCCGCGGGGAGCTGCTCGCTGACGGTCGTGGAGGCGACGACGGCGCCGTCGGACAGGCGGATCTTGAGCATGACGACCGGGCAGGTCGCCCCGTCGGGGGGCCGTAGTGCACGAGGCCGTTCGGGTCCGGTTCGGACAGGGTGATGGCGCCGACGACGAGGTAGGCGTGCTCCTCATCGAGGAGGGCGGGGCCGATCACGACCGTGGTCAGGGCGGTCTTCGGATCGTCGCCCTCGTCGTAGCGGAACACCATCTCGACCTCCTTGGTGGTCCAGGCGCCGTTCTTGTCCAGGAGCACGGCGCGGGTGGTGGGTCCGGAGACGTCGACGACGACGGGGCACCACCCCTCGGTGAAGATCCTGCGCGCCTCGTCGATCACGGCGCCGCCGCACAGGTAGCGGTCGCGCGCGGCAGTAAGGGACTCGGCGGTGGCCCTGGCGGCCGGCCATGTGGGCTGGGCGGCGAAGGCGGAGGGGACGGCATCGGGACCGGGCGGCTTCGGAGCGGACTTTCCGAACCAGCTCTTCGAGCAGGTGGCGAGCACGGGCAGAGTGGTGACTGCGACGCCCGCTGCGGCGGCGAGAAGGAGGGTGCGGCGGCGCATAGGACTCCCTGGGCGGTGGGGTGCGACTGGATCCAGTCTTGCCCGGGTGCGCCGGGTCGGCGATGGGGAGCGCTGCCCTCCGCCCGCCTCAGCCGCACGTCGGGGAGGCCGACGACGGAGGTGCCCGAGCGCGCCCCCGGCTCTTGCTGACGAGCCGGTGCGGTCTCAGCGAGCACCACGCGGTCTAGACGGTCGCTCGGTCGCTTCTACCAGGCGGTGGCGGGCGCATACTCGGGGGAGATCATCGCCCCGAAGTGGTGGACCCTGAAGCTCTTGAACTGTGCGTCGGAGACGGCGAAAGAGGTCTTCGAGATCTCCTTGCCCGTGGCGAGCTCAAGGAGCGAGATATTCTCAAAGTCGTCGAGGAAGGCGTAGATGATGTCACCGAAGACTGCTGCCGCTGTGGGGAGCCTCGTGCCGGAGTCCTTTGTCTGGTGCAGGACGGCAGTGGTCTCGCCGGGCTTGTGGATATCGAACTCCGAGTTCCCGCACGTCACCAGGTAGCCGCTGCTGTAGGAGGTGTACATCAGGGCCGCCTTGTCGGTGACCTCGAGCATTGAGTCCATCGCGGTGGAGGCCCCGGTCGCCAGGTCCACCACATTGAGCGCCTTGGGCTTCATGTCCAGGACGGACTCGCCTTTCTCCGCGACGTAGGCGAAGCCGCCGAAGACGGCAGCCGGCTGGTGCCGGGAGTCGAACTCGTGCTTGGACCCGTCCTTCAACGACGTCAGGGTGTACCCGTTCGTGCCGCCGGAGCGCAGGTAGTCGCCCAGGAGATTTTCCCTCTGCAAGGAGCCGAGGTCGTCAGGGGCGGTGTAGACCGTGGACAGGTCCTCGACCGACACCGAGGTCCAGCGCTTGGTCAGCCAGTTGACGAGAAGCAGGGAGGAGTCCTCGGACAGGGAGAGGGCGACTGTGCCGGCGTTGGAGCCGACTGCGTCGGTATCGCCCACCTTCTGGGGGTCGAGGTCGTCCCACAGCAGCTGTGAGGCGACGATCCCCCCGTCGCTGAGCCTGACCTTGACCACGTCGATGCGGTTCTCGGCGTTCTTGGAGTCCCCGCCCTTCTTGCGCAGCCCGACAACGGCGTAGCCGTGCTCGTCGTCGACCACCATGGGAGCCGACGTGAAGGAGTAGGTCGCCGTGCTCGAGGTCGCGAGCTCGGTGGGGGTCTGGTCGTTCGTGGCCGCGACGGTGGAGTACTCCCCGGTGCTCTGGTCGGCGACGAGGACCCGGGCCTCCTTCGTGAACGGGTTGTAGTACGCGGCGTGCGCGCCGACCGTCGCCCCGTAGCCCATGAGGCCGCCCAGGCAGATCGCGCCGACGCTGGCCGCCTGGAACCGCGACCCGGTGTCGATGGGGCCGAACTCGGTCGGTGGCGTTGCCACGTCGTCGGGCGTGGGCGCGGCGGTCGGCGAGGAGCCGGCTGCTGCGCCGTCGGCCTCCTGCTCCTTCGGCCCGGAGCCGCAGGCGGCCAGTAGGGGGATGGCGCCGGCGAGCGGCAGAAGCGAGAGGAGACTGCGTCGTTTCATGATGCTTCCTAAGGGGGTTCCGCGGGGGCGTGGGGCAGATTGTGCGGGGTGCAGCGTACGCCGGGCCTCGGCTGCGAGTAAAGCGCGGCGGGAGCACGGCACGCGGGTGCTGGGACGTCGTCGTCGGGGCCGCGCCGGCCGGGCCCGACGACGGGGCCGTGTGTCCGACGCCATGAGGACTCGGCGCCCGCGCCGCCTAGACTGGCGCGGGCGGCTGTCGGCGCCGTTCGGCCTCGGCCCGCTCCACCTCGATCCCACCGCTGACAGAAACGAAAGAGCAGTGAACGCACGTCCTCTCAATGTCGCCGTCATTGGAGCCGGTCCCGCGGGCATCTACGCCTCGGACATCCTCTCGAAGTCGGGCATGGAGGTCTGTATCGACCTGTTCGAGCAGCTGCCCGCCCCCTACGGGCTCGTGCGCTACGGGGTCGCCCCCGACCACCCGCGCATCAAGCAGATCATCGTGGCCCTCTACAAGATCCTCCAGCGCGGCGACATCCGCCTCATCGGCAACGTGAAGGTGGGCCGCGACATCTCGGTGGCCGAGCTCCACCAGCACTACGACGCCCTCATCTTCTCCACCGGCGCCGACACCGACGCCCCCCTGGACATCCCCGGCGTGGACGCCCCCGAGTGCTACGGCGGCGCGGACTTCGTCTCCTGGTACGACGGCCACCCCGACCACCCGCGCACCTGGGACCTGAGCGCCAAGGAGGTCGCCGTCATCGGCGTCGGCAACGTGGCCCTGGACATCTCCCGCGTCCTGGCCAAGCACGCCGACGACCTCATGACCACCGAGATCCCGGCCAACGTCGCCGCCACCCTCAAGGACTCCCCGGTCACCGACGTGCACGTCTTCGGCCGCCGCGGTCCCGCCCAGGTCAAGTTCACCCCCCTGGAGCTGCGCGAGCTCGGCAAGCAGGCCGACGTCGACGTCCTCGTCGACGAGGAGGACTTCGAGTACGACGCCGGCAGCGAGGCGGCGCTCAAGGCCTCCAACCAGCAGCGCCAGGTGGTCAAGGCCCTGGAGGGCTACGCCATGCAGGACCCCGAGGACCTCACCGCCTCCCACCGCATCCACATCCACCTCTTCCAGGCGCCCGCGGCCGTCCTCACCGACGACGACGGGCACGTGCGGGCCCTGCGCACCGAGCGCACGCGCCTGACCGGGGACGGCAGCGTCACCGGCACCGGCGAGTTCCACGACTGGCCGGTCCAGGCCGTCTACCGGGCCGTCGGCTACGCCTCCAGCAGCATCGAGGGCCTGCCCTTCGACGCCGAGCGCCACGTCGTGCCCAACGAGGGCGGGCGCGTGCTCGGCGCGGATGGCGAGCCCTTGACCGGCTTGTACGCCACGGGCTGGATCCGGCGCGGCCCGGTGGGGCTGATCGGCTCGACCAAGTCCGACGCCCAGGAGACCATTGCCAGCCTCGTGGCCGACGCGAAGGCCGGCCTCCTGCACGCCGAGACCCAGGACGAGGAGCAGGTCGGCCACGACGCCCTCGTCTCCCTCCTGGAGTCCCGCGGCGTGCCGTTCACAAACTGGGAGGGCTGGGAGCTGCTGGACGCCTACGAGCGCGAGCTCGGCGAGAGCTACGGCGAGGTCGTCGTCACCGGCGGCGCGTCCAAGCCGCGCGAGCGCGTCAAGGTCGTCTCCCGCGACGCCATGACCGCCATCTCCCGCTCTGCCGAGGTCCCCGAGGACCTCATCGGCCAGCCCGAGGCCGACCGCGTCCCCGAGCGCGTCGCCGGCCGCCTGAAGGGCTGAGCGGGCCCTCGCGCCGGTTCTGGTCGGGGCGCACCAGGTCCGTTCTCGGCCCATGCCACGTCCACCACGGAGGAGGAATCATGCGAGTCGGTGTTCCCACCGAGATCAAGGACAACGAGTTCCGCGTCGCCATCACCCCGGCCGGTGTCCACGCGCTCACCCGGCGCGGGCACGCCGTGACCGTCCAGGCGGGGGCGGGGGAGGGCGCCGCCATCCCCGACGACGAGTACGCCGCCGCCGGCGCCGCCATCACCGGCGACGCGCCGGCGCTGTGGGCCGACTCCGAGATGGTCCTCAAGGTCAAGGAGCCGATCGCCGAGGAGTATCCCTTCCTGCGTCCCGACCTGGTCCTGTTCACCTACCTGCACCTGGCCGCTGACCGGCCCCTGACCGAGGCGCTCCTCTCCAAGCGGGTCACCTCCATCGCCTACGAGACCGTGGCGACGGCCTCCGGCGCCCTGCCTCTGCTGGCGCCCATGTCCGAGATCGCCGGACGCCTGGCCGCCCAGGTGGGCGCGGACGCCCTGCTGCGCCCCCGCGGCGGGGCCGGGGTCCTGCTGGGAGGCGCGGCCGGCGTGCGGCGAGGCGCCGTCGTCGTCCTGGGCGGCGGCACCGCCGG
>ERZ773063.1045-NODE-1045-length-17106-cov-8.571521_pt1 | contig 17106 bp, 12 predicted proteins | sample MGYA00580625_ERZ773063 | MGnify/ENA primary metagenome ERZ773063 (study PRJEB29015, sample SAMEA2738022) | human oral metagenome | biome: human oral; feature: human-associated habitat; material: dental | place: China | collected 2042 ...
CAGCTGGGCGAGGGCCGCAAGTCGCTCGCCTTCTCCCTGCGTCTGCGGGCGCCCGATCGGACTCTGACGGCCCAGGAGCTGGAGGATGTGCGCAGGCGCGTGGTCGAATGCGCCGCCAAGAGCCTGGGCGCCGAGCTGCGCGCCTGACCGCGGGCTGCGGGCCCGTGACACCGGGCGAGGACGCCGGTCGAGCGTGTGCTGATCATCACCGTCGCTGCGGTTGTGAGGACATGTCGCTGACGCCGATGCGATCGTGCTGTGATACTACCCCCATGAAGATCCTTCTGACCGTCTCCTCCCGTCACGGCACGACCGACGAGGTGGCCGATGTCATCGCCGAGCAGTTGCGCGCCGCCGGGATTGACGTGGTCCGGGCCCGTCCCGAGGATGTTACGGATATCGAGGGCTACGACGCCTTCGTCCTGGGCAGCGCCGTCTACATGACGCAGTGGACCGACGAGGCCGTGGATTTCACCCGTCGTTTCCGCGATGCTCTTCGGGATCGTCCCGTGTGGGCCTTCTCGGTGGGCCTGTCCGTCCTGCCGAAGGGCGGGCTGTCCGATCTCAACCGCATCGGTCCTGTCCTCCTGCCCATCGAGCCGGAGGATCACCTGACCTTCCCCGGTCGCTTCGAGCCGGATAGGCTCAGCCTGCGGGAGCGCAGCATCGCCCGTGTGGGCGGTGCTACCGAGGGGGATTTCCGCGACCTCGACGCCGTGCGCGAATGGGGCGCTTCGATCGCGGCGACGCTGTGCAACGGTCTGTGACTCTCCGGTCCGATGACTCCTCCGGTCTGATCCGCTCGGCGTAGACGCCGTCCTTGGCCGTGCGCCCGCGCGCCTCTCCCGCATGAGCGGGTCCGTCGCCGTGCCGTGCATCCTTGAGCGCGAGGTGTGAGGAAGGCGATGGAACGAGAAGACCGTTCTATTTTGTATTTATATACATTGATGCGTATGGTTTTCGCATGACGTGGACAGCAGCAGTCGCCGGCGCAACCGGGTACGCCGGCGGTGAGGTCCTCCGCCTTCTCGCGGCTCACCCGGACATCCAGATCGGTGCCGTCACGGCGAACTCCTCCGCGGGGGACCGCCTGGGAAAGCACCACCCCCACCTCGTGTCGCTGGCGGACAGGCTCGTGGAGCCCACCGACGTCGGCCGCCTCGCCGGGCACGACGTCGTCGTCCTCGCCCTGCCCCACGGGGCCTCGGGGGCCGTCACCGCGGCCATCCAGGAGGCCGTGGCCGCGGGCGGCTGGGGCGGCCCGCCGCCCGTCCTGGTCGACTGCGGGGCCGACCACCGCCTGACCGACGCCGACGCCTGGGCCCGCTTCTACGGCACGCCGTACGCCGGGGCGTGGACCTACGGCATGCCCGAGCTGCTCCACGCCGAGGAGACCACCGCCGCCGCCCAGCGCCGCGAGCTGGCCTCTACCCGCCGCATCGCCGTCCCGGGCTGCAATGTCACCGCGGTCACCCTCGCCGCGCAGCCGGGCGTTGTTGCCGGCCTGATCGAGCCCTCCCAGCTCACGGCCGTTCTCGCCGTCGGCTACTCCGGCGCGGGCAAGTCCCTCAAGCCGCACCTGACCGCGGCCGAGGCGCTCGGCAGCGCCCAGCCCTACGCCGTGGGGGGCACCCACCGGCACATCCCCGAGATCATTCAGAACCTGTGCGCGGCGGGGGCCGACGCCGAGTGCGTGCGGCTGTCCTTCACCCCGGTGCTGGTGCCCATGAGCCGCGGCATCCTGGCCACGGTCACCGCCCCGGTGACCGAGGTCGTCCTGGACTCCGAGCACCCCGACGAGGTCCTGCGCAGCGCCTGGCAGGACAGCTACGGCTCCTTCGGCGAGGGGGAGCGGGTCGTCCATCTCCTCGGCGAGGGGACCTGGCCGACCAGTGGGGCCGTGGCCGGCTCCGGTCTTGCCGTCGTGCAGGTCGCCTATGACCGCGCCGCGGGCGTGGCCACCATGATCTGCGCCATCGACAACCTCGGCAAGGGCACGGCCAGCGCGGCCGTGCAGTCCCTCAACCTCGCCCTGGGTCTGCCCGAGACCACAGGCGTCGTCATGGAAGGAGTCGCCCCGTGAGCGTCACCGCAGCCAAGGGCTTCCGAGCCGCCGGCATCAGGGCCGGGCTCAAGCCCTCCGGCAGCCCCGACCTGGCCCTGGTCGTCAACGACGGCCCGCTGGACGTGGCCGCGGGGGTCTTCACTACCAACCGGTTCATCGCCGCGCCCGCCGTGTGGTCGCGCGAGGTCGTCGCCGGAGAGCACGGCCGCCCCGGCGCCGCCCGCGCAGTCATCGTCAACTCAGGCTCCGCCAACGCCTGCACCGGGGCCCGGGGTGCCGCCGACACGACCGCCACCGCCGAGCACGTCGCCGGTCTCCTGGACGCGGACGCCGGCGACATCCTGGTCTGCTCCACCGGGGTGATCGGCGTCCCGATCGACATGCCGGTCATCCTGGAGGGGGCCGGGGCCGCGGTGCGCGCCCTGGCCGCCTCCGAGCAGGCGGGGCACGACGCCGCCGAGGCGATCATGACCACCGACACCGTGCCCAAGGAGGACGCGGTCACCGTCACCGGGCCCGACGGCGCCTGGACGATCGGCGGGATGGTCAAGGGCGTCGGCATGCTCGCCCCCGGCATGGCCACCATGCTGTGCTTCATCACCACCGACGCCGTCGTGGACGCGCGCTCCGCCGAGCGCGCCGTGTCGGCGGCCGCGGCGCGCACGGTCAACCGCATCAATTCCGACGGCTGCATGTCGACCAACGACACGGTCCTCCTCCTGGCCTCGGGGGCCTCCGGCGTCGCCCCCGAGCCCGAGGCCTTCGACGACGCCGTCGTCGAGGTCCTCGCCCGGCTCGGCCGCCGCCTGGTGGCCGACGCCGAGGGCGCCACCCACGACATCGCCATTACTGTGATGGGGGCGGTCAGCGAGGCCGCCGCCGAGACCGCCGCCCGCGCGGTGTCCTCCTCCAACCTTCTGAAGTGCGCCGTCGCCGGCGGGGACGCCAACTGGGGCCGCGTCCTGTCCCAGCTGGGCACCGTGCCAGAGGACGCGTGCCCCTTCGACCCCGACCTGGTCGACGTCACCATCAACGGAGTCACGATCTTCCGTCACGGGGGCCCGGGGGAGAGCCGCGAGGCGGTGGACATGAGCGCCCGCGAGACCCGCATCGACATCGACCTGTCCGCCGGCGACGCCTGCGCCACCGTGTGGACCAATGACCTGACCCACGGCTACGTCACCATCAACGGGGACTACACGACATGACCGACTCGACAAGCCCGACAAGTCCGGACAACGGCCCCGACCTCTCCCCGGAGGTCAAGGCGTCCGTCCTCCTGGAGGCCGTGCCCTGGCTGCGCTCCTACAGGGGCGCCACCATGGTCATCAAGTACGGCGGCAACGCCATGGTGGACGATCGCCTCAAGCGGGCCTTCGCCCAGGACATCCTCTTCCTGTACCAGGTCGGCGTGCGGCCCGTCGTCGTCCACGGCGGCGGCCCCCAGATCAACACGATGCTGGGGCGTCTGGGCATCGGCTCGGAGTTCCGCGGCGGCCTGCGGGTGACCACTCCGGAGGTGATGGACGTGGTCCGCATGGTCCTCACCGGCTCCGTGCAGCGCGAGCTCGTCTCCCTGCTCAATATCGACGGCACCGCGGCGGTGGGCATCAGCGGGGAGGACGGGGGCCTGCTGCGGGCCCGTCAGCGCCAGGCCACGGTGGACGGCCACGATGTGGACGTCGGGCTGGTCGGCGACGTCGTCGACGTGCGGCCCCAGCCCATTGTCGACCTACTCGACCAGGGGCGGATCCCCGTCATCTCCTCGGTGGCGCCCCTGATGACCGACTCGGTCACCGTCCTGAACGTCAATGCCGATACCGCCGCGGCCGCCATCGCCGTGGCCCTGAAGGCGCGGACCCTGCTCATGCTCACCGACGTCGAGGGGCTCTACTCCGCCTGGCCGGATCGCGGCTCCCTGGTTCCCTTCATCAGCGCGGACGCGCTGGAGAGGCTCCTGCCCACGCTGGAGACCGGGATGATCCCCAAGATGGAGGCCTGCCTGCGGGCCGTGCGCGGGGGAGTGGGGCAGGCCCATGTCGTCGACGGGCGCCAGGCGCACAGCATGCTCCTGGAGATTGTCACGGACCGAGGCGTGGGCACTGTCATCCACCCCGGCGACGCCCCGATCCCACCGCTGAACGGAGGCAGAAGGCTATGACCGCTCCATCCGCTGAGACCGCTGGACCGACCCGCGCGCGGGCAGGCGCCAACCGGGAGTGGCTGCAGCGCTACACCGGCGCCGTCATGAACACCTTCGGCACCCCGGCGCGCGTCCTCGTACGCGGGCGGGGAGCCCACGTGTGGGACGCCGACGGCACCGAGTACATCGACCTGCTGGCCGGCATCGCCGTGAACTGCCTGGGCCACGCCCACCCCGCGGTCGTGGCGGCCGTGAGCGAGCAGGTCTCGACGCTGGGCCACATCTCGAACTTCTTCACCTCGCCGGCCCAGGTGCGCCTGGCGGAGGAGCTCGACGGACTCGTCTTCCCCTCCGCCCGCCCCGGCACCTCCAAGACCTTCCTCGCCAACTCCGGCACCGAGGCCAACGAGGCCGCCTTCAAGATCGCCCGCCGACACGGCGGGGCGGCCAGACCGCGCGTGCTCGCCCTGGAGAGCGCCTTCCACGGCCGCACCATGGGCGCCCTGGCGCTGACGCACAAGGCCGCCTACCGCGAGCCCTTCGAGCCGCTGCCCGCAGGCGTGGAGTTCGTCCCCGCCGGGGACGTCGAGGCGCTGCGGGCCGCACTGGGACCGGACGTCGCCGCGCTGATCGTCGAGCCCATCCAGGGTGAGGCGGGCGTGCGCGAGCTGCCCGTCGGCTACCTCGAGGCGGCCCGCGAGCTGACCTCGGCCGCAGGTGCCCTGCTCATCATCGACGAGGTCCAGACCGGCATGGGGCGCACCGGCGCCTGGATGGCCCACCACCTGCTCGCCCCGGGCGTCACGCCGGACGTCGTCACCCTGGCCAAGGGGCTGGGCGGGGGCGTGCCCATTGGCGCGATCATCGCCACCGGGCAGGCCGCCGAGCTCCTCGGTCCCGGGCAGCACGGCACCACCTTCGGCGGCAACCCCCTTGCCGCGGCCGCCGCGCTGGCCGTCATCGGCACCATTCGCGACCAGGGCCTGCTCGAGCGCGTGAGCGCGCTCGGCGAGCGCTGGGCCGCCCGCCTGGGTGCGCTGGACGCCGTCGTCGAGGTCCGCGGACGCGGCCTGCTGCGCGGCCTGGGCCTGGCCGACGACGTCGGACCGGCGGCCCAGGTGGCCGACGAGCTCTCCCGCCGGGGCTTCATCGTCAATGCCCCCCGCCCGGACACCCTGCGGCTGGCGCCGCCCTTCGTCCTGTCCGACGCCGACGCCGACGCCTTCACCGAGGCGCTGTCCGAGGTCCTGGCCGGGAGGCTTCGGCGGGGGGCGCCATGAGCCGACCGCAGACCTACCCCGCGGCCGATGATGAGACCGTGACGGCCGGTGCGCCGTCGCCCGCCACCAAGACGGCCCGTCACGGTCTCATCGCCCAGATCCTGGGCAAGGAGCGCATCCGCTCGCAGGCCGAGCTGCGCCGCGCCCTGGCCGATCGCGGGGTGTCCACCACCCAGGCCACGCTCTCACGCGACCTCGTCGAGCTGCGGGCCACCAAGGTGCGCGGTCCCGGCGGCGTCCAGGTCTATGCGATACCCGAGGCGGGCGCGCCCGGTCAGGTCCGCCCCAGCATGCCCGGCCTGGTCGCCTCCGAGGACGAGTCGTCCATAGCCGACCACACGACCTCGCGCCTGACGCGCTGGTGCGCGGACCTGCTGGTGACCGCCGAGTGGGCCGGCAACCAGGTGGTCCTGCGCACGCCCGCGGGCGCCGCCCAGCTGCTGGCGGGCGCCGTCGACGACGCCATGCTGCCCGGCGTCCTGGGATGCATCGCCGGGGACGACACCGTCCTGGTCGTCACCCGGTCCGAGGACGTCGCCAGCGGCCTGGCCGCGCACCTGCTGTCCCTGGCGGAACCCGGCGCCCGACGTTGAACCGCGGACGCCCCGATTCCTGGTCCCACACGCTGCTTCGGCAGCACCACCCAGAAAAGAGAAGACACATGAGTGCTCACAAGGACCGCGTTGTCCTCGCCTACTCCGGGGGTCTCGACACCTCCGTGGCCATCGGCTGGATCGGCGAGCAGACAGGGCGAGAGGTTGTCACGGTCGCCGTCGATGTCGGCCAGGGTGGAGAGGACCTCGATGTGATCCGCCGACGTGCGCTGGACTGCGGCGCCGTCGAGGCCTATGTGGCGGACGCGCGTGAGGAGTTCGCCGAGGAGTACTGCATGCCCGCCCTGAAGGCCAACGCCATGTACGAGGGCACCTACCCGCTGGTCTCGGCCCTGTCCCGCCCCGTCATCGCCAAGCACCTGGTCAAGGTCGCCCGCGAGTTCGGCGCCACCACCGTCGCCCACGGCTGCACCGGCAAGGGCAACGACCAGGTCCGCTTCGAGGTCGCCATCACCTCCATGGCGCCCGACATGGGCTGCATCTCCCCGGTGCGCGACCTGGCACTGACCCGCGACGTCGCCATCGAGTACGCCGAGAAGCACGACCTGCCCATCGAGACCACCAAGCACAACCCCTTCTCCATCGACCAGAACGTGTGGGGCCGGGCCGTTGAGACCGGGTTCCTGGAGGACCTGTGGAACGCCCCCACCAAGGACGTCTATGTCTACACCGACGACCCGACCTACCCGCCGCTGCCCGACGAGGTCGTCATCACCTTCGAGCGCGGCATCCCGGTGGCTATCGACGGCAAGAAGGTCACTCCGCTGGAGGCCATCCAGGAGCTCAACCGCCGGGCGGGCGCTCAGGGCGTCGGCCGCATCGACGTCGTCGAGGACCGACTGGTCGGCATCAAGTCACGTGAGATCTACGAGGCCCCCGGAGCCATCGTCCTCATCAGGGCCCACCAGGCGCTGGAGTCGGTGACCCTGGAGCGCCTCCAGCACCGCTACAAGCGGCAGATGGAGCAGGCCTGGAGCGACCTGGTCTACGAGGCCCAGTGGTACTCCCCGCTCAAGCGCTCCATGGACGCCTTCATCGAGGACACCCAGAGGTATGTCTCCGGCGATATCCGCATGGTGCTGCACGGCGGGCGCGCCACGGTCAACGGCCGGCGCTCCGAGTCGAGCCTCTATGACTTCAACCTGGCGACCTACGAGACCGGCGACACCTTCGACCAGTCCTCTTCGCGCGGCTTCATCGAGATCTTCGGTATGCAGTCCAAGCTCGCGGCGGCCCGCGACGTGCGCATGGGCGAGGGCGTCGGGTTCTGAGCGCTCCTCCGGGTCGCTTCCGGGACGCGCGCCCGGCCCAGTGCGGCGGGGCGCCCGATGACGGTGCGGCTGCCGACCCGATGCGGGCCGGCAGCCGCACCACCGCGGTCACCGCGGTGGCAAGGCGCTACTGCGCGGGGACGTAGCAGGAGACGGTCTTGTCCTTGGGGATGAGCAGACGGGTGGGAGCACCCAGATGGTTCTTGACCTGGCCCGCGCTGGGCAGGCTCCCGCGCATGCTCTGAAACAGCGGGGAGAATGTCGGGGCCGCCGAGGGGATCTCCCAGAGGTGGCTCCCGGTGGAGACGTCGACAAGGACCGTGGCCTTGTTGCCCTCGGAGTCGGCGGCATAGTCGACAAAGCCCGATCCGTCGGCCAGGATGGTCGCGGTGAGATTCCACTTCTTCTCCGTGGAATCATATCCCAGGCTGAGCAGGGGCTCGATTACGCCGTCGTCGTTCCAACGGATACAGCCGCCCTCGTACGGGACGAACGCGACACCGTTCTCGGCGACAACAGCCTCCACCCCGCTGAGCTCCGCCAGCGAGTGCCGGACGACCTCGAGCGACGGCACTCCATTGAACCTGACGCCTGCGCAGTTGCTGTCCTGCTCCCACTGCGGCGATCCGGTGAAGCTGAAGGCATGGGCGGTCAGGACCCCTGGCTTCGAGGCGATGCTGGTCAGAACGACGAGCCCGTCTGCGGCCAGGACTATGCCGCCTGTGTCCTTGCCGCTCTTGAACGGGGGAAGTGCCGCCACCATCTCTCCCGTAGAGGTGCTCACAAGGTGCGGGGTGAGCTCGCGGTGCTCATCCTGCGCGGAAGTGCTGTAGGCCTGGTAGCCAATGAGAATATCCGGCTGCAATGGATCGAAGAAGGCGTTGGTGTAGGACTCGGACGTGCGCCAGAGCTCATTCCCCTGACGATCGACCGCAATCATGGCTCCCGTTGCAGCGCTCTCCTCGCCCGGCTGCACCTCCAGAAGCAGGGCGGAGTCGCTGTCGACCGCTCCGAGGAACAGGGACGAGGATGCGTCCCAGGGAACGGGAGCCACCTCGCCGCTGTGAGGATCGATGACCATGTCCTTCCACATGGGTGAGCCGCCCCACCAGGACTGCCACGCGCTGAACCGGCTCGGATCGCGCTGGTCGTCCTTGTTCCAGCTCGATGACGGGATATCGACGGGATCGCCGAGGCCGGAGTCGGCAAGTGGGTAGATGCGGTAGCCGGCAGGCTGCTCATCGGTGTCCTGGGCATAGTACTCGCCGAATAGACAATCTCCCGCGGGGGATACGCCTTTCGCCGCGAATGAGTTGATCGACCATGCCTGCGTGACGCCTCGGATGAACTCTCCGGACAGCGCGGATACGGAGAAGCCTCGATTCTCGTCTGAAGAGGTTGCCGCCGCGGCAGCGTTCTTCGAACGTTGGGACAGCTTCCACGCGCCGACGCCGGTCAAGGCTCCGATGACGGCGATGCCGACGCCAATGGGGAGCGCCTTGGTCACCGACCGGCGCCGCACGCCGGAGGGCGCCGGGTCCGCACTCGGCTGGTCCGGCTGGTCCTCCTCGGGGACAGCCGGCTCCTCCGAAGAGTCTGGAGCATCCTCCGGCTCCTCCGGCCCCTCCGAAGAGCCTGGAGCATCCTCCGGCTCCTCCAGGGCGGCTGGAGCGACCTCCGGCTCGTCTCGAGCCTCCTCCGGCTGGGCCGACTCCTGGCTCGACTGCTGGGGGACGGTACTCGGCTCATCCAGATGCTCCTCCTCGGCGTCATCCGCCTGGGCCACGGGGTGCGGCACGGTCGTGGCGCCCTGCGCGGCGATCCAGCTCGTGAGGGCGGGGAAGCAGTGGGGATGCTCGGTGATGACAGGGTGCAGGTCGGGACGTCGCGTCGCGATCCGTGCCAGCTCGCCGGCGGGCGTATCGGGGTTGCGCAGTGCCTCGGCGTCGCGGTCCGGCTGTGATGAGGAAGAGGATGGGGTGTGGGTCACAGCCAGGAGGGTAGCGCAGATCGTGTGCTCATATCGTTACCAACGACTATGACGTCCAACCACTTTGAGGGGCGCGGGCGGCTCTGCCCCAGCCCTGGCCCGCGAGACGGCGGAGGTCGGGACGGCCCGGTGGCATGCCACGAGGATGGCCCGGGCCCGCCCAGAGCCGGCCCAGGGCCGAAGGAGTGAGCTCCCGGTCGTGGCGCCGCCCACGATCCACGGCCCGGATCGCGAGCCGCGGCTGACGGCGCCGCGGGCCAGGACGTCGGAGTCTCGACCATAAATCGCGGGGCAGCGTGAATCGCATTGTGCCCGGTGCTTCTGGGCGGCCTCGGCTCCCGGAGCCGGGCAAGCGTTAGACGACGCGCAGACTGCGACCGGCCGGGGCCGGGGCGCGCACCGGGGGAGTCCCTGCGAAGCCGGTGTGGATCCGGTGACGAGAGGGTCCAGCGCCTCAGGGGCCGGGTGCGAGGCATGTAATGGTTTGCGGGGAGAAAAGCGAGCCGCTGGCGACGCACATGGACTCTGCGGGTCGGGAACCGTTTGTGATCATGATTCCAGCCGAAAATACGGGCCGTCGTCCCTGGTTCGGCGGGCTGCCTGTCAAGCGATAGCTGGGAAGAGACCACGCCTCCGTTCCGCTGCCTGTATCGATCATGCGTATTTCGGGGTTCTTTGCGTCTTTAAGGTTGTAAATAATAACGCCCGAGCCGTCGGCGAGCACGGTGAAATATTGGAGGTCGTCCAGACGGACTGTGTCGGCATGATAATTTCCGAGTCTCACGGCCGTGCCGGTGTCCTCGCGTGAAAAACTACCGTCGGCCGCCTGGATGAGGGCGGTCCCGTTCTCTGCGATAAGTGCGGTGGAGCCATCTATTGAAGTGAGTGCCTGGTGGGCCACATCCAAGGTCGGTATCCCGCAGAACGCCAGCTTGTCGAACGCTCCTGTCAGTTTCCATGCGGCCTGGCCGTCAAATGTGTACGCCTCTGCCGCATCGCTGCCGCCTGGGAGGCACACGAGTCCGTCGGAGGCGAGGATGACCATGCCGAAAGGTAGTGGGGCTCGCACGGCGCCGGTCTTGGGGTCGAGGAGATGGGGTACGACCGAGAACGACTTCGGGTCGTCGTCGGCGCTGTCTTTTTGGTAGCCGATGAGCAGGTCGGGCCTGGCGGGATCGAGAAAGCCCGTGGTGTAGCTTTCTGCGGTTCGCCACAGCTCTTGGCCCTGCTGGTCGACCGCGACAATAGGGCCTTGGGCTCCCGGAGGGATGGGGAATGAGTCCTCTTGGAGGACGTGGGGGACCTCGATGGGCACCGCCGTGCTCTTATCGAGGGCGCCCAGGAACGTGTTGCTGTTGGGATCCCATGGAACCGGCAGCTGCGTTGAGGCGGAGGAGTCGTAGATAACGTCTTGGAGCAGTAGGCGCTCGCCCCACCAGGAGAATATGACGCTGTTATTGTCGTCATCTCTCCTGCTATAATTTTTACCTTTGCTGAAAACGACGGGATCACCGAGTGCGCCCGCACTGATGGGATATATTTGGACCTTGGTGTCGCGATCCGATATGTTCAAGTGGGAGACCGCCACGTAGTTGCCGTCCGGAGAGACGGTAAGATTATCGAAATCACATTCTGGAATGCTCCAGGTCTCGTGGGTCCCCTGGAGGAAAGCTCCATCCAGTGCCACGAGAGAAAAAGGTCCCGAGGCTGTCGAGGTGCTGTTGCTCGTGTCGACGCGGCGGGTGGCCCACCGGGCTCCCGCGCCCGCGAGGGCCCCGACGGCGGTGGCGCCGATGCCGATAGGAAATGCCTTGACCACTGACCGGCGTCGCACTCCGGGCGGCGTATCCGGTGGTGTCTCCTGCTGCTGGGAGCTGGACTGCGGTGCGGGCTGCTGCGTGCTCGTACTCGACTGCTCCGGCTGTTGCTGGGGCACGGCTCGGTTCAACTGCGGTGCTGGCCCTGCGCTCGGCCGAGCAGGTTGCTGCGAGCCGGTGCTCGGGGGCTGAGATGGGCCTCCCTGGGCGGTGATCCAGGCGGCGAGGCCAGGGTAGCAGCTGGGGTGCGCGGCGATGGCGGGGTGCAGGTCGGGGCGCTGGCCCGCTATCCGCGCCAGCTCGGCGGGGGAGGTGGTGGGCCTGCCCACCGCCTCGGCGTCGGGGTCTTGTCCAGGCGGGAGCATCTCGCTCATGGATCGCAGGATAGCGCGCACCGCGCGGTCTCCGGCGTCTCCGAGGAGTCTGACTTCTTAGGCCTCGGCAATGAGCCTACGTTCGCCGCGGCCGCGGCGACGCCGCCGGTGTCCCGGCTTGAGTCATCGGCGGCGGTCGGCGGCGTAGTGCGTCAGGATGCCGGCGCAAAGCACGTAATGGTCGCCGAGGGGCCCGTGCCGCTGGCTATGAGCATGATTCCGGCAGGAAGGGGGCCATTTCTTGTCACGCCTCCGGTCGAACGCGGCAGCGTCTTCACAGTGCTCTGGTTCTGCGGGAGTCCGTCGCCCACGAGCTGGCCGGGAACGGACCACGCCTCTGTCCCGGTGCTCGTGTCGAGCATACGGACGGACTCCTCCTTCGCGGAGGCCTGGGTGAGGACGCCCGAGCCGTCAGCAAGCACGGTGAAGTAGGAGAAGTCGGCGAATCCCACGTTTTCGGCATCGTACTTACCGAGTTTAAGAGCCGTGCTTGTGCCCTCGAGGGAGAAGCCGCCGTCGGATGCCTGGATAAGGGCTGTGCCGTTCTCTGCGATGAGCGCGGTCGACCCGTCCTGAGACGTCAGGGCCTGGTTGACCACGTCCAGAGACGGCACCCCGCAGAAGACGATCTTGGCGAATTTGCCGGTGAGGCTCCACGCCGACTGGCCATCGAACGCGTAGGCCTCTGCGGTCATCGTGCTGCCATCATTCGAGAAGCATACGAGCCCGTCGGAGGCGAGAAGAAGCCCGCCGGACTTCTTTCCCGAGTCGTCGAAGACCACCGGTGAGAGCGCGACGCGCATGGAGCCGGTCTTGGGGTCGAGGAGGTGGGGCGTCACGGAGATTGACTTCGAATCATCTTCGCCTCCCTCATTCTTGTAGCCGATGAGCAGGTCGGGACGGGCCGGGTCGAAGAAACCGGAGATGTATTCATCGGTCGTGCGCCACAGCTCCTTCCCCGACTTGCCCACGGCGATCATGGCGCCTTGAGGCGGGGTGGACGGCGTTTCATCGAAGACGTGGGGAGCCTCAAGAAGTATCGCCCTGCTCTTGCTGGGCGCGCCCAGGAACATGACGCTGGCGGTGTCCCACGGCACCAGCGAGCTCGTCGAGGAGGAGGCGTCGTAGACGCTGTCCCAGATCAGGGGGCTTCGGGCCCACCAGGAGAGAACGACGCTGTACTCGCCGTTGTTCTTGCTCATCTGGTCCTCCGGGAAGACGACGGGCTCGCCAAGAGCATCCGCGTCGACCGGGTAGACCCGTGGCTCGTAGGAGAAGTCCGACGATTCCAGTTTCGGGCACAGCGCCACCACCTGGGTGCCGTCTGGGGACAGGGCGACGGTGGCCCGGCCCTCGGCAATGCTCCAGGTCTCGCGAGTCCCCTGAAGGAATGCTCCCTCCAGCGCCGACATCGAGAAGGGGCCCGCGGCCGCCTGATCATCGTCCTTCGAGCCGTCACGGTGGGTCATCCACCAGGTGCCCGCGCCTACCAGGGTGCCGACGGCGGTGGCGCCGATACCGACGGACAGCGCTTTGATCACGAATCGGCGTCGCACCCCGGCCCCGGACGACGCATCCGGGGCGTCGGTGGGCTGGTCTGGTTCCTGGGGGCTGTCCGGCTGGTCCGGCTTGTCGGGGCTGGCTGGCTCCTCGGGGCTCGTGGCGGGCCCGGCCGTCTGCTGGGTGTCGGCTACCTGCTGGGCGCTGGCGGCCTGCTGGGTGCTGGCGGCCTGCTGGGTGCTGGTGGCCTGGGTGGTGCTGGTCTGGGCGGTGATCCAGGCGGCGAGGTCGGGGTAGCAGCTGGGGTGCGCGGCGATGGCGGGGTGCAGGTCGGGGCGCTGGCCCGCTATCCGCGCCAGCTCGGCGGGGGAGGTGGCCGGGTTGCGCAGCGCCTCGGCGTCAGGGTCCGACGGCAGGGGGAGCGGGGGTGGGATCTCGGTCATAGACCGGAGAGTAGCGCGGATTGCGCGTGTCCTGGCGCTTCCGAAGGGGGCAAGTTCTTGTAGTACTCGCGTCCGAAACCGGGGAGATGTCCCCACGTCTGAGCCTCGACGCTAAGTCCTGCCGGTCAGCGGTACTCCTCCGATCTGCTTACGATGCACGTAGCAATGTGGACCGCCGCCGGGCCTCGGGCTCGACCATCGCTCTGCGGTGCCGGTGGTCCGATAACACGAGAGGACTTCCACGTGCCAATAGCCGAGGCTCGTTCCAGAGCTGCTGTCGTCGGCGCACGGCGCAGTCTCATGCCCGCCCTGGGAACATGGGGCTTCATCGTCACGTTCTCAGGCCAGGGCCTGCGCAATGTTGTCGGCTGGTGGGCATTCGGCGTCATAGCTGCGATCAGCGGCGTTATGCTCTTCTTGGTCTTCGTGCGTGAGGGACATCGCGTCCAGTGGCGGGCGCTGCCCGCCATGGCCTGCGCCTACACCATCCTGTGCATGGTGAGCGTCATCTGGTCCTATTACCCGCGCGAGACCGTTCTGGCCGGGCTCCTCATGCTGGCCACTACTACCACCGGCGTCCTGCTGGCCTGCGGGCTGTCTCTGCGTCAGTTCACCGATGCCCTCAGCCGGGCTCTTGAGGCCACCCTCGTGCTGAGCTTCTTGCTCGAGCTCTACGTGGCGCTCGTGCTGCGCGAGCCGTTGGTTCCCATCTACATGAAGGATTGGGAGGAGGTCCCGCCCTCCTACATCTGGGTCGAGGGCAATATCTTCCAGGGCGGACCGATCCAGGGCATTGTAGGTAATCGCAACCCGCTGGCCTTCATCGCCCTGCTCACTCTGATCTGCGTGGTCGTGCGCTGGAGGGACTACCGGCTCCGGCTGCCGAACTTCCTGATCTGGTCGACCCTGTCCATCCTGACACTCATCCTGACCGGCTCGGCCACCGTGATCGTCGCGGCCGTTGTGTGCGGGATCGTCATGTTGTTCCTGTGGCTGCTGCGTCACGTTCCTGTCGCTCTGAGAACCACTGTCATTGTCGCCGCCTCAACACTGGGCGTGGCGGTGATCGTCTTCGCGATCGGCTGGCACTCCCAGGTGACCGCTCTGCTCGGGCGCAGCCCGGACATGACCGGCCGCTGGGAGATCTGGCTGAAGGTGATTGATTTGTGGGAGCAGCACACATTCCTGGGGTGGGGGTGGATCATGTACTGGGTGCCGTGGATCCCCATGTTCGGCACACTCGTGATCCGCCCTGACGGCACACCGACGCTCAGCGCTCACAACGCCTATATCGAGGCGCTCTTCCAGACGGGCGTCGTGGGCGCCTCGATGATCGTGGTTCTTGTCCTCACGCTTCTCATCCGCTCCTTCCGGCTGGCCGTGCGCTACCTGGACTCCGACGCCTCGGTGCTGCTGCCCGCCCTGCTCATGACCGCCATGGTCGTGCAGTCCATGACGGAGTCCCGCCTGCTCTCCGAGGGCAACTGGGTGACGGTGTGCGCGCTGGGCACCTGGCTCGGGCTGCACAAGAACATGGAGCGCGAGCGCGACGATCCCTGGGCTCTCGAGGAGAGCATCTCGCGAAGGCGCTGAGTCCATCGCGGTACGGGGCCGCCTCGCGGCGCACGGGAGCCGGGCCGGCAGACGGCGCCTGATCGCGGCAGAGGGCGACGGACGATGAGGGCCGACGGCGGAGCGTCTCGCGCCCGCCCCGCAATGCGCCATGATGGGCACATGACCAGCGAGCAGAACCAGCACGAGTCCGCCGGCGCCGGAGCCGGGATCAGCCTGTGGGGCGGCCGCTTCACCGGTGGCCCCGCCGACGCGCTGGCCGCGCTGAGCGTGTCCACCCACTTCGACTGGCGGCTGGCCCGCTACGACATCGCGGGCTCACGCGCCCATGCCCGGGCGCTCGCCAAGGCGGGCCTGCTCGACGACGCACAGCTGGCCGGCATGCTCGACGCCCTGGACCGCCTCGAGGAGGATGTCATCACCGGCGCCTTCTCCCCGGCGCCTGCCGACGAGGACGTCCACACCGCCCTGGAGCGCGGCCTCATGGAGCGCGCGGGGAGCGAGATCGGCGGCCGGCTGCGGGCGGGGCGCTCCCGCAACGACCAGATCGCCACCCTGGTCCGCATGTACCTGCGCGACCAGGCCCGTCACGTCGCGGGCCTCGTGCTCGACGTCGTCGACGCCCTGGTGGACCAGGCGGCCCGCGCCGGCGAGGCGATCATGCCGGGGCGCACCCACATGCAGCACGCGCAGCCGGTCCTCGTGGCCCACCACCTGCTGGCGCACGCCTGGCCGCTCATGCGCGACGTCGAGCGCCTGGAGGACTGGGACGCCCGAGCCGCCATCTCCCCCTACGGCTCCGGTGCCCTGGCCGGCAGCACCCTCGGCCTCGACCCCGACGACGTCGCCGCCGAGCTCGGTTTTCACGCGGCCGCGGAGAACTCCATCGACGCCACCTCGGCCCGGGACGCGGTGGCCGAGATCTCCTTCGTCCTGGCCATGACCGCCGTCGACGTCTCGCGCCTGAGCGAGGAGATCATCATCTGGAACACCAAGGAGTTCGGCTTCGTCACCCTGGATGACGCCTTCTCCACCGGCTCGTCGATTATGCCGCAGAAGAAGAATCCCGACGTCGCCGAGCTCGCCCGCGGCAAGGCCGGCCGCCTCATCGGCGACCTCGCCGGGCTCCTGGCCACCCTCAAGGGCCTTCCCCTGGCCTACGACCGCGACCTCCAGGAGGACAAGGAGCCGGTCTTCGACGCGGTGGACACCCTGGCGGTGCTGCTCCCGGCCGTGGCCGGTATGGTGACCACCATGACCCTGAGCTATGAGCGGATGGAGGCGCTCGCCCCTCAGGGCTTCTCCCTGGCCACCGACGTCGCCGAGTGGCTGGTCAGGGAGGGCGTCCCCTTCCGGGAGGCGCACGAGGTCTCCGGGGCCTGCGTGCGGGAGTGCGAGAGGCGCGGCATCGAGCTGGGGGACCTGTCCGATGACGACTTCGCGGCGATCGATGTCCGCCTGACTCCCGGCGTGCGAGAGGTCCTCTCGGTCCGGGGTTCGGTAGCGGCCCGGGCCGGGCACGGCGGCACCGCGCCGGTGCGCGTCGTCGAGCAGCTCGCCCGGGCGATAGAGCGCGCCGCCGAGCTGCGGTCCTTCAGCGAGGAGGGCTCGCTGCTGGACGAACCGGCCGGGCCCGACGGCGGGGCGGCCTGAGGGCGTGGGCGTGCAGCCGGGCCGCACGGCGGCGCAGGACCTGCTCGACCTCCTTCAGGGCGATCCCGTCGAGGTCGCGCCGCGCCTGCTCGGGGCGGTCCTGACGGCGAGGGACGGCGACGGCGCCGTGGCGGTCCGCCTGACCGAGGTCGAGGCGTACCGGGGCGAGGCCGATCCCGGCTCTCACGCCTACCGGGGGCGCACCGCCCGCAACGCCGCCATGTTCGAGGCCGCGGGCGGGATCTACGTCTACTTCACCTACGGCATGCACTACTGCGTCAACATCGTGTGCGGACCGCGCGGCCTGTCGCGGGCGGTCCTCCTGCGCGCGGGCGAGGTGACCGGGGGAGCGGACCTCGCCCGACGACGGCGGCCGGCCGCCAG
>ERZ773063.1047-NODE-1047-length-17092-cov-3.753478_pt1 | contig 17092 bp, 14 predicted proteins | sample MGYA00580625_ERZ773063 | MGnify/ENA primary metagenome ERZ773063 (study PRJEB29015, sample SAMEA2738022) | human oral metagenome | biome: human oral; feature: human-associated habitat; material: dental | place: China | collected 2042 ...
CTTGCTTTTAACAAATAATATCGTAATGCAAAATCATACTAAGAAGTAGGTTTAGCTTCTATAAAGCCTGAGTCCTGTGTAGTGCTCTCTTGTGTAGCCGGCGCAGTGGTCTCTGCAGCAGTACTTTCCTTGGTACTTTCCTTAGCTTTAGTGCTTTCTTTGGCTTTAGTACTTTCTTTAGCCTTGGTAGTTTCATTTGACTTGGCAGTACTGCTTTCTGTTGTTGCATGTACTGAGCTTTCCGCACTTTCCGCACTTGACTCAGATAAGGATACTTCACTTGAAGCGGCACTGCTTGTACCACCAAGCTTTACAGAACTTCCCGATGAATTTCTCTTTATTATAGTAGGCTTTCCCTTATAAGTACTGTTGTGTAAGAATTCATCGGATACTACCTTATCTCCCTCTTTTTTTACAATATTTGTGATCCATCTGCTTCCCTTTGTGCCCTTTTGAATAGTCTGCTCCACTCCGGTTGCCATATTGGGATCTTCTTCATATACGGTTTGCGGACTTTCATACTCCGACATCTTCTTGGAGCTCATACTTATTTTTTCGCCTTCTTTAAGTATAGGTATACCCACTATTGATACTGTAAGTTTTTGATCAACTAATTTGGCTCTTATAGCTATAGCGGTATCGGAGCTGTTTACAAACTTCATGTCGGGTCCTGCGTACCCGTCATAGCTTACCATGGCATCTTCCCCGGGTGTTACGTAAGAAGGTTCAAATGAGTGTGCATGTCTTTCGGTAGTCTGCAAGCCAGAAAATACAACCGCATTATAAAGTGTGGATGATACCTGACATACACCTCCTCCCGGCTCTTCTACCAGAACACCGTTAAGGTAGGCACCTGCAGGCTTATAACCTCTTTCCAGAGTTCTGTTGCCGGTTGTATTATTAAAAGAAAACTCTTTTCTGGGTGCAAGTATAAGTCCGTCCAAGGCACTTACCGCAAGTCCTATATTGGTATTTCTATCCTTATTGCTTGTAGTGGTAGTGGTAAATGTACCTATTACCTTATACATTTCCTTTGCCTTGGCTTCGGTAATTTCCGCTTCAACCTTTTGAGACTTTACATTTATATTGATTTTGAAGTTTTTTTGTTCTATTGCCGTCTTTATATCATTAAACAAGGTATCTTCATCTATTTTTGTACCTGAGGCTTCTCCATCATAGATAAATGAACCTGTTGCCTTATCAAAGCCTGCTATAGAACCGTTTTTAGGAGCAACATTCCATTTTTTTGCCATATTTGCAATCTCTTCCTTAATGGCATCATCCATATTGCTTAAGTCTAAATTGTAAGTTTCCTTTGGAGTTCCTCCGTAAACTTCATTAAGTATATCATCTATACGTGATTCTATGAGATTTTTAACTTCGTAAGTATTATCCTCTGTTTTCCCCTCTAAAATAGCTTTCATATCCCAGGTATAGTTTTTCATAATTTTATCTTTTGCCTGTACCTTGGAAAGCCCTGTTATAACTATATTGTCAATCATAACAGCCTTGCTGAGCTCAGATACCGATACGCTTTCCGTTGTGGTTTCCGCCGTCTTTTCTTTTTTAGGTTTTACAGCTCCCGTAACAGCGCTTACCAACCATATTATTATTATAAGTATAAGTATGACTGCAACTACTGCGGCAGCAATCATAGGATAATTAAAAGTATTTTTATATTTTCTTCTCGGATGGTAGGTACCCCTCGTGGAAGAATCGTATGATTTATATTTAGAATTTCTCGTATTTCTATTAAAACGTTCCCTGTCCATAACTCACCTGTGTATACATTAATATTATTTTAAGTATAACATATAAACCTAAGTAAAAATAGTACAAAAATTTGTTTTTTTTGTGTCTAAAAAATGAAAGAGAAATGTAATTAATTTACATAGAAAGATATATGTTTACCACGAAGACAGCAATAGCCAAAACCTGAAAAATACTGATAAATATCCCAAAACAGTCCGGAGAATTTTTTGTAATTTTATTTAGTATTGTTGTTTGATTCTAAGTAGAATAAAGGACTGTCTATTAATATAAATACACAAGATATGTTTGTCTTTAACCAAAATCGGATTCTTATGTACTTTGTAATATAACAGTCCTTTTTTATTATTTTTATTACTTGGTTAATTCTTTGAAATACTCAAAGGCTTCTTTATCTGTAAATTTCTCATGAACTATTTTATTAATCGCCTTGCTCATTGCTTCAGGGTTGTTTGACTGGAAAATATTTCTTCCCATATCAACACCGTTGGCACCGTCTCTTATAGACTGATAAGCAAGGGTAAGTGCCTCGTCCTCTGCAAGTTTCTTGCCTCCTGCCACTACTATAGGTACAGGGCAGGCTGCAACAATTTCTTCAAAGTCTTCACAGTAATAGGTCTTTATGATGTTGGCTCCAAGTTCTGCAAGTATTCTTGTTGCAAGCTTGAAAAACTTCGGAGTTCTTTCCATTTCTTTACCTACCGCTACTACTCCCATTACAGGAATGGAGTATCTTACACCGAAATTAACCGCCTTTGATAAATTATCCAAACTTGAAAGCTGACCGTCTCCGCCTATAAAAGTCTGTATTGCAAGACAATCCGCATTCATTCTGCAAGCTTCTTCAGCATCTACTGCAAGTATCTCATGACTTAAGTCACCCTGTACCATAGAAGAACCTGATGTAGCTCTTAGGGCAATTCCCTTGCCGGCTGCCAAAGCCGGGTCTACACAGCTTCTTATAGCTCCTCTTGTGCCCATAAGTACATCTATATTAGGTAATACCCTTGGAATTATCAAATCAAGCCTTTCAAGACCTGCGGTTGAGCCCATAAAATAACCGTGATCAAAAGCAAACATCACTGTATTTTTGCTTTCAGGATTAAATATATTGGAAAGATGTTTTTTCATGCCCCAATCCAGCGAATTGGCACCTTTAACATAAAAACCTTTATCATTTGAAAAAGGTACATCTAAATAATAATTCTTCGCCACCTTTAAGTTGTCTAAATCTGCCATAATCTTAACCAAACCTTTCTATCATATTACAATGATGCTTAAGTCATTATAAAGATAATTTTAATAATCGTAGTTATTTACATTTTCTTTTGTAAATGTAAGTCTTTCAGGAAGAAGTACAACACCGTTGTTGGTCGCTGCCGTCTTAGCTCCCGGTACAAGCACATCATTTGCCAATACTTCCACCTCACCGATAGAAGGTACATTGATCTTATCTCCTACCTTAACGGTATTGCCTGCAGCTATATAAGCTGTCATATAGCAACCAAGTGCTCCTTGTATACCGCAGTCCCAAAGTCCCCACTCTTCAATAACATCAGCCTCAGCATAGTCCTTGATTGACATAGGTGAAGCAAATCCTGTTATAGTTACATCTTTCTTTGTAAGACCTGCATTCTGAGCTGCCTTACACTGTCCCGGAAGTGCTGTAGAGTCGTTACAGATAATCAGGTCTATATCTGAATGTGCTTCAAGTATTGATGCACCTATAGACACAGCCTTCTCCGCATCCTGCTCTGAATAGTAGTTGCTTGGTGCAACATTGACCCAGTTAGGATACTTTTCTTTAATATAAGCCTCACCCGCTACCTGCCATGAGTTCTGATCTGCAACCGTAGCCTGTGAATAGTGCCAGCAATACTTAATAGCATCCTTTTCAGGATCCTTGCCCCTCTTCTTAAGAGCATCCGTACCCATGTCTATAAGCATCTTTCCGAGTATTTCAGGTGTACCCTGAGATACCATAATAGTTCTTGCAGAGTCTGATACATCTGAATCCCATGTACCTATTGTTACGCCCATAGCTGCCGCATCTGAAAGTGCTGAGTCAAGACCTGTAGCATCTACTGAAGATACACAGATACCGTCAACTCCTGAAGCTGCCGCATTGTTGATAACCTGAACCTCATCTGCAACGGAAGCATTTGGAGAGCCTTGATAATCTACTGTAAATCCCCACTCCTTAGCATACTTTTGAGCACCTTTGTTAGCTGACTCAAAGAAAGCATTACCGGTAAGTTTAGGAACAAAAGCTATAGTAAGCCCCTGTACAGACTTAACATCTGCACCTGCCTCCTGTGAAGAAGCCGCTTGACTGCTCTCACCTGACTGTGCACTTGAATCGTTTGCAGCGGTTGTGGTCTGCTCTGTAGTTTTAGCACTACAAGCACTTAAGCTAAGAAGTGCAAGACCCAATGCGGTTAATGTTAATAAGTTCCTTTTCATTAAAAGTACCTCCCTTTTTAGCAGTTCTCACTGCCTATATTTTTAAGGTGATTAATCACCCTTTTTTAACTTATTTATATACTTCTTAAAAGCCGGACTTGAAATAATTGCCCTTCCTATAACAACTATTAAAAGTAAAGCACCTACCGGTATGTCAAGATATTGCTGCGGAACTTTAAAACTGAGCGGCAGACCGAACTTAAGTATCCCTATAATTATCGCTGCCAAAGCCGTTCCTATTACCGAACCTTTTCCGCCTGTAGACAGTGTTCCGCCAAGTACTACCGCAGTAATAATAGGAAGTGTTAACGTTGCCCCTATATCCGACTTTGCAGTACCCAGATAAGAAGTAAGTATAATACCTGCTATAGAAGCACTGATTGCAGAAAGTACATAGGTACTTAAGGTAATAAGCTTTGTGTTAATACCCGAATACTTTGCAGCATTCTCATTGACTCCTATAAGAAATATCTTTCTTCCATATACAGTTTTATTTAACAATAGAAAGGCGATAATTGCCAGTACCAGGAATATTAATACCTGTAAAGGTAAAACTCCGCCAAATCTGTATTTTGAAAGCTGCGTAAAACTTTCCGGGAAACCGCTTATTCCTTTATAACTTTCCGTAGCGGAAACATTGGACACAAGCAGGGCAAGCCCCGAATAGAGGAAACTTCCTCCCAGCGTTACCACCATGGGCTGCACATTGCAATAGGCTACAAAAAATCCCGATAAAGCGCCGCAAAGCGCCGAAACGACAATTCCCAAAAAGGCGGCAAGCCAAATATTAATACCGAAATCCTGCCATGAAACGCCAAGTATTATGGAAGTAAGTCCTACCAATGCACCTGCCTGTATATCTATACCTCCGGTAATCATAACAAAGGTAACAAACAATGATATAATACATATTGAAATTATATCATTGAGACTTCCGAATAAAACTCTCGGCATAAGAAATTTAGGATTCTTGCTTGCAAAGATTACTACCTCCAATATTAAAAGCAGTACGAGTACATATTCCCAAGAGGATGCTTTTTTAAGCAAGCTTGTTTTTTCTTTATTCATTGTTACTCTCCCCTATCTTAGATACTGTATCACCGCCTGATGTTCTTGCTAAAAGTACCTCTCGCTTATTTTTAATAATCTCTTTGTTTTGAGTTACTGTAGTTACAACAACTATTACTATAAGTATAATTCCGGTAATTGTATTGTCATAGTCCGATGAAAAACCTAAGAACACCAAACTCCTGCTTATAGAAGACATTATAGTAGCTCCTATGGTAGCTCCAAGTACACTTCCCTGGCCCCCTGTAAGTGCTATACCGCCTATAACACAGGCAGCTATCGCCTTCATCTCGTAACCGTTTCCGGCTATAGGTGTAATAAAGCCTACTCTTGATGAGTACAGCATACCTGCAACTGCCGCAAAGACTCCGCAAAGTACATAGGACAAGACCTTTACTTCTTTAGTCGGTATACCGACCAGGGCGGCACCTTGCATATTATCACCTATAGCTTTAAAATACCTTCCGACCCTTATGTTATTGGTCATATAAAAAATTACACACACGGCAATAATTGTAAGCAAGTAAAAATAAGTTATACCTTCTTTAAAAAACAGTCTTTGAGTAGCGGCGTTAGTAAAGTATGCCGGCAAATTTTCTACCCACTCACCCTTGGTATATACATAAACAAGTCCTCTTATAAGTCCGTTTGTACCCAATGTGAAAATCAAAGACGGTATGCCCAAATAAGTAACTCCTATTCCGTTAAAAACTCCTATAAATGCACCTATGAGTATTGCTGCAAATATTGCAACAAATAAATTGCCGCCGTCTCTTAGTATAGTACCTCCTACGGCAGCGCTAAGCCCCAGTACCGCACCTATTGAAACATCTATCTCACCTGTCAGAATTACAAAAGCAATTCCTACAGAAAGTAATACAAATACTACTGAGTCATTTAATATATTAAGCAAGGAAGTAGGCTGTAAGAATGACGGATTTTTTATTCCGACTCCCAGTATCAATGCTATAAGGAATACTAAGCTCCCTGTTTCCCTTATTCTAATTAATTTATTCAGCATACTAAACTCCTTTGCTTTCCGTGTTTGCTACATTGAAGGAAGCATTCATTAAAGATGCCTGTGATATCTCTTCTTTTGCAAGCTCTCCCTTGATATGTCCCTGAAACATAACTACGGCTCTGTCTGAAAGCTCCACTATCTCTTCCATATCGGATGAAATAAGCAGCACTGCCGCACCGGCTGCTTTTAATTCCTTTATAATGCTATACACATCGGATCTTGCAGCCGCATCTATACCTCTTGTAGGCTCATCCAAAATAATAAGCTTAGGTGCAGTGGCAAGTATCCTGCCTATTATAACTTTTTGTTGATTTCCACCCGATAAACTTCCGGTTTCCTGATCTTGACCGGTTATTTTGGTTTTAAAATCATTTACATATTTTGCAGTAATTTCTTTTTCTTTTTTTCTGTTAAGCCAAAACGAACCTAAAAAATTATTTGATAAAAGTGATGATGTAGTATTGGCAGCTACGGAGCTTATTCCGAAAAGTCCGTTTAATCTTCTGTCTTCAGGTACATAATTGATTCCTACAGCAATAGCATCTTTTGTAGAGATACCGCTTATATCCTTTCCGTCAAGATACGCCTTACCCGACAGCACCTTTTCCATTCCGAAAATTGTTGTGGCAAGCTCTGTTCTGCCTGCACCTACAAGTCCGGCAATTCCAAGTATTTCTCCGGGATATACATCAAAACTTACATCTTTAAATCCGTATCCGCTGTAATTTTTAAGGCTGAATACAGGTTTTAATTTGTCATATTCTATCTTGGATTCACTCTCGCTTTTTTCTTCAAACTCTTCTATATTAGGCGGGAGCAGTCCTTTTATAAGCATATCTTTTGTAAATTCGGATATCTTACCCTGTACGGTTATAACTCCGTCTCTCATTATTGCCACATGAGTACTTATAGTAAATACTTCCGTGAGTCTGTGAGTTATATATATTATACCTATGCCCTTTTTCTTTAAGTCTTCCACTACTTTGAATAAGGACTCAACTTCTTCAAAAGTCAGTGATGAAGTCGGCTCATCAAGTATAAGTACCTTACTCTCACGCATAAGACCTCTTAAAAGCTCTACAAGCTGCTGTTCCGCTATGGATAAACTTAAAGCCTTTCTGTCAAGATCAAACTTCCAGCCTATCTCATTTAGAATAGTATCAAGTCTTTTGTTGAGTTCCGCCTGACTTTCCTTAAAGCCTATAAGTATATTCTCTCTTACACTCATGTTCGGAAAGAGCATGGGTTCTTGAGGAACCATATATATACCCTTTGCAAGCGCCACAGAAGGCTTAAATGTATGTATCTTCTCACCTTTTACGCTTATAGTGCCTGTATCGGGCGGATATATACCCATAATAATCTTCATTAAGGTTGATTTTCCGGCACCGTTACCGCCTATTAGGGATAAGACTTCACCCTCGTTAACTTCCAAATCTATACCTTTTAAAACTTTGTTTAAACCGAATTGCTTGGTAATAGCATTCACGGAAAGGAGATTATTCATAAACCGATCCTCCTGAAATAATTAATTCAACTAAAAAATAGCCTATTTTCTATACTAATCTTCTATATCATTTGTTCATCTTGAAACTTTTGTAAAAGATTATATCCTATATATCAAAAATATTCAAGTAGCATTTTTACTATATATTGCTAATAAAGTTTATGCATATTTAAGTTTGACATTTATACTATAAATATGATATTTTGTTCTAAAATAAATTTAATGTTTAAAAATTTTATCTGTATGAATAAGGAGGGAATATGACTGATTATAAAGATGAGATAATAACTAAAGTTGCCTGGCATTATTATATTGAAAATTTAACTCAGCAGGCTATAGCAGAAAAACTGGGTATTTCACGAATGAGAGTTGTTAAGCTTCTTGACTTTGCCAAACAAAACGGAATTATTCAATTTAGGATAGCTCAAAACAAGGAGAAGAAAAGACTTCTGGAAAAACTTATTTTTGATAAGTATAAACTTGAAGATGTTTTTGTAATACCTACTCCGAAAGAGCCTTCAAGAATGAATGATGTACTCGCCCAGTCTGCCGCTACCTATATTTCAGACCGTATGCTTGAAATGCAGGATCCTATGTATATCAACATGGGGTATGGAGACACCCCTTCCAAGGTACTCAATCACCTTGCAAGGACTACGGAAGTTCCTATCTCCGTAGTTTCTTTGACCGGAGGTGTAAGCTACTATCTGCCTAATACACAGTCCAATATATTTAATGCCAAGTTGTATTTATATCCCAGTCCTCTCATGCTCTCGGACAAGTATGTATGCCGTGCTTTGTTAAATGAGCCCAGTGTCATAGAAATCAGCAGAATGACCGAGCTTGCATCATTTTCCATAATCGGACTAGGCTCAATGGACAGTTCGGCTACTATATTAAAGAACGGTATACTCTCAGCAAATGACTTTGCTTATCTGTCCATGCAGGGAGCCGTAGGGGATATACTGACACACTTTGTGGATAAACACGGTACTCCTATACAAAGTATGCTTGAAGACAGACTTATAAGCACCTCTTTATTCCAATTAAAGGCTCTTAATAATGTTATAGGAATAGCCGGAGGCATACATAAGCTTGACATTATCAAAGCAGCCCTGGTAGGCGGATATCTTGATGTACTTATTACCGATGAAGAAACGGCTGCAAAATTAGTAGATCTGGAGGGTTATGAATCATGAAAACGCTGATGGCTATTGATGCCGGAACCGGAAGTGTAAGAGCTGTACTCTTTGACCTTGAAGGTCACCAGCTCGGCTGCGTTTCAAGGGAATGGTATCACAAAGAAGACAAATACCCCGGCAGTATGAACTTCGACTGGAAAACCAACTGGGAACTGACTAAGGAATGTATCAAAGGTGTTATATCACAAGCAGGTGCCAACCCCGATGAAATTGCTGCCATATCCACTACCTGTATGCGTGAGGGTATAGTACTTTATGATGATAAGGGCGAAGAGATATGGGCATGTGCCAATGTTGACTCAAGAGCAAAGGAAGAAGCTGAAGAGATTATTACCAAGAATCCGAAGCTTGAGCTTGAAGTCTATAAAAAAACCGGTCAGACCAGTGCACTGGATGCTATTCCCCGTCTGCTTTGGATCAAGAACAAAGAGCCCGATATATATAAAAAGATAAGTAAACTTACCATGTTTAATGACTGGCTTATATATAAGCTAAGCGGTGAGTTTTGCTGTGAGCCGTCCAATGCTTCCACTACCGGTTTGGTTAATTTAAAATTAAGAGACTGGGATTTGGACATTGCAAAACAGTTTGACATAAGTGCTGATATCTTTCCTAAAATAATTGAGTCGGGAAGTTTATTCTCAACAGTCAATAAAAAAGCAGCTCTTGAAACCGGTCTTAAAGAAGGAACTCCGATAGTTGTAGGCGGAGGAGATGCTCAGCTGGGCTGTATAGGAGTGGGAGTGGTTGATGATTTTGAGGCTGCCGTATTTGGCGGAAGCTTTTGGCAGTATGAATATAATACTTCTTCACCTGCAATAGATGATAAATCCAAGGTCAGAGTTAATTGTCATGCAGTTAAAAATATTTGGCAATACGAGGCGATAGCTTTTAATCCCGGACTTATCATGCGTTGGTTCAGAGATGCCTTTTGCGAATATGAAAAGGAAGAGGCAAAAAAAGCAGGTAGGGATGTATATGACTTGATGAATGAAAAAGCAAGCAAGGTTCCTATAGGTTGCTACGGTATGAAATGTGCTTTTTCCGACATTATGGACTATCCTAACTGGAGACATGCAGCTCCTGCTTTTTCAAATTTCAGTTTGGATCCCGAAAAATTCAACAAGTATACTTTCTACAGAGCAATACTTGAAAATGCCGCTTTGCTTACTCGTGGACATATAGAGCTTGTATATGAGCAAACGGGAAATAAACCTGAGTTTATAACCTTTGCTTCGGGAGCTTCAAAAAGTCCGCTGTGGTGCCGGATCTTAGCCGATGCTACAGGTTTGGAGGTAAGAGTACCCGAAGTTAAAGAAGCTACAGCCCTTGGTGCCGCTATACTGGCAGGTGTGGGTGTGGGTATATATAAAAATGTATCTGAAACGGCAAAAAAACTGGTGAAAATAAGTGCCGTTTATAAACCGGATATAAAAAATCATGCAGTTTACAGTGATGTGTTTGTTTCATGGAAAAATTGGTATGCCAAAGAACTTGAAATAGCAGACTTAGGCTTAACAAATCATATGTGGGCTGCACCCGGAAGTAATAGGAGGTAATATGTTTTTATTAAATGAGAATGAAAGAGAATACAGATTCAAAGACAGCGGTCCGAAATACCTTATGAGGGGGCCCAGGAGTAACTTTGCAGTGGTTCAATTTATGCCCGGACAGGACTTCGAAGCCCATTATCATAATGTTATGGAAGAGAATTTCTACATTCTTGAAGGTGAGATCGATATAGTGGTTGATGATGTGGTTAACCATTTAAAAGCAGGAGATTTTATCCACATTGAGCCGGGCGAAGTGCATTACTGTGTGAATAACTATAGTAAACCTATCAAAATGGTTTCCACTCTTGCTCCTTTTCAAGATGTGGATAAGATTGTAGTTGAAGACTATGATACTTCAAAATATAAAAAATAACCAAGCCTTGTATCAGTATAACTTATACAGATCTTAGTTGTATTTGCATCGAACAAAAGTTTAATTTTACCTTATCACTATTGACCTTTAACACTTTTGTAATTATAATGTAACAAAGTGAATTTCTACTTTTATTTATCACTTTGGAGGTGAAATGAAATGGTTAGACGAGTTTTATCCTACATTGTTGCGTTATCCTCTGTATTTACACTTTGTACATATGTACCTGCCAAGGCAGCTGTAGCTGTAGACAGTAAAAAACAAATGGAGATCAATGCCAAATCAGGTCCGGGATATGCACTTGAGTTAAAAGAAAAGGAGGCGGAAAGACTTGCCGAAGAAGCAAGACTTGCCGAAGAAGCAAAATTAAAAGCTAAAGGAACATATATAGGTAAGTTTAAGACAACTGGTTACAATGACAGTACTGAGCTTAATCCTCAGAAAACCGCAAGTGGAGTCCTTCCTAAGGTTGCACACACTGTTGCGGCTGATTGGGCTGTACTTCCTCCGGGTACTAAGATCAGACTTGGAGACAGTCCTATAGTGTATACTGTTGAAGATAAGGGAAGTGCAGTAAGAGGTAATACGGTAGATATATTTTACGCTTCATATCCGGAAGCCCTGGCTCACGGAGTTCAATATTTTGATGTCTATCTGATTGAGTAAGAGCATTAGAAAAAACAATAGGGCAGGGACTGCCCGAATTAACGCCTGTGGAGATAGTAGGTTGCGAGGTCAGCGAAGCAGGAAGCCCATAGGCTTTAGACTATGGGCAGTTCACCAAAAGATTATTGAATAAATTACAGTTAGATACAATAAAAAACTAAAAGGTGTTGTAGAACTTATTTAAGCTTTCTACGACACCTTTTTATTATACCGATTAATATAAACGGCTACTATGAATTTAAGGACCATGTTTCCTTTAGTCACTTGAATATGTGTAAAGCAACAGACTTAATTTACAACTATTACTCCTCACAAAATTGTTGAAGTTCTTCTTTAACTTTTTTATCAGCCTTATGCAGTTTTATAATGATCTTAAATAAATCTCCGTCGATTTGTATATTAAATACCGCTTTTTGCAGGTCTGCCAGAGATTTTGCTATGGAAAGTCCGAGTCCGCTGCCTTCCGTACTTCTGCTTATATCTCCTCTTACAAATCTTTCCGTCAATTCCTCCGAATTGATATTGAGAGGGTGCTCGGATATATTTTTCATGGTAAAAACCGCCATATCTTCTTCAACTTCTATACTTACATACACTCTTGTATCCTTTTTTGCATATTTACAGGCATTGGTATATATATTGTCTAAAATTCTCCAAAGATGCCTTACATCGGCATTAACCATTACAGCCTCTTTAGGAAGCTCCGGTACTATCGTAAGTTTATTTTCAGCATACTTTTCTTCAAACTCACCGTTCATCTGATGTATCATTTCAACAATATCTATATTGTTCATTTCAACAGATACATTTCCGCTTGAAAGTTTGCTTGCTTCCAGTAAATCTTCGGTAAGATTCTTAAGATGCCTTGATTTTCTTTCCAGAATACCTACATACTCTGCCACCTTCTTATTTTGTATCTCTTCTCTTTTTATAAGATCCACATAATTTATAATTGAAGTAAGCGGTGTCTTAAGATCATGTGATACATTTGTTATAAGATCAGCCTTAAGTCTCTCACTTTTGACCTGATTGCTTATTGCCTTTTCCAAGCCCTGCCCTATACTGTTTAAGCTTTTTGCAGTAAAAACTTCCTTACCTGAAAAATCTTCAGTATCGAGTTTATAATCAATATCTCCTATAGCCATTGACTTTATGGCATGCTCCAATTTATCAAGCTCTATGGATTTTTTGTATATTATATGATAGATTACAAAATTGAATATTATTACAAACAAAAACAGCAATAATATTATGAATCTGTCGGTTAGAGTCTTTTCTATTGAATAAACTGCCAATAAAACAATATATATACTTATATTAACAAGGCTGTAAAGAATAATATAAACTATTACCTTCTTGGTATTATCACTTTTAAGCTTATATATGCTGAACTGTTTTTTAATATAAGTAAATAATTTCTCATTGTAGATAACTCCATTTTTAATTCCCTTTATTATTGACATCAATGTATTTAGGGAAAGTAGGTATATAAGTACATATCTTAAAAGCATTTGAGAAAAATGCCAAGCTTCCATCGGAATAAAAATATGAATAAATTTATCCCCTATAGTGGAACAAAAGAACAAGGTTAATACAAGTTCAATGAGGAATACAAATACATTGACCTCTATACCCCACCTATCTTTTCTGTAAAACAGTCCTTTGCTGATATTTTCATCTTTCTTTTTATATAAAATAAGTGAAAATATTATACTCAACAACATAATCGGAAGACTGCATACGATATTTACACAACCGTAAAAGTACATATTTCTTTGTTGTACATACCTATCCCTTCCGATTGAATATAAATCCTTTACAGGATATGAGGTATCTACAGCTATCATAATATCATAATCATCAATTTCAATATCATCACCAAAAGATGTCGCAAGATATGACAAGTTTACAGGAGGCGCAGACAAATTATAATCCATAAGCATACTGTGTGAGCTGCTTATAACATATTTACCGTACTGCTTTACATTTGAGGTATTAAGTTCCTTATCATTTGTATACTTATTGGTGGCATATACTATACGATATTTTATATTGCCTGGATTAAGTATCAGTCTATTATATGCTGCATAATATTTGCTGAGTACTTCCACACTCTCTTCTATAAGAACCGGCAGAGTCATATACGCATCTCCCGGCTCATATATTTGAACATTTTGCATGTATGCCCTTGAGTTTACAAGTAAGGAGTTCTCATTTGAAAATTTTTTGTCTACTCCCTCATAAATATTGAAATTATAATTATCATCTATATAATATCCCAGTTCTTTGGCATTTTTTATGACATCTTCCACGCTGTATGATACATCATCATCCGGAGCCATATTGATGTTAAACATTTCTTTTTTTAAATCAAACACTCCGTCAGTTTCAAAGACATCCTTATACTTTATATAATCAAATATACTTTGTATATCTTCTTCCAATTGATTTACAAAGGCAGGAGAATCTTCATAACTTTCATTGTTGATCCAGGTAATTCCCTTTTTCAAATTATCATTGGTATATAGCATTACAACTCCGACGATAAATACAAACAGGGCAATATAATGAATCAACATTAGAGTATTGCAAAAGAGCAGCTTTGATTTTTTTCGCTTATTCATCTTGCCTTACCGCTATCTTTTTTCAATCTTATAGCCTACTCCCCATACAACCTTTAAGTACATAGGCTCTCTCGGATTAACCTCTATCTTTTCTCTTATATGTCTTATATGTACGGCAACTGTATTATCAGCTCCGATTGCATCCTCATTCCATATCTTTTCATATATTTCATCGATAGAGAATACCTTTCCTGCATTCTTGGTCAAAAGTAAAAGTATATTGTATTCTATAGGTGTAAGCTTTATTGGCTCTCCAAGTATGGTTACCTCTTTAGTTTCATCATTAATTTCCAAATCTCCGCTTCTGTATATCATAGCTTCGGACTGGATAGAAAGATTGCCGAGTTTTGTATATCTTCTTATATGACTCTTTACTCTTGCTACCAATTCAAGCGGATTAAAAGGTTTTGTAAGGTAATCATCCGCACCTATATTAAGTCCTAATATCTTATCGGCATCTTCGGACTTGGCTGAGAGTATAATAATAGGTACGGAACTTTTCTCTCTTACCATCAAAGTTGTTCTGATTCCGTCAAGCCCGGGCATCATAACATCCAGGATCAAAAGATCTATATCTCCCGCCTCCAATACCTTAAGTGCCTCAGTACCGTCATGTACTCCTATTACTTCGAAACCTTCTCCTGTCAAATATATACTTATGGCTTCTACTATCTCCTTATCATCATCACATACGAGAATCTTCTGCATAAATTCCTTTCCGGTTTTATTCACCATATAATTTTATCTTTATTGCCTAATCGGCTTATTATAAGCTATAATTGTATAGTATACCATTTTATCAGCTATAACATATAACAAATATTATAAGAAAGAGAGAATAATAATTGAACACTTTACATTTTATGAATATGGCAATCAGGCAGGCAAAAAAAGCGTACAGTATAAATGAAGTACCCATAGGTTGTGTTATAGTGCATGAAGACAAGGTTATAGCAAAGGCATATAACAGACGCAACAAGGATAAGTCCACTCTGTCTCACGCTGAAATACTTGCAATCAAGAAGGCCTGCAAAAAACTTGGAGACTGGAGACTGGAAAATTGTACCATGTACATAACCTTAGAGCCGTGCCCGATGTGTGCAGGTGCAATAATCCAGTCCAGAATCCAAAAAATAATTGTAGGCAGTCTGAATCCGAAAGCCGGCTGTGCCGGTTCTATAATCAACCTTTTTGATATTGATAAATTCAATCATAAAGTAGAGCTTGAAATCTGCAAAGGAAGCATACACGAGGAATGTTCCCTGCTTTTAAAAAGCTTTTTTCAAAAATTGCGGAGTACAAAATCTCCTATGTAAGAGCGGAGAGTGCAAGCTTGGCAGCACCGTAAATTCCGGCATCATTGCCAAGTTGTGCAAGTACTATATCCGCATGTTCGTCTGATAGAGTTGTATATTTCAAGTACTCTTTCTTGATCAGATCGGTTAAGAAACTTCCGGCTTTAGATACTCCCCCTCCTATGACTATAACTTCCGGATCTACCGTCAGTGAGACCTTTGATATAGCTACACCCAAGTAAGCACACACTTTTTGAACAATCTCCATAGCTACTTCATCTCCCGCTTTTGCACTGTCAAATACATCTTTTGCGGTCAATTTCTCTATATTTTGAAGCAGCGAAGACCTTTTGTCTTTTTCCAGGGCAGCCTTAGCCAGTCTTACTATACCGGTAGCACTTGCCAACTGCTCAAGGCAGCCGTAGGCGCCGCAATTGCATTGTTTGCTTTCATTGTCTTCCACATGGATATGTCCTATCTCTCCTGCCAAACCGTGCCTTCCCACTACTATCTTGCCATCTATAATAATACCGCTTCCTACACCGGTTCCTATGGTTACAAGTACTGTATCCTGAGTGTCTTTAGCGGCCCCCTGCCAGGATTCACCGAGTGCTGCCACATTGGCATCATTTCCAAGGTAAACGGCTATACCTCCAAGTATGTCCGAAAGTTCCCTTCCCGGATACACATCTTTCCATCCCAAGTTCACACAAACCTTTACATAACCTGACTTAAGCACCGGTCCCGGTACTCCCATGCCTATACCTATACAGTCCATTAAGGATAGGTCTGAGGCTTTTAATTCCTTCTTTATTGATTTGGCAATATCCTTTATAATATTTTCACCCTTATTGCTTATGTCTGTAGGAATTTCCCACTTTTTTAACAGTTTGGCATCAGCACTGAAAATACCCATTTTTATGGAAGTCCCACCCAAATCTATACCTATACAAAGTTGTTCCATTTTGCCTCCTTATTATTTTAGATCAATATAGTTCATCTTGGAATCACCAAGTAATATAAGTCCGTCCCCCATTCCCGCCTTTAAGAACTTAAGTACAGGGAACTCCAAATCACTTTCAAACTTTACCTTACCCTCTATATTATATACAAGACAGGAATTATTGTCTGATAAGAATATATAATCCTTATCTATGTCAAGTCTTTCATAGTCATAATTGATTCCCTTTTCCAAGACCAATCTGCCGTTTGTACTATAAACTTTTAATGTATACTTATACTGATCCGTTATATTATCCACGATCATAACTATATAGTCCTTGTTATAAGCTACACTCTTTATTTCAGACTGTTCCGGGAAGGAACTTTTAAGCTTAGGGCTTACGATATTTTGCGAAGTAAAAAAATAAACTCCGCTGCTTGCCAGCACATAGGAATCCAATTTTTTGGAAAAACTCACCTTACTTATAAGGCTGTCCTCAAAAGGCTCATTAAAACCTCCCATTATTCTGTTAGGAGTGTTTTTACCTATATTGGAAAAGTTATAAAATACTACGCTTCCTTTTAACATGGAATTTTGTATGTACTGG
>ERZ773063.1049-NODE-1049-length-17033-cov-7.812817_pt1 | contig 17033 bp, 13 predicted proteins | sample MGYA00580625_ERZ773063 | MGnify/ENA primary metagenome ERZ773063 (study PRJEB29015, sample SAMEA2738022) | human oral metagenome | biome: human oral; feature: human-associated habitat; material: dental | place: China | collected 2042 ...
GGTTTTCAAATTTTATCTTGCTGTCAATCTGAAATAATGATATTATTGTGCTGTAGGTTTTTGTGTATATCCCTCCAAATTGACATCTTCTTAGGGAGGAATCTGGATTTATGTTTAATTTCAAACAGAAAGATGACGAATTCTTTGACCTGTTTCTGGAAAGTGCGAAGTATTTTCAACGAGGAACAATGGTCTTAGATGACGTTATGAAGGATTATACTTCCGCTGCTGTAAAGGTGGAGGAAATCAACCGTATTGAGCATGAAGCAGATGCTGTCAATGACCGTATCATCGACAAGCTGAATCTTACGTTTATCACACCGATTGATCGCGAAGATATCTATGCTTTGGCAAACAACCTTGACGATGGTGTCGATCTGCTGCAGGGAATCCTGCAGCGATATGAGATGTACCGCATGGGGAAACCCATGACGGGGGCAGTTAATTTGACAAACCTCCTGATCTCTGCGACAGAGGAAGTTGTACGTGCGGTTTCCTATCTGGAAAACATACGGAAAAATCAAGTGCAGATCCTAGATGCATCGCATAAGATTGAACGCTATGAAAGTGAAGGGGATCTCATCTATCGGAGCGAAGTCGCCTATCTATTCGATAATGAAAAAGATCCAATCGAACTGATTCGTTGGAAAGATGTACTAGAACAGTTAGAGGATACGTTGGATCATTGTGAACTCATTGCGGATATGCTGCGGGGAGTGGTAATGAAATATGCCTGAATTTCAGCTTTTGATCTTCTTGGTCATACTCCTGGCACTTCTATTCGATTTTATCAATGGATTTCACGATACGGCAAATGCGATTGCCACCTCTGTTTCTACGCGAGCCATTCATCCGCAGTACGCAATCATCATGGCGGCTGTTCTCAATTTTTTTGGTGCAATGTATAGCACGGGGGTTGCAAAGACCATTGGATCGGATATTGTAAAATCCGCATCCCATGTGGATGAGCATATCCTGATTGCAGCGCTCTTCGGCTCTATTGTGTGGAACATTATTACATGGCGGTTTGGTCTGCCGTCCAGCAGTTCCCATGCCCTCATTGGTGGATTGATCGGAGCTGTACTGGTATCGGCTGCAGGCATGGACGGTCTGAACTTTTACGGCATTGGTAAAATTATTCTTTCCCTGATTCTCTCTCCGCTCGTTGGGATGGCATTGGGCTGCGTCATCATGACGCTTTTGTTCCGGTTCTTTGGTCGTTTTCGCCCCACAGCGATCAACGGTAAATTCAAGAAGATGCAGATTTTAACAGCGGCGACAATGGCATTTTCGCATGGATCGAACGATGCACAAAAATCCATGGGTATTATGACACTGGCACTTCTTGCCGGCGGATATATTGATGTATTTGAGGTTCCGACCTATGTCAAGGTACTCGCAGCAACCGCCATGGCTTGTGGAACAGCAGTAGGGGGGTGGCGGATCATCAAGACGATCGGTGGAAAGATATTCAAACTTCAGCCGATTTCCGGATTTGCGGCGGATTTGAATTCTTCCATCATTATATTTGGTGCAACCCTCTTACATCTGCCTGTAAGTACAACCCATGTTGTTTCCGGCTCCATTATGGGGGTGGGAGCAGCAAAGCGCATCAATGCCGTTCGTTGGGGTGTAGCCCAACAAATGCTTGTTGCATGGGTGATGACAATTCCATGTACTGCGGTCATGGGTGCTCTCACATATCAATTCGTAACACTGTTTATTTAATGGAAATGATATAAAAATCCTGCTCGCCTGTAGAGCAGGATTTTTATATAGAAATATGGAAAGGGGATCTCCATGGAAAGAAATCTGATAATGATGGCGAAGCAGGTACAAAATGCCTATTCCAGCCCGATTGTCGCAGCGAAAATTAACGGTGAAGTACGTGATATTCAAACCGTTCATGAGGATACAGATCAAATCGATTTCATCGAATTGGACTCACCATTGGGGTGGGTCATCTATCGACGTTCCGTATTGTTTCTTTTGATTGCAGCAGTAAATAAACTTGAGAAAAACTGCGATGTCATTGCAAAATTCACGGTAAATAAAGGACTGTATTGCGAAATAAAAATACCAAATCGTTCGATTGATCTATCGTTCATAAAAGAAATAGATCATCAGATGCGAGCGATGATTGCAGCCAATCTTCCCATTGTCAAGCACAGTATTCCGCGACAGGAGGCAATAGAAACATTTCGAACGCTTGGTCGAACAGGGCAAGTAAACTTGATTTCTGCACTCACAAAGCCTGTCATCAGTATATATACTTGTGAGGATTATACGGACTATCTATACGGCCCGATGCTTTCTGAGACAAAAGAACTTGGCAGATTTGAACTGGACTACGAGCCGGACGGTGTGCTGATTCGTACACCGGATGAAATGACAGATGGAAAAATCAGAGAACGTATCAATCAGCCAAAATTTGGATCAATTCTTGCTGAATCAAAGGCTTGGGCGGATATTTTGGAGTGCCGTTTTATCTCCGATCTGAACCGCATCAACAAGGAAAATGCAATAGGAGAACTTATTCGCGTTTCAGAGGCGCTGCAGGAAAAAAGAATCGCACAAATTGCAGATCATATCTCTGCGCACCGGGAAGATGTTCGTCTGATCTTGATTGCAGGTCCATCCTCTTCTGGAAAGACTTCATTTGCTCAAAGACTGCGCATACAGTTACGGGTCACCGGGCTACGCCCCGTGATGATCTCTCTGGATGATTACTTCTTAAATCGTGAAGATACTCCCATCAATGAAAAGGGACAGTATGATTACGAATCCTTGGATGCACTGGATACAAAACTGTTCAATCAGAATATGATTGCACTTCTTGACGGGAAGGAAGTTCAGATTCCGCGTTATAACTTCATAACGGGACGACGGGAGTGGAAAGATGACGCATTTCTTTCCATTCATAAGAATCAACCAATTATTATTGAGGGGATTCATGGACTGAACGAATACTTGACAAAAGACATCCCACGTATCAACAAATATAAAATCTACATCAGTGCACTAACACAGCTCAATATTGATGCTCATAACAGAATCCCAACAACAGAAGTCCGTTTTTTACGCAGACTCGTACGTGACTACCAATTCCGTGGTGCAAAAGCGATGAAGAGCATTCGACAATGGCCGGATGTGAGGGCAGGAGAGGAGAAGTACATCTTTCCGTTTCAGGAGGAAGCAGATACCCTCTTCAATTCTGCTTTGATTTACGAAATAGGTGTCTTGAAAAAATATGCGGTACCACTCTTGGAAGAGATTCGATGTGGAGAAGAAGGGTATACAGAAGCTCGTCTGCTTCTGCGCTTTCTTCAATATGTCGATGAAATTTCTGCTGTTGATGAAATTCCCAATAACTCCATTCTCAGAGAATTTATTGGAAAATCTGTCTTCTTTTCATGAAAAAGAGGCTGCTGCACGAAACAAACATGCGGCAGCTTCTTTTTATCTGCGGGTCGGGATCAGCGATTCCTTGAAAAGAGGGACGGATGATAGATACAACTTCTTTACAGTTTGTGATATAATAAAAAAGTCTATGTCACGTAGCTGGGGGATCCCTATAAAATGGAGGAGAATGATTTGGCTGAACAAATTCGACCTGATCTGCTCTCTTTTCTTACGCCAAATGCTGCTCCGCTGCGTATTTTAGTGGTTGAGAGCCTGACGTATTTATCCGATCTGCGCAGAATGTTTCCACGGGCGGAACTTTATGCGGTTACATCCGAGGCAGATGCGCCGGAGATGGCATCGTCTGCAGGGACGCATTGGCTGATTCTCGACTATCTTGCCGTGCCACTCCCGTATACGCGTGGATATTTTGACTACATCATTTCAGATCTTGCCTTGGAGACTGTGGATAATCCGCAGGATATTGCTTCCGGGTTTTCTATGTTTCTAAAGGAAACCGGTTCTTTATTGACGAGTTTTCGTAACGTACGGCATTGGTCGGTGCTCCAAAACTTGATGGATGGGCATTTCTACAATTTTGTATCTCGTCTCTATGCGCGTGCCGAGTTTGAAAACCTTCTCTACGCATCTTTTTATAAGAGTGTACGTATGCGCCATCAGCGGCGAGAGGCACCTGATGGCTTGCTGGATCGCCTGATCAGAGCCGGATTTGAAAATGAGCAGGATGATCTTGAAACAGAGTTCTATCTCGTATGCGCCGATCGATCCATGCCTGAGATGGCACTTCTGAAGTCCATGTATACGCAAGAGGAACGCAGACAGATTGTGCGCATGATACATCGGGTCGAATACGATATAGAATGCGCGAAGTCAGCAGGAGCTCTGTGGGAAATAATACTTCGTGTCGGGATTTTTCCTGCGTATCTTGCGTCATTTGTTCGCGAGACCGTTATTCATACAGAAGTGTTTTATCACCATCTCTCGCATACCTCGTACGAACACTTACATTTTATCTGTGAGATGTTGGAGATGAGTATTGCGGAGAGTGGCGATCCGATGGAGCAGGAGATGTATCGTCGTTTGCAGAGAGAGATCGTGAGTGAAAAGAGATAGAAATATGATGGAGCCGGATCGTAACAAGATTGCATTTATCACTTGTATCAATGACGATGATATGTACAATGAGTGCCTTCTGTATTTGAAATCGCTGCATATCCCATCTGAATTTTCTGTAGAATATATACCCGTACGCGATGCTGTTTCTATGTGTGCAGGCTATAACGAGGGAGCACGCGCAACGGATGCAAAATACAAAGTATATCTGCATCAGGATGTGCTCGTCGTCAATAAGAATATCATATCAGATCTGCTGTCCATCTTTTCCGATCCTGCGATCGGACTTGTCGGTGTGATCGGTTGCCGCAGTCTGCCGCGTTCCGGAGTCTGGTGGGACGGACTGCGTACCTATGGGCGTGTCCTTCATCACTGTGAACCCGAGAGCGTGGTGGACTCGCACTGCATGGAGCCGGATGGGGCGTATATTGACGTGGAAGCGGTGGACGGTCTTTTTCTTGCGACACAGCATGATTTGCCGTGGCGTGAGGATCTGTTCACGGGATGGCATCTCTATGATACGTCGATGTGCATGGAGATGCAGCGGCGTAATTTTCGTGTTGTCGTTCCCAATCAGGAAGATGATTTCTGGTGCATCCACTGTCCGCACGAGAAGCCGCTTGCGCCAGAGTACAAGCGCTATCAGAAGATATTTCTGCGTGAATACGGTACAGAACTGCATCCGGAGGTATGATAAAATTCATGAGGAAAGGAGGGGGTATCTATGAAAAAACAGCCGCCAAAGGCTGAACATGCTGCAGAGGAAAAGATTAATTGGCTGAAACTTGCGACGAAATTCTCAGCAGATGGGGATCTAAAGGGGATGCGTGCCTGCGCCAAAGAGGTGGATCGCCTCATGGCAGGCGATGTCGATGCGACGGCGGTCAATGCCGAAGTGGCGCTCTACAGCGGGCGCATTGATGAGGCGGAGGCTCTTGCAGAGAAGGTTTTGCGTGTTCAGCCGCGTCATCCGCGTGCCCGTATGGTACAGGCGGGACTTGCTGCATTGGAGTTTCGTTTGGATGATGAGATCCCGCTCCTCGCCGATTTGATTGAGGAACTTTCCTATAAGGCAAAAATTCTTGGAGAAGAGGATCCCTCCTATGCGATCTATCATCAGATGGTAAAGCGTGCACGCGGATGGCTTGCCGATGCGCTCTATCTTGCGGGAGAAGCGAGAGGCGCTGCGCATGAGCTCCTCATGTCCAGTCGTCTTTCGGATGAGCCGGATGAGGCGGCAGAGCTTTATAGCAAGTATCTCTTTATGCGGAACTATCGTTATTTGGGGGCGAAGGACGGTCGGCTCAAAGCAGAAGTATATAATGGTATGTGGTCAGTGCAGCCATATGCACATGATGAGGGCGCTCGCGCCCCTCAAAAAAAGCTGCGTATCGGCTATATTTCACCGGATTTTCGAGAGCATTCTGTGTCCTATTTTTTAACACCTTTGCTCCGTCATTTCGACGGTGAACGGTTCATGGTATTCTGTTATGCGACAGGCAGAAGTGATGCGGTAACGGAACGGCTTCGCACACGCCGTGTGACATGGCGCGATCTGCGCGGACGGCCGCCACGGACGGCGGCGCGTCTCATTGCAGAGGATAAAATCGACATATTGGTTGATCTATCCGGTCACTCACAGGACAATGCTCTGCCGATCATGGCATATCGTCCGGCTCCTGTTCAGGTTTCCGGGATTGGGTATACAAACACGACCGGACTTCACGTGATCGACTATTTTCTCTCGGATGAGATCTGTATTCCCAAGGGGGATCTTCAGGCGGAGGATGGTTTTACGGAACGTGTCCTGCGTCTGCCGCACTCTCATCTATGTTATGCCCCCGAGGAAATTCGTGCGATGCCGGAGGCGGGATATGAGCCTCCCGCGCGTCGGAACGGATATGTAACATTTGGCAGTTTCAATAATTTTGCGAAGGTTACGGATGAAATGCTGTTGCTTTGGCGTGGAATTTTGGAATCTGTTCGTGGGTCGAAGCTCGTGATCAAGGGCAAAATTGCCAGCATTGATTCCGGCATACATTTTGCTAAAAAACGTCTCTCTATGCTTAACTACGATTTGAGGCGTGTGGAATTTCGCCCGTACAGCCCGGACTATTTGGAACAGTATCGGGATATTGACATTGCACTTGATACCGCACCGTACAACGGCGGACTGACAACATGCGAGGCTCTCTACATGGGGGTGCCTGTCATCTCTTTGCGTGGACGCACCCATGGTGCACGTTTTGGTGCATCCATACTGACGAATGCGGGTGTACGTGAACTCGTTGCGGAAAATGATATTAACTATGTACGGCGCGCCGTTCAGCTTGCGGGGGCGCCGAAGCTGCTTGAGGCGTATCACATGGGTCTGCGTGCAAATATGAAGCGTTCTCCGTTGATGGATGCACAAGGGTATATGTACGAATTGGAATCAGCTTATCGGGAGATTTGGGAAAAGTTTTGTAAGACCATCCTTTCTGCGTGATGCAGGAGAGGAAATGAACAGAAGGGAGGAAAAGAATGGCCTTTGCCCATCTGCATGTGCATACGGAATACAGCCTGCTCGACGGAGCGAGTCGCATCAAGGAACTCATACGTCGAACGAAGGAGCTTGGGATGGATTCGGTTGCCATCACCGACCATGGCGTTATGTATGGTGCTGTCCGATTCTATAAGGAGGCAAAGGCGCAGGGGATTCATCCCGTCATCGGCTGTGAGGTCTATCTCGCCCCCGGGATGCGGCAGGAACGTGCAGAGGTGGATGGCACACGCTATTATCACCTGATTCTCCTTGCCGAGAATGAACACGGTTACCACAATTTGGTTGAGTTAATATCCCTCGCCAATATCGAGGGATATTATTATAAACCGCGCATTGACAAAGAAATACTGCGTCAATACAGCGAAGGAATTATTGCACTCTCAGCCTGTGTGGCGGGTGAGATTCCACAGGCGATCCTGCGTGGGAACAATGAGCGTGCAGAGGCTCTGATCTCTGAGTATGTGGAGATTTTTGGACAGGAAAATTTTTTCCTTGAGATTCAGGATCACGGACTGCCCGAGGAAAAGACGGTCAATCGCACACTGCGTGATCTTGCAAAAAAATACAATGTCGGACTTGTTGCAACGAACGATGTCCACTATGTCCATGCAGACGACAGCGAGTTTCATGACATCCTGCTCTGTGTGCAGACGGGGAGAACAATCAATGATCCTGACCGTATGCGCTTCTCCGGTCCTGATTACTATCTGAAATCAGAGGAGGAGATGGCTGCGCTCTTTGCAGACTATCCGGGTGCCATCGAAAATACAGCGAGGATTGCCGCACGCTGTCAGGTGGATTTTACCTTCGGCGAACTGCAGCTGCCGTTTTATCCGATCCCCGAGGACTGTGAAAGCGACGATGCCTATCTGCGTACCCTTTGCGAGGAGCGGCTTTCCTCACGCTATGCGGATGTCACGGACGAGGTTCGTACGCGTCTGGACTATGAGTTGGGCATCATTCATGGCATGGGATACGCCAGCTACTTTCTCATCGTGTGGGATTTTATCAACTACGCACGCGGACATGGCGTTGAAGTAGGACCGGGACGTGGTTCGGCAGCAGGCAGTATTGTCGCCTATCTTCTTGGGATCACAAATATCGATCCGTTACAATATGCACTTCTATTCGAGCGTTTCCTCAACCCCGAACGCGTGTCCATGCCGGATATTGATATCGATTTTGACGATATGAATCGTGGGCGGGTCATTTCGTATGTCAAGGAACGCTATGGGGAGGATCATGTCGCACAGATTGCCACGTTCGGCACGATGGGAGCAAAGGGGGCAATACGCGATGTCGGGCGCGTGCTCGAAATGTCGTTCAGCGAAGTGTCTGCCATTACAAAGCTTGTTCCTGCTGAACTGAACATTACATTGGAGCGTGCGCTCAAAGAGTCGTCGGATTTTAGGCGTGTCTACGAGGAGGATGAGAATGCTCGTCGAGTGATTGATCTCGCGCGTAAAATCGAAGGCTTGCCGCGCAATACGTCGATCCATGCGGCGGGTGTTGTGATTGCGAAGAATCCGCTGTCCGGTCAAGTGCCCGTCTGGGTTTCTGAGGGGACGCTTGTCACGGAGTTCGATAAGGACGACGTAGAGGCTCTCGGGCTTCTCAAGATGGATTTTCTCGGGCTGCGTACGCTGACAATTATAGCGGACACGGTCAATCATGTGCGTGCGTCGCATGGCATTGAGTTGGATGTCGATGCCATACCGCTTGTGGATGAAAAAACATCACAAATGCTGTGTGATGGAGATACGGGAGCTGTGTTCCAGATGGAGTCGGCGGGTATGACAAATCTTGTCAAGGATCTGCAGCCGAAGGGGTTTGTCGATCTGATTCCGACCGTGGCACTCTATCGACCGGGACCCTTGGGCAGCGGAATGGTGACGGATTTCATTGACGGCCTGCACGGGAAAAAAGAGGTTGTCTATATGCACCCTCTGCTTGAGCCGATTCTAAAGGAAACGTTCGGTGTTGTGCTCTATCAAGAGCAGGTCATGCAGATTGTGCAGGTGCTCGCGGGATTTAGTCTCGGACAGGCGGATCTTCTGCGGCGTGCGATGGGCAAGAAGAAACACGATCTTCTGATGGCGCAGAAGGAGATCTTTTTGCAGGGCTGCGCGAAGAACGGGCTGGAAGCTGCGCTTGCAAATCATATTTTCGACCTCTTGACGCATTTTGCGGACTATGGATTCAACAAGTCCCACAGTGCCGCCTACGGTCTGCTCGCATGGCAGACGGCGTATCTCAAGGCGCATTACCCCGTAGAATTTATGGCGGGTGTTTTGACAAGTATTATGGATAAGACGGACAAAATCCCCGTCTACATTCAGCTCTGCCGCCAGATGGGGATCAAGATCCTGCCGCCCGACATCAATTCGAGTGCAGCGACGTTCGGCATCGAGGATGGTGCGATCCGCTTTGGGCTTGCCGCCGTTCGCAACGTCGGGGAGAATGCGATTATGAGCATGGAGCGCGTGCGTGCCGCTGGCGGAAAATTCCGCTCGCTTGTGGATTTTTGTACGCGCGTTGATCTGCGGACGGTCAACAAGCGAGCAATTGAGAGTCTCATCAAATGCGGTGCGTTTGACAGCATCGGTACGGAGCGCAATCAACTGCTTGCCGCACTCGATCCCGCGATACAGGATGCGGCACGACGGCAGCGTGATCTTTTGAGCGGGCAGGGAGGGCTCTTTGGTGAGGATATGATGGAGGAGGTTCAGCAGATTCGCGTTTCGACGAACATTCCACCGAGTACGGCGCGTGAGCGTCTGACGTGGGAGAAGGAAGCGACGGGCTTTTATATCACAGGGCATCCGCTCGATGACTACCGTGATACCCTGTCTGTACTGCTCTCCATCGGCGAGATTCCAACCGCCGTGCACAGAGATCGTCAGCTTGTTCGTATCGGTGGGATACTGACAAGTACGAAGCGTTTTACGACGAAGAAGGGCGATACAATGCTCTTTGCCGAGCTTGAGGACTTCAGCGGCAAGATTGAGGTGACTGTATTCCCGCGTGTGTTCTATGCACATGTGTCCGATCTGGAGCCCGATAGTATTATTGTTGTGCAGGGGCGCGTTGATACGACGGGCGAGGAGCCAAAACTGCTTGCCGACGAGATCTGGCGGATGAATGAGTACCGATCTTCCTTCTACCTGATTCCGTCTGCGGATGCAGATCGCCGTGTACTGTGGACAGCGATGCGGACGCTCTTTGCCGCGCACAGGGGAGAGCATCCCGTCTTTGTTCAGAGTGAGGGACGATGGCGAAAGCTTGAGGAACACTATTGGATCGACGGCTCACCTGAGGTACAGCAGAAACTCAGGGCGCTGATGGGGGAACGTGCCGTCAAAATGCGATAGGGGATAAAATGGAAGAACGATTGCAGAAGATCCTCAGCAGTGCGGGGGTGGCATCGCGTCGTGCAGCGGAGAAGATGATCCGCGCGGGACGGGTTATGGTGGATGGTGCTGTTGTGACGGAGCTCGGTGCGAAGTATGAGGCGGCGTGCCATGAGATTACCGTTGACGGCAATCGTATTCGGGCTGATGAGAAGCGGTACTACGTCCTGCTCAACAAGCCGCGTGGCTACCTCTCAACGGTGCGGGATGATCGGGGGCGCAAGACCGTGCTCGATCTCCTGCCGGATTTTTCCGCGCGTCTTTATCCTGTGGGGCGGCTCGATGCCGATACGGAAGGATTGCTCCTCATCACGAACGACGGTGCACTGACGCAGGGGCTTCTGCATCCGCGTTATGAGATCGACAAGGTCTACCATGCGGAGGTTTTTGGCGAAGTCACGGAAGAAGGGATGGAACAGCTGCGCCGCGGCGTTCTCCTTGAGGACGGTGTAACCGCGCCCGCGCAGTTGCGCGTATTGCGTGCAGAACATGGGCGCACGGTGGTCGAGACCATCATCCATGAGGGGCGCAACCGACAGGTGCGGCGGATGTTTGCCGCGATCGGCTGCCGTGTCACGGGACTCAGGCGTGTACGCTTTGCACAGCTGACCTTACGCGGGCTTGCCTGCGGTGCATATCGGCATTTGACGTCGAAGGAGATTCGGGAGCTTCGTGAGATTGCGGGGGTGACAGAGCGTGAAGAAGATCATCGTGGTGGGCGCGGGACCTGCGGGCATGATGGCGGCAGCGGCAGCGGCGGAGTGCGGCGGACACGTTCTGCTCCTTGAGAAGATGCCGCGCGTCGGACGCAAGATGATGATTACAGGAAAGGGACGCTGCAACGTCACCAGCGCGGACGAGATTCCTGACATCATCAGGAACATTGTCGGAAACGGCAGATTCCTTCACTCCTCGATTCGCGCCTTCGACAACGCGGATGTGATGACATTTTTCGAGGGGCAGGGCGTTCCGCTAAAGATCGAGCGTGGAAATCGTGTATTCCCCGTGAGTGACCGCGCCGCTCAAGTGGTCGACGCTATGTTGAAATACCTGTGTGATCAGAACGTGGAGATCCGTACGGATACAGCGGTGCATGAACTTATTATCGAGGATGGCATACTGCGCGGCGTCCGCCTTGCGAACGGTTTACAGATCGAGGCGGCTGCCGTGATTCTCGCCACAGGCGGTGCATCCTATCCCGCGACGGGCTCGGCGGGGGATGGCTATGCGCTCGCGCGTGCGGTGGGGCACACGGTCACACCGATCTTTCCCGCACTTGTTCCCCTCGTGACGCGGGAAACATGGGTTAAGGACGTGCAGGGGCTTTCCCTGCGCAATGTGCGTGCCACGCTGTATCATATGGGGAAGAAGGAGCAGGACTTCTTTGGTGAGATGCTCTTTACGCATTTTGGCGTGACGGGTCCGATCATCCTCCAACTGAGCCGCCGCGCATCGGAACTTCTAATGGATGGGCAACAGGAGATCGAACTGCGGCTGAACCTCAAGCCTGCGCTGACGCATGAAAAACTGCGGGAGCGTGTGGATCGGGACTTTACAGCATACGAGCAGAAGCAGATCCACAACGGCATGATTGACCTCCTGCCGAAGCGGCTGATCAACATTGTACTGCATACGGCAGAGATCCCGCCGGAGCGTGTCGTCGGTCAAGTTTCATCCAAGGAACGTGAACGTCTTGTGTACACGCTGCAGGCACTCCCGCTAACGATTACGGGGACGCGTCCCATCGCTGAGGCGATTGTGACGGCGGGCGGTGTTGCAACGCGTGAGCTCGACCCACGCACGATGGAATCCAAGCTCGTAAAGCATCTCTATTTCGTGGGTGAATTGGTCGATGTGGATGCCTATACGGGCGGTTACAACTTACAGGCGGCGTTTTCTATGGGGCATGCAGCAGGCTGCCATAGTGTATCGGATTTGGAAAGTGAGTAAGCACATGGCTGAGATGAAAACGATTGAACCTGCGCGGCGTGGCTGGCGTGGGACAATCGATATACCAGGGGATAAATCCATCTCGCATCGCAGCGTCATGTTTGCAGGGCTGGGCGATACGCCCGTGCATATTCGGAACTTTCTCCATGCGGCGGACTGTCTCTCGACTGTCGGTGTGATGCGTGCGCTCGGTGTCAATGTTGAATTTCTGAATGAAAACGAACTGATTGTCACGGGCAGAGGATTTCATGGACTGACGGAGCCGTTGTCTGTGCTCGATGCCGGGAACTCCGGGACGACGCTGCGTCTCATGATGGGGTTGCTCGCACCGCAGTCGTTCCTCTCCGTGTTCAGTGGCGACGCCTCACTGACGCGCCGTCCGATGGGGCGCGTACTTCTGCCGCTCTCTGAGATGGGCGCGTGCATCTACGGGCGAAACAACAACAACAACCTTCCGCTTACGATCATACCGGCGGGGGAGATGCTGCACGGAATTCACTACAACAGCCCCGTTGCGAGTGCGCAGGTCAAGTCGGCAATTCTCCTCGCGGGGCTTTATGCGGATGCGCCGACGACGGTCACAGAGCCGTACACCTCGCGCGACCATACGGAGCAGATGCTTGCGGGTTTCGGTGTTCACCTTGAGCGCACGGGGGCAAGCGTAACCGTATTCCCTGTGGCGGAGGGCGGCTATCGTGCACCTGCGGAGATTACCGTGCCAGGCGACATCAGTTCGGCGGCGTATTTCCTCGTTGCGGGCAGCATCATCGCGGACAGTCGCCTTCTGCTGCGGAATGTGGGCATCAATCCGACGCGCACGGGGATTCTGGATGTGCTCATGGAGATGGGCGCACATATCATTGTGCACAATGAACGCACGAGCGGCGGCGAGCGCGTTGCGGACATTACGGTTGAAACGGCGGCTCTGCGCGGTGTATCCTTTGGAGCGGAGATTATGCCGCGCCTCATCGACGAGATTCCGATTATCGCCGTCGCCGCGCTCTTTGCGGAGGGGGATACTGTTATCACGGGGGCGGGGGAACTGCGTGTAAAGGAAACGGATCGCCTGCACGCGATTGCGACGGAGTTTCAAAAGCTCGCCCCCGGCAGCATTGAGGAACGTGAGGATGGACTTGTCATTCACGGTCAGGCGAAGATGCAGAGGGTGCAGGTGAGCAGCTGCGGAGATCATCGTATGGCAATGTCGCTTGCTGTCCTTGGTGCGGCGGCGAAGGGGGTTATCATCGAGAAGCCGGACAGCGTCAATATTTCCTATCCGACATTCTTTTCCGAAATGGAACGGTTCTAAACAAGAAGGAGTTTTGTATGAAACGTGTGATAGCGATTGACGGACCTGCCGGTGCGGGAAAGAGCACCGTTGCAAAGATTGTGGCAGAGAAACTTGGCTATACCTACATTGACACGGGAGCGATGTATCGCGGCGTGGCATGGAAGACGCTCAAGCAGTCGCAGGCGGCGACGGACGAGGATATACTTCGTGCTGTGCAGGAGATCGACGTGCGTCTTGCCTGTACGGAGAACGGCACGCGTGTTACCGTCGACGGCACGGATGTGACGCAGGAGATCCGTACGCCCGAGGTTACGCATATCGTTTCCCGTGTCGCGGCACTCGGCCCTGTACGTGAGAAGATGGTGGAGCTGCAGCGTGCAATGGCTGCGGATGGCGCGATCGTCATGGACGGGCGCGACATCGGGACGAACGTACTCCCAAATGCCGACGTGAAGATCTTCCTCACGGCATCTGTCGAGGAACGTGCACGCCGTCGCTACGACGAGATGAAGGAAAAGGGCTACGCGGTCAATTTCGACGAGCTGAAAGGTGAGATTGCTTTGCGCGACAAGCAGGACAGCGAGCGCGAAATCTCGCCGCTGCGTCAGGCGGAGGATGCCGTTCTGCTCGACACGACCTCGCTCTCGATTGATGAGGTTGTCACACATGTTTTGAAACTCTCAGAATAGGCGGTTACTATGCTGTATGGATTTCTGCAAATCGTCTTTCGGCTATTTTTCTACATCATCTTTCGTACGCGTGTCTATGGACGCGAGAACATCCCCGCAGAGGGGGCTGTGATCCTTGCCGCGAATCATGCGAGCAATATCGACCCGCCGCTTATGGCGAGCCTCATCGAGCGTCCTGTCAGCTATATGGCGAAGATCGAACTGTTCGAGAATCCGATTTTTGGCGCGGCAATTCGTCGCTGCCATGCGTTCCCTGTAAAGCGCGGCGAATCCGATCGCGGCGCAATCAAGACGGCGGTTACGGTCTTGAAGGAAGGGCGTGTGCTCGGACTTTTCCCCGAGGGGACGCGCAGCAAGACGGGTGAACTGCAAAAGGCGGAGGCGGGCGTCGCCCTCATCGCCGCCATGACGGGCGCACCGATTGTGCCCGTTGCCATTCTCAATACACATTGCATCTTCGCAAACGGCGGGCTGCTTCCGCAGCTGCGCATTATGTATGGCACGCCGATTGCCTTTCAGGGCGACCGCAAAAGTAAGGAAGCACTTGACGCGTTTTCTGCTGAAATCATGACCCATATTGCGCGGATGAAGGATGAACTCGCACAAAAAAATAAACGGTCGTGAAATATTTAGGAATCGCTGATAAAATGAAGTCCGTCAGATTGGCGCAGATTTTTTCGTCCGATTGAGGCAGCAAACCGGACGCATAGCCAAAGCTATGTGGAGGATTTGCTAACGAAAAGCGGGCAAAAAAGATGTGCTAAGATGGCGGTGCTGAATTTATCAGTGCTTCCTTTATTTTGCTCCCACATTACAGCAGCGTTTGTGGGGGCTTTTTGCAAACTTAAAGTGAGGACTTTGCGGCGTGGCATGAACTCATTTGTATTATGCTGCATGAAGGCAAATGGATGGAACAGGAAATCATGCTGTTGGAATCATAATTTTTCCCATAGAAATTATGCAGACAATTTACAGACAAGTGGAATAATATGAGGGACAGAGAGGAGGATTGTTCGTTGCAAGTATCCATACTGGCGAGCGGAAGCAAGGGAAATTCGATCTATGTTGAGCTGGACGGTGTGCGGATCTTGGTGGATGCGGGCATCAGTGCGGCGCGGATCACGAAGGGGCTATGCACGCGCGGCGTAGACCCCCAGAGTCTCAATGCCGTACTCGTCACACACGAGCATATCGATCATGTGCGCGGACTGAAAACGCTCGCGAAGCAATACCATCTGCCGATTCTGGCGACGCGTGGGACGCTTGCAGGCATTGACGGAGGCACGGCATTCGAGGATGATATGCGGAGCATTTCGGGGGCGTTTACGATTGGCGATGTCATGGTACAGCCCTTTGCGATCTCACACGATGCGGCGGATCCATGTGGCTTTCGCATCGAGGGCTCGCACTGCTGCACGGTTGCAACCGATCTCGGCGTTGTGACCGATACGGTGCAGGAGGCGATGGAGGGGGCAGATGTTCTTGTCCTTGAGGCAAATCACGATGCCGATCTCCTGCGTCGGGGCAGCTATCCGTGGCCGCTGAAGCGACGCATTCTCTCGAATCGCGGACATCTTGCGAATGGGGAGGCGGCATGGGCACTTACGCGCATGAAGAAACAGCCGCACAAGGTCTTCCTCGCACACCTCTCGGAGGAGAACAATCGTCCCGCGCTCGCGTGTGATACAGTGACAGACATTCTCGCTTCACGCGGTATGATGCTTGATGTAGAGAGCTGTCTGCCGGAGGGCGGGGCAGAGATCGTACTATAAAGGAGATGTCGTTATGAACATCCGATTTCACAAGAAAAAAGGAGCAGCGCTCGCAGCTGCGGCAGTTTTCGCCTCCATTGTCATCTTTGGCGGCTGCTCGCTGGGAACGGCTGCCGATAACACGGTTGGCGGATCGAAGCCCGCGCAGACGGTCGATGTCTCGGGGCTCTCGGAGGCGCGCAACACACCTGTTGTCCGCGCGGCAAAGGCGGTAGGACCGGCTGTCGTCGGCATTACGAACAAGGCGGTCGCGCGTGACTGGTTCAATAATCCGGTTGAGACGCAGGGCGTTGGTTCCGGTGTGATATTTCGCAGCGACGGCTACATTGTGACAAACAATCACGTGATCGACGGGGCGAAGGAGATCATTGTTTCGCTCTCCGATGGGCGCAGTCTCAAGGGAAAACTCATCGGAAAGGATGAGTTCACCGATCTCGCCGTTGTGAAGGTGGATGAAAGCAACCTGCCGACGGCGACCTTTGGCAACTCGGATACGGTCGTGGTCGGTGAGCCTGCGATTGCGATCGGCAACCCGCTCGGGCTTGAGTTTCAGGGCAGCGTTACCGTTGGTGTCATCAGCGCACTGAACCGCACGCTCGATGTCAGCGACAAGCGTGTAAAGCTGCTGCAGACCGATGCGGCAATCAGCCCCGGCAACTCGGGCGGTGCGCTTGTAAATGCGGATGGTGAGGTCATCGGCATCAACAGTGCAAAGGTGGCTGCTGCTGCCGTCGAGGGGATGGGCTTCTCCATCCCGATCAACACGGTGCAGACCATCGTGAACGAACTGATCGAAAAGGGCTATGTGGCGCGTCCGTACCTTGGTGTATCCGTCTTTGA
>ERZ773063.1054-NODE-1054-length-16999-cov-11.190510_pt1 | contig 16999 bp, 19 predicted proteins | sample MGYA00580625_ERZ773063 | MGnify/ENA primary metagenome ERZ773063 (study PRJEB29015, sample SAMEA2738022) | human oral metagenome | biome: human oral; feature: human-associated habitat; material: dental | place: China | collected 2042 ...
GGCTAAAGGTACCGCAGATCGACCATACAAAACGCGGCTGAATACATCATAAAAAGGGGTGATTGCACGAAGTTTTCTAGCTTCGCGTAACCGCCCCTTCTTTATGTCCAAACTTACGCCCAGCGCAGCTTCATCAGCTCGGGATAAACTTCCTCGAGTACCTGCAGACCGACGCCGACCATTGCCATAAAGCTGTCCGCCTGAAATACGCCGACATGGAGATCAAGAGGCAGGTCGATATCGACCACCACATCCCTCTCATCATCGACCACAAACTTTACGTAACGATACTGACTGTTCCACTCGTTGAGCTTCTCATGGAATATGCTCTCGTCCGAGTTCTCCTCCAGCCGTACGAGCCCAAAGTACTTGATCTTGATGAAATCGTTCGTATCGCCGTTCTCCGTGACGACGATCGCAATACTGACAACGCTGCCGTTATCCAGTTGCTGACGCATGCGGATGATATGATCCTCACCGTCCTCGGTCACGTCCTCACCGTATTTCATATCCTGCTTGTCAAGTTCGGCTTTGATCGCTTCAAATGCGCTGTTCTTGAGCCCTTCCTCGCTTCCGCTGAAGCCATCAAAAAGTCCCATACAGTTCCTCCGTTCAACTTACGTATTTTATTCCTGTGGACGCGGTCTGTGTCCGCGCGTACAGAGTTCCATCAGATCATCGTAGACCTTCTCCACGACGCGCATGCCGACTGCCATCATCGCCATGATGCTGTCCGGCTGGAACTTCCCCTTGTGAAGGTCGAGCGGCAGATCAATATCAATGACGACATCCCGGTCGCGGTCGAGGCACAGCTTCACATAGCGGAATTCAGCATTCCACGTATTGATTTTCGCGAGCAGCTCCGCACGCCGTCCGGCATCCTCCAGATAGGCGATATCGTAGAGTTTGATTTTGATAAAACCGTCGGCGTGATCATATTCACGCACCACGATGACCGCTGTAATCGGCTCATCGTTCTCGAGTTCATTCCGCATATAAAAATATGCTTCTTGGCGGTTTTCCTCCGTCTCGTCGCTCAGCTCATAGTTCCAGTCATTGCGATCCAGTTCGTCCTTTATCGCATTCCGGATCTTCATGGCTGCGGCTTCCTCACCGCCCCGAAATCCATCAAAGAGTCCCATTTGTCCCCTCCATATCTGCTCTGCTCTGACCGCAGGGCAATATCCCCATACCATACTATGGCGCCGGAGCAATCAAACCGATACCATCAAGCGTATCGATTGCAGCAGTGCCGCGAGAGTTTTTAAAATCGAGTGTTGAGACGACGACCTGCCTGATGTATTGCTGCACGCCGTCTTCGTAGTAGCTGCTGATGTCATGAATCACAAGCGGAGTATTCCCCGCATCCCGCCCGAGATAGAGCATGACATGACCGGGACGAAAGAGGAGAGCCCCCGGCGGTACCTGCGCAAGGCGCTCATAGCGCTCCGCAGTGGATAGCCCAGCAAGAGGCAGGAGCGAACGGACGCGTTCCTGCATATCCGCATCACGTGGGAGCTCAACCCCCATCGCACGATAGATGTTCTGCACGTAGGACGAGCAGTCCATTCCCTCATTCGCTCCGCCCCATCCGTACTCCGTATAGAGGGAGCTAAATGCAAGGCGCACGAGATTGTTGTGCGTGAGCGACAGACGCCCCTCCACAAGCCGACCGTCATCAGGCAGTCTCCCCTTCCGCACGACGAGATGTCCCCCGGCATCCCGTACGGGCAGAGAGAGGTGAATCGCTCCGTCCGATGACCGTCGCCCCGGAATCTTTGCCCCAAGCTGATAGAGCAGCTGCTCCTCCCCTGCTATGCGCAGCTGTGCGGTCGTCACGGTGAAAAACTCCTCCGGCGCGGCGAATCCGCGCCATGTCTCCCGATCCGTGAACGCAAGCGCACGCTCATCCACCCAGCCGCAGTAGTCCCGTGTCTCGACGAACGCATAGCGTCCGTCCCGCGACCCGTGAAGCACGAGAACCGCCTCCCCGGGATCGGTCACCGTACCCTGCAGAGCATCATAGCGAACATCATGCGGCGCGGAAAACCACCCCGCATCCGACGGCAGGAGCCGTACATCGGTGCGACGGACGGTGACGGCGGGACGGACGGAAACATGCGCGCCGATTTCCTCGATGGCACGGCTGTCACAGACCTCCCGCCATCGCTGTTCCGTCAGGGGCTGCCCGCTCTCATAGAGCGCAGGCAGTGCCACATCCTGCCCCTGCGCCGCCGCATGAATCTGAGCGCGCACCATATCGCCTGCACGAAACTCCTCCGCCGTTGTGATGTCATGGATCAGTCCGCGCTGCATATTCGCGTGCGTGAGCGCCGCGCACGCCTCGGCAGAGAGGAGCGGCTCATCACCATCCGCACGCAGCCAGTAGTCAGCAGTTGCCGCTGCCCCCGTGACGGGCAGCGCCGCCTGCACGGGAACCACGCCCGACAGGAGGGCAAGGAGCGCGCCAAGGATATCTCTGCGCAGGACTCTCCAACCGAGGATGTCAGTCACTTTCCTGCCCCCCACGCAGCTCGCCCAGCCCCCATGCAAAGAATGCGTCCATCCCGAGGAATGCAAACGCATTGTCCGTCACCGCCTCCCCGAACTCCTCCATCGTCCCGATGGCAAAGGAACCTGCGTGACGCCCCGGCGCACGCGTTGGGAGATCCCCACGTGTGCCGCGTTCAAAGAATGCCTCTGTATCACTGTTGACGGCGGCAAGCTCCCGCAGGAAGTTGCATGCCATCTTCATCTTGCCGAGACGGTAGAAGAGCATCGCCAGCGGCAGGTACATCAGTGCCACGCCCTCCTCGTAGCGTTGATACAGGGCAATCGCCGCATCCCCCTCCTCGATTGCAGAGTAGATGAACATGAGCTGATAACGGCGCCCGAGTGCATCATGCTCCGAGAGACGGAGCATTTCCTCACACTCCTTTGCGGCGAGACGCAGCTTGCGGGCCGCCAGAAGTGCCTCCAGATAGGAGAGACGCAGGAACATATAGGGCTTCGTTGACGGCATCGACCAGAACTTGCCGATATTCTCTTCCGCGAACATGCCCTCTGCCTCGAGGCGCGCTGTCGCCTTACGCGTCAGATCCTCATAGTGGTGCACGCGGTCATCGGCGTTCTTGGCAAGGTACTCGATCTCCATGCACGCAGCTGTGATGTTCTCCGGCTCCATGCGCAGAATCCTCTTGATGATGCGATAGCGCTCCTCGCCGGTCTTCTTGCGTGCGCGCGCGATGAGTTCGTCCGCCGTGAGCGTATTCACCTCACGCGGCAGATTCGGATTCTCACGCAGTCGCTGACTGAGCTCTGATACAATCTCCGTCATGCGCTCCACGCTGACCTCTCCACCCTCCGCCTTTATCATACGGTTCAGTTCAAGCTGCATCCATTCCTTGTCTGTCATGCGGTGTCCCTTCCTTTGTTGGTAGTTCCTGCCTCTATTATACCGTGTTTTCACAGAAAAAGCTATAAAAAAGAACTGCCGCCCCGCACTTTGCGGGCGGCAGTCGCTTTACGATTCTTTCTTCTTCTTTTTCTTCTCCTTTTTCGCGGGCTTTCCGGGAGTGTTGTCGGTCGGCTCCGCAAGCTGCCGCTTCTTTGCCTCCAGTTCCGCACGGTCAGCATCGCTCAGAATCCCGCGCGAACGACGGATCATCTCCTCCTGATGTTCGCCCGCATAGATGATGATGGCATCGAAGAATTTTTTTTCGACATCCTTGTCCGTGAGCTCCCAGAGATTGATTTCTTTCGTATTCTCCTCACGTGAAAGCGTGCCCCAGAGACTGTCCAGATCCTCATGCGCCGTGATGTGGACGATCCCTGTCTGCAGGTCGATCAGGAGATACTCCGCCGCTCCTTCAAGATCGCCATAACCGTCCAGAGGCAGCATACGCCACCGCCGCTTGGAAACAACATCCTGAATCTGAACGTCGTCATAGATATGCAGTGTTGGCACAACGAGCTTTGTGAGGTCGATGTAGCCATGTGCATCGACAGCGTATTGTATTTGCTCCTTATTGAAATAATAGCCTTGACGAGCTGTGGACTGCACCCACTGATAGATGTTTTTGGGTACTTCCTGTGCCTTTGCAGACTGCGCCCCCATGAACAGGGCGGCACAGAGAAGAAGTGCAGTCCCCCACTTTTTTTTCACGTACCATCGCTCCCATCAAATAATTACTATCAACTTCCTCCCTATCCTAGCTCCAAAAACTGAATTTTTGCTGAACATATAGCATGCTCAAAGACCGGAGTGCATCTCCCAATCGTCCGCATTGTCGAGGCTGTCCAGCTCGTACGGCGTGCCCTGATAGACGTAGTAGTTCAGCCAGTTCGCAAAGAGGAGGTGCGCGACGCTGCGCCATCGCACGACGGGCGCGCGGTTCGGATCATCCTCCGGGTAGTAGTTGCACGGGATGTCCGGATCGAGCCCCGCCGCAAGATCGCGATCGTACTCGGCCTTGAGTGTCAGCGGGTCATACTCGGCATGCCCCGTGATGAAGAACTGACGGCGACGCAGATTTGCAATGATGTAGACGCCCGCATCACCCTCGGAGAGAATCGTCAGCTCCGGCACACACTCGATGTCTGCGCGCCGCGTCTCCGTATGGCGCGAATGCGGCACATAGAACACATCGTCAAAGCCGCGCAGGAGCGGCTCGTGCTGCACGCAGAGACGGTGCTCGTAGACACCGAAGATCTTCTTCTCCATCCAGTGTTTCCGGATGTCATAGTGGTAGTAGAGCCCCGCCTGTGCGCCCCAGCATATATGGAACGTGGAGTAGGCGTGCTTGCGGCTCCACTGCATGATCTCGGAGACCTCGTCCCAGTAAGCGACACGCTCAAACGGGAGCTGTTCGATCGGCGCGCCCGTAATAATGAATCCGTCGTATTTTTTATGCCGCACCTCGGCAAATGTTCCATAGAACTCTGTAAGATAGTCGCGCGAGGTATGCGAGGGGATGTAGGACTCCGTATAGATAAAGTCCACCTCCACCTGCAGGGGCGTATTGCCAAGAAGGCGCAGAAGCTGCGTCTCCGTCACGTCCTTGATCGGCATGAGGTTCAGAATAAGGATGCGCAGCGGACGGATGTCCTGCCCGTATGCACGCGCCGCATTCATCACAAAGACATTCTCGCCCTCAAGAACATTGGTCGCAGGCAGATTGTTCGGTATCTTAATCGGCATTGTATCCGTTTCCCTTTCCTATGACGGATTCCCGTCCGTTCCCCAAATCACCGGATCTGATAGCGCGAGAGCCACGTCTTATAGCCGTCCGCAAAGGCGCGCAAACGGACGAGCCCGCGTCCCTCGGGTGCGTCATTCCTAATCATGCGGTAGGCGCCCTCATACCCGTCATCGAGCGGCTGCCAGCCACTCGCGGGAGACCAGTATTTCCCCGTGACAATGCGCTCGGTGCCCTGCGGCAGATTCACCGCCCGCTTGTCAAACGTGATCTCGATCGCCTTGCCGTCTGCATCGCGCACCTCCGTCCATGCCCAGAAGATGAGGTTATCCCCCATGCGGCGCATGGTCGAGGTATCCGCCGTCACCTGCGTCTTGATTCCGGCAACCGTTTCATTCGTCCACAGGAGAATCCAGCGGTCATCCGCGCGCAGACGCGCCATCTCTCCCTGACGGAAGATGATATCGACGATGGCGGCATAGAACTCCTCATCAAACTGCTGGGAGTTCATCTCTTTCTCCGTCCCCATGCCTTTCGACCAGAGGACGTTGCCCGCCGCATCGTAGAACGTCTCACCAACGTATTGCAGCAAACGGTTCTGCGGCACGACGCGAACCTGCGCGATACTGTAGGAGAGCAGGTTCGGGTTCGCGATCACATGCCCGATCTTATAGTTGCGGATCGTCTCCTCCGCCCCCTCATAGCTGAACGTTGTCTTGATATCTGCGGTGATCTCCGTTGCCACCACCTGCTGCTTCCCGGGCAGCATGACGCTCTTTGCCACGCGTACAGAGGAAGGCGCGTAAAATTTCGAGTATTTATCATTCGAGCTCAGCCATGTCCAAGCACGCCCGTCGTCGGCAAAAGCCGCCGGGGACACGGCGAGCAGAAAAAAGAAGGTCAGCAGCAGTCCTGCTCCATATCTGATCTTTGTACCCATCTCTTGCTCTCCTCTCTCAGTCCAGCGTCACAATCTCCCGTGCACGTCCCCCCGTGAAATGAATCTGCTCCGTATAGCCGAAGGAGCGTGCGTACTGCACTGCCTCCTCGTTGTATCGTGCACAGTCCTCGGGCCGATGCGCGTCCGAGGTCGTGATGATCGGCAGACCGTATTCCTTTGCCATGCGCATAAAGTCGGGATAGGGCGAGAACTCCTCAATCGGATAGCGGTAGTACGTGCCCGTGTTGAGGTCAACGATCATATTCGCCTTTTTCATCGCCGCCGCGACGCGCACAAGATATGGCGTGACATCGAAATCGGGGAAGTGTCGATAGAGACGGATGTTGAACGGATGCCCGAGCGCATCATAGAGCCCCGCCGCCAGTTTTTCCACTTCCTCCGCATACCATTCGTAGATATCCGCAAGCGGATGGTTCTCCCATTCCGACACGAGTGCACCCGTGTCATACGCCCAACCACGCAGAAAATGCACCGAGCCGATGATATAGTCGAACGGATAGGCACGCAGAATCTTTGCAACGGTTTCTTGATCTTGGAAATTGCAGACCTCGATGCCGGCAAGCACCTTGTGCTTCTTGCGGAGCCTTTCGATGAATGCAAAATACTCGTCGAGCGTGTACTTGAACTTGTTCGTCTTCAGCCATTTGCGCTGGAAGCTGCCCACAAAGCTGTCATCGAGAATGAGGTCGTCATAGTAGAGCTGTTCGAACTCCGGAAACGTATGAGCATGCTCGGAAAATCCGATCTCATAAACGCCGCGCTCCGCCGCCGCACGGAAGAACCCCTCCGCATAGTCCTCGTCATAGGAGCCGTACTCCAAGTGCATATGATAGTCAAATCGCATGGTGCACCTCAGTCAAACGCGCCCACCAGAATCTGCTCACAGACCGTCATCACGCCGTGCTCCCGATTGCTCGGCGCCGTGTAGCGCGCGCGTTCCTTCACTGCGGGAATGGCGTTCTCCATCGCAAAGCTGTAGGCAACGGAGTCCATGAGCTCCAAATCGTTCCCGTAATCGCCAAATGCAGCACATTCCTCGGGCGCCAGTCCGAGCTGTTCCCGAATGCGTGTGGCAGCGACTCCCTTGTTCACACCGGGGCTGTAGAGATCGACCCACTCGGAGCTCGAGAGCGTCACTTGCAGTCGATCCGTGTACTGTTCCATGACGGGGAAGATCGTCGTCGCGGCATTGCCCGTAAAGTCACAGAACGACATCTTGATCGGCGCATCGTCCACGGCGGCAAAGTCCTCCACAACCGCCGTCTGCGTCACATACTTTGCAAGCTCCATACGAAACGCGTGCACATCGTCATCCATATGAAGATACCCCTGCTTCTTGCCGCACAATACCGCATGCACGTTCGGTATCGCCTCCCCCGTCCGCATGACATCGAGGGCAAGCGCGCGATCCACCGTGTGCGAGAAGAGCTCTTTACCGCGCTCCATGACCATTGTGCCGTTCTCCGCAATGAAGATCAGCTCATCCTTCCACGGTGCAAACGTCTGCAAAAGCGAGGCGTACTGCCGTCCCGATGCAGGCGCAAAACGAACGCCGTGCTCCGTAAGACGCCGATAAACATCCCCGAACTCTGCGGGCAGTTTCCCGTTCTCATCCAGCAGCGTCCCATCCATATCCGAAAAAATCAGCCGTATCATCCCGTCCCTCCCTCTTCTTTCCTTGTATACAGTGTTGTCATTATAACAAAAAAGTTTAGAACCTACAACAACACAGCAAGGAAGACTTCCGAACAGCTCATCACAGTTTCTATGTGACACCATAAGAAACCAGCGGCTGCTGCACGTTTCCCTTTTCCCACAATATGTATATGCGTCTGCCCTTGTCGCGCCTATTCCTCCTCGGGATACTTCATGCCCCACGACGCTCGGATGTTCGTCATCAGATCCATTACGTCGATCGTGCAGGCGAGCTGCATATCGTTGCGCTCGCCCGCAACCGCCGCCTCCATGTCGAGCACCTCGTACACGAGAGCATCCGCGGCAGAGCCCACCGCGATCTCCTCCGTGCGCCCATCTGTCGTCCATGTGATGACCGCCTTTTCTCCGCGCGGGTATTCGAACACTTCCACGTAGCCGTTCTCGAATGTGATTGTGCCGCGCTTGGGCTGCTTTGCGTGGAGGGAGAGCGTGATCGCCGCCATCTCCTCCTGTGCGTTTTTCAGCAGAATGCCCGCCTGTTCGTCGACACCCGTCGGCGCATACTTGACCTGCGAAAGCACCTCCGTCGGCTGCGAGGTGAGGAAGTAACGCACGAAGGACAGCGCATAGACGCCGATGTCAAGCATCGCCCCGCCCGCAAGTGCGCGGTTGAAGAAACGATTCGCCATATCGTATTCCTTGAAGCTGCCAAAGTTCATCTGGATCATGCGCAGCGCGCCCAGTGAGCCGGATTCGACGATTTCTTTCAGCCGTCGATAAAGGGGCATATGGTAGATTGTCATCGCCTCGGCGAGAACGACGTTGTGCGTCCGCGCACAATCGATCGCCCGCATGAGTTCGTCGGAGTTCAGCGTAATGGACTTCTCGCAGAGGACGTGTTTGCTCGCCGAGAGCGCAGGGATCAGATAGTTGATGTGCGTGTTGTGCGGCGTGGAGATGTAGATGATGTCGACATCAGGATCGTCAAAGACCTCCTCCATCCGCTCGTACACTTTTGGAATGCCGTACCGCGCGGCGAACTCCCGCGCCTTGCTCTGCGTGCGGTTGCCAACGGCGTACAGCCCACCCCCAAGTGATTGCAACGCCTCGGCGAGCTGATGCCCGATCACACCGCAGCCGAGCGTCGCCCAGCGATATCGCATGTTTGACATAAAAATCCCCTCCCTGCCGAAAGCATTCGACACAGAGGGGATTTTTCCTTTATTCAGAGACGCAGCGTTCTAGAGATCGTCGTCGTCTTCCTCCTCCATCGTCGAGGCATGGAAAAGTTGTGTTCCGTTCTTGCCCGCCTCCGCCGCCTGCGCCATGAGTGTGAGGATATCATAGTCCCCGCCGATGAGCTGTGCACTGACCATCTCGATGAGCATCGGCAGGTTCACGCCGGTGACGATACCGTACTTCCCGTTATTCGCCGCGAGTCGGCACGCCGCATTATAGGGACTCCCGCCAAAGAGGTCGTTGAGGAAGATCACACCGTCCGCGCAGTCCAGCGTCTCAATTGCCGCCCCGTACTTCTTTACCACGTCGTCAGGTCCCTCACCCGGCACGAGCGTCACGGCGCGCACATTCGTCTGCTCTCCGCAGATCATCTCACAGGACTTCACAATCTCCTCGGCAAAGATCCCATGCGTTCCAACAATGATTCCAAACATCTGTGTACCCCTTTCATTCCACCATACGTCTTGGACGACAATGTATTCCGTAAAATTGCCGCCGACCTCCGCACCGACATGTGCGCCGGACTTGCGGGGCATTGGTATTTATGTATTGGCGTTTATGTTTAACCGTGCGATTTTTTCCTCTGTTCCAGCAGATCAAAGACCGCGTCCACATCCATCTCAAACATCTGACTGTCCGCATCAATCGGCGCAAAGTAATAGGCGACCTGCTCCGCACCGAATTCCCGTTTCAGCGTTTCCCACTGCGGTGCAGAGAGAACGACAAACGCGAGCGTATCACTGCCGAGCGAGCCCATATACCAACGAATTGCATATGCGGGTGCGAGGTATTCCTGTGCCGCCTTCAGCGTCGTATCCCTGTCCGCAGCATCCGCCGCATAGGGAATCGCGTGCACCTCGCCATCCTTCTTCAACAGGATATCAAAGCCGCGTTCCTCCTCGGAGTCCACGCATTCGTAGTCGATCTGTGCCCCCTCTGGCAAAACATCGTTCAAATAGGAAAGAATCCCCTCGTCCTCGTCTCCCCAGTCCACCCAGATCAGCGCATCACTCACATCAAATGCTTCACCTTCCCTGATTGGCGCAGCAAGAAAATCCTGTACCTGTCGAAACACCTCGTCCATCGTTGTCCTCCTGTATCCGTTACCTTGCCATGCGGTAAATTTCTACGACATCCTGCTCATTGAGCCGCCTTGCCGCACCCTGTCCGCCGCCCGTGGCGCGCGCCCACGATGCCGCCATCTGACGAATCTGTTCCTCTGTCAGCTCTATGCCAAGCTCACGCATATTCGTCGGCATACCGATGCGATGATAGAATGACTCCACCGCCTCAATGCCCTTCCGTGCCGTTTCCTCATCACCCGCCTGCGGCATAACGCCCATGACCTTTACCGCATAGCGGACAAAGCGTGGCAGGCAGTCCCGATACACATAGCGCGCCCAACTCGGCCAGAGTGCGGCAAGCCCCGCTCCATGTGTCACGTCGAACATGCCGCCGAGCTCGTGCTCGATCATGTGCGTCACCCAGTCGCCGCCGCTTCCGCCGCAGCCCGTCAGCCCGTTGTGGGCAAGGCTTCCCGCCCACATGATTTCAGCACGTGCCTCATAGTTCGTCGGGTCACGGTGCAGAACCTCCGCATACTTCATCACCGTGCGGAGCAGTCCCTCGGCAATCTCATCCGTGATCTCCATATTGCCGCCCTGTGTGAAGTAACGCTCCATCGTGTGCATCATAATATCCGCACACCCCGCCTGCGTCTGGTAGTCCGGCAACGTCATCGTCAGTTCCGGATTCATCATGGCGAACTTCGGACGTGAAATGTCATCATCATACGCGCGTTTTTCGCCTGTGTCCACGTTCGTGATGACGCTGCCGCGACTCGTTTCGCTGCCCGCAGCCGCAATCGTGAGAACACATCCGACGGGCAGAAACGCCTTTGCCCTGCGTTTCTTCTCAAAGAGTTCCCACACATCCGACTCCGGCTCGGCAAGACCGTAGGAAATCGCCTTTGCCGAGTCGATCACACTTCCGCCGCCGACCCCAAGAATAAAGTCAACACCTTCACTCTTTCCAAGTACGATGCCCTCGCGTACCTTCGAAAGATGCGGATTCGGCACAACGCCACCAAGTTCCACATGACTGATACCCACATCATCGAGCGACGCCTTCACACGGGCGAGAAGCCCCGAGCGGACGACACTGCCGCTGCCATAGTGAACGAGCACCTTCGTCGCACCGTACGAACGCGTGAGTTCGCCGACCTGCTCTTCTGCATTTTTTCCAAAGATTACCTTCGTGGGGGAATAGTATTTGAAATTAAACATCCCGCATCCTCCTCATATATCAAACAAATCACTATGTGTTCCCGTTCTTGCCGAAGCGGGAAAGCACATTGTTTTCAATCCGATCGACAAGCAGCCAATCCGACTGCTTATATCAAAAAACCGCCCCGCAGGATCAAATGATCTCACGGAGCAATGTCTTTATCACACCAACTTATAGTATTTCAGCTGCCGATAGAGCGAGTAGATCGCTGCGGGGAAACCGAGGACAATGCCCGCAATGGTGCAGGTACGCCCCGTGCCGAAAAAATCATCGGCACATTTGCCGAGGAAGATGAAGATGCCGAGGAAGACAAGAACGTAGATGCCGACCCCCGAGAGCAGCCCGAAGGCGCGCAGTGCCTCCGCCATCCCCGACGGAGTCGGTGTTTTCTTCTGCTCCATCGTCTCCTCCTCCCCGCTGATCAAAGCATTTCTACGCGCTGAACGGCTCCGGCTTCGTATGCGTATGTCCCGCATGGTAGAGAATCGCCTCGATGATGCGACGCGATGCCGCCCCGTCACCGTAGGGATTCACCGCCTCTGCCATATGCGTATAGGCGGTCGTCTCGGTAAGGAGTCGCATAGTTTCCTCATAGACGCGCTGCTCATCCGTGCCGATGAGGCGCACGGTTCCCGCTGTGACCGCCTCGGGACGTTCCGTGGTGTCACGCAGGACGAGCACAGGCTTGCCGAGGGAGGGAGCCTCCTCCTGAATGCCGCCCGAATCCGTGAGCACGATGTCAACGCGCGCCATAAGGTTCGCAAACGGTTCGTAGTCGAGCGGGTCGATGAGGTGAACGTGCGCAAGCCCGCCCAGTTCTTCACGGACAATCTCGCGTACCTTCGGATTGCGGTGGACGGGGAAGATGACCTCCACGTCGTCCAACTGCTCGATGATGTCACGAATCGCACGGTAAACGTGGCGCATCGGCTCGCCGAGATTCTCGCGCCGATGCGTTGTAACGAGCAGGACCCGATGATTGTCAAAATCCACACCCCCGAGTTCTGCAGGCAGCACATAGTCGGGGCGCACTGTATGATGCAGGGCATCAATGACGGTATTGCCCGTGACAAAGATGTGCCCCTCAGGAATTCCCTCGGCAAGGAGGTTCGCGTGGGCGGTCGGCGTCGGTGCAAAATGCAGTGTCGCGATGCCGCCCGTGAGGCGACGGTTCATCTCCTCGGGGAACGGCGAATAGATGTCGTGCGTACGAAGACCTGCCTCAACGTGACCGACAGGGATCTGATGATAGTATGCGGCAAGCGCTCCTGCGAAGGTGGTCGTCGTATCGCCGTGGACGAGTACGAGGTCGGGGCGCTCCTGCTGAAACACCTCGTCGATGCCGTGCATGGCACGCGAGGTGATGTCAAAGAGGGTCTGTCCCGCTGCCATGATGTTGAGGTCATAGTCGGGCACGATGCGGAAGAGGTGCAACACCTGATCGAGCATTTCGCGGTGCTGTGCCGTAACAAGCGTCCGCGTTTCGATCTCATCCGCGTGACGCATGAGTTCCCTGACGACGGGCGCCATCTTGATCGCCTCGGGTCGTGTGCCAAAGATTGACATGACTTTGATTTTGCCGATCATTCTGCCTGTACTCCTCTCCGGATAAGGAATTGCATTTTATTTCTGCCGGGGCGCATCCATCTGGAGGATGCCCAGCTTTCGCGCACCGATAAAGACCGCCGCCGCAACGATCAGGACGATGAGGACTGCTGCCTGTGTGCTGACCGCCGTAAGTGCGAGGGCACAGAGCCCGAAGAGGGCGCTCACAACGTACATGAGCAGCACCGCCTGTTTCTGCGTAAAGCCATGTGCGAGGAGACGATGATGGAGATGCCCCTTATCGGGCTTGAAGATCGGGCGGTGGTTGCGCGCGCGGCGCACGATAGCAAATGTCGTATCCAGGATCGGCAGTCCGAGCGCAAGAATCGGAACGATGAGTGCAATTGTTGCGGCACTCTTGACCGCACCGACGACGGAGATGCCCGCGAGCATAAAGCCGAGGAACATGCTCCCCGTATCCCCCATGAAGATGCGCGCAGGGTTAAAATTGTAGTAGAGGAAGCCGACCGAAGCGCCCGCGAGTGCCGCCGTCACCATCGCAACGAAGGGAATGCCCTCCTCCATCGCCACGAGAAAGATTGTGATGGCAGCGATCGAGGACACGCCTGCCGCAAGCCCGTCCAGCCCATCGATCAGATTGACGGTGTTCGTCAGCCCGACGATCCAGAAGATCGTCGCGGGAATCGCAAAGAGTTCGAGGTAGATAAAGTCGCCGAGTGGATCGGTGATAAAGTCAATGCGCACATCAAAGCCGATGACGAGCACCGCTGCCGCAATGATCTGCCCGAGCAGCTTCACCTTTGCCGGCAGATCGCAGTAATCGTCAATGATACCGATGGTGACAATGATCGTGCCGCCGACCATGAGACCGATCAGGCTCATCATGAATTCCTGCGTCAGTTCCACAAAAATAAGCTGCACCAGAATGGACACCATGAACGCGGCATAAATCCCGATGCCGCCGATGCGCGGGATGGGGCGTTCGTGCACCTTACGCGCGTCGGGCTTGTCAAGCGCCCCCGTGCGGCGTGCAAAGGCAATGACCACAGGCATCAGTATGAGCGCCACACCGAGCGCGATCATAAATGCTAAGACATTATCGGGCATGAAATATTGCTCTCCTTAAAGAAGTCCGTAAAAAGCATTTCTAATAATCTTACCGCAGGACAGGTATGCTGTCAATCAAACAATTTACGTTCGTAAAAACCTCTGCGCGAGGATCACGGCGACGAAATCATCCACGGGCACGGGCGGCACAAGCATGCCGCGTGGCACGAGACGCCGCCATCCGCGCGGCGGGTGTGCCTCCCAATAGGCACATTTTGCCGCATCTGTTGTGCGATATTCATCGACGAGAGTCACTGTGCACCCAAGTGCCTCCACAGACGCCTTAGCCTCCGCACTTGTTGTACCGTTGCCCATAATAACGGTCGGATCGTATTGTGCAACGAGCGCCCCCACGACGACAGGAAGCTCCGGCGTCGGCACGACCTCCTGCACGAGCGTCCTGACATCCGCTGCAAGTACAGCGACGCCGCATTTTACCCGCCCGGGATCAATCGCCAGAACAGAGCGGCTCACGTCCCGCCCCCATATTCACTCTCGATCTTGAATTTCAGCCGCAACGGTCCCATCGCGTCCGTATCGCCGTCCGCATAGGCAGAGATAACGACTGCATCCGTGTGTGTGCCAAGTTCCTGTACGAGTCCGTAGAACTCCGCCCCCTCGATGACACCGACCGTACCGCGGATCGGGTCGGGGAGGATTCCCTTCGCCGACGCCGCCGCATTGACCTCGCGCAGGAACGCCATGATCGCCTGCTCTGCCGCCTCACCCTGTCCCTCCGGAGTATAGACACGTGCAATGATAAGTTCCCCGTCATGATAGATGATGCGGTTCGGGTAGAGCTCGATGGAGGCGCGGATCTCATCGCCGCGCACAAGATTTCCCGCCGCGACAATCCGCACAATCATATCCACGGAGCTCTCCTCGATCGTACGTATGGCGGCGTCGTACTCGGGTCCGTAGATCCAGATGTCCTGATCTGTATGGTTCTCGCCGAGGCGCGCAGAGATGTTGCGCGTGCCCAGCTGGGCAATCCCCGCCAGCCCGCGTTCGATCTCATCATGACTGAGCCCAGCGGGAATCGTCCCGCTGGCGATAATCTCGCCCGCCTGATAGACGATATTCCCCTCGCGCAGATTGAGGATATTTTCACGCAGCTCGTTCGCACGAACGCCAAGCGTCCGGATATCGGAAAGCAGCATTTCATTTTCACCGGAGAGCCGTCCGTTGAGAGAGATGAGCCCCTCCTTCTCCATCATGAGAGCACGGTTCCCCACCGAAAGACGCTCCGACTCGGCGCGTAGATCGCTTTGCTCTCCCTCGAGACGTGTGATTTCCTCCTCGGACTTTTTCAGTTCATCACTCGCTTTTTCCTGCGCACTCTTTGCACGTTCCAACTCCTCCGAAGTGGAGTCAAGGGCGGTCCGTGTCTCGGCGATCATCGCGTTCAATCGATCCATGCCGAAGAGCGCCGTACGCACATTTTCGGACACCGCTGCCATGATTCCGAACGTCACCGTCGTAATGCAGATGCCCGTAAAGATTGTAACGATGACCGCTGTGTGGCGCGGACGCAGACCGAAAATCGAGAGCTTCTTCTTGCCGATGCGCGTACCGAGACGATCACCGATAAAGGCGATGACGCCGCCGACGACAGCGAGGACGAAAATGAGTGTAATACCGTACATAGAGCGCGTCACCCCTTTCCATAGAAAATATGGCCGCGATAGAATTACTGCGAGGCACGGCGCAGGAGGATGAGTCCCGCGATGATGCCGACGATGTTCGGCAACCAGACCGCCGGCAGTGCCGGCAGCACCTCACCGCGTGCGAAGGCGTTGCCCATCGTCATAAGCGCGTAGTAGAGGAAGATAATGATAACGCTCATCGCAAACCCTGCCGACGAGGAATTGCGCGTCGGCTGCAGACCGAGCGGTACGCCGATCAGCGTAAAGATCAGGCTCGCCATCGGGATGGAAACGCGTTGATAGAGCTCCGTCTCAAGCTTCGTCGTATTGACGTACTGTGTCTGCATGAGCGCAATCTGATGACGCAGCTCGCGCATCGTCATCTCCTCGGGGGCTTTTTGCTCACGGATGATCTGGCGCGGATCCTTCTGTACGGGCAGCACCTGCGTCTCAAAGCGCATACGGCGCTCGATATGTTCGTTCGCAATCTCATAGACATCACCCTTGTGCATGATCCACTCCGCACCCGTCCATTCCGCGTATTCCGCATTCTCAACGTGTGTGACTCTGCCCTCCGCATCGAACACCTGCAGACTGACCCCCGTCAGGCGCTGCTGCTCGGCATTATAAGAGCGCGCATAGACGAGCCGCTGGATTTTACCGTCCGTGATCTCCTTGATGATGAGATGCTCCTGCGACTTCATGCCCGAGTTGCCCTCGATTTCGTAGTAGATGACGTTGCGGTATGCCGTATTCGCGCGCGGCACCACATGCTCATTGAAGAGAATCGCACCAACACTCACCACAAAGCCGAGGAGGATCGCAGGCGCCGCAATGCGACCAAAGCCGATCCCGCAGGACTTCATCGCCGTGATCTCACTCGCGGATGACAGACGTCCGAACGTCAGGAGACTCGCGAGCAGCATGGACATGGGGAACGTCCACATGACCACACCTGGTAGGCTGAACACGAAGATCTTGACGATGGACGGCAGAGACGCCCCGTAGTCCGTAATGTATTGTGCAATGCGAAAAAGTGTACCCGAGCCGATGAAGACAGCCGAGAACGCACAAATCGCAAAGAGGAAGGACAAAAAGACCTCCCGAAAGATGTATTTATCAAGAATTCGGATCTTCAGACGCATGTTGCTCTCCTCTGACCGTTTCAATCGTCCATATGATTCGCTTTATTTTATCATTTTCGCCCGCCGTTGACAAGGATGCAAAAGGGCTGCCGCACGAAGTGTTTCACTTCATACGGCAGCCCCGTTCTATATTTTGCTTGTTAGAACGCCCAGTTCATATGCGCGCCGCCGGTGTAGCCCTGACGCTTGCCGAGC
>ERZ773063.1055-NODE-1055-length-16994-cov-5.073086_pt1 | contig 16994 bp, 11 predicted proteins | sample MGYA00580625_ERZ773063 | MGnify/ENA primary metagenome ERZ773063 (study PRJEB29015, sample SAMEA2738022) | human oral metagenome | biome: human oral; feature: human-associated habitat; material: dental | place: China | collected 2042 ...
CGCCCCCGCCGTGTGCGCGGCCTTCGACCTGCCCGCCCGCTCCGTCGCCTTCGAATTCGACGCCGACGCCCTGTGCGCCGCGGCGCGCCCCGGCGGCTTCGACGTCCGCCCCATCCTGACCCCTCCGGCGGCTAAAGAGGACATCGCGCTCGTCGTCGACGCCGACGTGACCGCCGGGGAGCTGGAGGACGTCGTGCGCGAGGCGGCGGGCCCCCTCCTGGAGGACCTGCGGCTCTTCGACGTCTACACGGGGGAGCAGGTGGCAGAGGGCAGGAAGTCCCTGGCCTTCGCGCTGCGCCTGCGCGGCGAGGCCACCCTCACGGCGGAGGAGACGGCCCGCGTCCGCAAGCGCGTGCTCAAAGCGGCACGCAAGGCCTTCGGGGCGGAGCTGCGGGCGTGAAGCCGAGCGAGCGCATCCTCCTCACCGGCGCCTCGCGGGGGATCGGCCGGCATCTGGCCGAGGGGCTGGCCGGCCCCGGCCGGCGCCTCGTGCTCGTGGCCCGGAAGGTCTCCTCGCTCGACGCCGTCGCCGCCGCCTGCGAGGAGGCGGGCGCCGGGGTGTGCTCCATGGGGGCCGAGCTGTCCAAAGCCCGCGACGTCGAGGCGATGCTCGACATCGCGCTCGCCGACGGCCCGGTCGACATGGTCGTCAACTGCGCGGGAGTCCTGGGGCAGGAGACGTCCCCGTGGCAGGCCGACCCCGAGGACTGGTGGCGTACCCTGGAGGTCAATCTTCGCGCGCCCTTCCTCATCCAGAGGAGGGTCGTCCCGGCGATGATCGCCAACGGGGGAGGGCGGATCCTCGACCTCTCCTCGGGCGCGGCCGTGAAGGACTCCGCCCGGGCGAGTGCGTACTACGCGTCCAAGACCGCGCTCATGCGGCTGGCCGGATGCCTCCACGAGGCGGCCTCCGGCCAGGGCGTCAAGATCCTCGAACTCGCCCCCGGCGTGGTCCGCACCGACATGACCCTCTCGATGCGGGCCTATGAGGGACGCACGGAGTGGACGGATCCGGCCCAGTCGGTCGCTATCGCCCGCGCCTTCGCCGACGGCCTGCTCGACGGCCTGTCGGGCTGCCAGGTGCGTGCGGGAAGCGACGACCTGGCCGACCTCGTCGCCCGCTCGCGGCGGGGAGTCGGCCCCGACGAGCGGCGTCTGCGGCGCATAGACTTCGACGCGAGGGGCTTCGACGCGGAACGGCGGCGGGATTGACGGGCTCCACCGCTCGCCGTCCGCTATAGATATGCGGTTATTTCTTGGCTGTTTTTTCGAGTAGATCGAAGTAGCGGTCAATTCCCCATGGAATGGAAAGAGGACGATTATAATTTATCAAAAGATAATAGTTTTCATCTTTATTTAGAAGTAAAATACGGTCGTTCTTTACTGCGGGCACTTTTTTAAAATTTGGATCATTGTGTAAGTTAGAGATATCATTGTCAATCATAATAAGAACATCGATGTCTTTTAATATATCATAAGCCTGAGAATTAGGTAAAGGATCTGTTGAAAAAATTCTTTTTTTTAAAATTTTCGGTAGAGGTAATCCTATTTTATAAAGAAATGACCGATGTAACAAGGACACATCTAAAATAATAAAATTATTTTTATCGGGATAAATATCTATAGGTAAAATTTCTTTAGTTTTTAAAGTTTTATGTTGTGCCAGTGTTGTCTTCACTTTATCATTTATTGTTCTTATCATAGATTCTCCTTTATCAGACAATCCCAACGCTTTAGAGTAGATGCGGATTTTACACTCCATTTGCCTTTTTTCTGATTTATTAGTGATAAATATACTGTCAGCAAAAACGGAATCGGGGAATTGGATAAGAGGAGCAATTTTTGACAATTCAACACGTTCGTCTGGGTGCAAAAGCGATTTTGGCGCAAAAATAATATCAGGCTTCGAGGCTCTAATTTCTTTATAAGGGGAAAAGGAAATGTGGGGTAGTAACTTAGGTGTCTCCTTCCCCTCTTTCCCGTCTTTTTGAATTCTCTCTCTTACCCAAGGTAATTTAAAGCTTTCATCTGACATAGCCACAACTTTAACGCCCAATCCAAGGGGAATGTCAGCATAGTCGGCACCGATGGTAACAACGCGTTTTGGCCTTTTTTTTATTGTGACAGGGCCATCTGGTTGTCTAATCGTCACTGGAAACTTTTTATTATAATTTACTGAACAGATATCCGATATATAGGCAGCATCTGTATTTTGATAGCCTTCGGGTTTATCCGAGGAACAACTAAGGCAATTTACGTTTGCAACAAACATAATCACAATAATTAAGTTTTGAAAGCTTTTATTAAACGCACTGGATAACATATTTATACTCATTTCAAACCATTCCACCTACTATTACGAAAACGATTTTTAGCGTTTTCAATTTTATGTACATGCTCCATATTTTTTCCTGAAATTTCATGACCATTCTGATCGATGAATTTCTCATCAGGCGGAAGCTGATCGGAGTAGTCTTTTATACCAGGAATATTACTCAATTCGGTAGTTCCTTCTGGTAATTTGTATCTATGTATGATTGGACTTTGGATTTTTCCTTTAAGCTCTATTTCATTCTGTTCCGCTTTTTTTGTTATTTTATCAATTATTACCTTTCTATCCACATCTTTTGTCGCATGTTTTGCATCTATGTTATCAAGGTCTTTTGGTTCAATAATTTCCAGTCCTTTATCCGCAGCATCTTGTAATGCTTCTCCGACAATCGGAATCTTGTCAGTTATCTTTTCATTAAGATAGGACAGCACTCCAATAACATTAGATTTCCAGTTGCTATCTTCTTCACCTTTAGATCTATCTGCTTCATAATCACCGTCATCTAACTTTTTTAATAAGTCTGAATAATCATTTTTAATATTATCCATTATCGTTCTCTTGTGTTCGCTATCACCAAAAGCAGTATAAGCTTGATAATACTCATTCCCCATTTCATTGTAGCTAACACTGCTCATATATTTTATACCTTTTTTATCAAAACCAAGATCTTTAAAAAAGATATTTGAATCATAATTTCCTTTTTTCACTTTTGTCGACTGTAGCTTTGCGAGTAGTTCTTCATCCAAAACAAGATGGTAACGCTTATCACGTATATCCCAACTTGCGCCCGGCCCTTCCACTTCACCTGTACAATTATTCATTTCATGAGCTATATCGCCCATATAATCTTTCAGTATGCTACCCGTATAAGAACGTAAAACAGAATTTTTATAACCAAATATATCCTGTCCATTAATATCGTCTACTCCATGTGAAGGAATTTCATCATGTTTCCTTTCAAGTCCGTCAATATAACCTTTTATATATTCACGAACAATATTTGGTGACATTCTATTTGTTTTATCATGTGATATATCATTAATAAGACGTCCCAATGCCTCTCCCTTATCATCAGACCAGTAAAGATCTTTACTTATTTGACCGCGAGTGCCTACAAGATATCGTGTCATATTCATTGCTCTATTCGGAGTGCTACTATTATGGTCATGGTCCCAGTAATAACTCGAATCAGAATTCATAAATGTTTGTAAAGGAGTCTTATCTGGCGCATTATCCATTGCCTCATACATATGTTGAAGAAAATCCCAAGACATGCCATCTTTATAAATCCCCATTGCAGATTTAGACGCAACTTCTTTCATTTGCCCTGTCATTGTATAGTTTTTCGGGTGCTTACAATCCCAGTCCACCATCGCATGGGCAACCGAATTCTTTTTGTCAATTCCATTGAGGAAGTGATCGCCGAGCGATAACTCGGGATGGGCTTTCGCCCCATACCCGAGGTATTGACCTAAAAGCTCATATCCACGAAAAATGTCTAACGGGCCTTTTCGATCACTAGACACTACTTTCCCGTTTTCGGCATCAAATAATTTTTCTCCATTTGCTATAAGTGCTGCTTGGAAGTCTGAGCGCCATTGGCGGATGGTTTTCTTGCCGTCCGTTGTCAGGACGTTGTCCAGGGCTTTGAAGCCGTTGGTGGTGTCGGTGTCCGTTTTCGAGCTTCCGCCGGTGGCCAGGATCAGACCCGCCCCCATACTCGCCGTGAAGGCCTTCAACTGCTTTCTATAAGCGTCAGACAAAAGATAGTTATTGCCTTTCTCATTGATATAAGACTTTTTAGCCGCCAAAGAATAGAATTTTTCTGCTCCGATTTCCCTCATGAGCATGGTCGCGAAATACGGGTCGCTGGCCAGGCGAGCCCCATACATGGCGTTGAACTGGCGCAGCGCCGCCTGGCTAGGCAGCTTCGTCTTGCCATCGATCCGGTTGATCAGCTCCGCCGCAGCCGGAGCATCCGCCTCAGCGGCCGCCCACCGGCTCTGCGCCGCCAAAATCCCCTTCGTCCCCCCGAACAGAGCCAGACCCACAGCCGCCCGCGACGGAACACCACGCGCCCCATCAGGCCCCGTGCCCCCCGGAACCACCGCATCCAACGCCGCCCTGAGCTTACCGGCCGTGGAGGCCGCCGCCGCATCCACCGCCTCCACCGTCTTATTATACGCCCGCGCCTCATCCGCCTGACGCTCATCCAACCGCGCCCTCAACGCCGCCTTAGCCACCTCAACCCCGTCCACTGCATCCAGCAACGGAAACTGCCCACCACTGGCCGCACCAACCCGCGACTGAACCTCAGACACCTCCTTCTTATACCAGGCGATATTGCTATCCCAATTCTGCTGGTGGCTCCTGATCTGCTGTGTCAGACCGTTGCACACCGACTGATACTCATTCAACGCCGTCACCATACCAGCGATCGCCCCCTGAGTCTTCCGCACAGCAGCCTGAATATGCCGCGCCTCATGAGCGAAAGCCCCCGCACTATCACCAACCCACCCCACAATGCTCTCACCCACCGTCATCACCTGAGTATCACTCATCGCCCCAGCAATACGATGCAACGCCTCAGCAATACTCCCCACAGTCGTCGCCCGCTCCGGCTGCGGCAACGCCCGCACACCCGGCACCAAACTATCCACGATTCCCACTCCTTACTTTTAAGGCTTTCATTACTTTTGAAGCTCTCACCGAGCAGCGAGCACCACACTTGACAGATGCATGCTGCCCGGCCGCCTGACCGGGCTAAAAACTCCAACGGGAATAGCCGCTCCCCACGCGCCGATCACGACTCGCCCGCAGACCGCCTGCCAGCCCCACCGGTCCGAAAGACTCGATCCGCCCAACAAGAACACTCAACCGGCCACCGCCAACCCCTCCTTCCCGAGGAACCCAACGCCGTCATTACATGAACACGCCCCAGCCTACACACCCACCACACCAACCGGAAGACACACACCACACCCGAGCAGCCACCCACCCCCACACCCCCACCACCACGCCACTCCCCCAAAACGGGAACCACTACCCATTGACACAATGGGAAACATGCACTATAAGAATACCTCGCAGAATGCGAACGTGTAAAAGAAGCCCATTCCAGCAGACTACGGCTGCTAACCTTGAACCATGAGCACTTTAAAATCACAGTTTCATTGAATTTCTACGACTATCTTTTCGCATTCAACGAACACGCCGATAAAGAGTCGCCTTACAGTCCTGGCGCCTTTATGGCAATATCCGCATGGACTCTTCTCTTCGGCTATTTCATCGTTTTATTATTGAATGCAATCTTTCGATCTTACATACAATACACAAATAAAATTAAATCTGTAATAAAACCAATAATCATCTTCAATTTTCTAGAATTATTTTTCCATTTACTCTATATTTTGACTAGCGCAGAAAGAGATTTATCCTGGATTTCCTATCCTTCAATGGGTTCAGGAATAATTTTCATGTTTTTAGCATATATCTTCATTTCTGCATATACATTTGGGATTTCACACAGAATCCAGCAAAAGATTTGACCAACCGCCTCGGTCGCATACATCGTCCAGCCCGCCGGGCCTACCTGAAGATGGACACAACGATGGATCCCGTTTCCGTTCGGAGCCGCCGCCCCCGCCCGGCGCCCGCTAGGAGGCGCGGTTGACGGCCATTCGCGCGAAGTCCACGAGGGCGTCGCGTATCGCACTGGGCGGCACGCGGACCAGATGGTTCTCCGCGTCGGCCACCCAGGCGAGGGCCATCCTCTCCGTCTGCTCCAGAACGGGATGGCGGCGGAGCCGGTCCACGACCTCGCCGAGCGCCGCATCGGAGTTCAGGTCGGCGTGGTCGAGCTCGCGGAGGATCTCCTCCCCCGCGGCGTCGATGGTTCCCGCCTCCCGCTGTTCGCGCAGGAGGAGGACGGGCATCGTGTCGACGCCCTCGCGCAGGTCGGTGCCCGGGGTCTTGCCGGTCGTCGCGCCGTCGGAGCGGATGTCGATGACGTCGTCGGCGATCTGGAAGGCCACGCCCACGCGTTCGCCGTAGGCTGCCAGAACGTTCGCCAGCTCCTCGGAGCCGCCGGAGTAGAGCACCCCGTACATGGCGGAGGCCGCTATGAGGGACCCCGTCTTGTCCTGGAGCACCCGGATGTAGTGGCCCTTCGGGCTCTGCCCCTGCCGGACGCCTATGGTCTCGTGGAGCTGCCCTTGGCACAGCCGCTCGAAGGTCCGTGCGTGAAGGCGGACGGCGCGCGGCCCGAGCCCCGCCATGAGGATCGACGCCCGCGAGAAGAGGACGTCGCCGGCCAGGATCGCCACGGAGTTGCCGAACTTCGCCTGAGCCGACGGTACGCCGCGGCGCATCGGAGCCTCGTCCATGACGTCGTCGTGGTAGAGGGAGGCCAGGTGGGTCAGCTCGACCACCACGGCGGCGTCGTAGACGGCGGGGTCCTGGGGCCGGGGGCCGAGCTGCGCGGCCAGCAGGACGAGCAGAGGCCTGAGCCTCTTGCCCCCGGCCTGCGCCAGATGCGACGTGGCCGGATCGACCTGCAGATCGTCGAAGCTGACCTGGGCGGCCAGCATCCGCTCGACCACGTCCATCTGCGCGTTCAGCCCCTCGGCCAGCGCTCCTTGCCCGAAACTCACGCTCAAAGCATAAACGCCTTGGCCTCACCGAGGAAGTTCATCAACGGGCCCGGCACGATTCCCAGGAGGAGCGTGCCCACGGCGCACACGCCTATCGCGACGGCCGAATAGCCCTCGGAGGCCACGGGGACGGCGTAGTCGTCGGGTTCCTGGAAGAACATCATGAGGATGAGGCGGAAGTAGAAGAACGCGGTCGCGGCCGAGGCCAAGACGGCCAGGACGACGAGCACCGCCAGCCCGCCCTCGACGCCCGCCGCGAAGACCTGGAACTTCCCGATGAAGCCGCCCGTCAGCGGGATGCCCGCGAAGGACAGGAGGAAGATCGCCATGGCGCCGGCCAGGAACGGGTCCTTCCTGCCCAGGCCCCTCCACCGGTCGAGGGCCGTGGCCTCCCCGACGATCCCGGCGCCCTCGGCCCGTTCGCGCACGAGCGCGACGACGCCGAAGGCCCCCACCGACGCGAGCCCGTAGGCGAGCAGGTAGAAGGCGACGGCCTCGATGGCCGCGGAGTGGAAGGCCGAGACTCCGATGAGCACGAAGCCCGCATGGGCGATCGACGAGTAGGCGAGCATCCGCTTGACGTCCGACTGGACGATCCCGCCGACCGTGCCCACGAGCATCGTCACGATGACGATCGTCCACAGGGCCGGTGTGATCTCCCACTCCACGCCGCGGCCGACGATGTAGAGGAAGCGCAGCATCGCGGCGAAGGCGGCGATCTTCGTGCCCGCCGCCATGAACCCTGTGATCGGGGTCGGAGCCCCCTGGTAGGCGTCGGGCGTCCACGAGTGGAACGGGGCCGCGCCCACCTTGAACAGCAGGCCGACGAGCACGAGGACCACGCCGGCGACCAGCAGATAGTCCATGCCTGTGACGTTGATGAGGGCCGTGGCGATGGCGACGTAGTTGAGCGACCCCGCGTAGCCGTAGAGGAGCGCGACGCCCATGAGGAAGAAGGCCGAGGAGAAGGCGCCCAGGAGGAAGTACTTCATCGCCGCCTCCTGCGAGAGCGCGCGCCGGCGCCGGGCCGTCGCGCACAGGACGTACAGCGGAAGCGAAAGCACCTCCAAGGCGATGAAGAGCGTGAGCAGGTCGCCCGCCGACGTGAAGGCCAGCATGCCCCCGACCGCGAAGAGGGCGAGCGGGAAGACCTCCGTCTGTTCCAGGCCCGCCGCGGTCGCCTCGCGCTCCTCCAGGGAGCCCGGCTGCGTGGCCGCCGAAGCCGCGAAGGAGCCCTCGCGGGAAACCGTGCGGTCGGCGATCACGAAGAGCGCCACGAGCGCGCAGACCAGGATGACCGTCTGGAAGACGAGCGCCGGGGCGTCCTCCACGAAAGTGCCGATCAGCGGAGGCGTACCCTTGCCCGCCGCCTTGGAGACCTCCGAGGACGAGCCGCCGGCCACCGCGACGAAACGCGGGCCTGCGCCCCGCACGTGGACCAGGCGCCACACGACCGCGCCCAGCGCCCCCGCGACCGCCGCGAAGGACAGGACGATCTGCACCCCGCGCCGCGCCGACCGGGGAAGGAAGGCCTCGAACAGAACGCCGACGACGGCCGAGCCCAGGACCACGAGGAGCGGTGTGAGAGCCGCCCACGCGATAGCAGGAGTTGTCACTTCGTGCTCCCTTCGTCATCGTCGGTCTTCACCGGGCTGCTGTGCGCCCCCGTAGTCCCCGGGGTGCTGTCCTCGGCGAGGGTGGCGACGATCGTCGACGACGCGCCCGCCACGTCGTCGACGGCGTCGATGACCAGGCCGGGCGCGAAGCCCAGGGCGAGCATGGCGGCCACGAGGATCCCCGAGACCGTCTTCTCGCCGGCGTCGAGGTCGCGCGGCCGCGGGCCGGGGCCTTCCGGCGGCGGCCCCGTGAAGACCCTCTGGTATGGCAGGAGGATGTAGACGGCCGCGAGGATGACGGCCAGCACGGCCGCGCAGGCCGGAACCGGGTGCCTCGCGAAGGTTCCGACCAGGACGAGGTACTCGGGGACGAAACCGGACAGGCCCGGAAGGGCTATCGTCGCCAGGCCGGCGGTGAGGAACACCCCCGCGATGAGCGGGGTCGCCCGCTGCCATCCGCCGTAGCCTCCGATCGCGTACCCCGGCCCGCGCCGGCCGAGGAAGCCGACCGTCAGGAACAGGGCGCTCGTGGCCACGCCGTGGGCGACCATGTAGACGATGGCCCCCGTCATCGCGGTGTGGCTCCCCGAGAAGACCCCCAGGACGATGAAGCCGAAGTGGCTGACCGACGTGTAGGCGACCAAGCGCATGAGATCCTTCGAGGCGATCGCCATGAACGCCCCCCAGAGGATCGAGACGACCGCGATGGCCATGATCAGCGGAGCGCCGTCGTGGGACGCCTTCGGGAAGATCGGCAGGCACAGGGAGATCATCCCGAAGACGCCGAGCTTGTCGAGCACGCCCACGAGCAGGGCGGACGTGCCCGGCGGTGCCTGCTCGGCGGTGTCGGGAAGCCAGGTGTGCACCGGGAACAGCGGGGCCTTGATGGCGAAGGCCAGGAAGAAGGAGGCGAAGATCCACAGCCGCGGGCCGGCGCCGTGCCCCGCGAGGGTGTCGACGAGGAACAGCCGGGAGGAGCCCTTGACGTCCGAGCTGGCGGTCACCGCGAGTCCGATCACTCCGGCGAGCATGACGAGCCCGCCGAACAACGAGTACAGGACGAACTTGATCGCCGCCCGGTGCCTGCCCTCGCCCCCGTAGCGGGCGACGAGCACGTAGACGGGGAGGATCATCAGCTCGAACAGGACGTAGAAGAGGAAGACGTCGCGGGCCGCGAAGATGGCGATCACGATCGCCTCCAGGGCCAGGATCCACGCTACGTATCCGGCGGCGCGGTCCTCGCCCTGATCGCTCAACTCGTCCCGGGCGGCGAGCAGGACGAGCGGGACGAGGAAGGTCGCCAGGCCGATCATGACCAGACCCATGCCGTTGACGCCCCAGGCGATGCTCGCCCCGATCGGCGGAATCCACGAGTAGGTCTCGGACAGCTGGACCGTCCCGGCCCTGTCCATGTCGAAGTCGAAGGCGGCCGCGGCGAGGAAGGCGAAGAAGATGAGCGCCGACAGGCTGACGCCGAAGGGCAGGGCGGCCTTCCGGGCGGGTTTGACGGCCCACAGGGCGACCGCCCCGAGGAGGGCGACGAGGATGAGGGCGGTCAACCAGGGGAAGGACGCCTGCATCGCTTGAGCCTCATTCGTGTTCATGGTGCTTTCCTCTCCCCCTCACAGCCGCGTGCCCAGGGCGACGATCAGGGCGACGACCACGCCGGCGATCATGTATCCGGCGTAGGAGCGCGCATAGCCGTTCTGCAGCCGGACGAGCAGGCGGCCGGCGCCCGCGGTCCCGCTGGCCACGCCCTCGGCTGCGCCGTCCACGACGTGGGAGTCGAGAGCCGCGACGGCGCCGGTGAGGACGATCCCGGGCTTCATGACCGCGTTCTCGTTGAAGGCGTCCTGATACAGGTCGCGGCGCGCCGCCCTGACCAGGGCGTTGGCCCGCGGAGCGGTCGCGGGGACCTCGCCGGCGGCGTACATGCGCCAGGCCACCGCCACCCCCGCGGCCACGAGCACGAGCGTCCCGCCGGTGATGACCGGGACCGGCAGGACCGGCTCGCCGTGGGCGGCCCGGCCGACGACCGGCTCCAGCCAGCCGACGAACCCGACGGCGTTGAGGGCCAGGCCCAGGACGGCCGAGCCAACCGCCAGGACAATCTGCGGCACGTACATGGAGGCGGGGGCCTCGTGCGGATGCCGAGCTCCCTTCCCGGCGGTCGGGAAACGCCGCTCGCCGTGGAAGATCATGAAGTACAGGCGCGACATGTAGAAGGCCGTCAGGCCCGCGACCGCCATCGCCAGAGAGCCGAAGACCCACGGCTTAACGCCCTGGCCGGTGAACGCCGCCTCGATGATCCTGTCCTTCGAGAAGTACCCGGACAGGAGCGGGAAACCGATGATGGCCAGATACCCGAAGAGGAAGGTGATCCACGTGATCGGCAGGAACGCGCGCAGGCCGCCGAAGCCGCGCATGTCGACTTCGTCGTCCATGGCGTGCATCACCGAGCCGGCCCCCAGGAACATGTTGGCTTTGAAGAAGCCGTGCGTGACCAGGTGGAAGATCGCGAAGGCCGCCCCCGCTGGGCCGAGGCCCGCCGCGAGCATCATGTAGCCGATCTGGGACATGGTCGAAGCCGCTAGGACCTTCTTCATGTCGTCCTTCGCCGCTCCCACGACGGCGCCGAACACGAGCGTGATCGCGCCGACGACGGCCACGACTAGCTGAGCCGCGGCGGTTCCGGCGTAGATCGCGCCCGAACGGACCATGAGGTAGACGCCCGCGGTGACCATCGTCGCCGCGTGGATGAGGGCCGAGACCGGAGTGGGGCCGGCCATGGCGTCGCCGAGCCAGGCCTGGAGAGGGAACTGCGCGGACTTCCCGCAGGCGCCGACGAGGAGGAGGACGCCGACGGCGGTCAGAACCGCCGTCGAGGCCCCGGAAGCCTCGGGGAGGACCCGGTCGAAGTCGACGGACCCGAAGTGGGCGACCATCGCCATCATGGCGAGGATGAGGCCCACGTCCCCGACGCGGTTCATCACGAAGGCCTTCTTGCCCGCGGCGGCGTTGGCCGGGACCTGATTCCAGAAGGAGATGAGCAGGTAGGATGCCAGGCCCACGCCCTCCCAGCCGACGAACATGACCAGATAGGAGTCGCCGAGCACCAGCAGGAGCATCGAGGCGACGAAAAAGTTGAGGTAGGCGAAGAAGCGGCGCCGGGCCGGATCGTGCGCCATGTACCCCACCGAGTAGACGTGGATGAGCGTGCCGACGAAGGTCACGAGCATGACGAAGGTGACGGAGAGCGGGTCGACGCGCATGCCCACGTCCACGGACAGCCCTCCCGCGCCGATCCAGTGGTAGACGCGGGCGTCGAGCACGCGCGCCCCGCCGGGAAGCCCGAGCAGCTGGACGAGGACCGCGGCGCCCACCGCGAGGGAGACCGCCGACGCGGCGACGGCGAGCAGGTGGCCCCACCTGTCGGCAGCCCTGCCGGCGACCAGGAGGATCCCGGCGCTCACGAGGGGGACGGCCACGCACAGCCACACGAGGCCGGCCGCTCCCGTCGCCTCGGCCGCCCGCTGCGCTCCGGCCGCTCCGGCCTCAAGCCTGCCGGCGGCTCCGGTGCCGGGGATTGCGACCGCTCCGGCGGTTCCGGTTCCAAGTGCTCCGGCCGCGGCGCCCACGTGGGTGAGGAGTCCAAAAGTCACGTCACACCTCCGGTCAGTGCTTGAGCTGGTTCGCGCCGTCGAGAGACGCGGACCGGTGGGTTCGGAAGACGGCGACGACGACGGCCAGGCCCACGACGACCTCCGCCGCCGCCACGACCATGACGAAGAAGGAGACGACCTGCCCCTCGACGTTGCCCCACATGCGGGAGAAGGTCACGAGGGCGAGGTTGCACGAGTTGAGCATCATCTCCACGCCGAGGAGGGCGATGATCGCATTGCGGCGGGTGAGGACCGCCGCCCCGCCGATCGCGAAGAGAATCATGGCCAGAGCCACGTAGAACATGAGGTTCACTTCTTCCTCCTCGCCTTCCCGGACTTCTTAGAGCCCCCGGACTTCTTCTTGGAGGCTCCTGACCCCTTCTTGCCGGAAGCCCCGGACCCCTTTTTGCCGGAGGCCCCGGACTTCTTGGCCTTTCCGGAGCTTCCAGGCGCCTTCCCGCCGGAGTGCCCGGCCCCTTCGGCCCTCCCGGATTCTCCGGACTTCTCCTCGGAGGTTTCGGGATGTCCGGACTTCTCCTCGGAGGCTCCGGATCCTTCGGCTCTCTCGGATGCTTCGGGCCCCTTGGACGCTCGGGGTTCCCCGGGCGTCCCGGCCCTCTCCGCATCGCCGGCCCGCTCAGGCTCCTTCGGCTTTCGGCTTTCGGCCTCCCCGCCAGTCTTCGCCTTCGGATCCGGGGGCTCGGGCCGGCCGTCCGCTCCGGCTCGGGCGTCGATCCGCCCGCCGGCGCCTTCGGAGCGGGTGTAGTCGGGGGCCTCCTCGCCGGGCATGCCGGGCAGGCGCGCGTTCGTCACCCGTGAGTTCACCCCGACGCCGGTCAGGTCCCCCCGGGCGGCCCGCGCCGCGGTGATGGGCGAGACCTCGGCGAGCGTCCGCGCCTGCCCGCGGATGCGCAGCACGCGCGAGACCGAGGCCTCCTCGATCTCGCCGCCCACGGTGAGCGCGGGGTCGGCCGCGGAATTCGACTCCGCGTACACGCCCGTCGGGGGCTTCTGGCCGATGTGGCGGCCGCGCTCGGCGAAGGCGCGCATCTTGGCCTCCTGCAGGGCGGCCTGGTCGAGCTTCCTGCGGGTGCGCTCGCGATGGGTGAGGGTCATGGCGCCGAGGGCGGCGACGATCAGGAGCGTGCCCGTCAGCTCCATGGCCAGGACGTGGTTGCCGACGATGGCGCGGGCGATGGCTCCCGGATTGGTGTCGGCGTTGGCCTGTTTCAACCCGGCCGCCTCGGGTTCGCGGGCCGCCAGGACCGCGCCGACGCCGATGACCACGAAGCCCAGGCCGCCCAGGACGGCGAAGATCCGGGGCCCGCGAAGGATCTCGTGGGTCGAGTCGGCGGCGTCGACGCCGATCATCATGAGGACGAAGAGGAACATCATGAGGATCGCGCCGGTGTAGACGGCCACCTGGACGACGCCCATGAACGGGGCCTCGAGCATGGTGTAGAGGAACGCCAGGCACACCATGTCGGCGATGACGCAGATGGCCGAGTAGACGGCGCGCCGGGTGATGAGCAGCCCGAAGACGGCCAGGGCGATCATGACGACGGCGATCACGCCGAAGAGGAGGGCTTCGCCGGTGGAGATGTGCAGGGTGGTGGTCTGCTGGCCCGTCATCGCTGCCTCCTCTCGGTGCGGGCGGCGGCGAGTTCGCGGTCCCCCCGTCCGTCCGCCCGTTCGGACGGTTCGCGCCCGCGGCCGGCGGAGCTCGCCCCCGACGCGGGGGGACCGACCGGGCGGGCGGTCTGGAGGGTCGGATCGTCGGGGCGGTGCTCGGCCACCCACGCGATCTGCTCGCGGGTGGGGCCGGCGACCTCGCCGCGGTAGTAGTCGGCGTCCGAGGTGCCCTCGACCATCGGATGGGGCGCGGCCAGCATCCCGTCCCGCAAAGGGGCGAGCAGCTGGTGTTTCTCGTAGATGAGGCCTTCGCGGGTGGGGCCGGCGAGCTCGTACTCGTTGGTCATCGTCAACGCCCGCGTCGGGCAGGCCTGGATGCAGAATCCGCAGAAGATGCAGCGCAGATAGTTGATCTGGTAGACCCGGCCGTAGCGCTCCCCCGGCGAGACCTGGTGGCCGGGGGTGTTGGGGGCGGCCTCGACGAGGATCGCGTCCGCCGGGCACGCCCAAGCGCACAGCTCGCAGCCGATGCAGCGCTCCAAGCCGTCGGCGTACCGGTTGAGCTGGTGGCGTCCGTGATACCGGGGCGCCGTGGGGACCTTCTGCTCGGGGTACTGCTCGGTGGCGACCTTCCGGAACATCGAGGAGATCGTGACCCCGTATCCAGCGACGGGGGCGAAGAGCTCCCCCACCGGCCCTTTCTTCGGCCGGTCCCACAGCTCGGGATCGGGGGACGTAGAGGGAATGCGGTCTGTCACTCGTGGCCTCCCTTGAGAGTGGTGGATGCGTCAGCTTGGCGCTCTGCGGCGTCGGCCTCGGGGAGGCCTCGGCGCGCCGGTCGTCCGGAGAGAGCGGGGACTCGGGATCCGGGGATGTCGTCTCGTGGCTGTCAGTCACGGTCTGCCTCCTTTGCGGTGACTCGCTTCGCGCGCGGCGACGGCGGAAGGGACTGGCCGGGCAGCGGGGGAACCGGGAACCCGCCGGCGAAGGCGTCGAACTCCTCGTCGGGCCGGATGAATTCGCCGTCCCGAGGCTCCTCGCCCTCCGGCGGAGTCCTGTCCCCGATCAACAGGACGACGACCATGGCGACGAGGAAGGCGACTCCTATCCCGATGAAGAGCTGTTGGCGGGACAGCTCGGCGAAGGTCGTCACTCCCTGGATGAGGGTGACGGCGACGAGCCAGGCCAGCGAGACCGGGATGAGGACCTTCCATCCGAGCTTCATGAAGTGGTCGTATCGCATGCGCAGCAGCGATCCCCGCGTCCAGACGAAGAAGAACATGAAGGCCCACGTCTTGCCGAAGAACCAGAGCATCGGCAGCCAGCCGGTGTTCGGGTCGCCGTCCCACAGGGAGAAGACCCACGTCGTGACGGGGCCGGCGCGCCACCCGCCGAGGAAGACCGTCGTGGCGACCATCGAGACGTTGAGCATGTTGACGTACTCGGAGAGGTAGAACCACGCGAACTTCATCGAGGAGTACTCCGTGGTGTGCCCGGCGACGATCTCGCCTTCGGCCTCGGGGAGGTCGAAGGGAAGGCGGTTGGTCTCCCCGAACATCGAGACGAGGTAGATGACGAAGGCGGGGAAGAGCACGACGGCGTTCCACACGCCCCTCTGGGAGTCGACGATGCCCGAGGTCGACATCGTCCCGGAGGTCAGGAACACCGTGACGAGGGAGAGGCCGAGGGCGAGCTCGTAGGAGATCATCTGGGTGGCCCCGCGCACCGACCCGTAGAAGGGGAGGGTCGAGTGGGCCGACCAGCCGCCCAGGACCAGGCCGTACTCGCCCAGGGCCGCCACGGCCAGGACGAAGAGGACCGCGACGGCGGAGTCGGCCATCTGCAGGGGCGTCTCGTGCCCGAAGATCGAGACGGCGGGGCCCATGGGGATGACCGCCATGACGGTGAAGGCGCAGGTCGCCGCGATGACGGGTGAGAGGAAGTAGATGAGCTTGTCGGCGCCGGCCAGCCAGAAGTCCTCCTTGATCAGGAGCTTGAGGGCGTCGGCGAAGGCCTGCCCGAAGCCGAGCGGGCCGACCCGGTTGGGGCCCAGGCGGGTCTGCATGCGCGCCAGGGCGCGCCGCTCGACCCACAGGGCGAGGATGACGTTGAGGATGAGGAACACGAGGATGAACACTGCTTTGAGCGTCCAGATCCACCACGTGTCCTGGGAGAAGTCCGCGGTCTGCGCCGCGGCGTGGATGGACGGGGTCACTTGGTCACCTCCGCGTCGAGTCCGACTGTCGCGCCCGACCGGACGCCCAGCGCCGCGATCCGACAGCCCGGCGAGTTCTGGGGGATCCACACGACGCCGTCGGGCATGGGCGCGCACACGACCGGGAGCACTGCGCTCCCGGCTGGCCCGTGGACGCTCACGCTCCCGCCCGGCTCGGCGCCCGCGGCCCGAGCGGTCGCCTCGGACATGACGGCCGCCGCCCTGCGGGCCGTCCCGGCCAGATGCGGTTCGTTCGCCAGGAGCGCGCCCTGCCCCAGCATGAGGTTCCATGTGGCCAGGACGGCGGTCGCCTTCGGAGCGCCCAGCCGGCCCGGGGCGGCGGAGCCGGCGAAAGCCGGGGCGGGCCGGGCTTCAACCGAACCAGCCGAGGCGGGCTCCGGCTCGCCTGGCTTGTCCGGGGCGGCGGGAAGGTCCGGGGCGGCGGGCCGCGCCCCGGACCACGCCGGGAATTCGAGGATCTGGGCGACGGCGTCGGCCAAGGTGCCCAAGCCGAGGTCCGTGCCCATCTCCCTCGCCAAGTCGTCGAGGACGATCCGATCGGGGAGCTGCGCCGAGGTGAGCGCCTGGCCGAACGGCCGGATGCGGCCCTCCCAGTTGACGAACGACCCGCCCTTCTCGACCGGCGGGGCCACGGGGAGGACGACGTCGGCGAGTTCGCCGACCTCGCTGGCGCGCACCTCCAGTTGGACGACGAAGCCCGCCGCCTCGACGGCGGCCCGGGCGTCGCCGGGGAGGTCGTCGAGTTCGACGCCGCCGATCAGCAGGGCGGAGAGCTCTCCCGCGGCGGCGGCGGCGAGGATGGCCTGCCCGGACCGGCCGGGGGTCTCGGGGACGCGCGCGCCCCACGCGGCTTCGGCGTCGGCG